>ERZ650311.745-NODE-745-length-18736-cov-16.152776_pt1 | contig 18736 bp, 27 predicted proteins | sample MGYA00376247_ERZ650311 | MGnify/ENA primary metagenome ERZ650311 (study PRJEB26733, sample SAMN07839324) | wastewater metagenome | biome: small river; feature: stream; material: water | place: USA: North Carolina | collected 2016-07-28 ... | reverse complement strand
AGTTTCGGCATGGGTCAGCTCCGTCGGGCGCGCTCGCTGCGCTGGTCGGCGAACGAGGCGGTGCCGTCGCCGATGGATTCGTCTTCGCCTTCGTTCACGATCGCGATGACGGCCTCCACCAGGGCGGTGTAGCCAGCGTCGTCGAAGGGGATGGGGTCGGTGATGGAAGGCTTGAAGTTCTCCGTGCCGTAGAGGCCGAAGAAGAGGTCGGGCCGATCGGCGCGAAGCTGCTGCAAGGCTCGCGGGACGGTGATGGTGATGAGATCGGTGTCGGTGATACGCCGCTGCGGGTCGTCGTGGAACTGCGCGCGAGCCGCGTCGAGCACGTCGGCGAAGTTGAAGTTGGCGGAACTCACCGATAGATCCCTTCGGTGCGCGAGCGGCTACCCACGCCACCGCGGAAGGCAGCAAAGGCCGCGTCGCCGATGTCCGTCTGGAACTGGCTTGCGTAGAGCTGGGCCTGCTGCGGGTTGAAGTAGGGGGTCTTCGGGATGAACATGAGGCGCGCCTTCGCGCCCGTGGCGATCGCCTGGAAGTGGTCGGAGGCGAAGTTGGCCTCGAGGCCCGCCGCTGCATCGTCCGGCCGGCAGGCCACGATGAGTCCGTTGATCGCGCCGACGATCACCGTCTCCGGCATGGGGACGACGCGAATCATGTTGGCGCTCTCGCTCAGGAAGAAAAGCGGCGTGCCCTTGCCAGCGCGCCAGTCCTGCGATTGGTAGTAGGTAGCCAGCTCGTCGGGGCGCGCCGGCGTAAGCGCCTTCCCTTGCCAGCGCGCCTCGAGGATCTTGGACACCATGAGCCCCGTGGCCACCGCCGGCAGGTCGTACTCGCCGACGTTGGCCTGGGAGTCGATGGCCGTCATGGAGCGCCGCAGCGCGAGCGAGCCTTCGCAGAACTCGATCGCAGCCCGGCGGGTGTGATGCTCCACCAGCGCCAACGGAGCGCCCGGCACTTCCGGGACGATCTCGTTGTACCAGGCGCTCCAGGCGGTGTCAGCCATCGACGCCGCTCGTGAGACGATCGATCAGCGTCTCGTCCTTGGTGTTCGGGTGCGGGGCCTTGCCGAACTTCTCGGCGTAGGAGGCTTCCAGCTCGCCGCGCGTGAAGGTCGAGTAGTCGGGCGCGCCTTCCGATTCCTTCTCGGGCTCCTTTTCGGGGGCCTTGGGCGTGTCGAGGTCGGCCAGTTCGTAGCCTTCCGGGATCGCGAGAAATCGCGCGACGTGATCCTTCACGGTCACGTCCGCGATGTGGCCATCGGGCCCGGGCTTGAAGTGGTATTCCGTCTCGCCGATCGTGATCTTCGAGCCGCCTTCGCGGATGAGCTTGCAGCGGATTCGCATGAAACCTCCTTGGGCTTGTTTCTGAGGCCCCGGATGGAGCCCCAGGAAAAAGCCCCGCCCGAAGGCGAGGCCGAAAGCCCCCTTGCGGGGACCGGAGGAGGTGTTACACCCCGCCGTACGAGGCGGCGTAGATCAGCGTCACACCCACGGAGCCGGCCGCGAAGGTCGCCGCGACGGCCGGGAATTTCAGGCCGATCGAGCGCTTGGCGGTGGCTTGGGGAGCGGTCTGCACCGCGACCGCGGTGGTCGGGCGGGCGAGGCTGCCGGTCTGGCCGACGGTGCTCGCGGCGATGTAGGTCGTCGCGAGGTCGGTCTTGCCAGCGTTCAGTTCGCCCACGCTGATGGTCACGGTCGGAGAGCCGTTGGTGTCGATGTCCGTCGAGTCGAGGATGATGTCGACGATGACGTGATCCTCGGGCAGGTCGCCGAGCCAGGCCACATCGTTCGCGGTCGGGTTGGCCGAGAGCGTGTGGACCATGCGAACGCGCAGAACTTCCGCGCCCTGCGCGACCGGCATCGGACGCGCGCCCGTGGCGTAGGGGCTGTTGGTGGTGAGCAGAGCCATGTTGTCGTCTCCTTGGGTTACGGGTTCGGATCGGCGGCCGCGGTGTCGACGGCGATGAGGCCGAAGTCACGCGAGGTCCCGTCGATCGTGAACGCGGTCTTCTTGATGCCCGCGATGGTGGAGGTCGTGATGACGGCCTGGTTGCCGTTGTCGCGGCTTTCCTCGTGCCAGTCGAAGCGCAGGCCGTTGCCCGAGGAACCGAAGGCCACGACGCCGGCCTGACGGCCCATGAACAGCCCCCGCGCCGCGGCGACGTTGGAGCCGGCGCCGTAGTCGCTGAAGCGGATCACGCCCTTGTGTTTGTGGAGCACGACGTTGTTATACATCCCGCCCGAGCCCTTGAAGATCGGGTTGTTCCGGCCCTCGGCGGCGGCCGCGGCCTTCTGGATGTCGAGCCATTGACCGGTGGAGGTCGAGGTCCGCATGTCGTATTCCTGGAACGGATTCATCAGGAAGACGTAGTGCGGCTCGCCGTCGATCATCATCGGCTCGATGGCCGGGATGCCAGCGATGCCCCCGCCGAGCATGTCGCTCTTCACCACGCACTTGTCGATCACGGAGAGCGTGAGCTTGTCCGTGGTGGCGAGGGTCGCCTTGGACGTGGCCGAGCCACCGTAGATGAGGTGCTGGTTGTCCGGCGCCACGAAGCTGTTGCTCGCGAAGCCGGTGTACGAGGTCGGGTAGATGAAGTCCGCGTTGATGCCGCGGGCGCCGGACAGGTACATGAAGAACAGCTCGTCGAAGACGCGGGCCCACCAGTCCGACTGACGCGCGCGGGCGATCTTGCGCAGGTCGTGGATGGTGCGCTTGCGGGTCATGCGGCCCCCCGTGTTCACGCCGCCGCGCATCTGGTCGATGAGCACGGAGTCGGTGTAGAACTTGAGGTCCTCCTCCTTGCCCTCGAGCGTGTTGTCGCCCTCGACCGGCTGCATCTTGAGCTGCATCACCAGGTCGTAGGTGATCTTGTCGCCCGAATCGTTCTCGAGCGCGCGAAGCACCTGGAGGGGGGTTTCGGCCTCGATGCCTTCACCCAAGAACTTCTTGCCGAAGTACGACTTGCGGGCGGTATCGACGGCCAGGAACGCGCTGTATCGCGTGACGGCTTTCGGATCGCCCAGACCGACGATGGTCTTTGCCATGGAAGTGCTCTCCTTGAGGTTGGGATAACGTCAAGGCGCACTCCTGCGCGCCGCCACGCCCCGGATGGGGCGGCGATGCCTACTGCTTCACGATGCCAAGCCCTTGGGCCCGGATGTTCGTGACGGGTCGGACGCGATCAATCTCCACGTCCTTGGCAGCGTCGAAGCGAAGCCTCGCGCGCTGCCCTGATTTCTCTTCGAGGGTGACCACGATACGGCCTCCGTCGATCGTGATCCCCTCGCCCACCCGGATGTCGATCCGCTTGCAGGTCTTCATCCGCGCAGGTAACGCTCCTGCTGGTCCGGCGTGAGCTTCGCGAGCGCACGCTCGAAGGCGGCCGAGTCGCCCTTGTCTTGCAGGGCGTCGAGGTTCGCGAACTCGTTGTCCGCGGCGGAGTTGTCCGCGGCGGCCGGCGCGTCGCGCAACGTGCGCGGCACCTCGCCCAGGCTCGGGCGGCGCTTGTCGGCGACTTCCTGCTTCGGCGTGACCGTCGGCTTCGCGCCATCGACGCGGAAGCGCTTGGCCACTTCTTCGTGGGCCTTCTCGATGAGCTGCTTGTCCGAGAGGTTCGCGTTGGCGTCGTCCTGCGCCATCGTCTTCACCACGTTGTCCAGCGTGCTCCAGAGCACCGGGTCGCCTTTGTACGCGGCGCCAACGCGGCTGTCGAGGAAGTTCTGCACCGCCTGGCCCCACAGGGCGGCGGCCACCTGGTCCTGGCTCTGCTCGGAAATCTGCGTCGCCAGCTTGTCGGCGATGATCTTCTCGCGGATCTCGTCTCGCTTGGACAGGAACTCGGCCATGTCCAGCTCGCCGTCGTCGTACTGCTTCTGCAACGCCTCGAGCTGCTTGCCGGCCTCCTCCATGTTGATGGAGGACCGGTGCTGGAACGGCACCGCGAAGGGCGTCTCGTCCTTCGGCGGGTCTTCGGCGGGAGCCTCGTCCTTCTTGTCGGCCTTGTCCTCGGGCGGGTCCGACGAGTCGTCGGCCGGATCGTCGTCATCGTTCACCGAATCGATGGGATCGTCGTCCTCGTGCCCCTCGAGCGCCGCGCGCTCTTCATCCGACAGCGTGGCCAGTTCGTCTTCCGTGATCTTCGACATGCTTCTCCTCTACGCGCTCCTGCGCGGGTTGATGAACCTCAGAGTTCGTCCAGGGCGAGGAGGATGGCGATCGCCTCTTCCTCGCCGGTCAATTCGTGGGCCGCAGGCTTCGCGCGCATGGGACGCGGAAGCGTGATGGGCTGCTCGGGAAGCAAGTCGAGCTGCACCGGCGCCGGCCGGGGCTCGTGGCGCTTCTCCGGCGGGGTGGGCTGCTCTTCCTTGAGCTTCTTGAACTGCTCGAGCCAGTCCCACTTGTCCTGAACCCGCCTGTGCAGGTCCTCGTCGTGCTGATGCTTGCCGCTGCCGTAGTAGGCGGCCGCGTTCCCGTTGCGAATATCCGCCGACCCGAATGCTTCGGCCGATGGGATGCCTACGGCATGAACAGTCTGATTTGTCTGAACATGGGCCGCGCCGAACGCTTCGGCTGACGGGATTCCAACGACAACGATCGTCTGCGGAGCGTTGGCCAGAGCGACCGTAGCCGTCCCAAACGCCTCTGCGCCGGGGATGCCGGACAGCAGTAGGCGCAAGTTCAGCTTCGCCAGGCCGAAGGCTTCCGCCGTTGGGATGCCAGCCACCGTGATGCGCAGGCCCACGCTCGTCGCGCCGAACGATTCGGACGACGGGATGCCGATGGCGCGCACCTGAAGGTTCAGCTTGGTGGCGCCGAACGCTTCGCCGGACGCGATGCCCGCCGCGGCGATCTTCAGGTTGAGTTTCGGCGTGCCCAGCGCCTCGAGCGAGGCGATGCTCGACGCCGCGATCTTCAGATTGACCTTGGCCGCGCCGAAGGCCTCGGCCGATGCGATACCAGTGGCCGTGACGGTCTGCGGACCGCCGGAGAGCGAGACGCTGCTGGTGCCGAACGCCTCCGCGCTCGCAATGCCGTTGACCGTGATGCGGAGGTTGAGCTTCGCGGTCCCGAATGCCTCGGCCGTCGGGATGCCCGTCGTGAGGATGCGGAAGCCGACCTTCGCCGTACCGAACGCCTCGCTCGAAGCGATCCCGGTCGCGACAATCTTTCGGTTGATCTTGGCAGTGCCAAAGGCTTCCGCTGAGGCGATGCCGGTGCAGGTCACAGTCTGCGGGCCGGTGCCAGCAGCCTTCGGCGCTCCGACCTTGCCCTCGCCCACCTTCGAGTCACCGACTACGAGTCCGTCGGTGTCCGATGTCGTGGGCGCGAGCGTGACGCGCAGCAGCGCCGGGTTCGAGGTCGTCGTGCCCTGCGCGTTGGTCGCCTTGATGCGGTAGAGCGCGCCCGCGTCGCTCGACCGCGCGAGGGCCGGCGTGGTGTAGGCGGTCGTGGTTCCGCCCGACCCACCCGTGACGTTCGAGTACGCGCCTCCGGCCGGACCCTGGCGCTCCCACTGATACGAGGTCGCGCCGACAGCGGTGGCCGAGAACGTGGCCGTGCCGCCGTCCGCCGCGGTCTGCTCAGTCGGGTCGGCCGAGATGATCGGCGGCGAGGGGTCCGCGATCAGCACGACCGCGGCGTAGTTCACATCCGTGCCGACTGCCTGCTGGAAGGTAGCCGTCTGCGCCGCGTTGGTGGACACTGCCTTCCACTCGACGCGCATCCGGTTCGCGCCGACCACGTTGCAGAAGGCGCCCAGGTCGTTGAACGTCGACCCAGCGTTGCCGACCGTGCCGCTCGCGTTGAAGTTGAAGGCGAGCATCATCCCGGACGTGGCCGGGAGCGGCAGGGCAACCGTGCCCACCGTGACGGTATCCGCACCTGCTGAGGGCGTCTGAGCCGCCGCCGCCAGGCCGTCGACGATGGGGTTGAAGCTGCGCTGCCCCGTGACCTCGACCGCGATGATGGTCGCGCCCGTGCTGCTGCTGAAGTTCCCCGTGACGACCATCGCCCCGGTCGAGGGGACGACTGCCCACCACCGCGACGTGGAGATCGTTGCGTCAGCGGTCGTGGTTCCGATCTGCGTCCAGGTAGCGCCGAGGCTATCGGTCGGTGCCGAATGCGTCGACGAGGGGCCGGCGCCTACGCGGACGACGACGATGTTGCCGGCCGTGACGTTGCCCGGGAAGTTCGAGCCCCCCGTTCCAGTCGCAAGCGACGTGAGTCCAGCAGAAACGCTGGCACCGTCCGCGACCTGGCCGGATACGGGGTTGGCTGCCACTTGTCCCTTTCGCTACAGAATTTCGACGGTTGCGTACTCGACGACGAGTTCGTTCGCGGCGTTGGCGACGCTGAAGGTGATCTGCACCGATAGCTTCCGGTCCGCCGCATCGGAATCGACCGCGGCCGATCCCGAGATGGGCGCGATGTTCGCCGCGGTTGACCACGCATCCCCGATACCAGTCGTGGGCGCCGTCTTCGCGGCGATGATTCCCATGTTCGCCGTGCCGGCGAGCGACTGGTCGTTGTTCGCCTGCGCGTTGAGCATGAAATTCAGCTCCCACACGTTGCGGTCCGTGTCCGCGGTCGACGCACCGGAAATGTCCGAGAACATGGTCGTGCCGCCGTAGGCAACCACCACGCGCACGGTCGGCGTGCCGCTGTTGAGCAGCATGTTTCCGCCGAGCCGCACCCGAAGCACCCGCCCGGCCAGGAAAAGCCCGTTCGGTATCGTGACCCCGCTGTTGGCCTTGTTCAGTGCCTCGATGGCGGCGGCGGTGTTGTTCGTCGTCTCCGCCGTCGTCGTGCGGTAGATCGTGATTGGGCCGTTCGTGCGCAGCACCCGCATGTCCACGATCTGGTCGCTGCTGATCGTCGTGTCGTTCGCAGGCACCCATACCGCGGCGAACGCAACGTCGTTCGCGGTGAGCGTGGGCGGCTTCGGCGCGGCCGCAGGCGTACCCGCTCGCACGGCGATGGCGCCGGACGAGTTGACCACCACCATGTCGATTCGAGGGTTGGTGGCGTCGGCCGCAGTGATCGTGACCGAGCTATTCGCCGCGACGGCGAACATGACCCGGTTCGACAGGACGCCGGCCTTGGCGAACTGCACCGTCATGTTCGGGCTGGCCTGCGCCGTGACGGCACCACCGGACAGCACGCAGTCGACGCCATCGACCCCGGCGACAAGGGCCCGCAGGTACGTCTCGAAGAGGATCGACTGGGTATCGTTCTGCGCCGTGCCCTTGTCGGGGACGGTCCAGGCGGCCGGGGCCGCGCAGGCCAGGAAGGCGAGCGCGGCGGCGAGAACGATGCGAGCGAGGCGGATCATCATCCGATCCTCGGACCCGGGATCGGCGTGCGCGCGGCGAGCGCCTGCTGCTCGAGGTCCTCGATCTGCCGCGCGAGCGTGCGCTTCTGGTCGCGCAGCACCACGATCTCCGCGTCGATCTTGCGGTGCTTGCTCTCCAGGTCATCGATCTGGGCGCGGATCTTCACCACGCGATCCTCGGGGCTGTCCTGCTTCGGTTCCTTGGTGCTCATGCGGGCTCCTTGATGACGGTCGGCGTGCCGACCATGCTTTCGGCCTTCACGCCGCCGGGGATGTAGCGGCGCAGTTCCGAATTCCACGCAGCCTCTTTCGCCGCGAGGTCCTGGATCACCGGGTTGTTGGAAAGGGTGAGCGGCGCACCCACGCGCAGAAGGAGCGCGCTGTCGAGCGCGATGCGCTCGGCGTTGGCGTACTCGTCGGCGATCGCTGCCTGATGCTGCATCGCGCGGGCAATCTGCTTGGCCGCGTCGGGCGACAACTCGAAGAAGGTGTTGTCGTTGAAGGCGACGAAGACCTTGCCACCCTCGGCGCGCGTGACGAACTTGGTGAGATCGGCCATGGCGGTCAGAGCTTGAAGATCTTGTTGGCGCCCGCGTCCCAAACGATGGTGATGTCTCCACCGTTCGGGGTCACCGGCAGGCCAGTCGCCGAATCGATGTAGGCGATGAGGCGCGAGGTCGCCGCCGAGCCGGTGTCCTTGTAGAGGTTGATGGACTCGACCGAAGCCCCTGAAACGGTCGGGACCACAACATCGTCCGCGTCGGCCACACCGCTCGCCACCGTCTTCGTGGTGAGGTTGCCGGAGGTGAAGACGCGCGCGCCCGCCCCGATGTCGGAGAGGTTCGCGTCGCTCGCAGGCGCCGGGGTGTCGGTGCCATGGTCGACGCCGACGACCTTGATGCTATCGGTGTCGTAGTCGATGGAACCATCGAGGAATCCCTCGCGGCCTTTGTCGTAGAGTACGTTCGCCATCTACTTCTCCTTCCTCGGTTTCTTGGTGGGCACCTCGCCCACGGTGACTGGCTTGCCGTTGATGACGAAGCTGCGCGGGCCGGCGGGCTTGGCGTTGGCGACGATCGCCTTGTGCGTGGCCGCGGCGAGTTCCTTGATCTGCGCGCCCAGCTCGAGGATCGCTTTCAGTTCCGGCGCGTCCTCGCGCTTCTCGGCCTTCGGGGACTCTTCCTTGCGCGAGGCCTCGATCATCGACTTGATCTGCTCCAGCAGTCGGCGCTCGCGGTCGTCTTCGACCTTCTCCTTCTTCTGCTCGGCCTTGTCTTCGGCATCGGCCTGCTTCTTCATCTGCTCGAGGGCTTGGCGCATTTCGGCGACGGCCTGGAGCACATCGGCCAGCGTCTCCTCGGTCTGCGGATGCAGCGAGCCGGCCGGGTACTGCGCATTGGCGGTGCCGAGTTGGGCTTCCGCCTGTCGGTCGGCGGCGTGTTTCGCCGCCTCCGCCTCGCGATCGGCGACGTACTTCTGCGCCTCGAACTCCGCGGCGCGGTCCTTGAGCTGCTGCTGGAGGGTCTGCACCTCGGAAGCGTGCTGTGCGACCTGCTCCTGCGCTTGCTGGTGAGCCTGTTGGAGCGATTCGATCTGCTGCTGCACTTCCGGCGGCATGCCGGGCTGCGCTTGAAGCCCCTGGAGCGCCGTCTGCGCTTCCGCGCGCGCCTTGTCGGCCTGCGCGAGCTTCAATTCCGCCTCGGCCTGCTTCGCCTTGAGGTCGGCCATGAAGGCGTCCTGCTGCTGCTGGGCTTCTTGCTGCGCCTGCCGTTGGGCCTGTTGCTGCTGCTGCTCGAGTTGCTGTTTCTCCTCCGGCGTGAGGGCATCCTCCGGCGGCGCAAACCCGGTGATCTCCCGGATCTGCTTGAGCATGTCGTCCTTGTCCGGGAGGTTCGATTGGTCGATGGCCATGTCCATGATGCGCAGGCCGATCTTGGGATCGAACTGCGCCATCTTGGCGGCCATGTCCATGAGCTGCTCGCTCGCCGCCTGCCGCAGGGAGGTGTTGTAGTCCTGCTGGTCGATCACGAAGTCGCTCTTCGTGGCCGTGAGATCGTTGAGCACCCGCACCTGGCCGCTTGCGGGGTCGTCGACGATCTCGTTCACCTTGGTCCACGAGGGGCGGCCCTTGTAGTCGGTGATGCGGATCACCCGCTCCTCGGTCATGTATTGCTCGGCGAGCGAGAGTTGCTTCTCGCCCTGAATCTGGTTCGCGAAGCGCAGGTTGTCGAAGATTTCCGCGGTGACAGCGGCACCCTCGCTTTGCTTGGCGATGATCGCCTTGCCCGATTGGGCGTTGCTCTCCATGCCCAGGTTGTCGGCCGTGACCCCCGAGGAATCGAGGATGAGCCCCGCCTCCTGCTCGGCGAGCCGCATGTGACCTTCGGCCAGGCCGCGGTCCTGCTCAACCTTGATGTCCTTGCCGGCGCGCTTGACGATCAGCGCATCGGGGCGGCCCGCCTCGCGGCGAACATCCTCGTAGGACATCACCTTCGGGTCCACCGCGTCGGAGTCCATCGTCACGCGATAGGCGGACAGGACGTGGATGGACTTCGACATCCGACGGTTGAAGCCGTCCTGCGGGTCGCGGATGCCGCGGACCACGCCGTAGGGCGCGTTGTCGCGGCCGCGCCGGTAGCAATAGATCGGCGTGAACGGGAACTGGTTGTGCCGGTACGGGCTTCGTCCCATCGCGAGGACGTGGCTCTCGGTCGCGATCATGTAGTAGACCGCCATCCGCACGCGATCCACCACGGTCGCATCGCCGATGAGGAGCGCGTGGCGCATGTCGTCGTTCTGGGGGTTGTACCGTTCCCCGTGGAACCTCGGAAGCTGCTTGGCGATCATCACGCGATCGCGCACCGGCCGGCGGAACCAGCTCTCGATCAAGCGCACGCGGTCGCGCGAATTGTCGAGGTAGCCGTGAAACCCGCCCAGCGTGGCGTAGCGGTTCTGCATTCCGGCCAGGTAGTCTTGGCCGGAGATCCGGTTCCCGAGGTAATACTGCTCGCGCTCGGCATCCTCGGCCTCGATCGCGCCGATGGAACTGGTCGTGATGAGGTGCCCACGTTCCGGGAACATGGCTTGCGCCACCTCGAGGTCGAGCCACTTCGCTCGGTGCATATACATCGCGCCCGAGCCGTCGAGGGAGAGGTCGTGCGAGTCGTGGTAGAGGTTGCGCCACGATTCCCAGCCGGAGTAGATCAGTTCCTCCTCCGGGTCCGCGCGCACCCCGTCTTCCAGCCAGGCCAGGCCGGAGATCACGGCCAGTTTGAAGGCCTGCGAGCGCATGAACGGCGTCTTGTTCACGTCGTTCAGGTACTTGAGGATGTCGCTCTTGACCCGAGCCCCGGTGACTTCCCGCTCGTCCTTGTTGCGGCCGAGCACCTTGAAGTCGATGCGCGTGCGCTTCTCGGTGCCGATGATCCAGTCGCACACGCGCTTGACTAGGTTGTAGACGAGGGGCGGCTGGCCGCGGTCGGTCAGCTCGGCCAGGTCCTCGTCATCCAACTGGATCGAGTCGTAGTAGTCGTGGTCGAGCGCCATCTGGTAGCGGTTGGCGCTCTGGCGGTTGCGCTCGTACTGATACGTCCCATGCACCTTGCCGTGCAGCCGAACGATCTCTGGCGCGTCGAGCTGGTCCGGGGCCTTGGGAGAATCCGGGACGGTGAGCCCGTAGCGCGCAATCGGATCGTGCGCTTGGACCGCCTGGACGTTCTCGATCCCCATCGCTAGTGGATCTCGCTCTCGAGGACGGTCTGCCCATCGACGATGATGGAGGCCTCGCCCACGGGCTTCTCGTTCTTGCCGGTGAGCGCGCGGTGCGAGGGCTCGGGCGGCATCTTCAGCAGCTCCGGCAGCGCGTCCATGATCGTCTCCAGCATCGCGTAGACGTTGCCGCGCGACGGCTCGAGGCCCAGGCGCTCGCACGCTTGGGCGGCGAAGATCATCGCCCGCGGGGTCGGGGCTCCGGTCTTGGAATGGGCGTACTCATGCGCCTTGGGAAGCGCGATCGCGGCGCTTTCGCGGTTGCCGGACAGGGCGAAGCGGTTGGCGCGGGTGAAGAAGACGGTCGGTTCACCCTCGAACCACTCGAAGAACACCCCGAAGCCGCGCGAGGTGTGCTTCTTCCAGCAGGCCTCGCCGCCGAGCATCAGTCCCATGGAATCTCCTATGTGTGCTTCCAGCTCGCCGCCTGCTTGCGCGGGCGGTAGTTGTAGGGGTCGCGCTCGCCATTGCGGCGCTGGCCGAACTGCCTCAAGGCGTCGGCATAGTTGGAGGCCCAATCGTGCAAGGGCCGGTCGCGCCAGGTCTGAACCCGCTCGTCCCACTCCTTGCGGTAGTTCTCGAGGGCCGAGATCAGGCCCGCGCCTTCCGTCTCGTCGATCCAGAGCGCGCCGAAGAGGTCGCGGGTCTGCTGGATGCCCAGCGTCACGTCTTCCACGCGGGGCACGATGTCGAAGCGGTGGTTCGGCAGCAGCTCCTCGAGCATCTGCTTCCACGTCTTCGTGCTCGCCTGATCCTTGCCGAGGCGGACGTAATCGGCGTCGTGCGGTAGGTGGTGTGTCCCGTAGGTGTACGGAAGCTCAGAAATGACCTTGGCGTAGTGCGCCAGGCTCTCGCCCGAGTTCTCGTAGCCGCGCAGGATGCGGTCCTGGAGCCCGACCTGCTGGTGGAACACGATCGCGGTCGTGTCCGAGTGCCCGAGGTCCCAATAGGTGTCCACCGCGATGCCCTGCTGATAGGGCACCTTCGTGATCCGCCCCTCGCGGCGCATCTTGGCGATGTGCTCGGCGTAGTAGGCGCCCTTGACCGGGATCGCGTCCCAGCGGCCGCGCAGCAGCGCTTGGCGTTCCTCCGGCGGCATCGAGAGGAGTTGGATGCGGTAGGCCGGGTCCCTGGTGAGGAACGGGTTGTCATCGAGCGTCGCGCGGATGAAGCGGCGCGTCTTGGTGTAGCTCTTGCCCGTCTCCTCGTCATTCACCGTGACGGCGAAGCAAGTGTCGGTCCCCTCGTTGGGGATCGCCCAGCGCTGCTTCACCCACTTCTGCCCTGGGCCGTCCGGGTTGGTGGTAGCCCGGGTGAAGCAGGTCAGTTGCGTCTCCGGGGAGCGCCGCCGGGACTCGAGGTAGACGTACTCCACATCCGAGGGGAAGAGCGTCAGCTCGTCCCAGCCGATGTAGGCGAACTGCCGGCCGCGGTACTTGTAGCGGTCGTTCGGGTGGTGCATGTGCCCGAACTCGATCTTGGCGCCAGAGGGCCAGGTCCAGACGTGCTCGGTCTGGTTGTAGACCGCGCCGGGGCAATTCTGGCCATAGAGCGCGAGCGAGCGGTCGATCAGGTCCCGCAACTCGGTGAAGGTCCGCCGGAAGAGGATCGCCTGGTAGCCGCGTGTGTTGATGGCGTCCTGGGACAGGCCGAGCGCGTCCACGAGGATCGAATCCGACTTCCCGCCCCCCGCCGCGCCGCCGTAGAGGACTTCATCCTCCGAAGCGGCGAGGAAGTCAGTCTGCCGGGGATTCGGGCGCCACAGCACTTCCGGCTGTCGCGACATCCTTCTTCGGGACGACGATGGCCATGCCGATCAGGGGGTTGTCCGGGTCGTTCGCATGGTCGATTCGGTCACGCCACGAGACCTTCTTCCGGTTCTTGAGCCAGAAGATCCCCGCGGCGGTGTCCGGCGCGTAGCGTTCGGTGTAAGGCACGATCACCGGAACGCCCTCGTATTGCATGATCTTCACGGCCTTGTGCTCGTAGCCAAGCGCCCGCTGGTACAGGCGATGGGCCACTTCGGCGTCGGCCGAATCCTTTCCCCTTTTTAGGGACTCAAGAAAATCCGGCTGCGACTGCTTCCAGGCATTGACCGTCTGCTCGGAAACGCCGAAGAAATCGGCGATGTCCTTGTCGGTCGCGCCGAGGAGGCAGAGCTTGAAGGCCTGCTCGGCGTACTCCGCCCGGTAGGCGCTTGGGCGGCCGGGCCTCCGCTTGGGCGGCGCCTTCGCGGGGGACTTCTTCGGCTTGGCTTTCTTCACAGCGACGCACCCCACGCACAAGTCTCCGGGAGGATCGTGGCCACGCACTTAGCGATGAAGCGAGTGCGGTAGGCGCCGGAAAAGTCGCCTCGGCGCGCCTGATCGGCCATGAGGCCGCCCATCCGGCGGCGGAACTCGTAGGCCTTCTTGGCTATGGGCGTCGACACACGGGCACGCGCGGCGCGGCGACCATTCTCGGCCCGCTGCTCCGGCGTCTGGTACGGTTCGTCGCCTCCCTCGGCCAAGTTGAGCAAGGGCACGCCCCATCGACGGAAACTGGCGATCCAGCGACGCTCTTCGGCCCTCCATTCGTTCGCCGGAACTATATCGAGCACGATCATCGAAGGCGTCGTGCTCCGAATCCAGCACGCGACGGGCGTGTTGCGGCGCCGAGAGTCGCGGATGTGCGACTTCAGCCGGGCTTCGGGGTCGTTGGCCTTCCCGACATAGCGCGCGTTTCCGGCGGCATCGATCAAGGCGTAGATGGCCACCTCAGGCTTTGCGCTGGAAGCGGCGCCACTCGCGGCGGCAGAGTTCGGAGCACCAGGCTTCGCCCGGGGGGACGGGGACGGCGCAGTTGTGGCACCAGCCTTCGGCGGTCGGGGCGTCCGGGTCTTTTTCCGGGACGGCGGCTTTGAGGTTTTGCGAGGCATGCGGAGTCAGTTGATCCACCGGGGGGCTCGGGTCAGCCTGCGGCGGGGGGTCATCCGGGGTCCGCGCTTGCGGCCCTTGATCCACCAGTCGAGGATCAGGCTCATGTCCTCGGCGTACACGGGCCGGTCCTCCGGGATTCGGGGCTGGCCGGCGGACTTCAATGCGGGACCCTCGTGCCATTGTTGATCCTCTCGAAGATGGCGCGAACGTCGTGCTTGAGTTCGTCCATGGAGCGTGTGAGCGCCTGCATCATTTCGTTCATGCGCTCGTAGTTGGGGTGCTCCGTGGTGACGCGGAGCTTGTAGGCGGCCAGGTCCTCGGCGACCTTCTCGCGGGCGATGCGCTCGGCCAGCAATTCGCGGTTGAAGGCCTCCCGCTGCTCCGCGAGGGCCTTGTTGAAGTAGACCGTGACCGAAATCACGGCGCCGATGATGGTCGCGAAGACCTGGAACCACTCGTAGGCGCTCATGCGGAGAGGAGGCGTTGGCCCAAGGCGCGGTAGGCGTCGCGGGCGGTGGAGGAGCGGATGCCTGGGCGGTTGCCTTCCCACCCGTCGCGCCAGAGGAAGGGCATGATGACGCGGACATCGGGGACGGCGTAGGCGTACTGCTCGAAGGGGGTCGGGTCCATGACCGGGTTCTCCAGGAGCGGGGACGGGACAAGGATCAGGCCCGCGTCCGGGCGCTTGCCCTTGCGGATGCGGTCGATCAGGCGGTTGGGCTCGAGGACGGCTGCGCCGCGAGGGTAGTCATCGCCCCCCACGCAGTCCCAATCGTCGAGCCCCGGGAGGTCAGGGCGGTCGGCCATGATGGTCCACATGCCCACCTTGCCCAACTCGGGGAATTCTGTGGCCAGCATGACGCGAAGCGAGGCGTTCTGCGCGCGCACGCGCTCGTCGCTGAGCACGGCCAGGCCCGCGGCTGGGTTTTCGAGGTTGGGCTCGTCGCGCCAGTAGAGGCCTAGGACGTTCATGGCCTCGAGGCAGCCGGAGCCGCGCAGCATGCGCAGCCAGGCGCGGCACGTCTCGGTCGTGAGGTCCACGGAGCCCCGGTCGGCATCCACCGCAAGGACGAGATTGCGAAGTCCTAGGCGACGGGCATCGAGGATATTCGCGGCCATCTGGTCCAGGCCGCCCCATGGGGCTGCGAAGTAGAGGTTGGTGTGGTCCACCACTTCGGCGGCTTGGCCCGGTGCATCACCGTAATAGCCGTAGAGGATCCCGGGCCTCGGCATCGAGGCGGCGGGGATGGGAGGCGCCTTGTCCTTGCGCAGCGCGAAATAGACGATCGCCGCGATGATCGCGGCGGCGACGAAGAAACCGGCGCTCACGGATGGCGCTTGCGATCCCAATCCTCGGCCGCATCGAGGGCGGAGGGCTGGTTGCGGTTCATCCAGACGAAGCCGGCGATCGCGACGACGATGCCCCCGCCGAAGGCGAGGACATGGGTGATGAAGCTGCTCATGGAGCCTCCTTCGGAAGGTAGGAGCGGATCACGGACTGGCAGGCGCCGAGCTGAAGGGCTACTTGGTCGGCGTCTCGGGCGAGGTCGGCAAGATCGCCTGCAACCGCTGGCGGAAGGTAGCTTCCCGCGGGACCATCACTTCCGCCGGAGGCGGCGCCAGGCGCGGCGGGGGCACCTCCACGGGTTTCACAGCCGCCGGGCACGCGCATCCGGCTGCGGCCAGCGACAAGATCATCGCGCTCGCGGCGCGTTGCGTTGAGGGCTTGGGTCTGGTTCGCATAGTCGGCTCCGATCTTGGCCATTCCCTCGGCCATGGACTGCTCGAGGTCGCGGTAGCGCTCGGTGATGGCCTTGAAGGCGGCGGCGCTCTCGGTGGCGGCGGCCGCCTTCTCCTCGGCCCAATCGGCGCGCACCGCATCAGCCCCGTCGCCCCGCTGCCAGGCCCCCACGGCGATGAGGGAGACGATCCACACCCCGATCGCGCCAAGAATGAGCCAAGGGTTCGGGATCACGGACCCCAGCGCCTACCGGAGTTGAAGTAGAAGTTCGTGAGCGGTACCGCGAGGCCGATGATGGCCGTCACGAACGCCGCCTGCTCGGGCAGGGGCGCTTTGAGCCCCATGTACCAGGTCGCGAGTTGCCAGCACATCGCGCCGTAGAACGTGAGCACCGCCCTGGGGACGACGCGCCACGCATCGAAGATTTCCGCCAGATCCAGCAGGCGAATCTTCCAGGCCGTCCAGCTCTCGGCGGTCACCCGCGCCTCCAGACGATGCGCTTGTGCGGGACCACCTCAAGACGGGCTGCGCAGCCGTTCTTGAGCTTGGCCAGTTCCGCCTCGGCCGATTGCAGGCGCCCCACGATGGCCGAATTGGCGGCCAGCAGCGCCTCGAGGTCCTCGCGGGCGATGGAGCATGCCACCTTGCCGCAGTCCACGCGCAGGGTGGCTTCCTTGGGCTCCGCGGCGGCCGCGGGAAGGATCAGCAGCAGGACAGCGGCGGCGAGTTTCATCGGACCCCCTCGTGCTCGAAGCTGAAATGGTTGCCGTCCGGCCGGCTGAAGTCCCCTCCCCAGCAGGCCAGCGGGTGAAGCGTCTTCCACTTCTGGCCTAGGGGGGCGTAGTCCTCGGAGCGGGTCAGATATTCGCCTTCCTTGAAGAGGTTGAGGTCCACCGCGAGGCGCTTGGTGTGCAGGCTGTTGGCGATGCCCTTGCCCTGCTGGGCGTTCCATTCCGCCTGCTCGGGCGTTCGGTAGGCCTCGCCGAAGGTGATCTCGTAGCCCTCTTGGTAGGCCCAGGTGATGAGCGCGGCGACGGCCAAGGGGAATTCCCGCTGCTTCTCGCCAAGCGTCATGGGATGCTCCAAATGGAGACGCCAGCTCGAGGCTGGCGTCGGAATTGACGGGGTGCGGGGCCCCGGCTGCGGATTCGCTTGGCTTTGGCGGTCCCGCCGCAGCGCGGCAAGTACGCCGCACGAAGGCGGCCCAAGCGCAGACCCTTGAATTCAGGCGGCACCACTCCCGCAGGAGGTCACGATCGCGGTGGCGGGTTTGTAGGAATTGTCCCGCACCGTCAGGTGTTCTGTGCCTGCGCGCGATTCTCCACGGGTCCTATTGACAAGTCAACGCTGTGGACATCCGGGGCAACGGACCCTATCTATCGAACGTCTAGCCAGCCCGGTTCATGGCTTCGCGCCAGAACGGGTTATGGCAGGGAGCGCCTTCCTCCGGCGTGCAATTGCACCAGTCTGGAAAGCAGACCGGGGCACCTCCGTCATCGGTCACAATCTTCACAAGCTCATTTGTGGCCCGAGAATCGATGTACGCCTTGAGGCGATAGCCGTGGTCCGTGAGCCATCCGAAGCGGGGCGACGTGCCGTACTCGATGATGTCGGCATGCCCGCAGAGGTTCAGCAGCAGCCATGCCACGACAGGGCTGACAGCCTCCTCCAGCTTGCGATAGTCGTAGACGCGATCAGGATTATCGGGAGGAATCGCCGCGAAGAATGCCTTGAGCGCGGGGATGATGTGTTCCTCGCCGCTCCCGTAGCCGAAGCCTAGGAAGTGGGCTTCCCAATCGCGGAAATGATCGTCGTTGGTCTTCATGTCTGCCCCTTCTAGGGAAACGTTTCGATGTGCGCCCACTCAAGAGTTTCCGTGGGCTTCGTTTCTTCGATCCAAACCCATCGCTGCGCGTAGTGGTCGAAGTAGCCCACGCCCTCGCGCTCTCCATTGCGAACATGGACGCGCACATCGTGGGGCGGCAATCCGTCCGTAAGGGGAAGCTTTGCCTCGCGCCATTTCAAGGCCGCGGGTTCGGGTGCTCTCTCGTTGTAGTCCCCGCACCAATCGTCGCCGCGAACCTTCGGCCACGCCCTTTCGCGTCCCGGCCATCCCTCGCCGGTCGGTAGCGGCGCGAGCGTTGGGGCATGGCGTCGGCACTCTCCAATCCGGTTGACAAGGTGGCGATCACCTTCGCGGTGCGGGTACTCCCAAAGCGTGCAGGTCGAGCAAGATTGCATGGTGTTCCCTCAGCAGTTCTCGTTACGGAGCGCGATACCGCATCGGCCCATGTTGATCGTTCGCGTTTCCTTCTCGACTCGCCCGCCGCCGCCCGGAAGCTTCACTCCAATATCGCACCCCGTGTACTCGACGCGCTCGCCGGTCTTCACCCACCACCCGCACGACGACCCGATGCACGTAGATGCCTCTGTCAAATCGCTCGCGCTCTTGGGCTTGTGAATGGCCGCGACTGTAATCGCTGCGTGGAAAAACAGCGGGCACGTTTTCTTGATGGCTTCGTTTTCGTCCATGGCGTTCCTTTGGCTATTCCACTTCCACGGGCGCGAGCGTGTATGTCGCCTTGTGGTAGGCCCTGCGGTTGTAGTCGGGAACCTCGCTCTTGATGCGCTCCTCGTTGCGAACGAAATCCACGAATCGGTTAATGTCGTGAAATTCGGAGCGCATCTTTTCGTGGCGCTCGCTCATCCAGTAAAGCAGCCCGCACTGGCCGTATTCTCGGAATAGGCGCGCAACCTCGGGCAAATCGGCCTCGGGGATGGTTTCGCCCCATGCGCTCGCCCAAAACCAGGTGTCGTTCATGTTGAGCGTGTAGGGTGGCCCGTAGTCATCATCATCGGCGTCCCCGTTGTGATAGAAAACGCCAGCGGCCTTCAAAAGTTCTTTTGCCGCGTCGAGAGTCGTTTTTTCGTTCATGTCGTCGTTCATGCTTTCCCTTTCAAACGTGGAATGCCGAG
>ERZ650311.744-NODE-744-length-18739-cov-6.194980_pt1 | contig 18739 bp, 23 predicted proteins | sample MGYA00376247_ERZ650311 | MGnify/ENA primary metagenome ERZ650311 (study PRJEB26733, sample SAMN07839324) | wastewater metagenome | biome: small river; feature: stream; material: water | place: USA: North Carolina | collected 2016-07-28 ... | reverse complement strand
AGGCGCGCGATCCGATGACCCGAACGGTAGCGCTCGCGTGACCATAAGGTCAAGCGAATTTGTCTCAAAGGTCAACATGTGCCTTGACTCAAAGGTCAATCGGCGTGTATCTGGTGCGTGACGACGAACGGCGTCCGTGGCGGGCGCATGGAGAGGTGTATGGACGCACAGGGCGCAGAGACGCTCGGCATCGCGAGCGTGTTGGGTGGAGCAGGAGACGGTACGGGACAGACGCCCGGCGGCGCGCCGGAGCCGGTGGCCGGTCCGGACGAGGCAGTCGCCGCACGGGTCGAGGCGGCGCTCACGTCCGTCGGGCGCGCGGCGTCGCTGGCCGAACTGCACCGCGAGGCGAACGAGGGCTCGACCCATCACCTCGCCGAGGGGGTCGTGCTGGCGGCGCTCGAGCGCCTCACGGAGGCGGGGCGCGTGGAGACGAGCCAGTCCACCGACTCGCCCCCGGTCACGCTCTACGCGCTGGCGACGCCGAAGGCGCCGGCGTTCGTCGACCTCGCCGACGGCCTGCCTGTCGAGGCGCGCGCGGCGGTGGTGGCCGTGCTCGGCGGGAACGTCTGTTACGGGACGCTCGACGGGCGACCCACCGCGGATGTGCCGTTCGGCGGCTTCGATCTGACCCAGATCGGTCTCGTCCTCGCCAGCGCGGCGAAGGACGGCGAGACGGCCCTCATCGCGGTCCCCCCGGCGTTCGTGACCGCGTTCACCACCGGGCTCGACCTCGCGACGCCTGGACCGGCAGAGGACCGCATCAGCTCGGTCCTGAGCGCGCTCGCTGCCACCACGCCGCCGCTCGTGGCCACGGCCCAGTCGGAGGACGACCCGCCCATGACGCTCTACCGGCTCACCGCGGCCGGGCAGATCGGCTACGCCGAGCGCGGCGCGCTGGCGCTCGCCGAGGCGACGATGCCGCCGAAGCCGGCCCAGCCGAGCGCGGAGGAGCGGCTCACGCAGGTGGAGCGGAGCTTCCTCGAGCGCGAGGGGCGGATGCTGGAGAGCCACAACAAGGCCGTCGCGCAGCGCAACGAGGCGCTCCAGCGGCTGGCGCAGCGCGACCTGCTCATCGCGCAGTACCGGAACTGGTTCCTCGGCCACAAGCTCGAGGACCCCGACGCGATCGTCGGCGCCAAGCCGCGCGACGAGCGCACGATCATCAAGGGATACGTCCTCGATCTCGACATCGACCTTCAGGAGCACCTGCGGATCCTCGACGAGTGGCGCGGGGCTGAAGTCGAGCACGCCGAGCTCGTTGCCACCCAGGGCGAGCAGGTCGCGGCCATGAAGGCTGCAAAGCAAGCCAGCGAGAACAAGGTTGCGGGGCTGAAGAACCTCGCACAGAAGCCGCCTGGCCAAGGCGAGAAGCACACCGTCGTGAAGGACGTCTGGAAGGCGGTCGAGGGCGACCAGATGACGGTCTACTCGGCCGACTCACACGACTACGGGAAGGTCCTGGCGCGCGAGTCCATTCCCCGCGGCACGCAGAACGTGATCGCCGCCACCGGCGTTCCCGTCGTGCCTGCGGACCCGCCGAAGAAGAAGGACGCGAAGAAGGGTGCCAGCGCGTCCACGGACGCCGCCACCCAGGACGCGACGAGCGCCACCAAGGCTGCGCCAACGACCACCGAGGAGCCCGGGCCCGACTTCGCCGGCGTCGTGCGCAGCCAGATCCTCGCGCACCCCGGCTCGACGATTCCGGACATCGCCACCCGGCTCGCCATCTCCGTCATGGACGTCAGCCGGGCCATCGCGACGCTGGGCGACACCGTCGTCGATACGGCCGGCGCTTATCGCCTGAAGGACGCGCCGCCGAAGAAGGACGCGAAGGCGGAGGAGAAGCCGGATGCGCCGCCGAAGGCGGACCCCGACAAGCCCTCGAAGGCTCTCGACGCTGCGACCATCGACGCGAACGTCGTCACCATGCTGAAGGGCGAGCCGTACGCGCGAACGGGCGTGCAGAAGGGCGACTTCGCGAACGCGTACGCCGCATTCGTCGACCTGAAGGCCACGGCGAGCGTCGCGAAGATCGTGAACGCGCGCCTCACCGTGCTCCTCGAGCGTGGCACGATCGCGCAGGGCGAGGGCGGCGACGACACCTCGGGCCTCGCCGCGCTCGGGCAGAGCATGGGACTGGCCCTCGACGTGGGCGCGATCGATCGCTGATCAGATCACTCGCCACTACATCAGCCCCCGATCGCCACCACGATCGCCTCGCGCGCCCGATCGGCGTCCGCGTGAGACACGTTGATCTTGCTGGCGAAACCGCCAGCGGAGATGCCCGCGGCCTTGGCGATCGCCAAGAGGTCCAGGGCACGATCGCCGGTCCCGAAGCTCACACCCTGGGTCGTGGACAGCTCGACCACCCGGGCGCGGGAGTACGCCGCCATCAACACCGCGGTCACGTCGATGCGCAGCCCGGTGGCGTCGACGCGCCCGATACCACCCGCGACGGTCAGGGCGGCGAGTGCTTGAGCGTTCGCGGCCTCCATGGCGCGGTACTCCGCGCGCCATCCCTCGATCTGCCCGGTGGCGTCGCACAGCCCGGCGAGGTGGCGGGCGATCGTTACCCGCCGCGAGTCGTCGGCGATCGCGGTCTTGACCGCCTCGTTGACGAGCGCGGCGAGGGGGGGCGAGAAGTCTCCGCGGTCCGCAGCGTCGGCAGAACGGAGCAGATCGGCGAAGGGCGAGGAGCACAGCGTACCGTCGCTCATGACATCCATCATGAGCAGATGGTAGGTATTTGTGTTGCGCGCCAACACCGCGCGCAGGACGCTGCCACTCGACGGCCACAGATTGCGGTCCGCGCCCTGTGGCTCGACGATGAGCGACCACCCCGCGAAGGAGTGTAGGTCGCCCTCGTAATACGAGCCCCAGGCACCAGGATTGTCAGCGATCGTCGAGTTGCCCAAGCCAGGGCGATCACCATCCGGGTCACCCGCGTGCGCGAGAGCGGCGAACCAGTCTGCCCGCCCATGCTCGTCGATGATGGCGACGAGATGGTGTCCCGCGGCACGCAGACGGCGCAGAAAGTCCACGGTCATCTGAGGGGCCTTCACGTTGACCGCGAGATCGACGAGGACGATCTCGCTGCCGACGGGCAGCGACGAGATGTCGAGGCGATCGACCGTGAACGCCTGAGTGAAGAGGATCGGGCAGTCGCGACCGATGAGCCGCAGGACAGCGGCGGAGGTCAGAACGCCATCGACTGAACCGACGGCGATCAGGGCGGGGTTAGACAGGGAGGAGAAGGTGTTGGTTTTCATTGGTAGTCTCCTTCTGGGCGGCTATCACCGCCTCACAGGAATCAGTCTAGCGCGACTGGCGCAGATTGCAAGAAATATTTTACCGACATGGAGTCATTCAAGGGGCCTGAAATGCCCCTCCTCCTTTCCGAAGAGGCTATCGATCGCGTCCCCGATCGCGATCTCCTCGGAGTCGGAGAGTATCACGTCTTCGGTGCTCACTCCACGCGAGGGCGAGGCCATGGGCTCAACAGCCCTAACGACGGAGCCCTGCCCCGTCGAGAACACAACGATCGTCCGGGAGAACCCCCGATCGTCAATGATCTTGACGACTGAACAGATCGCAACCGCGACCTGCTCGTGATCGGAACACTCGGCACACTTCGTTGAGGAGATGATTTCGATCTGCATGGATACATCCTAGCACCGCTGGTGCGGATTGCAAGAAATATTTTCTCCGTCGGAGATCGTCCGTCGAATCTACTCCACGCCGCGCGCCAGCACCAGCCGGTTCTTCGCGCGGGTGTACGCGACGTAGGCGATGCGGCTCTCCTCGCCACCCGAGCGCAGGGTGTCAGCGAGAACGTAGACGGTGCTCCACTCGCGGCCCTTGCTCTTGTGGACGCTCGTCAGCGTCACGCAAGGGGTCGGACTCTCGGCGGTGTTGTCAAAGAGGTTGTAGAGCATGTCGATCAGGCTGGTGATCGTGTTGCACTCTTCGGCGAGCGCAGCGATCGTCTCGACGGAATCCGTCAGGTTGCCGATGCGGTCCTCGACGCTGGCGCCGGTCCGATCGCCCTTCGCCGCAGCCGCAGCGAGGAGCTTCTCGACATCGCGGGCGTGACGCTCCCGGAGGCGCCGGAGAAGCTCATCAAGGTCCTGCGCGGCGTTGCGTCCACGGCCCCGGGCACGCTCGATCATCCGCACGAGCCCCCCGCCGATGTCCTTGCCCTCGATGCGGGCGCGCACCCCCCGACGGAGCAGCGAGAGGCACAGCGGGGCAAGCGGCGCGTTCTTGCGGCTCACCACGGCGTCACCCGGGACGAGCTTCGCCGGGTCGATCTTGCCCTCGCAGACCTCGCCCTCGTGCGCGTCCGGCGCAGCCTCGAAGTCAGGAACCAGGGTCTTCGCAAGCTCGACGATGGCCCGTCCGCACCGCCGCGTGACGGTGAGGAGCAGCACGTCCGCACCATCGGCCACGATGCGGTCAAGGACGCCAGCATCGGCGCCCCGCCACTCATAGATCGCCTGCATCGGGTCGCCGACGTAGATCCGCCGCCCGCCCTTCGCCGTGGCCATCTCGGCCAAGGCGATCTGCGTCGGGCTCATGTCCTGCGCCTCGTCGATAACGACGATCTCGAAGGGGCCGACAGGGAGCCCCAGGACCACCGGCAGCCACACCATGTCGTCAAAGTCGATGCAGACGACGTTGGGCCGCTCGCCGCCTGTCCCCCTCTTCTTGGCGCTCACCATCACGGCGAGAGCAGCGTCAGCGAGACGGGGCTCATCCCAGCCATCCTTGGCCATCTCACGGTCGGGCAGGAGCCCGAAGCGGATCATGACCTTCGCGATGTCGTCAAACCTGGCGAAGGGACACACCCCCTTCGCCTTGCTGACGATCTCAGCGACTAGGGACACGACGCTCTCGGGAGCATCGTCTCCGACAGCGACGCGAGCCAGCCGCACACCGCGCAGTTTGTCCGTCTTGACGTAGCCCCAGCGCCGCTTGACAGCGCTGTTGCCGAGGCTGTGGAGGGTCATCGCCTGCGCGGGAGAGCCAGCGAGGCGCTTGGTCAGCTCGGCGGCGATCTCTTTGTTGAACGCGCACGCGACGATCGATCTCTCCGGCGCGCGACGGATGGCCTCAACAGCAGTGGTGGTCTTGCCGCAGCCTGCGCGGGCGATCACCGCAAGAACACGGCGATCGGGCTGCGGGTTCTCGACCCAGCCGAAGATCGCCGCCTGCTGAATGGACCAGATGAAATTGTTGGTGTTCATAGCAAGAAGAATAACAGGAGCGGGATGGGGCGGTCAAGAGGAATCTTTGCCCACCGATCGCTACGCCCCGAACCGAGCCACCGCCAACAGCCCGGCGATGCGCTCGATCTCGGCGCGGTGCTCGGCGGTGCCATCGCCGCCTGCCCGGTGGGCGATCTCGTGGATGAGGGTGCTTGCCGTCTCGCGCGTGCTGCTCAGGATGCGCCGCGCCAGCCTCACCACGCCCGTTGCACCATCGTGAGTGCCGAGGATCGTCTCCCGGTGGAAGGCGACGATCTCGACGGGTGGCATTGTGCGGCGCGGCTCGTCGTCATCCTCGGCGAGTGCACGAGCGAACCAGCTGGTCACATCAGCCAGGCGCTCCCGCTCTGCGTCCGTCAGCGTGTCGAGGGCGAAGGTCTCGCGGTGCTCCGTCACGCGCTCTGCCAGCGCAGCCCGCAGCGTGCGCAGGCCCCCGGCGATCAGGGTGGCGTGCAGGGACTCCTGCACCACGACTCCCGTGAGGCCGTCTTGCGCGGCCTGCGCGGCCTCTTCCGATGACAGCACCGGCACAGCCCGATCGCCGTGGCGAGCCCGGAACGCCGCAGCCTGCGCCTCACAGAACGCCTTGCCGAGGGTGGCTTCTGGGTTGCTGAGCCCACGCAGATCCTCGACACCCTCCGAGAGGAGTGCGGCGATCCGCGGAGCGTGCTCTGGCGTCTTGGCCATGGTGCCAAGCATTGCCCGCACCACGGCCTCAAGCTGCCAGGACATCACGACTTCGCGGTCCCGGGAGATCTCGACGGAACCGCGGTAGAGGTCGTAGCCGAGCGTGTAGCGTGGGCGGCGCTCGATGAGGATGCCCTGCACGTAGATGGTGCCCGCGTGCGCCTGGTCCGTCAGCACGCGCCCCCATGGCGTCACGGTGGCGCTCTTCGCGGGCGAGAGCCACAGGTAGTCACGGCTCCACTCGCTCCAGTCGTCGGCGGTCACGCCCTCGACGGTGACGACGACGCGATCGCGCCAGTGCGCAGCGGGCTTGTTACGGGTACAAACGTGGACCACGCCACCCTCGACGGAGAGGGTCCAGAACTGCCGCCCGGTGTCGATGCGCACGGGTATACCCATCCGGGCGAAGACGACGAGGGCCACCTTGAGCCCATCGCCGAACTGGCCGATCGCGCGGTCGTCGTCGGCCTTGCTCGTCTCGCCGAAGACAAGGGCGCGCTCGTCGAGGATGCCGCCACCCGTGGACGTGACGGTGAGGGTGTTCCCGCTGTGGCTGTACTCGGCGGTGCCACCGCGCGACTCACAGTCACGCGCATTCTGCACGACCTCGCGCACTGCCTGCCGAAGCCCCCAACGGGGGCAGTAACTCGTCTTGACGTTGAGAGAGATCTTGCTCATATGTTTTGTCCTCTGAGATCTAGACTAGACGATCGCCAATTGGCGTGCAAGAAAAAAAGAGCGACCGATCCGCCGATCGATCGCTCCGTCACCTACCGCCCCGTCAGGGAGCGATTGGGCGCACTCATAGAGGCCCTGCCACCGGCGTCGATTCCGGCGGTGAAGGCGTCGCGGTTCGCGCTGAAGCTCGGGCGGCTCGTGCGGAACTTGAGGCCCTTGCTCGCCTTGTATGCCTCGATGGCGCTCGCCGCCGACGTGGAGTAGCGCGCAAGCGCGGCGGTCTGCACGACCGTCAGAGCGCCGGACTGCGAGGGTGCGCCCGTGTCGGAGACGGTCTGCACCTGCACGTGCGCACGCTCGCGGAGTCTGCGAGCGATCTCTACAGCAGCGCCCATCAGGAAGGAGTTGCGGAAGTGTCGGGCGTTGACGCCAGCCGGGGCGGCCTTGCGCACCTTGGTGCACTCGGACTCAAGCTGGAGGCGCAGCCATTCCGTCAGCACCATCGCCGCTTCCACGTCGTTGCGGCGCCCACAGATCACGATGTCGCCGTTCCCCCTCCACGCCGCGCAGAAGCACGACTTGGCGACGGAGGTGGCGATCGAAGCGAGCCACGTCTCTCGTGACTTGATGGAGCTCTCCCCGACGGGCTCCAGTCGCTCGGTTGGGATCTGGGACGCCTCGATGCCGTGCGTCTCCATCAGCCGCTGCGCCTCGGCGGCAGCGCTCGCGGCCTCGTGGGCGTTGGGGGACTTGGAGAGTTCGAGGAGTTTACGGATGCGATCTGCGATGGCCATGGTTGATCTCCCTGTCTATGGATCGATCATAGGAGATCGCTGGAGAGATAGCAAGAAAAATCAACTACCGTCACAGATCGCTGCCGATCGATCGGCGATCGCTCTACCGCCCTCGTGCAGCCTCTTGCAGCGCGCGGGTTGCGCCGTAGGCGGCCTGATTGGCAGTGCCCGGGTCCGCCATGTGTCCAGCGCGGACGGGCATCGCCGGAAGGCCGTAGGCACGCACGGGCTGCGGCCCTGCGCCCTCGTGGACACTCAGAGACGAGGCGCCGCAGGTGAGGCATGCCGCAGCGGTCCCGTAGTAGGTCGGGCCGGTGTGGCTCTGCACCGCCGATTCACCGTGGATGACGCGAGTGCATACGCCCGTCGGGCAGTTGCTCTCTAGACGGCGCACCGTGTCAGCGCGACGGGCCATCTGCGGAGCTGGGTCGATCTCGCCGGGGACGCTCACGGCATGGTCCCGCGTGGTGTCGCACCCAATACACCTCCCGTAGCTGTGGCGGAGACCACCGCCCGGCATCGGGAGGCCGCCGGGGCTCGGCGCTACCGGACCCTCGAAGTGGAGTCGCCCGTTCGGACCGATGCCGATGGCGTCCTCTCGACGCTGCACCGCGTTGCCGCACGTCGGGCAGCCGATCGGATCGAATGTGGGCGCGACGCGCGGCGCGATGACCGGCGGTGCTGACGGCTGTGGACCAGCACCATAGGTCTGCGCCGCGCTCGGAGTCCACGGGGCGTTGAAGGGGATACCGGCCTCACGCGCCCCCGGCGGCTGGACACGAGGGACGACGACGGCAGGACCGACACTCGTCGGGAAGCCAGGCGAGGGCTGGTAGGCAGGACGCAGGATGACAGGAGTCGCCGAAGACTCGACGGGGAAACACTCGGGCTGCGGAGCGCTCGACGGCGGCCCGATCGTCGGCACGGGGGATCCCGTCGAAGGGTTGATGTAGCGAGGCACGACGGGTGGCGCGAACGGCGACGGCTCTGGAGCGGGACGCACGCGGACGCCAGCACCGGGGCGTAGCGTGTCGCTCATCTCTGGCTCGGTCTCCAACACGTTCCACGACGGCCCACGCATGCGGGCGCTTCCGGGGCTCGACGGGGGCGGACGGTTTGGCACAGGCGGGCGCATCTGTGCCACGGCAGCGATCGGGCCGATCGCCAGCATGACGGCACCCCCGTTGTCCCCAGCGTCAACACCATCATCGCCGATCGCCCGCGCGTTGTCAAGCCCGCTCAGACGATTGTCAGGTGTCGGTATCCACGCACGATGGCCTGCGCGAACGCACACACGAGGCGCCAACACACCGATGAGATCACCCAAGCGGCGAGAATTGAGTAGGAAACACCGATGAGCACACCTGTCCAGAGATGTTGATCGTTCATGTGTTAGTCTCTCCCGTGTGGATAGGGTGCGTTGAGGAGCGCCATGAGGGCGAAGTAGGGATTAAGCATGTCATCCCCATACATATCCCAGAAATACCCAGCTTTCGGCCCCTTTCTGTACCGAAGGAAGCAAGCCCGCTCGGGATCGCTGCCGAACCTCACGACACAGGACGGGCGAGTGTCTTTCGTGGGATATGGCGGCATGTAATTTGGGATGATCTCCGCCTTCCGCCTCCATCCCACGAAGCGCATATCGTCCTCGAAATTCTGACCGAGGAGCACTGACAGGAGTTCTTCGACGCTGAAGAGAGACGGGTCAATCATGGGATGACTGTAGCAGATCGCCAGGGGGAGCGCAAGGGCGAATGCTAACGGAGACGAGGCTTCTTGATGGGCTGTACCTTCCGTCATGCTGGTCTCTCGCGCGCTCACATCCGCACTGCCTTCCGACGACCTGCCAGAGGGTGTGCTGCGGTTCGTCCTCTGCAAGGCTGGGGAGATCGACGGCCACGGGACAATCATCGCGCCCGGGGGTGTGGATATCTCGCGTCACCGTCGGAACCCTGTGTTCCTCTGGCAGCACCAGAGCGGGACCGACATGCTCGGGCAGGCACCGCCACCGTCGGTCGTCATCGGCAAGGTGACGGAGTACGACCAGACGGAAGAGCGGCTCATCATCACAGTCCTGTTCGATCTGGCCGACGAGACGGCGGCGACGTGCTACCGCAAGGCGCGCGATGGCTTCCTGAGTGGCGTCTCTATCGGCTGCCGGGTGGACCCAGAGGAGATCGAGGAGCGGGAGATCGACGGGAAGAAGGTCCCTGTCTACCGCAAGACACTCCTGCTTGAGGCGTCGCTCGTCATCATCCCTTCGCTGGAGTCGGCGCTCGTCGTTGGTCGTGCCTATGAAGACATCGACTTCTCGATCTCCAAGGGCGTGCGCGCGGCGCTTGAGCGGGCGCTCGGCTGGGTCAAGGAAGGCTTGGGCGGCGACGGTCTGACCGACGGTGCCAAGCGTGACGCACGAAAGCTCCTCGACACCGGCAAGTGGTGGCCGGAGAAGGTCCGCAAGGCGAACGCCTTCTTTGCGCGTCACGGCGCACAGGCTGGCCCGTGGGAGGACGAGGACGGCAGCCCGACGCCCAAGCGCGTCGCGTGGGACCTTTGGGGCGGCGACCCTGGCGAGAGCCAAGTCAAGCGACTGTCGGTGCAGATGGACCGGGCAGAGAGCGATCGATCGCTGGCAGAGCGCGATGCATCCGTCGGCACGACCGACTCTCCGCCGCCCATCCCCCCGGACGAGCTACGCGCGCCGGGGACCGAGGTTCAGAGCGTCATCTTCGACAAGGCTTCCTTCAGCCTCGAAGAGGCCCGCGCTTGGCTGCGCGCCCACGACTTCAAGGTCCCCGACGTGGACGAGACGGAGGACTCCTACCGCTTCCGTCAGCGCGAGCCTGGCGAGTTCCAAGAGGGGTCGTTCCGCACCATCGAGATCACCGCAGGCGTGAAGGCCGTGATCGGCAGGCCGAAGGAGCGGGAGGACATGCCAGAGGACCACATCGTACGGGTGGATGGGGCGCGGGAACCTTCGCAGGAGCCCCAGGGAGGCACGGCTGTAGCGGCTGCGCCCGAACCTCCGCCCCCCGCTTCCGATGCCCCTTCCCTGGCCTCCGGTGAAGGAATTCGGGCCGATTCTGGCGCATCACTGCGCGCGGATGCGGTCTCGCTACCTTACAGCGAACGGGATGGAGTTCTTGGCACCCCATCGCCGTACGAGACGCTCTACACGGCAATCGTTGATAGGAGAAAGCGAATGGACAAGCGGACGTACCGGGCAATCTGCCGCGGTCTGATCAACCACGAGATGGACGGCGCCGAGATGCACGGGTACGCCGCCGAGATGGACGGCATGCTCGACGAGGGGCGCACCCTGCACAAGGGCGAGATGCGGAGCGCCCTCAAGCGCGCCGAGGAGCTGACCCGGCTCATCGCGATCGATCTCGACGACGACGAGGGTGAGGGCGGTGTCGCTCGCAGCGTCCCGGCGTTCAAGGACGCGGAGTGCCGCGCCGAGTTCGCCGCCGTCGCTCAGAAGGCGGGCAAGCTGCCCGTGACCCTGGCGTCGGTCGTGCAGCGCCGCTTCGGCACCGTGGACCCGATCGCCGTCGATACGAAGGCCCTCGCCGCGAACGGCGCCGCCGAGCGCCTGAAGCTCCAGCGTGAGGAGGTCCGCAAGGCCGCCGTCGCTGCGCAGAGCGAGGAGCGCGAGCGGCTGATCGCCAAGCTCCTGGACCCGAAGGCCCCGGTGATCACCCCGGCGGAAGCCGACGAGATGCGCGGCATCGACCCGGCAACGAAGGCCGAGACCGGCCTCCCGGCGTGGACTCCCGAGCGCATCCAGACCCTCGCCCGCGAGCGCGGCGCCTCGGTCGTGACGGAGATCGTCCGCGCGGCCCCGCTGCGCAGCGTCGAGGGCACCCCGGCGCAGACCGTCACCCCGGCGCCACAGCAGGGCCGTCCTGAGCCCACCGCGCCCACCACGGCGAAGAACGGCATGGAGCTGCGGTTCACCCGCGGTACCGCGCCGAACGTGGCCACCGAGGCGGACCTGATGGCCCTCGTGCAGCGGGCCTCCGCGGGGCTCGGCGTCAAGCCCGACGACATCCTGCGCCGCGTGAGCGAGATGAGCGGCACTTCGCCGATCGTCCCGGGCGCGACGAGCGCGGTCTAAACACAAGGATTACGAGGAGATCACCATGGCGGTCACGCAGAACTACTTCACTCCTGAGCGGAACTACGCTCAGAACCCTTCGCCGGGCCGCGTCGAGGTCAAGCTCGCCGCGAACGCGATCGCGTACGTCGGGACCATGCTCGTTACCGTCAGCGGTTACGGCGTGCAGCCTGCCGCGGCGAATGCGGGTACCGGCAAGATGATGGGCATCGTCGAGAACGGCGCGGACAACACGGGCGGGGCTGCGGGCGATGTCAGCGCCTTCTGCCGCTCGGGCGTGTTCCGGTTCGTCAACGATGGCACCAACCCCTGCACGCAGGCCACCGTCGGACTGACGGTGTACGCGAGCGACGGCATCACCATCTCGACGAACAGCGCCGACGGCCCCCCAGCGGGCAAGTTGATCGGCTACTACCCCAATGACCCGCAGGGCCGTCCCTGCGAGGTCGCGCTCCAGTGCAACCCGTAAGCTGACGAAGACGGGAAGGAAGGAACACGATGGCCACCTCCAGTATCCTGAACTTCGGGCAGCTCACGTCGCAGGAGCTGCTCGTCTACACCGCTCTGATCGAGCAGGGCATGACCCAGGCGTTCCTGAACGCCCCGGTCATGAACTTCAGCAAGATCAGCTACGTGCGCAACATCTCCGAGCAGATCGCCGGTCTCGCGGGCGCTCAGGGAAAGGTTGTGCCGAGCGACATCCTCTTCCCCATCGCGCCGCCGACGCTGCGCATGCGGGAGTTCGTCGAGGACAGCACCTTCAACCCGCTCATCCGTGAGACGGTGCGGATGAAGATCCGCTACTGGCAGGGCGGCTACAAGTGCCGTCGCCAGGACTTCTACGCCGACGTGCAGAACACCATCCGCAATGTCAGCGAGGCGCTCGTCCGCCCAACGCTGAAGCTGGCTGACCAGCTCGTCGCCGAGGTGCTCTACAACGGCAAGGTGCTGACGGACTACACGAACACCCCGTTCTTCTCGACGACGAAGCCGATCTCGCCGTCGGGTGCGATCTCGGGCACGTACAGCAACCTGTACACCTCGTCGCCGCTGACGAGCGCGAACGTGAGCGCCGTCATCAACAACATGATGAGCCTCGTCGGCGAGGACGACCTGCCGCTCAACGTCATGCCCGACACCCTGATCGTCCCCCCGACGCTGTACAGCGCCGCGGTCCAGGCGGTCGAGCTGCGGACGAACGTGTTCTCGAACGGCAACCCGTTCCCGGGGCAGGCGAACAACACCGCGAGCTTCGCCGACAACTGGATCGCGCACACCGGGATCATCAAGCAGATCGTGGTGCTGAACGAGCTTCTGGACTCCGGCAACGCCTCGGACCGTACCACCTGGTACCTCGCCGAGTGCCAGAACCCGACCCGTGGCGGCGCCTGGGGCCTGCTCCTCGGTCAGGACCCGGCGACGGAGATCAGCATCCTGATGGACCCGCGCGACTACAACGTCGCCTTCCGCGACGAGTTCATCTGGAATGCCAAGAAGTTCATGGGCGCGTCGCCTGGTCTCCCGCAACTCGTGGCGAGAGCAGACGCGTAAAGATTCCGCGCACTTAGCGCGGAGTCAGGATGAGAAAAGGGCTGCTCTTCGGGGCGGCCCTTTTCATTTGGGCGATCGATCGCCGAATGATAACGAGAGGCTAATGGCCCATCAAAATTCCTCTTGCAGTCTTTCGCCACCCCTGACATACTCTTCCTATGGCAAAGAACAAGCCCCTGACGGGCAAGTACAGCTTCAACCTGAAAGATGGCGATCGCTGCTACGGCTGCGGCGGCAAGGACAAGATCCTCCCGCGGCTTACCCCTGCTCTCGTCGCCGAAGTCAAGGCGAAGGTGGATGGTGGTGCCCTCGACGCCTACCTCGCCGAGCAGGCCCGCCTCGTCGCCTGCCGGAAGGCAATCGCGCCCGTCAAGGAAGCTATCGACGAGACGTGGAGGAACGGCGCCATCCACACGGCCTACCGCGCCGCATACGATGCCCGCTACGTGAAGCATACCACCGACTCAATCGACGCTGCTCTGTCCGACTACGTGAGCAAAGTCAACGCCCTGTGGGACAGCGCCAACGATAAGGCGCGCAACACGAAGGCGCACGCCGACAAGCTCCTCGCCGAGCTTCAAGGCATCCTCGCCGCCATCGAGGGCCTGAACGCGGAGTATGCAGCTCGCGGCTAACAAACCCCAAGATCGCTGGCATAGGACGCCGCCGATTCAAGCGTCCTTTCTAGTTGACACCGTTCCTCCGTGTGTGCTACACTCTCCATAAAGGAGCACACACGCATGTCTACCGTCCCTGTCAAGCCAGTCGCCAAGCCCGCATCTCAGATCGCTTCCCCAAGCCCCGAGAAGGCCCTTGCGGTCGAGACCCCTGCCGTCACCCCTACCGCGCCCGTTGAGGTGCCTCAGAAGGGCGCTGGCGGCGATTCCGGGTCAACCATCGACCCCATCGCCGATCTCAAGGCCAAGTTCGATGACCTGAACTACACGACCTGGAAGCGACTCGATGCGCAGGACACCTACCTGTCGGCGCAGACCGGCGACCTGCTCAAGATGGTCTCCCGCCCGACTCCCACCGTCACCTTCCGTGTAGCCGCCACCCGCAAGGCGAGCATGGCGGTCTCCCCGGCGAAGATCCCACTCAAGGAGCCGACGTGCGACGGGAACGGGATCACGCTGTACTGGAATCCGCGGCCTGCGGCGAACGGCAACAGCGGCGATCCGACGAGCCTCCAGATCGGTGCGTCGAACGCCCCCCGGCGGCTCTACACGGGCTACAGCGTGACGATCCCGGCGGGCTGGCGCGGGGTCGTGACGAGCGTGCCGAAGCACGGCATGCCGGTGCGCCCGATCGCCATCCTCGAAGCGGGCGACCATGACGAGGATCTGGCGCTGCCCATCAGCTACACGACCGACACGGGGGGCAACGTGCAGATCGGCACGCAGGCGGCGATTGGTGTCCTGACGCTGATCCCGGCGCACAGCGTCGAGTGCAAGGTGGAGTAGCTTCCGAGCGTACCCTATCCCATGCGCCGATCGATCGCCGCCGTTCTGCTCCTGTGCCTCTCGGGCTGTGCCGAGCCCATCCGTCATCAACGAGCGCTGAGGGTCCTGCACCGGCAGGCGTACGTGCAGTGCCGTGACCACAGCCGGTGCCGTGAAGTGGAGCCCTGCTCTCGCGGGCTCGTCTCGGCAATCCGGCTGTGGCAGGACGCAGGCGAGGCGATCGCCGACGCGAAGGATACCACCGTGCCTGTCGCCGACGCGCTGATCTCCGAGGGCGAGACCCGGCGGACATGCGTGGTCGTGGGGATCAAGTAGGAGACACCATGGGAACCACACTCGCCGCCGTCGGCGCAGCCATCGCCGACTTCTTCATCACGCTCCCCGAGAAGCTCCGAGAACGCCTGCGCCTGCGCGCGAAGGCTGACCTAGCCGAAGGGGCACGCATCCTCGCCGAAGCTCAGAGTGAGGCTGACGAGATCGCCAAACGGGCGAAGACGGAGGGCAACGGGAACAGGGCGGCGAGTGGGACGATCGGCAACTGAGCGGGCGATCGATCGCCACCTACCCACACCACACCCCATCCTTCGCTGCTCTCCGAGCCTGCATCTCCCACTCACCACGCCGAGACATCATATCGCTCATGAGGTTATACACCCTGCGACCGCGGCTCGTGGCGTAGCGGACGCAGTGTGAGGTACCACCCGTGCTGCCGTCCCACGCAGCCACGACCACATCGGCGTCGTCCACCATGCGCTTGTTGCGGGCGAGGAGTAGGCGGCCTGCATCTCCGTGCCCAGAGGGGGCTGAATCCGCGCATAGGACGACCCTGGAGGCCCTCTTGACAAGCTCGGCATAGGTCCGCTGCGCCTCCGCTGGCCACAGCCTCTCTTGGCCCGGGAAGGGCACGTAGAGGGCGTAGGGGACACCAGCCCGCACAGCAACGCCCGCGAAGTCCTGGTCGATTCCGAGCGCGCCCCCGGTGATGACCTCGACGTGCCGATCACCACGGCACCAAGCGTCCGCAACGAGGCTCAGGAGCAGCGTGCGGAAGGCGTGGCGGAGGTGGGCACGGGTGGGCGTGTTGCGGTCATAACCGCCGAGCTTGTCCGGCCTATGGCCGGTGACTGCGATGCGCACAGCTACTCCTTCGGGCACATGGGGCAGCGACGGATCTTGCCCGTGCGCCGACCGACGCACAGGGGCTGCGCAGGGTCAGCAGACGAGACCGGCGTGTCGCGAACCCAGCCGAGTACGTCGATGGTCCACCAGTCGTAGAAGAGGGCGAAAAGGAAGCTCATGTGTGCTCCTGTGTTTTGAGTCGGCCTACGCCACACTCCTCACTTCCTCATACAACCCGTCGCCCACCATGCGCAGTCGCACCTGGCGACTCTGGAGCACACACTCGGCGCTACCGTCGTCGAAGGGAGTCACGGTGCGCTCGGTGTGGTAGGGCTTGCCGCCGATGTAATACCTCACCCGTGCGCGGTGCGGTGTCAGGTGAAAGCGGGCCTTGCCTGGGGCAGGGGGCGACTCCTGTCCCCACATCGCCGTGGCGCGCACGATGGCATCGGTGTACTCCTGGATCGCCGTCGTCGTCGTGCAGGTGGGCAAGACATGGAGCGCGAAGTAGTACAGCGCGTCGCGCAGGTTGCGACAGGGGGGGCAGACCATGGAGCTTGCCGAGGTGATCGTGTAGAGGCCGCCGTGGCGAGCGATCGAGATGCCGTTGCAGGTGGGGTTGTCCATGGGATGAGAGTAGCAGAGTTGGGGAGGGATGTCAAGAGCTACTGGAGCCTGTCTTCCATGCTATACGTCGCGTCGCAATTGCCGACGAGCTTCCGCACGCGATCAATGATCCGCTCGGCAATAACCGTCTCTTCCTCTTCAAGGAGAGCGTCGAACTCCGCGATCATGTCCTTCACCGTCGGGTGGGGAAGCTCCCGATGTGGTACGATCTGAGTCCCATTGCCCACACTGATCGTCGCGTGCGCCTCTGATAGCAGCACGTCCTGCGTCGGCCTGTCCTCAGAGATGGCGATCTGCTCCCACGAGACGACATCCCCGTGGAGCCCCGTGCAGAGGTTCTCCCACAGCCAGTAGGGCCGCGTGTCCGTCGGGGCACGAAGAACGAATGTGTGCATGCCCACCCGCTTGGTGAGGATGCGCCCACCGTCGGTGGGGTGGTAGTTCAGCGAGAGGAAGATGTCGGCGCTGGTCATGAGGCTACTCCTGGCTGTTGCTGTACTTGCCCCTGTTCAGGGGGATGATCGTGTGGGCACCGTCGATGCCAGCGCGTTTCAGTCCGCGCAGGAGCTTGCTGACGGCGATCGTCTCCAGTTGACGGACGCGCTCACGGGTGAGGTTCGTGATCTGGGCGATAGCGTTAAGCGACCCTGGGTCTCCAGGCGTCACGTTGCCCTTGATGTACCCTTCGGCGCGGTCCGCCACGTCGAGAGCGCAGGTGTGCCTGATCGCGTCGATGGGGGCCTCGCCGTCCTCGTTGGCCCAGTGGGGGAGCAGCGAGTAGCGGCAGGACGCCCACGGGCAGGGGCGCGGGCCGTCGATGCAGTCGCCGCGCGTGCGTGGGCGCGCGGGCATGGGCAGAAGCTCAGACTCCGGCACCTCTGGCTCGACGGCGATCGATCGCTCCGTCTCAAGGCGTCGTGACTCGGGCGTGACCGGCCCAGCGCCGTTGTGACGGTTGCAGCGTCGGCTGTGCCCGCTGTGCAACGAGTACACGAGCACGGTCCGCACGTTGCCGCAGGAGCAGCGGGCGCGGACACGGGTGTTCCGCCCTCGGACGATTGGTGGTCCGATCACCGTCCATTCAGACCACTGTGAGCCGATGGGGAAGGTCTTCTCGTAGGGGCGCAGGTTGCTCTTCATGTGGTCATCGTAGCACAGATCGACAGGGCCGGTCAATTACCCTCAACGTATGGCAGTCATCGTCTCTGGCAACGCGCTTGAAATCCCCGGGCTGCGATCGCTCTCGTTCGTCGAGGACGAATCGCTGAAGCTGATGATCCCCGGTGACGGGCGACGGCGCACGCGCAACCCCGATCTCGTCGTCTGGCACACGACGCAAGGCTACCCGGACCGCAAGCACCCGGCGCCGCAGTACGTGCGCGAGATCCCAGCGGAAGAGCGCGACTGCACCGGGCGGGCGACGATCCGCTACTGGCAGCGCTCCCCGCGAGTAGCAGGCGCGCACCTCGTTCTCGACGCCGACGGAACCGTGCTCTGTACCTGCGATCTGGAGACGGAGACGGCCTACCACACACCGGGGCAGAACGGGCGATCGATCGGCGTCGAGGTGGTACAGGCAGAGGACGCGGCGTTGTTCCGCGCGCAGCTCGACGCGGTGCCGATCCTCGCCGAGTGGCTGAGTGCCACCCTGCGCATCGACCGACGCGTCCGGTTCCCCTACCGCAAGGTCTCCGTCGTAGGCGACTCCTTCAGGGGTCACTGTGGCCACCGCGACTGCGACGACAACCGCGGCTGGGGAGACCCAGGTGACTACGTGATGATGGCTCTGCCGCAGGGGTGGGAGAGGGGTGGGAGAGGGGTTAGGGTTCGGCAGGGGGCTTGACCAGCCACCTGGGCCTCTCCATGTCACCCGTGTTCTCAACAGGGGGGTGCCGGTGACAGCGTGGGTTCGAGCAGTACCAAGCGTAATCGCTCTCGTCGTCAGTGGGCTGCGTCACCACGGCAGGGAACCCGCAGGAGCCGCAGCACCACGAGGACATCCATGACAACCGGGGATTAGGAGACACGGCTTCCTAGCCCTGCTGTGACGGACTCGGAGTGGGTGGCGGTGGACCTTCGGGGCGCTTGCAGCGCTCCATGATGGCCATCGCATTGACCCACCTGTTCTCTCCGAGCCGCGCCGCCTGAGAGATCTCGCACAGCATGAACCGCTCAGCAGCCAGCTTGTTCATGTAGTCTTGTGCATCCTTCGCACCCAGATCTACGAAGCGGTACTCCATCACGTCCGCACCTCCTCTCGCGACAGCACCTGCCCGTCGCGGATCGTGTCCATCACGTCACGCTTCGGCGCCTCGATGGCGCCAGCGATCTTGCTGCCGCGGAACGCCTCCGTCAGCATCTCCACGCCCGTCGCCGCGTAGACCTCAGCCACGTCCACGAGGGCATCGAGGGCGCTGACCTCGACCAGAT
>ERZ650311.743-NODE-743-length-18771-cov-6.517205_pt1 | contig 18771 bp, 14 predicted proteins | sample MGYA00376247_ERZ650311 | MGnify/ENA primary metagenome ERZ650311 (study PRJEB26733, sample SAMN07839324) | wastewater metagenome | biome: small river; feature: stream; material: water | place: USA: North Carolina | collected 2016-07-28 ... | reverse complement strand
CCTTTGATTTCAAAAATCTGGAGATATCGACTGAGCTATCAGGTATTGCCAGTAGGTCTGCTGGAGACAGAGCAATTGATGAGGCTGATTTAGATGAATTAGCCTGTGGAACCATGATTCAGGGGTCTTATAATCCCCCTTTATGAATATCGTCATATTGGCTGCTGGGCAAGGGAAGCGGATGAAATCCGCCCTGCCCAAGGTCCTGCAAACGTTAGCAGGCAAACCCCTGCTTCAACACGTTCTGAGTACAGCACTCTCACTGCAGAGTAAGCAGGCTAAAAATGGACCTGTGGTGGTAGTTGGTCATGGCGCAGCAGACGTAAAAACATTTCTGACAAATGTCGGCAAGGAAGATTCTAGCTTTGGCAAAGTAGTCACCGCCTTACAAGCTGAACAAAAAGGAACAGGCCATGCGCTATTGCAAGCCTTGCCTAAATTGGATACTCAAGAGCCAACATTAGTTTTGTATGGCGATGTTCCACTCACCACTAAAAAGACACTGGCTAAATTAGCTAAATTAGCCGATGGCGTAAGAGGGCAAGATTGCGCATTGGCTTTGCTGACGCAGAACCTTGGCAATCCTACTGGCTATGGTCGTATCGTGCGCGATGCAGATGGCTCGGTCAAAGAGATTGTTGAGGAAAAAGACGCCACTCCTGCGCAAAAAGCTATTCAAGAAATCAATACCGGCATCATGGTGTTGCCAACGAATTCTTTAAAGAAGTGGCTCAAGGCTTTGCGCGCAAGTAACGCGCAGGGCGAGTATTACTTAACTGACGTGATTGCCATGGCGGTTAAAGATGGTGTACCGATTCGTACAACGCAAGCTGACGATGAGTTTGAGACTATTGGCGTTAATAGTCGTGATCAATTGGCTGCGCTTGAGCGTGTGCATCAACTCAATATTGCTAAGCAACTCATGGATGCTGGCGTATCGCTCTCTGACCCAGCACGTATTGATGTGCGAGGCACTTTAGAGTGCGGCACTGACGTGTCTATTGATGTTGGCTGTGTATTTGAAGGCTGCGTTACTTTAGATGCTGGCGCGCAAATTGGCCCTTACTGCGTGATTCGCAATAGTGTGATCGGTAAAGGCGTAACTATTCATGCATACAGTCACATAGATGGAGCAAAAGTAGGCAACCACTCTGTCATTGGCCCCTACGCACGTTTACGTCCTGGGGCAGATTTATCAAACGATGTGCATATTGGCAATTTCGTAGAAGTCAAGAACAGCAAAATCGCTGCCAACAGCAAGGCAAATCATTTGGCTTATGTTGGTGACTCGATTGTTGGGTCAAGAGTCAATATTGGTGCTGGCACGATTACTTGCAATTACGATGGTGTGAATAAACATCAGACGATTATTGAGGATGATGTCTTTATTGGTTCAGATACTCAGTTGGTTGCACCAGTACGCGTAGGTCGTGGCGCTACACTGGGTGCCGGCACAACACTGACTAAAGATGCGCCAGCCAATCAACTCACCGTATCTAGAGCAAAGCAAATTTCCTTGCAATGGCAGCGCCCTGTGAAGCAAGAAAAGAAGAGCCCTTCTAAAAAACCAGTGACCAAGAAAGTAGCAGCTAAAAAAATAGCAAAAAAGAATGCGGTTAAAAAGGTTGTCAAGAAAACAGCCAAGAGTGCCGCAAAGGGTAGAAAATAATGTGCGGTATTGTTGGCGCTGCTTCGAAAAAAAATATTGTTGATGTTTTAGTGGAGGGCTTGCGCCGCTTAGAGTATCGAGGTTATGACTCTTGTGGTTTTGCGGTAATCAATGGCGATGATGCAAAACACCCGATTGAAAGGGCCCGAACTACTGCGCGCGTTTCTGAGTTGGGTGAGCAAGGGAAAGATTTTTTTGGCACTCTAGGAATTGCCCATACACGCTGGGCTACCCATGGCAAGCCTGATACGCAAAATGCGCATCCACATACTTCAAATGACTTAATTGCAGTCGTACACAACGGCATCATTGAAAACTATGAAGTTCTGCGTTCTGAGTTAAAAGCTGCTGGTTATGAATTCACCTCTGAAACAGATACAGAAGTGATTGCGCATTTGATTCATCAGCAGTATGTCGCTAGCGGTCAAAAAGATATTGCACATTCTGTAAGGGCGGTGTTGCCTAAGTTGCATGGCGCATACGCCATTGGTGTGATTGCTCAAGACAATCCAAGCACCTTAGTGGGTGCACGTGTTGGCTCTCCACTAGTGGTAGCCATTGGTGACCATGAGCAGTTCTTAGCCTCAGATGCCTTGGCTTTAGCGGGGCGAGCTCACTCCATGATGTATTTGGAGGAGGGTGATGTTGCTGTGTTGAAGGCGGATGGAGTTGAGGTAACTGATCAAGCAGGCAAGACTGCGCAAAGAGAGCTAAAGCCGATGCCGGCACAGGCTGACTCGGTGGATCTTGGCCCTTATCAGCACTATATGCAAAAAGAAATTTTTGAGCAGCCTAGAGCGATTGGGGACACACTAGCGAACATTACCGATTTTGGTCCCGATCTGTTTGATGCTAAACCAGATGACTGGAAAGCATTTGATCAAATTCTGATTTTGGCTTGTGGAACTAGTTACTACTCAGCGTGCGTTGCTAAGTATTGGCTCGAAGATATTGCAGGCATCCCAACACAAGTAGAGATTGCGAGTGAGTATCGCTATCGCACTACAGTACCTAATCCTAAAGCATTAATAGTCGTGGTTTCTCAGTCCGGTGAGACAGCAGATACCTTGGCTGCATTACGTCATGCCAAGAGCTTGGGGCATCAGTACACATTGGCCATTTGTAACGTAGCTAGTAGCGCCATGGTTCGCGAAACAGATTGGCATTTCTTGACTAAGGCTGGCGCCGAGATTGGGGTTGCGTCTACTAAAGCATTTACAACCCAATTGTTAGCGCTGTACCTCTTAGCAGTTTCCATTGCTAAACGCGATGGCAAAATCTCCACAGAAAAAGAAAAAGATCTACTGCGTGAATTGCGCCACTTGCCTAAAGCATTGCATGCAGTGCTTGCGCTTGAGCCGCAGATCATTGCTTGGAGTGATGCTTTTGCTAAATGCGAGAATGCTTTGTTCCTTGGTCGTGGAATGCACTACCCAATTGCGCTTGAGGGCGCATTAAAGCTGAAAGAGATTTCGTATATTCATGCAGAAGCCTATCCGGCTGGCGAGTTAAAGCATGGACCACTTGCGTTAGTAACAGACAAGATGCCAGTTGTGACTGTTGCGCCTAATGATGTTTTATTGGAAAAACTAAAATCCAATATGCAAGAAGTTAAAGCGCGTGGTGGCAAGCTGTATGTCTTTGCTGATCAAGATACGCATATTTCCAGTAGCGATGGCATCAATGTCATCAAACTGCCCGAGCACTATGGAAGTCTGTCGCCAATACTGCACGTGGTTCCTCTGCAGCTGTTGGCATATCACACGGCCTGCGCTCGTGGAACGGATGTCGATAAGCCCAGAAATTTAGCAAAGAGTGTTACGGTCGAATAAATTTTTACCCGTTTGACTTTCGTCACAAGTTGTGAACAAAATTCAGCTGATAAATCAGGGCTTTACGAAGCCCTGATTGCATTTTTGTGTTCAAATAACTACTCTATAAGAGGAAATTTGTTGTAGCCCATGTTTCTGTCAAAACTTCAATACTCACATTTGAAATGGTTGCCGCTAATTTGTGTGGCTACCCTTTCTGCGTGCGCAGTTGGGCCAGACTTTAAGCAACCTGAGGCGCCAAAGACCTCCTCCTATACAGAAACGCCTTTATCTAAGAAGCTTACCCCTGCACCTGGGGTTCCAGGCGGCACTGATCAGGAGTTTGTTGAAGGCGCTGATATTGAAGCCCAATGGTGGGAGCTTTACAAATCTCCTGAGCTTGATGCGTTAATTAAAAAAGCACTTGAGCAGAATCCAAATCTTGGTGCAGCTGATGCAGCATTGCGTGCCGCGCAAGAAAACGTCAACGCACAAATTGGTGGTCAATACTTTCCAGCCATCGGTGTTGGGGCAAATGCGTTAAGACAAAAGCAACCTTCAGCTGTATACGGCCTGAGTAATGGAACCGATACTTATAACCTCTACAACACATCGGTCAATGTGACCTATAAGTTAGATGTGTTTGGTGGGGCGCGCCGCGCAGTCGAGGGTGCTCGAGCTCAAGCGGAAGTTGCACAGTTTCAATTAGAGGGCGCTTACCTTTCGCTTACTGCTAACGTAGTCACGAGTGCGGTGAGAGAAGCCGCCTTGCGAGCGCAGATGCAGGCAACAGAAGAAATTCTGAAGGCGCAAACGAATCTTGCCGAGGTAACCGAAAAACAATTAATCATTGGCACCGTTTCTAAGGTGGATGTCACTTCACAAAGAACCTTGGTATCCAATTCCCAGGTGGACTTGTTTAATTACGAGCGTAATCTTGCTTTTGCACGCAATCAATTGGCAGTGTTGGTTGGCGAAATTCCTAGTAATGCCAATATTGCAAAGTTTGACTTGGCCAATCTGCATTTGCCTGAGAAGTTGCCCTTGTCTATTCCATCAAGCTTAGTGCGTCAGCGCCCAGATGTACGTGCTGCTGAAGCGCAGCTCAAGGCGCAAAACGCTTTCGTAGGTGTAGCAACCGCAAATTTATTGCCACAATTTAATATCACTGGATCAATCGGCGCTGCAGCGTTGACTTCAAATGGGTTGTTTGGTCCGAACTCGGCATTATGGACTTTGGGTGGCGGCATTTTGCAACCTTTATTTCAAGGGGGACAGTTGCTTGCACAGCGTCGTGGCGCCATCGCTAACTATGAATTAGCGGCCTTCCAATATCAGTCAACAGTCTTAAATGCATTTCAAGAGGTAGCCAATGCATTGCGCGCCCTTGAGACTGGTGCTCAGGCGCTAAAGGCGGCATCAGATGCAGAGCGTTATGCCTATGAAACTTTAGATTTAGTTCAACAACAATACAAGTTAGGCACAGCGAGTTATCTAGCAGTGCTTTATTACCAAAATCAGTATCAACAAGCAAAAGTGAAATCCGTTGCTGCTCAAGCAACGCGTTTCTCAGATACAGCAGCATTATTTGCAGCACTCGGTGGCGGCTGGTGGAATCGTGAAGGCCCTGCTTTTAAACCAAAAGACATAGCGAACAAAGATCAAAATGAAACTTCTGGAAATAATTAAGAACAAGCTTATTGTTCTAGTTCTTGCCTTGTGGGCTTGGACAAAACGCAAAGCAATTGAGTGGAAATTGCGCGAGAGAGCGATTGTGTTTTGGGAAAAAGTAAAAGCGTTTTGGGCTCGCATGGGTCAAAAATGGCGTGGCACAAAAGCACATGCAAAGTTAATGGCGATGGAACCATTACAGCGTCGCATGACCATTATGCTCTGTGGCGTATTTCTATTGCTGGGCCTGATCTTTGCCTTCAATCAGTTAAAGACGTTTTTAATTAAGAGCTTCATTGCGGGTATGGGTTTGCCCCCTGCAACCGTATCCACGATGGTTGTTGAAGCTACAGAGTGGCAACCAAAGTTAACTAGCGTCGGTAATGTGCGTGCTTTTAGAGGTGTAGAGCTAAGCACGGAGATTGGTGGATTAGTACTAACAGTACCAGTAAAGTCCGGGCAAGATGTGAAAGAAGGCGATTTGCTCATTAAATTGAATGATGCCTCTGATGTGGCTCAGCTGAATTCTTTAAAAGCGATGGCGGATTTGGCCAAGGTCATCAATGAGCGCGATCGGCAGCAGTTGGCAATCCAGGCAATTAGTAAGAATGTGTTTGATACAAGCGCTGCCGATGCGAAATCTAAACAAGCCCAAGTTGAGCAGCAAACTGCTTTGGTCGCCAAGAAAAATCTGAAGGCACCCTTTAGTGGGCGTGTAGGTATTGTGTCGATTAACCCAGGCCAGTATGTCAATCCGGGTGATAAGTTATTAACACTACAAACGCTCGACCCTATTTTTGTGGATTTTAATTTGCCGCAAAACAATGCTGAGCAGGTGCAAGTTGGCCAAGAGGTAGTAGTAACAACCGATGCATTTAAAGATGCGAGTTTCACTGGCAAGATTACTGCCGTTAGCCCCAAGGTCGATACCAATACGCGGAATATTCAAGTAGAGGCGCAGCTAGCTAATCCGGATAAAAAAATCCTGCCGGGTATGTTTGCCAATGTAAATATCAAGCTTGGCGATCAAGTGAAATACTTAACCTTGCCGCAAACGGCTGTTACCTATAACCCTTATGGCTCAACAGTGTTTATTGCTAAGCCAACTGGTAAGAAGGATAAGCAGGGTAAGCCTGCATTAGAGGCGCAGCAGGTATTTGTAACCACTGGCTTAACTCGTGGCGATCAAGTGGCTATTCTGAAGGGTATTGATGAGGGTGCAACCGTGGTCACAAGTGGGCAGCTTAAGCTGAAGAATGGCACCCCATTGATTATTAATAACAAGGTGCAGCCAGCTAACTCGCCTGATCCTAAGCCGCAGGAATAATCAGCAGATGAATTGGACTGACATATTCATCCGTAGGCCAGTGCTCTCCATGGTGGTGAGCGCTTTGGTATTGATTTTTGGTTTGAAGGCAATTGGTTCTTTGCCGGTGAATCAATATCCACAAACGCAGAACGCGATTGTGACAATTACAACCACTTACTTCGGTGCAGATCCAGAGACTATTGCTGGCTTTATTACTCAGCCTTTGGAGGCCTCTGTAGCGCAAGCCCAGGGCATCGATTACCTTTCTTCAACCAGCGTTAGTGGGGTCTCCACCATTATTGCTACCTTGAAGTTGAACTATGACTCCAATGCAGCATTAACGCAGATACAAACGCAAATTAGCGCAGTAAAGAACCAGTTACCGCCACAGGCACAGCAACCAATTTTGACGGTGCAGGTAGGTCAATCTACCGCTGCAATGTATATGGGTTTCTATAGCGATGAAATTCCTAACAATGCGATTACTGATTACCTATTGCGTGTAGTCAAGCCAAAACTCGACTCGGTTGAAGGCGTACAAAATGCGGAGATTACTGGTGGACGTAAGTTTGCTTTACGTGCCTGGCTTGATCGCGAAAAGATGGCTGGCTTGGGTGTTGGCGCAGATGATGTTTATAACGCTTTGGCGGCAAATAACTACTTATCAGCCGTTGGTAGCACCAAAGGCGATATGGTGGCGGTTGATTTGGTGGCGGGAACCGATTTACATACGCTTGAAGAGTTTCGTAGGTTGGTCATCAAACGAGATGGTGTCAATATTGTTTATTTGGAGCAGGTGGCAAATGTCACCTTAGGTTCTGAGGATTACAACACTAACGTTGCTTTTAGTGGCAAGCGCTCTGTCTTTATTGCAATTAAGGTGGCGCCTCAGGCTAACTTATTAGATGTAGCGCAACGCGTTCGTGATGTTGTGCCTGATATTCAGAAGCAACTGCCTATTGGTATGACCGGCAAGATTGTGTATGACTCTACTAAATTTATTACTAGCTCAATTGATGAAGTCGTTTCTACTTTGTTAGAAGCTTTAGTCATTGTGACTGTGGTGATCTACCTCTTCTTGGGTAGCGTTCGTGCTGTTGCCGTTCCAGTGATTGCAATGCCGCTGTCATTAATTGGTACTTTCTTCTTGATGCAAGTGTTGGGCTACTCCATTAACTTGCTGACACTCTTGGCTTTGGTATTGGCGATTGGATTGGTTGTTGACGATGCCATTATCGTGGTCGAAAACGTCGACCGCCATATGAAAGAAGGGAAGTCTCCTTTGGAGGCTTCTTTAATTGCCGCTCGTGAATTAGGTGGCCCTATCTTGGCAATGACGGTGGTGCTAATTGCGGTGTATATCCCCATTGGCTTTCAAGGAGGATTAACAGGTGCTCTGTTTACCGAATTTGCCTTTACTTTGGCCAGTGCAGTTGCCGTTTCTGGTTTGATTGCCTTAACGCTCTCACCAATGATGTGTTCTCGCATATTTACCGAAGAACAAGAAGCATCTTCTTTCGTACAGAAGATTGATCGTATTTTTGACAAGGTTCACCACAGCTACCAAACTACTTTGCGTGACTTGTTGAGTACTTGGCAAGTCATCATCGTGATGGGCGTAATTTTGCTAGGTGGCGTAGCGTATTTATACGCAACTGCACGCGCTGAATTGGCCCCAACAGAGGACCAAGGAATTGTTTTGATGCAGGCATCCGGGCCACCAAATAGTACCGTCAACCAAATGCAAACCTATGCTGATCAGATTTATGCGATCGCTGCAGCAGAACCAGAATACGAACAAGCATTTCAGATTACTAGCCCAACCTCTAGCTTTGGCGGTATCTTGTTAAAAGACTGGGGTGAGCGTAATCGTGATGCAACCAAATTCCAAGAAGATATGCAGCAGAAGTGGAACACCATCGCGGGTGCGCGCGTTGCTGCTTTCCAATTCCCTGCGCTCCCTGGCGCACAAGGGCTACCAGTACAGGTGGTGATTAATACAACAGAATCGTATACAGCCTTAAACGAAGTCTCTCAAGCAGTGCTTGATAAGGCGCGTCGTAGTGGTAATTTCTTCTTCGTTGATTCCGATCTGAAGATTGATAAGCCACAAGATGTATTGGAGATTGATCGGGAAAAAGTAGCTGCTTTAGGAATGACTCAGCAACAAGTTGGTTCTGCATTGTCTGCGGCTTTGGGTGGTGGTTTTGTAAATTACTTCTCAGTGGCCGGTCGCTCTTATCGTGTCATTCCACAAGTAAAGCAAGTAGATCGTTTAAACCCTGACCAAATCTTGGATTACTACATTCGAACTCCAAGCGGCGCAATGGTTCAGGCACGCACTATTGCAACAATTAAGCAAAGAGTGGTTCCTCAATCCATTAATCACTTTCAGCAATTAAACTCTGCGACGATATCGGGTGTGAGTACGCCATTTATTTCACAAGCAGATTTATTAGAGTACATGCGTCAAACTCTCAAAGAAGTTGCACCGAATGGCTACACGATGGACTATGCGGGGCCATCGCGCCAATTCATGGCTGAGTCTGGTGGATTCTTGGTAACCATGTTCTTTGCGATCTTGATCGTATTCTTGGTACTTGCAGCACAGTTTGAAAGTTTCCGCGATCCGATCGTGATTCTGGTATCTGTACCGTTAGCGTTATTTGGCGCATTGATTTTTATTAACTTAGGATTTACTACCTTAAACGTCTATACCCAGGTTGGCTTAGTCACCTTGATGGGTCTCATTAGTAAGCACGGTATTTTGATTGTGGAGTTTGCTAATGAGCTTCAGGAAGCTGGTCGTAGCAAGCTGGATGCGATTGTGGAGGCGAGCAGCGTTCGTTTGCGCCCTATTTTGATGACCACTGCCGCGATGGTATTGGGTGTGCTGCCTTTGGTGATTGCCTCAGGAGCTGGTGCCGCCGGTAGAAAATCGATGGGTATCGTGATCTTCACCGGACTATCGATCGGTACGCTGTTCACGCTCTTTGTAGTGCCAGCAATGTACCTATTGATTGGTGCCGATCACCACGCCAAAAAGTTCAAACAGCAATAAGGTTTTGGGCTTTGCAGCTTATTTAACTATATTGAGTTCTTTATCTGCAAACTCACTAAAACAGGTTTCAGATCTTAATTGTTTTAGCCAGCGCTCAACATTTTTTAGCTCGCTACGGGGGCCAGTTTTTTCCGGAAAGGTATCGTTCAGTAAAACCCAGCGATGAACGCCCAAGGCCACCACGAGATCACCAAGATTGAATTGCTTGCCTGAACAATAGTCTTGAGTTGATAAGATGTTATCGAGCAACGCAAGTGTTTTGTTTGTTTCCTGATAGTTCTTATAGATTGCATCGTAGTTGCGCTCTGCTTCAGGGGTTCTGGTTAAGCCTAGAAATGTAGCGCGCAAAGTAGGCCAAAAAGTAGCGAGTTGCCAATCCATCCATTTTTCAGAGCCATATTGAGCCTTAACGCCTTTTGGAAAACGGTCGTTTTTGTCGTATTGCGCAACCAAGTAACGCAAGATCGTGTTGGACTCCCAAAGTACTAGATCGCCATCTTCAAGCGTCGGTACAAGTCCGTTCGGATTCATTTTCAGAAACTCGGATGTATTGTTTTTGCCAAAATGCAGACCTGCATCAATGCGCTCAAAGTCCTTGCCCTCTTTTAGGCCAAGCTCAGCAAGACACCACAGAACTTTTTGAACATTGATCGAACTTTTGCGACCCCATAAGCGCATCATGGCATTTCCTTGGAAGATTAAAACTTCGTTAGCTAGTTTTTGATTGGGTGAAATCGAGGCCAACAAATTGGCTACGCGCAAAAATGAGCGGCGCTCGTTCGGGATGATTTTTTAGGTTGATGACCTTGGCAACAATGATGTTGTGATCGCCGCCCACATGCACGCAAACTGTTTCACATTCGTAGTAGGCGACGCAATGGTCTATTTGCGTCAGTCCGCTGGCTGCAAGCTTGTGATCAATGCCTTTAAATTGCTCAGTTTTTACAGTGGCAAAATGCATTGCCAAATTTTCTTGAGAGCGCTCTAGTACGTGAATCAAATGCTTCTTGCCTAACTCAACCCAAGGCATGAGACGCGAATGCTTTTTTAGACTCCAGAGAATCAGAGGTGGTTCAAGCGAAACTGTATTGAAAGAGCTAATCGTGATGCCGTGAGGATTGTTGTCTTCATCAAGACAGGTGATGACAGTGACCCCAGTTGCGAATGATGCAAAGCCTCTGCGTAGCTCTTGTGAAGTAAAAGGGGTCATTGTTTTTGCTTACTTAGCCTCTGCTTTTGCAGGAGCTTGGATTGTTGTTCCTGGAATTGGGATCAAGATTTCATTTTCTTCAGCTTTTACGCACTTGAAGCGATATTCTTTGCCTGCTTTAGAAAGAAAGCTGGCGCCTTCATAAAAATCGTCCTTGCATGTCTTTGTAGCGAAATCCATCACGTCCTGTGGAGCTGCGCTAGAGGTAATGAGGCGCATATTTCCCATAGACATGTTGATTTGGGTGGAATAGCAGCCTGATAGTGCTAAACCAGAAATCGCAGTTAATAGTAGAATTTTTTTCATGGAAACCTCCATAATTGGCAATGCTCGTTAGGATAAACCTATTAAGCAATTGCTGCGGGGAAATACCTCGATCTAAAAGGAAGAGACATGTTTAAAGCAATATTGGTAAATAAGGATGACCAAGGTTATCGCGCACAATTAGCTCAGGTAGATGAGGCTAGCCTCCCAGACGGCGATGTACGTGTAAAAGTCTTGTATTCAACACTCAACTACAAGGATGGCCTAGCAATCACTGGCAAAGGCCCTGTGGTTCGAAGCTTTCCTATGGTGCCTGGAATCGATTTTGCTGGCGAAGTCCTTGAAAGTAGTAATCCTGATTTCAAGGCTGGCGATATGGTGTTGCTCAATGGCTGGGGAGTGGGCGAAGGTCATTGGGGCGGGTTGGGTCAACAGGCTCGAGTGAAGGGTGACTGGTTAATCCCATTACCCAAAGGATTTACTGCTAAACAAGCCCTTGCTATTGGTACCGCTGGTTACACCGCCATGCTTTGTGTCATGGCACTTCAAAAGCATGGCCTCAAACCTAGCGATGGCGAGGTTTTGGTAACTGGTGCTGCAGGTGGCGTTGGCAGCTTTGCGATCACGTTGCTGAGCAAGCTTGGATTTACGGTCGTTGCTAGTACTGGTCGCATGACAGAGGCCGAATATCTAAAAAAATTAGGCGCTGCTGAAGTGATTGATCGCGCGTCTTTATCTGCTCCTGGTAAGCCGTTGGCAAAAGAGCGTTGGGCTGCAGTGGTTGATAGTGTTGGTAGTCATACCTTAGCGAATGCTTGTGCACAGACCAAGAGCGATGGCGCTGTCGCGGCTTGTGGGCTTGCTCAGGGCATGGACTTTCCTGCAACCGTGGCGCCATTTATTCTGCGTGGCATTACTTTGTATGGCATTAATAGTGTTACTGTGCCACGTGCAAAGCGAATTGCTGCCTATGAGCAGTTAGCGAAGTTGGTAGATCTAAAAACCTTAGATGAAATCTCTCATGAAATCACGCTTGAGGATTCTATTCAGTACGCACAAGAATTGATGGCTGGTAATGTACGCGGTCGATTGATTGTCGACGTCAACAAGTAAATAGGTAAAGCGATTTACTGCGGTGCTTGAGGTTTACGATCGGATAGTTTTTTCCAAACCTCAAGCTTTTCGGGATTCGATAAATCTGACCACTCAGCGATTTCAGAAAGCGTACGATAGCAGCCACGACAGTAACCATTTTCAGGGTTAATGTCACACCAATTAATGCAAGGTGATGGAACGGTTGTCAAAGTAAGTAAATCCAGAATAAAAAGATAAAAGAAACCATACTTCAATGAGCACTCAAAACCAAGCAAGCACAGAAGTTGCAGTCCATTATCCCTTAGGGGATGCGCTTCCGGAAGTGGGTAACAGCATAGAAGTCGCGCCTGGTGTTCGCTGGATCAGAATGCGCCTACCTTTCGCACTAGATCACATCAATCTGTGGCTATTGCGTGATGAGATCGATGGCGTGGCGGGTTGGACCATTGTCGACTGCGGTATAGCCAACGATGAGACTAGAGCTGCATGGGAGCAAGTATTTGCTACTCAGCTAGAGGGCTTACCAGTGTTACGAGTGATTGTGACGCACATGCATCCAGACCACGTTGGTTTGTCACAATGGTTATGTGAAAAGTGGAAGGTTCCTATGTGGATTTCCATGACAGATTATTTGACTGCGCAATGGCTGAGTTGCAAAGAGGGGGGTGCTGCAGTTGGATCGCGTGCTGGTAGCGGTGGTTCTGCAGACCACTTTCAACGACACGGTTTAACAGGTGCGGAAGACTTAGAAAAGATTCGGGCACGCGCAAATTATTACAGCAATATGGTTCCAGGTGTGCCCCGTCAATATCGCCGCATCATGGATGGTGAATTGATTTCAATTGGTGGTCACTCTTGGCAAGTCATCATGGGTTATGGACATGCGCCTGAGCATGCTTCTTTGTTTTGTAAAGCGCTTGGAGTGTTGATCTCCGGAGATATGTTGTTGCCTCGCATTTCTACTAACGTGAGCGTTTATGATGCCGATCCGGATGCTGACCCTCTCGGACTTTATTTGGATTCCATTGAAAAATATTTAGTACTACCTAAAGATACTTTGGTATTGCCGTCGCATGGAAAACCGTTTACTGGAATAAGGCCGCGGGTTGCTCAGTTGAAGGCGCATCATGAAGAGCGTCTGACAGATACTTTGGGGGCATGTAAAAAACCGGCACATGCAAGAGAGATTGTGCCGGTCTTATTTAAGCGTGAATTAGATATTCATCAACTCACGTTTGCAATGGGAGAGGCTATTGCCCATCTGAATTACCTACTTCGTCGAGGTAAGTTGCATCGCCAGCTTTGCGACGACGGCGTGTTGCGGTTTTCCGCGGTTTAGCACTGGTCGTTTTAGTCTCAGATTCTTCCTTGTTGCCAGTTGCGGATGTACCAGCAGCCGCAACTGCATCACCAAAGGATTTGAGTGCCATCATCGTGGCATGTTGAACTTCAAGACCTTGAATAGTGGACTTGAGAATATTGAGGTTCAGATTGAGCCAGTTTTCTACGCTTTTAAGGTCTTTAATGCGCTTTTCTAGCTCATCTACATCTAAGCCTGGGAAGGCGGCTCCAAAGCCACCAGCGGCTTTTGAGGCGTCTGCCGTGAAGGGAAATTGTCCAGGCTGACCCGTTGCGCCTTGTCCCCACATAGTTTTAAACATTTCTAGGCTTTGATTAAATTCTGGAATGGTTCCAAACATAGAGGCTCCGGGGTAAATGAAAAGTGGCTTTTCCAATAGAATAAGGGATTCTAGAGATTAATCCCGGTTTAACAATGCAATCTAATGGTTTGTCCCAGCCTTACACCCGCGGTCAAAAGCTTCCTGAGCTTTTAAAGCAGCGCATCCTCATTTTGGATGGCGCTATGGGCACCATGATTCAGCAGTACAAGTTAACCGAAGCTGACTACCGTGGTTTACCGGGCGATACCCGTTTTGCCGACCATCCTGGTGATATCAAAGGCAATAATGAATTGCTCGTACTGACTCAACCACAAATTATTAGCAAGATTCATGAGCAGTATTTAGATGCTGGCGCAGACATTATTGAGACCAATACTTTTGGAGCAACATCAGTTGCGCAAGAGGACTACAAAATGGCTGGCCTGGCACGTGAGATGAATGAAGTCTCCGCCAGATTGGCTCGCGCAGCTTGTGAAAAGTACAGCACGCCAGATAAGCCACGTTTTGCTGCGGGCGCGATTGGGCCTACACCGAAGACAGCAAGTATTTCTCCTGATGTAAATGATCCGGGCGCACGCAATGTGACCTTTGATGCTTTGCGCGCTTCGTACCGTGAACAGATTGAAGGTTTATTTGCTGGTGGCGTGGATTTATTTTTAGTCGAAACCATTTTCGATACGCTCAATGCCAAGGCCGCACTCTTTGCTCTTGATGAATTTTTTGAAGAAACTGGTGAGCGTTTGCCAGTGATGATTTCGGGAACAGTGACTGATGCGTCTGGACGTATTTTGTCAGGACAAACCGTCGAAGCATTTTGGAACAGCTTGCGTCATATTAAGCCGCTTACCTTTGGTTTGAACTGTGCACTCGGTGCTGCGCTGATGCGTCCTTACATTGCAGAGTTAGCTCGCATATGTGATGCCGCCGTGTCTTGCTATCCCAATGCTGGACTGCCTAACCCAATGAGTGACACCGGCTTTGATGAGACGCCTGAAATCACTTCAAGTCTGGTTGATGGTTTTGCAAAAGATGGTTTAGTCAATTTGGTTGGTGGCTGCTGCGGCACTACGCCTGATCACATTCGTGCAATTGCCAATGCAGTTGCTAAACGTAAGCCCCGCGCTTTCTATAAAGAGAATGCGGAGGTGGCAGCATGAGCAAGATCGAGAAAAAAGCCATGCCAGCAATGAAGCTTTCTGGTCTTGAGCCATTTAACGTTACAACTGATGTTGGCTTTGTGAATATTGGTGAGCGTACTAACGTCACTGGTTCAAAAGCATTTTCTCGCATGATTTTGAATAATCAATTTGATGAAGCGCTCGTAGTAGCTCGTCAGCAGGTTGAGAATGGTGCCCAAGTTATTGACATCAATATGGATGAGGCGATGTTGGATTCTGAAGCGGCAATGACTCGCTTCTTAAACCTAATCGCATCTGAGCCAGATATTGCCCGCGTGCCCATCATGATCGACTCCTCCAAGTGGAGCGTCATCGAGGCAGGTTTGAAATGCATTCAGGGTAAGCCAATTGTCAATTCGATTTCCTTGAAAGAAGGCGAAGAGCCATTTAGAAAGCAAGCGCGCTTAATTCGTCGTTATGGCGCAGCTTCAGTGGTCATGGCTTTTGATGAAGTAGGTCAAGCAGATACATTTCAGCGCAAGACTGAAATTTGTCAGCGTTGCTATGAGATCTTAGTAAATGAAATTGGCTTTCCAGCTGAAGACATTATTTTTGATCCAAATATTTTTGCAATTGCTACTGGTATTGAAGAGCATGACAACTATGCTGTTGACTTTATTAATGCCACCCGTTGGATTAAAGAAAATCTGCCTGGTGCCAAGGTAAGCGGTGGTGTTTCTAATGTGAGCTTCTCCTTCCGCGGTAATGACCGTGTGCGTGAAGCAATTCATACGGTGTTTCTGTATCACGCCATTCAGGCAGGTATGGATATGGGCATTGTGAATGCTGGTCAATTGGGCGTATATGCTGACCTGGATCCCGAATTACGTGAGCGTGTTGAGGATGTCGTGCTCAATCGCTTTAAAGAAAAGGATGGCAAAACCCCAACAGAGGGTTTACTCGATATTGCTGACCAATTTAAAGGCGGTGGCGCTAAGCAAGTTGAAAACTTGGTGTGGCGTGAAGCCCCAGTTCGTGAGCGCTTAACGCATGCCTTAGTGCATGGCATTACGACATTTATCGAAGAAGATACAGAAGAACTGCGCGCAGAAATTATGGGTGCAGGCGGACGGCCAATTGAAGTGATTGAAGGCCCGTTGATGGACGGCATGAATGTGGTTGGCGACTTATTTGGCGCAGGAAAAATGTTCTTGCCTCAAGTGGTTAAGAGTGCACGCGTGATGAAACAAGCGGTCGCCATTTTGATTCCGTATATCGAAGAAGAGAAACGTCAACATATTGCCGCTGGTGGTGAGGCTAAAGCCAAAGGCAAAATTGTGATGGCGACAGTGAAGGGTGATGTGCACGATATTGGTAAAAATATTGTGACCGTTGTTCTGCAATGTAATAACTTTGAAGTAGCCAATATGGGTGTGATGGTTCCTTGCGCAGAAATTCTGAAGCGCGCCAAGGAAGAGAATGCAGATATTGTTGGCTTATCTGGCTTGATTACCCCATCGCTCGAAGAGATGACTTATGTTGCACAAGAGATGCAGCGCGATGATTATTTCCGTGAGCGTCAAATTCCGCTCATGATTGGTGGCGCTACTACTTCTCGCGTTCATACTGCGGTGAAAATTGCTCCCCATTACGATGGCCCAGTGGTCTATGTACCTGATGCATCCCGCTCGGTATCTGTAGCCTCTAGCTTGTTATCTGATGAAAGCGCCAAGAAATTCATCCAAGATTTGCGCGATGACTATGTGCGTATTCGTGAGCAACATGCAAATAAGAAAGCTGCGCCAACAATTTCTTTAGAGGCAGCTCGCAAGAATCGCGAGATGATTGATTGGGCTTCATATGTTCCAGAGAAGCCAAAATTTATTGGCCGTCGGGTATTTAAAAACTTTGCACTAAGCGATATTGCAAAATATATCGACTGGACACCGTTCTTCCAGACTTGGGACTTGGCAGGCAAGTTTCCCGCTATTCTCGATGACGAGGTTGTAGGGGTTGAGGCTCGCAAGGTGTATGCCGATGCATTGGCTTTGCTCGATAAGCTCATTAAAGGCCAATGGCTACAAGCTGATGCTGTAGTTGCCTTCTATCCTGCTAACACGGTTGGTGATGACATTGTTCTTTATAGCGATGAAGCTCGCGAACACCCATTGTTTGTTTGGCATAACTTACGTCAACAATCTGAACGTCCGGTTGTAGACGGCGTACGTAGACCGAATCGTTGTTTGGCTGATTACGTTGCGCCAAAAGATTCTGGTGTTGCGGACTATCTTGGTTGTTTTGCAGTCACAACCGGTCATGGCGTTGAAAAGAAAGTGGCCGAGTTTCAAGCGAAGCATGATGACTACAGCGCCATTATGTTGAAGGCCTTGGCAGATCGTCTCGCAGAAGCATTTGCGGAGTTAATGCACCATCGTGTACGTACTGATCTTTGGGGTTATGCAAGCGATGAGATTTTGACTAACGATCAAATGATTAACGAAGAGTACCGCGGTATTCGTCCGGCACCTGGCTACCCAGCTTGCCCTGCTCATGAGGTCAAAGAGGATTTATTGCGAGTCATTGGTTCAGAAGATATTGGCATGACTCTGACTGAGTCTATGGCAATGAATCCTGCTTCTAGTGTGAGTGGTTTTTATTTAGCTCACCCGGATGCACGCTACTTTAATGTGGGCAAACTTTCTGATGATCAGGTTGAGGATTTGGCAAAACGTCGTGGCCAGAGTGTTGAAGATACCCGCCGCCAGCTAGCAAGCTTGTTGGACTAAACGCCCCACATGACAGGTTCGTCTTTGGACCTGGCTTGCTTCATGAGCTCTAGAAATGGATAGGCTCGTTGCCCAAGGCGATCGGCCAACTTAGGCTTCTCGGCACCTTTATCGGAGTCTTCATTCACTTTTGCCCGCTCCTCAAGATCTTTGAGAATAGCGGTTTCTAGCGCAGTGATCAGATCGGGGAGCTGTTCAACCGTCAGAATCCCGCGAGGATCTAGAGGGCGCCCCAAAATATCAAAAATTCGTTTGGTCAGATCCGCCAGCATGATGACGTCTGGACCAGCCTTTGAGCGAAATTGATAGATCATTTCGATAGCTTACCACCTGATAAACTCACTTATCTATGTTGTCTACTAATAAAAATCGCTTAATTGAAATGCTGAGGACTGCGCTGGCAGGCTTGGCCCAGGAGCGCGGCCTAGAGGCGCCTCCTACACCCCGTTTAGAGCGCCCTAAGGCCGTTGATCATGGTGATGTCGCATGCAATATCGCCCTCCAGCTCTCGAAGGCTTGGAAGCTCAATCCACGCGAGCTCGCTCAAGCCTTGGTTGAGCGTTTACAGCAACAGAATGGCTTTAGTGAGCTGATTGCATCCTGCGAAATCGCTGGTCCGGGCTTTATCAATTTCCGCCTGAGTAATGCCGCTAAAACTGCTGTAGTGCAGGAGATACTCTCCTCCGGCGCACATTTTGGTGAATCCGCTTTAGATGCTGGGTCTGCACCAAGCGCCATGATTGAGTTTGTCTCTGCCAATCCAACCGGTCCCTTACATGTTGGACACGGACGTCAGGCAGCCCTCGGTGACGCATTAGCAAACTTATTAGCAACGCAAGGCATTAAAGTTCATCGGGAGTTTTATTACAACGATGCCGGTGTGCAGATTGCAAATTTAGCGTTATCAGTTCAGGCGCGTTTACAAGGTTTAAAGCCGGGTGATGCGCAGTGGCCTGAGCAAGCTTATAACGGCGAATATATTGCAGAGATTGCAACAGCTTTTAAAGCTTCGCCAGAATATAAAGACGATATTGAGGCGATCCGTCAGTTTGCGGTTGCGTATCTTCGCAATGAACAAGATATTGATTTAAAAAC
>ERZ650311.742-NODE-742-length-18777-cov-8.294840_pt1 | contig 18777 bp, 24 predicted proteins | sample MGYA00376247_ERZ650311 | MGnify/ENA primary metagenome ERZ650311 (study PRJEB26733, sample SAMN07839324) | wastewater metagenome | biome: small river; feature: stream; material: water | place: USA: North Carolina | collected 2016-07-28 ... | reverse complement strand
GGTTCACGTTTGGCGGTCGCACCAAGATTCATCTTCCGCAAGATCCTGCCCAGGCGGGCAAGGACCAGGCCGAACAACTCAAGTTGCACCTGTCGAAGTTCGACGTCACGGTTCAGCCCGTGAGCGGGGCCAAGGCGGTACGGGCTCGCGGTTACGCCGATCAGGTCAACAGCGGGAACGTGATCCTCGTCGAAGGCGACTGGAACCATTCGTTCACCGAAGAGCACCGCAAGTACCGCGAAGACGAAGACCACGAATACGACGACCAAGCGGACGCGGCGAGCGATGCCTACAACGAGATTGCAATCCATGCAAAGGTTGAGCGCGATGATGACGCGTACCGCGAGATGATGGGCGACTAGAAGCACATGGCGACGATTTACGCGGCGGCTTTGGCGTTTCGTTCGCTTGCGCTCGCGCAGGAATCGAAAGCGACCCGCGAGATCGCCCGGGTTTACGGCATTGCCTCCGAGCGCATCGGCGTGGAACTCTCGCGGCTTCTGGCCGAGTACCAGAGGCTCGTTCGCGAAGGCCGGGCACCATCGGCGGCGTGGCTGATGCGCACCGAGCAGGCATTGGCCCTCTTCCGGTCGATCGGCTACGAAATCGCTTATGCGTCGGCGTCGGCGGAGTCAATCGTAAGATCCTCGCAGGCGTTCCAATTGGAACTCGCAACGGCGCACACCCGCGAGATTTTGGGGATGGCAGAGGTCCGCGACGTGTTTCGTCCACCCACGGAGGCGCTGGAAAAGCTCGTCGGATATTTGGGCGACGGTTCGCCGCTTCGCAGGTTGTTCGATAAGATGCCGGCGATCACCGGCGCGAAGGCAGAACAGGCGCTTATCGAGGGAGTTGCGACGGGCAAGAACCCGCGCGAGACGGCCCGCGTGATGCGCTCGGGAGTGAATCAGGCGCTAGACCTCACTCAAACCCGCGCGCTGACGATCAGCCGCACAGAGACGATGAGGGTCCACCGGGACGCCTCACTCGAAAACTATAAGGCCAACGCGGATGCGGTTCGCGGTTGGGTCTGGCTCTGTGCTTGCGATCTACGGTCCTGTCCTAGCTGCTGGGCGATGCACGGGACGTTCCACGATCACCGGGAAGTGTTTGGGAGTCACCCGAATTGTCGTTGCTCTCCGGCTCCGCAGGTGCGCGGCCTTCCGGCGATCATCCCCGAAGACCAGGCAGGCGATGCGCGGTTCGGGCGGCTCAGCGAAGACGAACAGCGCGAGATTCTTGGCCCTAAGAAGTTTGAACTCTATCGCGCGGGCCGGATTCGGCTTGAAGACATGACAGTCAAGACTTACGACCGCGATTGGGGGCCTCAGCGCCACGAGGCGACGATAGCGGAAGCCCTGGAAAGGTCCGGAAACACACGAAAAGCAGCATGACGATCCAAGTAGTTATCACGGCCATCGTAGACGCGGGCCAGGTCCGCGAATGGGGCATTGGCGGAACTCAAGAGGTTGCCAAGGTGAACGAGGCGGGCACGCTCGAACCGTTCACGACTCCTATCGGCGTTGACCAGTGCATCAGCGTTGCGGCCGACTTTCTGAAGTCCGTCGCGATCCAGAAAGCGCGAGAGGCCCATGAGCCTTCGCCCAGCGGCATCCTCATTGCCCGCTGACCTAACGTTTTCGCCCCCAGGCGGGGCAAAGGAGCCACATGGCAGACGAAACAACCCAAGACGCTACCCAGGCGGTAGAGACGGCCCAGGCGGCCACGGAAACCACATCGACGGAAACGACCACGGCGCGAACTCCCGAAGACCTCGAGGCGGAGATTAAGAAGCTCCGGCAAGAGGCGGCGAACTATCGCACCAAGGCCAAAGAAGGCGAAGCGGCAAAGGCCGAACTCGACAAGCTCCGCCAGGCGGAGATGACCGAGAAGGAGAAAGCTGATCTTCGGATCAAGGAACTTGAGGCCGAAAACCAATCGGCACTTGCCAAGGCGCGAATCGCAACCGCGAGGGCCAAGGCGTCAGAACTCGGGTTCGCTGATTCGAGCGACGTGAAGCTGCTCGACTCCATTCCTGACGATGAGGATGAGTTGGAATCTGCACTCAAAGGGCTTCTCAAGTCCAAGCCGTATCTCGCGAAGGAAAAGGGATCGGGCATCCCCAGCACCGAACGCGGCGGCAACCCAAGCGGCGACGCTGAACAGGCATCCGCAAACAAGCAACAGAAGGACATTCTGGGGCGAAACGGATTCTTGTCCAAGATGGCCGCTGCTCAAAAGCAGGTGTAAATCCAAATGGCAATTACCAAAATTCTGGCGAACTCGCAAGGGTTCCCCGGCACGGCTGGCGCTGCCCTCTCGGCGGGCGATCTGGTCGGCTTCAACTCATCGGGCCAGCTTGTCAAGGCAGACGCTGACGCAGGCACCCCAATCCGCGCCGTTGGCGTGATTCTCTACGATGCCGCGTCCGGCGCTCCGTGCTCGTTTGCGACCGAAGCGATCCTTGAAGATGCGGACTGGTCCTGGACGGCTCCGGGTCTTGTGTACCTTTCGGGCACAGCAGGCGCGTTCACGGCTACCAAGCCGTCATCGGCGGGCAACATCGTCCAGCCGGTCGCAGAAATCATTTCTGCCACTCGGCTTTTCGTCAACATCGCGCTTCAGACTCACGTTCTGCAAGGGGCTGGCAACTCGACCTTGGCGGTCTACTAAGGAGGCTGAATCATGGCTAATTCACCCGTTCAGTACTCTGATGGGTACATCAACGATCAGAAGATTCTGCTCGCGCAGATCATCGACGAACTGGATGTTTACAACCGGTTCAGCAACACGTGGATCGATGAACTTTGCGAGACGGTAACCGCTGAGAACGTTCGCGTTTTCCAGGGTGCTGGTTCGTTCGACGCCTACGCTGAAGGGGCCAACCCGCTCCGCCAGAAGGGCGAACGACGGATCATCAAGACCGCGCTTGATACCTACGCTCGGTTCGTCGAATGGACCGAGATCGGCATCATGGATATGCGCGAAAGCGAAATCCGGCAAGAGATCGAGGCGGCGATGAAGTCCGACATGGAGCGTCAGCTTGGTCTGATGATGTATGCGGGCTTCTTCAAGCGCACTGCATCGGTTATCGGCACGGCTTCCATCACTTCGTTCTACAACGGAGAAACGGACGTTCCCGACTTCGGCGCAAACGTGTTCAATGGGACCGCTGAGTACCACTACGCAGGCATCAACACGACCACGCTCGCGCGGTCGCACATTGACGCTGCAATTGAGGTGCTCGCGGGCAAGGGCTACGAGGGACCGTACTACGCGTTCTTCAATCCGGCCCAGGAGTCGGACGTTCTGGGTCTCATCAACCCGGCAGCGGCGATTCCGTTCGCAACGGCTCAGGGCGCTCGTGCGATCGACATGGGCTTCCACCGAGCGAACTTCATGTACAACGGCGCGGAGTTCGTCTTCTCGGCGATTGTGCCGAGCGGCTACTTCATGATCGTTGACCGGTCGCTCAAGCCGTTCAACCGTCGCATCCACGACAAGCCGGAGGCCCAAGGGCTCCTGTTCAAGAGTGGCGGCGACTATAACGACCCGCTGGTCGGTGCCAAGTGGCTCCGCCGAATCGGGTTCTCGGTTCGCCACCTTGGCGCAGGTGTCTGCCGCCAGATCGTGGCGTCCACGACCTACACGAACCCGGCGACGTCCGTGTTCCCGACCCGGCTCTGCGCAGTTAGCTAAGAGCCTGATTCTTTGGCCCCTGATTCATGGATTGATGACGGGGCCAACGGAGATTCAACCATGCCGCTTTTCCAATGTTTACGATCATTCACCGTCCCAAAACCGGAAGGCGGTCACTACTCCAAAGGCATCGTCTTCGAGATGGACGAAACCGAGGCCGAGCAGTACGGTAAGGACGTTATCCCCTACAAGATCAACGACACCCCGGCAGGCGCGGCCCGCGTCTACGTTCTGACCCAAGAGCAGATCGACAGCCGCATTGAAGTGGCCGTCGATAAGGCCCGAACCGAGTGGGAAGCGGAACAGCACTCGCCAGAACTCGGAACGAGAAAGGTTCTTCAGCGCAAGGCCAAGACCGACGCACCCGAATAACGATTCTTTGCCATGCCGACTATCACCGAGCGTTTCCGCGCTGCCTACCAAGGATTCAAGACAGGAATGAGCCCATTTTCTTCAGGTGTCAACGAATCCCGGCAGTACGAAAGCGACGATGCCCGGCTGTTGAAGTATGCCGAGCGGTGGGCATGGTATCAGGGCTATCTAAGCCGCGAAAACAACCGAGTCGTGACACGCTCGCAACGCAAGCGGCTCAAGTTCAACTTCGTTCGGCCCATTTGTGGCATGGCGGCGGGTTGGGCGGCAGGGCCGAAGGTTACGTGGCTCGTGTCGGGCGAATCCGACGAGCAGACCAAGGCGCTTAGCGCGATGGCTCAAGCTATCTGGGACCGCTCCGAGGGTGATGCCGAGTTCCTTCAGGCAGCGCTCACTGGCTCGATCTACGGCGACCTCGTGCTATCGGTCAAGCGCGGCATGGATGGGCGCATCATGCTCGAATGGTGCAACCCGTTCCAGTGCGTCCCGTTCTTTGATCCTGGCGACGTTTCGCGGCTCGTGGCGATGCGAATCTGCTACGGCGAAGGCGAGTCGCGCTACGAAGAGGTTTGGGAGCCGGGGAAGCTAACGGTCACCAAGGGCGACGCCAAGCAGGGATCGGTTGAAGAGACTCAACTTCTTACCAATGAAGTGCCATTCGCTTGGATTCCAAACATGGCGATCAAGGGGCAAGCGTTCGGAGACGCGGAGCCAGATGCCGTCATGCCGCTGATCCAAGAATACGACCATGTGGCGTCCAAAGAAACGCGCATCATCGACCGGTACAGTTCGCCCACGATTTGGGCGTCTGGGGTCCGTAAAGAGGACGCGGCACTTGAAAAGGGCCTTGAGACGGTGTTTTACACGCCTGATCCTAACTCAAAGGTCCAATACCTTGAGTGGCACGGCAACCGGCCCGATGTCAAAGAGCAGCTGGACCGTATCCGCAACGCCATCTCGGAAGTCTCGGAGACACCGAATATCGCGTTCGGCCAGATCGATTCAGGATTCTCGGGCGCGTCGGGCGTCTCGCTCAAGGTGCTCTATGGCCCGGCCAACGGCAAGCGCGATCGCAAGCGGTCACTGTGGGGGCCTCGCATCGAACGCATGATGCACCTGGCACTTACTGAAGAGGGCGTCACGCTCGACCCTGAGCAGGTCAGTATCGTTTGGTCCGACGCAACCCCTCAAAGCGAACTCGAAGTGCTGCAAGTGCTGGAGGCCAAGCACCGCCTTGGCGCAACCGCTGAGCGGGTTCTTGTGGAAGCCGGTTATTCGCCCGCAGATGCCGCGCAGATGGTCGAAGAAGGCAGGCAGGAAGACGAGCGCAAGGCCGAACAGCAGGCCCGCATGTTCTCGCGCGGGAGCGTGGTTCCTTAATGGCGACTTACACGTACACCGGCCCAACGAGCGACGTTGAAAAGGTCCGCCTTCGCATTGGCGATACCGACGTTTCAGGAAGCGAGACCACTGCCGTCTTCTCAGATGAGGAGATTCAGTACTTCGTCACGTCGGCGGGCTCCGTGCTCAAGGCCGCGATCATGGCACTGCGCACCGTGCTGGCGTCGAAGGCGCTTCTGGCTAAGCGGGCGAAGATCGAGGGCGACGAGATTGAGGAGTTCAGCGCGAAGGACATCCAAGCGATGATCGAATCTCTTGAAGAGGAGCTGGCTGGCGGTGGACTTCAGACCGGCTCGCTAGCGACGACTGACGACTTGCTTGATTCGTACCTTCCGACTTGGACGCCTGACGATGAGACCGGTATCGGGCTGGAATACTAACCCATGAACCTAGGCGGCGTGAAGCAATACGGCAGGATGAAGAACGTACTGCGGCGTCGGCTCACCGATTCGTGCAACATTACGACCCCGACTTATGCCGCTGATTCGTACGGCGGGCGCACGGTGTCTTCGAGCACGGCCAACGATGACGTTCCGTGCCTCGTTCAGCCGATGGATTCAGGTTTAGAACGTGCTTACGAGGGCGTTCTGAAATCACGGCAGGGCTACCGGGTCATGCTCCCGGCGCTGACGACGGTTTCACTCAAGTCGACGATTACCACGGGCTCCGTCACGCTCGAAGTCGTGGCAGTGGATCAGCCCTTGAGCAATGACCCTATCAAGCGCGTTATCTGCGCGAAGATCGCTTAATCGTAACTCATGATCTTACTGATAATCCTCGTCATCGGTCAATTGGCGATCGGCCTAGCTATTGGATACCTGGCTACCAATTGTGGAGTCAGAAACGCGTTTGACTCGCTCTGGAGCAGGCTGAAAAGGAATGGTTGACATCATCGCCGACATCGACGTGACCGGGCTTGAAAGTCTCGCGAATCGCATCGAGGCTGAGCTGGCCAAGGCGGTTGCGGCGTCGGCGTTCCTGATCGAGGCCCATGCGAAGCTCGCGGCTCCGGTAGACACGGGCGCTTTGCGGGCATCGATCTATACGAGCACTTGGAACGGTTCGCAGTGGTCGGGCGCAGCGGCATCGGCTTCGGCGCTTCGCAGCGGGGTCACGATTCTGGCCGACATCGGCAAGCCGTCCTCGAACCTTGAGGCGATTGTGGCGGTTGGCGTTCACTACGCGGCCCACGTCGAGTACGGGACCTTCCGCCAGGCCGGCCGGTTCTACCTGCGCAACGCGGCAATGGCGAACCTGCAGCAGATTCGACAGCTATTCGTTCAGGCCATGCAGAAGGCGACTCGGGACGCATTCGCGGGTTCACGGCTCAGGGTTCGGGCGGCTTAAACCATGTTCGATTTGCAAGCGGCTGATGCCCACGTCTACGCGAAGGTGAACGTCGCGGCCGTCACCAACATCGCGACGGGCGGCGTGTTCCAGGAGACGGCACCGCAGGGCACTGTTCATCCGATCGTGCTGATTCGGCCGGCGGGCATCCTCGACGAATGGGCAAGCCAAAACAAGCGCATGATGGGCGTCTTTGACCTCATCGTGGTTGGCGTCGTGGAGGGCTTTTCCTACAACTACACGCTGGCCGAGAAGATCGACGACGCGCTCAAGGCGGCGGCTTCGGTCCAGGGTTCGGGCGCGGCATCGTTTCCGACTTACTCTCAGCGCGTGCGAGGTTTCAGGCGGTCTTACGAGATCGATGGCAAGTCCTACCGCGAGTGCGGCGGGGTTTACAGGGTTTGGTCGGCGAGTCCGATCTAGGGCAAACAAAGAACATGGCTATTTATCGCATCAAGAAGGTCTTCGGCGCGGCTGGTTTCCACACCGGCCAACTCGTAGGCGACGGGCACGAGGTTGCTCGGTATTTCGACGGTGGCCTGGAGGAAGCGTTGAAGAACGGATTTCTCGAAGAGGTCAAGGACCCGGCCCCGGCAAAGGGCGATAAGGAGGCCAAGTAAATGGCATCAGACGCAACTATTGTCCCTAAGGGGCAAGGCGAAGTTACCGCCAATTTCAAGTTCTACGGCACGGACAAGGGCGCATTCCCAAGCGCTCAGCCAGGCGGTGCGAACTCCTCGGGCATTTCGGGCACCGACGCGTGTTCGGATGACATCGACTTCGACGGCGGGACCCAGTTCTCCGACTTCTCATGCGGCCAGGATATCGTTTCGCTGAACCGCATCACGAAGAAGGACTGGAACATCTCGGTTTCGATGAAGTTCAAGCACCCGGACGTGCTCTACAAAGAGTGGCTTGCCTATGGCCCGCTCGTTCTGCTTCTTGTCACGGTCATCAACAACACGGGAACGGCAACGAACTGGACGGGCACCTTCAAGGGCATCATGTCCGATCCTGGTGTCAAGTTCCTCGGCTCTCCGGGCATGATGAACTTCGAGATCAAGTCTTACGGCGTGGCCCCGACCATCGTTCACGGAGCGTAACTCATCAGCGTTCTATCTCCATTCACTGCCAAGGCAGAAGCGCGAGAGCGCATCATCAAGTACAAGGGTCAGGAGCTTATCGTGCGCGGCACGCCCGGCGGGGACGTGTTCTTCAACGTGCTTTTTCCTGACCCTCAGACAGCGGCCCGTGAGTCTCAGCACTGGGCGGTCAACAATGGCCGGGTGCGAACCGAAGGGGATAAGCAATACGCGGACCCCTACCCGGATCATCTCTTTTCGTCGGTTCTCGCGATCGAGCGCACTCTTGTCGGCAACCCGGGCCGGGCGGACATTTACGCGCTCTACGACTCGGACAACGTTGACTTGTTCTTCGCGCTTAGAAAGGCGGCATTCGAGGTCTTGGGACTCGCCGAAATGGTGGAGTCGCAGACCGGTCAAGGTGCATGGCAAACCGCGTTCTCGCTCGTGCGCAACGCGATCATGGCGCTTCGCGAAGGCCGGGAAGGCCTGCTCAAGGAAACGCTTTACGCAATCCAGGGCCAGGCCGGGCGTGCGCTTGAGGAGTTTGGAGTCAGGCCCACGTACATGGAAGACGAATCTGATCCCCAGGACAAGGACGCCGTAATGGAGGCGCTTAAAGAAGACCCTACGCAGGCCCACTCTCAGGCGTAAAGGCCACTCTTGAGTGGTGGGCATACAAAGCGGGCGTGGATTCACCGGCGGTGCTCCTGCGCCAAGGTTGGACCGCTGCGGATATCCGAAGGCGGCTCATGTGCGCTTACCAAGAGCACCTCGCTGAGATGGCCGCGTACCGGAAAGCTGAACGAAAGGCCAAGGCCAAGAAGAACTCATGACAGAAGCCGATGTCCTAAGTCTCCGCATCCAGGCCACTCGCGTCGAGGCGGTTCGGCGCGACCTCAAGAGCATCCAGGGCGACTTGATGCGGATGCGCCAGTCTCAGGCGTCGTTTGCGGCCATTTCGCGGTCCAACGCTCGCGCAGTGTCGCAGGGCTACGACCAGATGGCGCAGGCGGCCAAGCGCTCAGCTGATGCCCAGAAGAACGCATTGCGAAGCGTTCAGAGTTCGGTCCTGTCGCTTGCAGGTTCGTACCTGAGCATCCAGGGAGTCAAGAACTTCGGCGGCTCGGCGATCGACGCGGCCAATGAGAAGTTTCGCCAAGAGGCGACGATGAGAGCATTGGCCCCAGGCAGGTCGGGTGCGATGATGACGACGGCCTCAAACCTCGCGAACAAGTTCGGTTCACCCGTGAGCGGAATGCGCGAGATGATGACCGGCCTTGCCGCTTCTCCTATCGATCCGTCCAAGATCAGCGAATTCGCGGAAGCACTCGCCATCCTGGGATCGACAGGCACAGCGGACGACCTGAAAGAGTTCGCGCGCCAGATCCGGCAATCAGCAGGCGCGGGGACGGTTGGCGGCGACGAGCTGCGTATCATGGCCGAACGGCTCCCGATTCTCGGCAAGGCACTTGAGCAGGCAGGGCTTTCGATGGGCAAGCTCAAGGAGATGGCGAAGCAGGGCGACCCCCTTGGATTCGAGCAGTTCTCGAAGATCATCCTCGACTACGCCAAATCGCCGACGATGCAGGGGCTGTCGAGGGAGTTGTCGTCTGGCAACGCCGCGAATTATCAGCGGATGCTGAACCAATGGCAGACTGAGGTTCTGGAGCCTCTTGGGACTGAGATTGGGCCTAAGCTGATTGAGTTCGGTCAGGACGTGCTGCCTTCGGTCATGACCGGCGCGATGATGCTCGGCAATGTCATGGTCTGGACGGTTGACCATTGGAAGCCCGTCGTAGGGGTTCTCACTGCGGCATTCGTCGCGTCTAAGGGCGCGAACATCTATCTCGCAGTGTCGGCAGTCAACGCAGCCCGTGCGCTCAATGGGCTTGCCGTATCGAGCGGTGCGGCCGGCATTGGAGGCCTTGGCGGAAAGTTCGGAGGCCTTGGCAGGCGGATGCTCGGATACGCAGGTAACGCTGGCACGGGCGCCACGGGCGTCGGCATGGTTGGAGGGCGCGGGATTGCAGGCGGACTCTCGGCGGCTGGCAATGTGCTTGGGTTTACCGGCGGCGCAGCATCGGCCCCTCTTGCTGCCTCTGCTGGCGCTATCGCTGGCGCGACGATTTCGGCTGCGGCAGTCGCGGTCGGCGCCTACTTCGCGACCAAGTACGGACTCGATGCCTTGGCGAAGGCTGCAGGCCATGACGGGTACAGCGATGCGCTTCGAAAGGACTTCGCGCGGGCCAATGGCGCTCGCATCGACTCGGCTGGCAATGAGTCCTATCGAGGGTCTTCGGAGTCGGCTTTTTACGCTTCTCGCGCCAGGTCGTCGGCCAAGCGCGGCGCGGCTCCAACGGGCGACATCTACGCCAAGTACGCCGGGCTCGACTCTCGAAACTTCGATGCGGCCATGAGCCGGGCGAACTCTCAACGACCAGCGAACCGGGCAAGCACTCAGAACCGGGTTGCGCGGGAAACACGGGACGCGATCAGAGGGGCAACTTAGTTTGCAGGGACTGTCATTACGATCCGATCCTGATAGATAAGAAACGCATCTTCGCGAACCTGTTCTGCCCCGTCAACCTGGCCCTTCCATCGGACGGTCTGCTTCCACCCCTTGGTGCCATTGGAGGCGAACTTGTAGAGGGGGGACACAACCAAAAACTGAGGATAGGCGCACCGACTGTAAACCCAATCGGCAACTGGCTTTGCTAATCCGCGTTCGACCATGCGGGGGAACGGGCCATAAACGCGATCCTCTTCGGCGGTAGTCATCGGCGCTTCTGGCTTTGACCCGTCGCCCTGGCAATTCATGGAAATTCCAGCGAATGCCCCGAGTGCAAGGATGATCCCGATAAACCAGCAACCGGCGCTTTGATTGTTGCCCATGCGCTCATTGTAAACCAACTTTTCTCAAATGGCACGAATCAGCCTCAAAATCAACGTCGCGCGATGGTTGTTGCGTCAGAGCGGATGGGGATTTTGCAAGCTCGCGCCATCGTTCGAGCCCGCGTCTTGGGACGAAACCAAGACGAACCCCGGCTATGGCGCCGGGCGTTGGGTTCCAGGGGCTTGGCCGACTTCGTTTTGGCGAGAGCCGGTCACGGGCACGGTCATGCTTTGCCCTTCGGTGTTTCGGCCTGACTTTGCCGATGACGCCGACTTTGCCGGGGATTACGTCATGCTCTCGGAGTTCCGGTGGGCAACGGACGGCGCGAGCACTCCCAAAGATTACTTCGAGGAGTTCGTCAATGCCGACCTAGCGGTTCAGCCGCGCATCATCACCCTGAAGCGGCCAACGGGCACCATGAAGGGGCTTGAGGACGAAGGCCCGGCGGGCGCGATCGACAAGAACCTGATCGACTTCGATCTCGATTCGCGGGATATGTGCTGGGCGATGCAGACCACGTTCAGCATGGCCGAGAACGAGGGCTTTTCATTCGTCATTCGGCCCTTCGGCATCGACACCGACCAGCCCGGCGATTGGTACGCCTTCGCTTATGGTCATGTTTGGATTCTGCTTCTCAACCAAATCGGGAAGGCTGAACTCTATGAGCGGGTAGCGGCCCGTGCTGGCTCGACGGCGGCCAAGTGGGTACTGCGCGAGGACTTCGAATTCAGTCCTGGCGATCCTTCGGGCGGCAAGCCGTTCCGGCTCACGATCATTCCCTGGGGCATTGACGGCATCTCGATTTGCTTCTCCACGGTAGACACCAAGAAGCAGCGCAAGACCAGGGAGGGCGGCGACGTCGCTCCGGGCTGGCTCTACCGAATCAACGCGCACCGGTCTGGCGACACGCAGAGTCCGTACACGGCGCCCAACGCGGCTCGGAACGGATACACCAAGACCAAGGCGGCCCCGATCGCGATTGGGATGAGGCAGACCGACCTGGCCTACTCGTTTTCGATGGTGAGGGTTCGCTACAAAGGCGACACTCTGACCCTGACGCCCGAGTGGATGGACGCGCCAAGGGCCTACATCACGACGGCATCCTATTCGATCCAGTTCATCGGCTACACCTACGGGGGCTCGTTCCCGACCGTGTACATGAACGAGCGCACGAACGGCTCGACGGTCTCATGGACCCCGGCGACGGATTACCAAATGGTGGTGAGGACCGCCGTAACCCCAGGCAACGTGTCGGGTGCGACGGGCATGTACACGCCTGAGCTTTGGGCCTGCGAGGCCGATATCCCGGCGTCTCGAATCCTGATCGAGAGCGGGTACGAGTACGACATTTCGGATAAGTGGTCGCAGCTCTCTTGGTCTTGGTCAACCAAGATGGAGCCGACGACGATGACGGTCAAGTTCGACCGCTCGGACGACTTTCGAAACCTGCTCAAGCAAGACGGTTCAATTGAACTTCGCATCGATGACCGCTCGGTATGGATCGGCCAGATCACTCAACGGTCTCCGGCCATCGAGGGTTCGATTGACCGGCTCGCCGACGAGGAAGAAGGCCCCGGCGAGGACAACTTGCCGCGCTCTACTCAGGTCATCCAAGAAGAGCTTTCGGCGGAAAGTGACTGGGCACGGGTCAACCGGGAAGCCTCGCACAATGCGTCTTCGCTCAGGTCCAAGACCGTGGGCGATATGTTCGATAAGGCGCTCAACCGTGCGGGCGTTCCTGACTTCGAGCAGATTCTTACCGCTGAGCTTTACACGATCCCGATTGACGACTGGGCAAACGACTACGCGCACCGGACGCCGGGAGACCTCAAGGTTCCATCGGAGGACGCAAGTTGGGGCGACGTGTGCCGGGAAATCCAGCGCACTCACTCATGGCAGGCCAGGGACGGCCTCAGACTTTGGCCGCTTGGCGACACCTGGGTCGGTTACGTCGCGAACGAGTTCGACCCCCGCACCTATCAGCCGAAAATCGTTTTCTTCTGGTCGCAGGATTCACTGCCGGCTGAGGTCCAGGGCCTTCCCGATGTTGATCGGTGGCAGGGCGTGGACGGGATTCGTTTCTTCAAGATTCTCGACGGAGACCCGACATCGATTGACCTGGACATCCGCAGGCCAGAGTACAACTCGCTTTCGGTGTTCGGGGCGACGTCGAGCGGACAACCAGCGGAGCGACTTGCGGCGTTCATTGCCCCTGATCCGGAGGTTCTTTACAACCCCGAGGACGTGGAGTTCACGGGCCAGGTCGAGCACCACAACATCGGACCCCAAGAGACCGGGCTTTGCAATTCACAGAACGAGGTCGAGCGGTTTGCGCGCCACGAGTACGACCGTGCTCAATCCGAAGGGGTTCGCGATGTCACTGTAGAGGCGGAATGGCAGCCGGTCTATGACGAGGTTGACAACGTTCTCGCGCTGATTCCTGACCGGCTCGTCTGGATCGTCGGCAAGGCTCCGTATGCGGTGCCCGAGATGGAGATTTTCGCGGGCGAGAACGTCTCGTTTGGCGTTTGGCGAGTGGTGGCGCTCACCGTAGACACTCCGCACGATCACCAAACCGAAGATCCGCCTTTGATGTTCGAGGACGAGGAAGACCCGCCACCGGTTCAGTATTTCGACACTTCTTGGCGATGGACGGCAAATTACAGCCTGCAATACGTGGGCATGTACCGAACCACGCTTTACCCTGCATTCACCGACCGGATCCCGAGAGTCGGCCGGCCTTCTGATTGGAACGATAACCCATGATCCTAAGCGGCGCACCCAACTATGACACTCCGAACGGCCCAACCGTCTACCGGTTCGAGGAAGACTTTCGTCATGGCTTCTGGCACTCTTCGACCGCTGGCGTGGCGAAGTGGCGAAGCTACGAACAGAACGGAGCCGACACCCAGACCGTTCAGGATGATTACCTTCGATTGCAGACCGCAGGAACGGCCCAAATCTTCCATGCCTGCGCGGTTCGTGGGTTCAAGCTGCAGAACATGGCGGCGGGCGCTAAGGTGCGCTTTGGTGCCATGTTCCGGGTGCTCGACGCGGACGATGTTGATGTTCACATCGGCCTTGGCGCATTTGATTCGGACGGATACACGGCAACCGCTCCGACCGATTATTCGGGGTTCAAAATCACGGACGGGGCGGCAACGGTACAAACGCTGAACCGAAAGGATTCGTCCGACACAGCAATCACCCTTGCAACGGCTTCCGACGACACCTGGATGCGGGTTTGGATGGAGTACGTGGCAGAAGCAACGATGAGCAGTGGAACTCTCAAGTATTGGCTGAATGGGTCAGTGGTTGGGTCGACGCGAATTACAACCTTCCCGGACGACCTTTTCCTGTTCCCCGTTATCGATGCTGAACTCCAGGTGGCATCTGACTATCTCGACATCAAGTGGATGTTCGCCGAGTGCAACCTGGCATACACGGCGGGGACGCCCTAGGATGGGCTACACGGCGGCGGAGCGTGATTACAAACGCGCCATGCGCGCGGCCCACGATCGGCTTCTTAAATCGGGATTCGCCCCTGCAATCGTGCGGGCTCGAATTGCTCGGTCTGGTGTTTCGATGGGCCAGCTCCCGATTCGCACCGGGCGGCAGCTTCGCATCCTGGCAGCAGGCAACGGCGCGGCGGCGAGGGACATCGGCAAGTTCTGGTTCGTGGTCGGCTACTCGAAGATCGGCGGGCCAGACATCGTTCCAAATGCCTGAAGATCCTCAACTGGTGCGCGTCGAGCGGGCGGGGGCTCCTGGTGTCGTGTTTCGGGTCGTGATCGAGTTCTCGGACGATTGGAGCGCGGAAGAGATCGCGGTCACTCAGAGCCGGGCTTTGGAATTCGTGAACATGGAGAGCGCTTCGCTGAGGGCAAGGTTTCGTGGCGTTCTTCCTGAGCGAAAGCGCGGCGGATGCCGTGGGAAGGTGGAGTAGATGGCAGATAACGTAACGATTACAGCGGGATCAGGTACGACGATTGCAGCGGACGACATCTCCGGTGTGTACCACCAGCGGGTTAAGTTGTCCCTCGGTGCTGACGGAGTAGCAGCTGACGCTCCTGGCAATGGCACTGACGGCCTACTGGTCAATCTTGGTGCCAACAACGACGTAACGATTGGCGCATCGTTGCCGGCAGGCGCGAACCTAATTGGCGGCACGTTTACTGGCAACGGGTTCGTCTCGTCAGATAATGTGTACTCAGCAGTCATTGTGGCGTCGGCGGCTGGTGCATCTAAGAATCACTTAAGTATCTACAATGCAGACGCAAGCCTCAAGGTGGACATTCTCACTGTCTACGTGACGAAAGAAATCACGGCGGCTGTTACGGGACTTATAAGGGGTCATAGACTGTTCCGCTTTACGACGGCCCATACTGGCGGCACGACTCCCACAGTGCGACGACTCGATACTGGCATGTCGGCACTAGATGCTGACGTTACGGTAAGGGCGGCGTCAACAATAGGCGGTGCGGAGGCGGAACCTTTGGCGGCGGTAGGTGTAGGTGAAGAGGAAACAGCTACAACTGGCGGCAGGCTTATCTTGTTCGACCACAGGGAGACTAATCGCCCTATTACGCTCAACCAAAACGAAGGCGTCTCCGTACAACAAGATGCGACGGCTGGCACTGGCCTTGTGTCGGTCGGCATCTTGTTCCGGGTGCGATAAGTGCCGCTTCTGCTCGGACTCGGTGGCAGCGGGTCACCGGCATCTTCTTGGCAGTGGTTCAAGCCCAACGTCGCGGCCACGGATTACCAGTTCAAGGTCTACCTTTCGCCTGCGGGATCTTCGAACTACCTGGGTCAAGACGGCATCGGTGTTCGCCAAGTGGCGTCGATGGATTGCCAGTACGGTAGGCCTTACGGTTCGGGCTACCTTGGCGGCTACGGGTCCGGGTTCCGGATCGCCAATATCGCCTACCTTGACCCGATCACGGGCAATAAGCACTGGGAGATGATCTTCGACTGGCCGTATCTTGGAATCCAAGAGGTCAGATCGGGCGGCGGTTGGCCGAACCTCACGAGTGAGGTCAAGACTTCGCAGGCGGTCCTGAATCACAACTGCGATGCGTGGACGTTCACCTGTACCCAGATCGATTGGTTCATTCAGGGTTCCACGACGGCGACGTACACTTCGACGCCTTCGTTCACTCATGCGGGGGTCCGGTACAAGCTCACCGAGAACTGCGGAGTTTGGGCGGCGTTCGTGGACTTCGCGGCGGGCGAGTTTGATTCAGGGCTTCACGGTGGGCCGCAGTTCACCCCGCAGATTCCGTTCTGTCCTAGCCTAAACCGGATCATCAAAGGCGATGTCACTGCGGTCTTTGGCTTCAAGTGGTGGAACGCGGGAGTCCCGACTGAAGAGCCGATTGAGGTTGAGAATCTAAACCCGACGACTCCGGTTGGTCCGGCGATTTGCCCGACGTGCGGATGCGTCTCGGGCGTCTCATCGATCAGCGGCACGACGTCGTACAACTTGCAGGTCACGGCCTACGACAACTACGAAGAAGCGTACACCGGGCCAAACGCAGTCAACTGTCGGTGCGCTGACGGAACGCCTTCGGGGGTCGATGAGGCTTACCAGGCGGACGTTGAGGGCGAACTATACGGCATCGGCGGGCGGCTGAATTCTGAGTCGGCGGGCATCGTTCGGCACAAGAAGCATCAATCCTCGAAGTGCGCGTGCTACTACCCGTTCAACGGGTCCGAACCGCCGAACGTCGTCGAGAGCGAAACCAACGAATCTGTCACGAAGATCGCTTACGTCAAGGACTGCTTGAAGTGGGTGGGAACTCGCTGGTGCGTCCAAGGCATGAGCGTTTGCCCTGATCCGCCGGGCGTTGTGTCGTGCGATCGCGATTATGAGCTTTGCGCGATGACCGGTATTGCCTCGATCCAGTGGGTAGACCCCGGATGCGCGGCGGGTGATTTGCACCTCACGACGGCACCGAACGGCATCATGTTCGCGGTCCAGGTCGAAGCGGCGAGCGTGAAGATTTGGCGATTTAACCTCTCGGCCCACGACGAGAGCATCGAGATATCGACGCTGAGCGTGGAGTATGCCCAGGTCGCTTACGGCCCGAACGGCGAGGTCCATGTTTGCTACCAAGACGGCGGTCATGTCTGGTGGTTCACGTCGACCAAGTGGGGTGAAGACTTCGGCACTGCGACCGACCTTGGAGCAGGCACGAACCCCGCGATGGCGGTTGATGAGATCGGCAACCAATACGTCGTCATGCACACGGGCGGGAATTGGCGCTGCTTCCGCAGGAACTTCTCGGACACGACCTTCACGAACATTGCCCTCGTGGATACGGCTCCTGCGGGCGTTGCGGCGCTCGAATGGGCTCCGGCACTCGAATACCCGCTGGTGTTCATGGTGGCATCTGGCGGCGTGATCTACCAGATCGAGAGCATGACCAGGGGCGAGACGTGGCGCACGCCGGTCAACACGGGCGTCACGGGCACCCTGCCAGCGTTTGCGGTGTCACAGGGCGGCGTCATGGCGCTGGCGGTATGGGACGGCGCGGCGTGGAACGCTTGGCTGCGGGCTCCGACGATGGGCACCTGGGCCGAGAAGGGCGAGATTGCAACCTACGTTGCGGACTGGGCGGGACTCGAGTTCCACCCCGACCAGAATCACCGGCTGACGTTCGTTTGCGCGGACACTGTGCGGCGACGAAAGGTTTCCAAGGACCTGGGCAAGACCTGGGAAGACTTGATATGAGCGGATACACCAGAGCAACCAATAACCTGACCCTCGCGCAGCTGAACGAGCCACTCGACGCGCTCGAGCTCCAGGCGCAGAAGCAATTCGGACGCGGCATCCTTTCGGGTCTCACGATCTCGGACGGAGGCGGCCTAACGCTGTCGATCGCGGCTGGAACGCTGATGGGGCTCAAGTGCGTCTCGATCGCGGCGACTTCTCTCCTGCTTGCGGCGGCTTCGACGCTTTGGGTCTGGATCGATGAAGAAGGCGACTTGCAGACCACTGCGAGTTTTTCCGACCCAGGCGGGACCAATGTCTGTCTCGGCAAGGTCATTACCGGCGCTTCGACGATTTCGAGCATCGATGTTTCGTCGTCATCGGGGCGCATGTCGCTCTTTCGTTGGACCTCGTTCACCGGCTTCAACATCGGCGAGAGTTTGATTGCTGGGGATATCGGCGCGGGAACGCTCAAGTTCCTTACCGCTCAGGCCCAGGTGATGAAGGGCAACGGCCAGAGCCCGGCTTATGGGCGAGCTGCTGTTGTGTTTCCTTCGGACGCGAACTACACGACATCGACCAGCGAGCGCGAGTGTCGAACACTCAGCGTCACGGGCGCGATTACCGCCACTCGCAATGTCGTGCTCGATTTGACGGACGGCGCGGAGCATGTCGTTTACAACGGCACTTCGGGTGGATTTTCAATTCAGGTTATCGGATCTTCGGGAACGGGGGTTACGATCGCCAACGGCAAGACGGCCATCGTGCGGTGCGATGGTACGAACTGGCTCAGAGTCACCGCCGACAACCCGTAAGGAACTCTCTCATGGTTATTGAACTCATTGCAGAGTGGCTAGGCACAAACTACGCCACTAACATTCCCACGACTGAGGTTGAGCCCTTTGACGGGGCGTACAACGACAGCAGGGACGGATACCTCGTATCCAACAACTCCCAGACGGCGACGCTTTATGTTCACAACGTAACCGGCAAAGTCGCTGCTGCCACCCGAAAAGGTCGCTATGTAATTGGCCCAGGCGAGACGAAGTTTGTGGCGTTTAAGACCGGCGACTTCTTCATTTCTGCAAACGCAACATGCCTGGTCGAGATTCAGCAGGTGCAACTGCGAAGGGAGGGGTAAGGAATGAGCGCACTTGATCATACTCCGAACCGAGTATTGCCTGTTTCTGGCATTCCCGGGCTCTACAATGCCAGGGCTGGCCTCAATCGCTTTGTGCGCGGGCTAGGTCGTGCGGCTATCTCGT
>ERZ650311.741-NODE-741-length-18777-cov-10.926984_pt1 | contig 18777 bp, 21 predicted proteins | sample MGYA00376247_ERZ650311 | MGnify/ENA primary metagenome ERZ650311 (study PRJEB26733, sample SAMN07839324) | wastewater metagenome | biome: small river; feature: stream; material: water | place: USA: North Carolina | collected 2016-07-28 ... | reverse complement strand
GCGGTGGGCACGGTCAGCGCCACCGACCCCGATAGCGGCGATACCCAAAGCTATACCCTGACCGACACCGCAGGCGGACGCTTTGCCATCGACGGCAGTACCGGCGAGATTACGGTGGCCAATGGAACGTTACTGAATTTTGAGGCGGCCGCTAGCCATAGCGTGACCGTCAGGGTCACCGAAGCGACGCCGCGCGTCGTGGCGCACGCAAAGCTGGCGTTCTCGTTGTGGATGGGTCGGCGACCGTCAACGGCACCGAGACCGCAACGACCGAATTGGCGTTTGCCGAAGTAGGCGCTGGCATGATTCGAATTGAATCCGCGACCGGAGCGCGAGCAGTGGTGCTGGGTGGAACACCATTCACCGAGCGGCTTGTGATGTGGTGGAACTTCGTCGAGCGAACGCACGCAGAGATTCGTGACGCACGCGAACAGTGGGAAGCGGGCGACCCGCGATTCGGTGAGTTTTCCGACCACATCGGAGGCCGCATCCCCGCACCCGAACTTCCCAACATCACCCTGCAGCCCCGCGGTTAACGAAACAGGGCGCCACCCGAAGGTGACGCCCTGAAACTGAAGTAGGTGACTACTTGAGGGTGACGGTTCCGCCAGCCTCTTCGATAGCGGCCTTAGCCTTCTCGGCGGTCTCCTTGTTGGCGTTCTCGAGAACGGTCGCGGGTGCGCCGTCAACGAGTGCCTTTGCTTCACCAAGACCGAGGTTCGTGAGTGCACGGACCTCCTTGATGACCTGGATCTTCTTGTCACCAGCTGCTTCGAGGACGACGGTGAACGAGTCCTTCTCTTCAGCGGCTTCTGCGCCACCGCCGGCGCCACCAGCAGCAGGTGCTGCGGCAACGGCAACGGGTGCAGCTGCGGTTACTTCGAAGACCTCTTCGAACTTCTTGACGAAGTCGCTGAGCTCAATGAGCGAAAGCTCCTTGAAGGCGTCGATCAGCTGGTCAGTGGTCAGCTTTGCCATTTGATATCTCCTAGATGTTTTTTGTAACTAAGTAACGGTTGATTAGTTGGACTGCTTCTCGCGCAGGGCGTCGACGGTGCGAACAGCCTGCGAAAGCGGAGCCTGGAATACGTAAGCAGCCTTGAACAGCGAGGCCTTGAGGACGCCTGCGGCCTTGGCCAGCAGAACTTCCTTGGTCTCGAGGTCCGCAAGCTTCTTAACCTCTTCGGCAGAAAGGGCCTTACCTTCTAGGTAACCGCTCTTTACAACCAGCAGAGGGTTTGCCTTCGCAAAGTCACGCAGGCTCTTTGCAACGTTTACTGGGTCACCAGAAACAAATGCGATTGCGCTTGGACCAACCAGCTGACCGTCAAAAGCGGTCACGCCAGCGTTCGCAGCGGCAATCTTGAGCAGAGTGTTCTTTGCTACGGCGTAAGTTGCGTCTGCACTGATGGAACGGCGCAGCTCTTTGAGCTGAGCCACAGTGAGACCGCGGTACTCGGTGAGCAGAATCGCAGACGAGCTCGAGAACTTCTCGGTAAGCTCGGCGACGGTTGCTTCCTTGTTCGCCATGGCACTCCTTGGATGATTTACATGCCGGTAGCCCCAGGACCCAGAAAACTGGCCGAGCCGAGTATTCACTCTGCCCGCACAATAAAAAAGGCTCCGGCGCAGACGCACGGAGCAATAGCGAACTAAATCGCTGAAACTTCACACACCTGCGCGGGTTGCCGCATTTACTGCGATCCTTCGTCGGTCGTGGTCATACCCCAGCGATTTTCATCAATGGATTCTGCCCGCGCCCGAAACCGGCGGTCTTTGGCTTCCTACAGTCTACCCGCCAAGCAGAAGTGGGCGCAACCCCTAAAGGTCACGCCCACCGCTGTGAATCGTTATTAGTCGTCGAAACGACGCTTGTTTCCGCCGAAGTTGCCACGGCCACCGGAACGCTCGCCGCTGAACTTACCGCGGTTGCCTCCCCAGCTCTTGCCACGGCCACCGTCACGGTCGCCACCGCGGTCGCCACCGAACTTGCCACGGCCACCACGTCCGCCATCGCGGTCGCGGCCACCACCGAAGTCCAGGGTGTCGGCTGCAGGAGGTGGAGCAATCGGTCCAGCCAATTCCTCGAGCAGCTCGTGGTTTGGCCAAACATCAGTGAACAGACCGTCACGCTCGGCGCGGTTCAGGAGGTCCTCCATACGGCGACGACGCTGACGCGGAATCATCGTGACGACGGTACCCTCCTTGCCGGCGCGGCCGGTACGACCAGCGCGGTGCAGGTAGGTCTTGTACTCCAGTGGTGGGTCAATCTGGATAACCAGACCGACGTCATCGACGTGGATACCGCGAGCAGCAACATCGGTGGCCACCAGAACGCGGGTACCGCCGCGCATGAAGCGCTCCAGGTTACGGTTACGCTGGCTCTGGTTTAGGTCACCGTGCAGTCGAGCAGCTGGAACTCCGGCCTCGGTGAGGCTTTCGCTCAGGCTCTCGGCGGTTGCCTTGGTGCGGCAGAAGATCAGGGTCTTGCCCTCGCCCTGAACCAGACGCAACAGCACTGGGCTGCGGTCTTCGTCGCGGGTGATCAGCACTCGGTGAGTGATGTTGGCGGTGTCGTTCTCCTCGTTTGGAACCTCGTAGGTGAACGGGTCTGGCATGAACTGCTTGACCAGCGCGTCGACCTCGCGGTCCAGGGTGGCACTGAAGAGTAGCTTCTGGCTGTCTCCGGTGGCCTCCATGATTCGGCGCACACCCTCGATGAAGCCAAGATCACACATGTGGTCGGCTTCGTCGATAACGATGGTCTCGACCTCGGAGAGGTCAACGATGCGCTGCGCCATCAGGTCTTCCAGACGACCCGGAGTAGCAACCAGAATGTCTACACCGCGGCTAAGCGCGATCTCCTGGCGACGCTGCGGGACACCACCGTAAACGGTGGCAGTGTAGAAGCCCACCGAGCGAGCCAGCTGGCTAGCGGTGCGGTCAATCTGGTCTGCCAGTTCACGAGTTGGAGCGAGGATCAGAGCGCGTGGCTTGTTTGGCTTGCGTGGCTGAGATCCGCCCGCGACCAGCTTGGTGATAACTGGTACACAGAACGAAACGGTCTTGCCCGAACCGGTCTTACCGCGGCCAAGGACATCCTTGCCCTCAACTGCGGCTGGGATGGTTGCGGCCTGGATTGGGAAAGGCTTCTCTGCGCCCATGCGAGCCAGAGCCTCTACCAGCTTCGGGTGAAGACCCATCTCTTCGAACGAGCCCGCAAGTTCAACTTCGGCTGCATCCACCGAGACCAGACGCTCGAGAACCTGGTCCTCGGCGAATGCCTTCTTGTTTGGGTTGGTGGCGCGACGGTCCTCGAAGGAACGGTCACGGCTGCGGTCGCGCTCTACGCGGTCCGAGCGATCGAAACGACGGTCGGTGCCGTCGTTGTCGCGGCGTGGGCCGCGGTCATCGCGGTTGAAACCTGGGCGACCACCACGGTCGTCACGGTTGAATCCCGGACGGCCACCGCGGTCTTCGCGTGGCGCCCAATCCTTACGACGGTCGTCACGACCACCGCGAGCATCGCCATCGCGAGCCGGACGGTCATCACGGTTGTAGGCCGGGCGGTCACCGCGGTCATCGCGGTTGAAACCTGGGCGACCACCACGGTCATCACGGTTGAATCCCGGACGGCCTCCACGGTCATCGCGATCGAAACGTCCCGCACCCTTGCCTGCTGGCTTGGAGTAGCCACCGTCGCGCGCAGGGCGGTCGTCGTAACGACGCTCCTCGCGTGGGGCTTCCTTCTTAGCCTCGAAAAAGGCCTGACGCTTGTCCGAGCGACCGCCACGGCCGTCTTCGCGGACCTTGAACTTGGGCTCGGATGCGTGGCCACGGCCGGCCGGAGCACCGGTCTTGCCGTGACGAGGTTTGCGGCCCGCAGGGCGTGCCGAACTGTTGCCAAAATTAGGCATATTGGTATTTCCTCTTTAGTTATGTGAGCCCTGGAGGGAGTAGCCCCTGGCGCACTGTTCTGAACAAGTCGAACTGCGCTAGACCCACATAAATTGCTGCTCACTTAGAGCACATAGAGGATAAGACTGGCACTTCATAAGACTCGAAACCGCTAGGGATTTCGATCGTTTGTTAGTGGAAGTGCTGCAAACGACTTTGCGTTACCGAATCGTAACTTTTCTAGCCTAGCCGATTAGGTTGCGTTTGGCTAGAGCTGCTTCCAAGTCGATGTTGGACGGCTCAACCAGGAACTCGCCATCCGCGAAGACGATGACCGGGATGTTCTTGCGACCAGAGATGGCCTCGGCCGCGACAGCGTTGGCAGCCTCGTGCTCAACGTTCTTTTCCTCGTACTTGATGCCGAGGCTGTCCATCTGCGCCTTGCTGCGGCGGCAATCGGTGCACCAGTCGGCACCGTAGTAAGTTACATCAGCCATCATTTGCTCCTAACGAAGTCGGTTTTTGTCTGGAATTACTAACTCATCACCATCAAAGGTGATTCCCGTTAAATCTGCAACCACGATATCAGCCTCGGTGGAAAGCGCCTTTTCCGAAACTCCGATCACCAGCCCCACGCCTGCCGTAATAGCCGCTTCACACCCGGCAGCGGCGTCCTCAAACACGACGCAGTCCGCGGGGTCTAGACCCAACCGCTCCGCACCAAGCAGGTATGGATCCGGATCGGGCTTGCCGCGCTTCACATCGTCACCGGTCACCAGCTCGGCGGGAACTGGAATGCCCGCGGCCTCCAGTCGGGCCCTACCCAGGTTGGCATTTGCGCTGGTGCAAACAGTCCAGACACCCGGCTTCAAAGATGTTGTAAGTGCCACGGCACCGGGAAGCGCCTCGGTCTCGGCCGCAGTGTCCTGTTCCAACTGGTTGATGTAGTCGTTTGCCTCGGCGAAAAGCTCCGGAGCCACCATCGCCCGGACCTTGTCCTCGGCTCTAACCCCGGCATTTTCCGGAGAGTCCCAGTCCCATCCAGGAGCATATCTTTCGGCCCACTTGGCCCAGGCGACGGCAGCGGCATTGTGAGAATCCACCAAGACGCCGTCGTTATCGAATAACAGCCCGCGAGCGTTGAACTTCAAAGTGACTCCTGCAGTGCCGGATGCTCGGCTAGTTTTTTGGCTCGCGGGAACGCTCGGCCAGAAGCAGGTAGATACCGACCACCGCAATCACGATGAGCACAAACGCGGGCACGAAATTTTCCCAAAAGAGCACCGAGGTGAAAGGCTTGATGACCGGCGGCACCGGCTCGGTGGGTTCAGAACCCGGGGTCTTGGAGATGAGCTTGTCGGACCAGTGCACCATTCCTTGAACGGCTTCGGCCGCTTTCGAGAACGAGACGATGGTGACGATTGCGCTCCAGATGATTCCCAACACAAGGTTCAGGTTGCGAGCCCCCTTGGTGGCGCCAACCTTGGCGCCTTGCACCACCGAGAAGTTGTAGGCAGCGGTTGCAAACCGAGTTCCCAGAACCATGCCGGCACCGAGAATGGCGTGAATCAAGACCCAGATCCAGATATCCAAGCGGCTGTGAGTTATGTCGCTGATGATCAAGCCCACCAGTAGCGCCAAGACTCCACCGATGATAGGAACCGAATAACCCAGACCGAGGCTGCGCTGAGCCGAGGATGACGCGTTTGAAGACTTAGCCATTTGCGTTCTCCTTGGTTGGTTCAGCGCCGTCGGCAGACTCGGTGGTCACCTTTCCAACGAATGCCCGCAGAATGACAAAAACCATCAGGGCGGCATCCAGCAGAATCGGCACGTAGACGTTGACCACGCGCATCAACTCATTTACCGGCTGAGTCTTTGTGGTGCCGTAGTTGTAGAAGTTGTTGTTGAAGTTGGACATGAAAATGCCGATTCCATACACCGTGCAAATAATCAGCGCCACGAAGACCGCCACCAGCGAGAATCCGCGAATCGCTCTCTCTAGCCGAGTGGTGTGCAGGTCATGCGCCATGCGACGGGCGGTCACCGAGGCAATACCAAGGCCGGCCGCACCGATCAGAAACAGATAAGTGGACAGCTGGAAGTCGTTGCGCTGGGCCGACCAGTTGTTGTAGTTCGCGCCATACTGCAGGTAGAGATTTGCCACCCCGCCGAAAAGCGTGAAAAACCAGAAAAAGACGAGACCGGCTAGTGGGAGCGCCAGTGCCAGCTGGCCCCGGCCGATCTTTGATACCAATGAGTTCCCCATGCCTTCAGGCTACTATGGACGCATGATTCTCGTCATCGGTGAAGCACTAATCGACCTCATTGAGAACCGCTATCAGCCAGGTTCCTACAACGCGATCGTGGGCGGAGCAAACGCCAACGTGTCAATCGCTTTGGCCCGCCGCGGCACCAAGCAGCAGTTCCTGGCGCGCATCAGCAATGATCGATTCGGCAAGATCATCCGCGAGAAGCTGGAAGCGAACCACGTTGGCCTAGACCACGTCGTTAGCACCGACGAACTCAGCACGCTCGTGGTCGTCGCCATCGACTCTCACGGTGTGCCTTCGTATTCGTTTTACGTGAACGGAACCGCGGACTGGGGTTGGACTCCCGACGAGCTGCCAACCGACGTTGACCTAGAAAACCTGCACGCGACCGCAATCCAGTTCGGCTGCCTAACTATGGCAATGGAGCCTGGAAACAAGGTGATCGAAGCCTGGGGTAAGAGCCACTTCGAGCAGAACTCGGTGACAATCAGCCACGACATCAACATGCGCCCGGCGCTGGGTTTCGAACCCGCCAAGGAGCGTGCTCGGGTGGAATATGTGAATAGCTTCAGCCACATCATCAAGGCCAGCGATGAGGACATCCAGTGGCTCTACGAACTTGATGAAAATGCAGCCGATTTTCAGCAGCGAATCGACCAGATTGTTGCTGATTGGATTGGGAACACCGGTCGCCACGTTTTTGTAACTCGCGGTGGCGATGGCGTGACGGTCTACCGACCTGGTGGAACCAGGCTAGACGTGCCGAGCCGTCGAATCAACGTGGTGGACACAGTGGGCGCCGGCGATACCTTCTGCGCAAACCTGCTGGGCCAACTCAGCGACGTGGGTGCTCTGGGCACCGACGCCTTCGACCGCCTCACCAACCTCTCGGACGACACCATCACCGAGTTTGTTCGCGTTGCGGGAGTTGCCGCCAGCATCACCTGCGAGCGAGCCGGCGCGGAACCCCCAACCCTGGCAGACCTCAACGAGGTCCTGGCAGCTCTCTAGGCCACTATCTGGGCCTGGAGCTGAACCCCGCCGTCGACGTTGATCAGCTTCCATTGGTGAGTTAGCTCATCCAGAACGGTCGAGCCGTAACCCTTTTCCGCTGTCTCGGAGAGTTGGCCCTGGTTGGCCACGCTCACCGATATGAGACCCTTGCCCAATTTGCAGATTTCGATAGCAATCGTTTCAGTTCTGCTGTGTTTGACGGCGTTGTTGATGGCCTCTCGCACGACCTCGATGGCGCTCTCCGCGCAGTCATTCTTGCGATTTAGGATTTCGATTGCTTCCGGTTCGATCTTGATTTGGAAGTCGATTGCGTCTTCCCAAATCGCGGTGATTTCGTCCAAGACCTGCTCGAAGTCCACTCTCTCGGATTTGGCCTTGGCAAGTTCCGCCAGGGCGGACGCAATGTCCGCTTCAACACCCTTGATGGATTCCGCGGTTGGCTCCGGCTCGCGACTCAGCCGAATCGCAGCTGCATAGAGGGCACCCTGCACCGAACCGTGAAGTACCATGGCAACCCGCTTGCGATCAAGCCACACCTGCTGTCTCAGCTGACTCGTCAGAAGCGCCATGTCCTCATTCACCTGTTGGCGATCCAAAATGAGTTGCCTGCGATAGGCGTTCGCCAGGGCAACCGCGTACAAAGCGACGCCGATAATCACGGTCACGGTCAGGAAACCCACCTGCTCACGCGGATGCATGTGCCACGGGGTGCGAAGCCAGAATATCGGCGCGGCAAACCCGGCCAGGGCATAGCTACCGATGAATGCCATAAAGGCCAGAACCGGGTTGAGTTCGATTCCGCCAATCACCGAGTCCAAAATCTTGAGAATGACAAAAACCGAGAACCCGACGAACAGTGCTACCAATGCCGCATCAACGATGGGGCGAAGCAGAGCCTGAGGTGCTAGGTCAGCAGCTACGGCAAGAACCGCCGCCCAGCCCGGCAGGATTTCGATGCGGATTGACTTCGGTAGCAGACCGGTCCGTACCACCTGAATTGGACCCGTGGTGTCCAGTTCAAGGTGAAGATCTTCGCTGGCAATTTCATGACTGAGCGGACGAATGATGTCATCCACCGTTGTCTGAAGCGACTGCAGTGCTGGTGCCAATTTTTTATCCACTGCCGCCGAGTCCAATTTTCGGGTCAAATCTGCGACTGCTGGCCTCAAAATGTCGGTGACTCTGGTCATTAGGTCGCTCTGCAGGCGGCGATGCAGTTGGCGGAAGTTCTTGATGGCGCTTCGTAACTCGGTGCGTTCTTTGGCAAGCGCAGCCAGCTCTTCCTGCTGGAGCGAAACCGTGGTCACGATTGCCGTGAAAATGCTGCAACAGGTGACCGTGAAAATCGGGCCGGAAATCATCCGAAACAGGAACTCTTCACTGCCCGCGATTCCCAGATAGAGCGCGACATAATACGCAGCCAGGCCGCGCGCCCAACCGATCAGCGTGTACATGCCAAGCGCGTAGATGATTCCGGACTTGGGCGAGACCACGAACTTGATGAACTTTGCCAAGACGAAAATGACTACGGTCACCGAGTAGGTGACCAGCGCCACCGGAATCCACTCCACCAGGGTGCCGTGGTTTCTAACCGGATCAAAGTGAAGATTTACCGCATAGGAAGGAAAGGCAAAAAGGAGCAGCACCCACCAGGAAAAGCTGTAGTCCGCACCGGTGCGGAGAAAGTTGCTTGCCGGCCTATACTCCCGTGATTTCGGCTGGCCCCCACGCCTAAACACGACTACTCCCCCGAGATGTTACCGGTTGCCTTCAGGAAGGTGCGCGCGGCTTCAACCCGCGCATTCCCGTCGGCATATGTGCTGATGTTCAGGGCTTCAAATACTCGACTAACCATTCCCTCAACCGCGCGAATGGTGGTCCCACGTAGATCCGCGATCTGACTGTTACTCATTCCCTGGGAAACCAGCGAGAGCACACCCAACTGCTTCTTGGAAAGATTGGCAAGCGGCCGCGTACTGTCCAGGTCGTGACGATACTTGACGCTAGCTCGGTCCCTCAGGACCGCGTCGAGGGCATCGACCAGATCGGTAGCGTTGACCAACTGCGATTTGCGCAGATAAGCGGAGTTGCTTGGCACGATTTTGCGGTCCCGTCCCACGAAGCGCGGATCCGGAATGTTGGTCAGAAAGACGATTCCCACGTCTGGAGCGGTTCTTTGCACGAAATCGGCGAAGTCGAACCCGTTGGGTCCCGGACCTAGCTCAATATCGACCACCACGCCGTCCGGGTCGGTGCTGGCGAAAATTCGCTTGGCGTCGGCCACGTTGGCCGCGGTGGCTACCTGAAAGTCGTGTGCTTCCAGAGTCTGCGCAATTAGGTCGCGAAGCAGAGACTCGTTCTCTACAACGACCACTTGTCTGCGGTACATTTTTCTCCCCTATCGGCTAGGGGAATGCCATCCCCCTTGGCCTTGTGTGGTCACCGAGTCTGCCAACTCGATTACCGGTGTTGCTTTCTCGGACTGCCATCCGCGAAATTGCCTTGTACTTATTTTGTACTTTGCCAGGCGGGATTTTCGTCAGGTAGGGAAAATTTGTGGGGTAAGCCGAACATTTTGTTTGAGCGAACGAACGACACGGCGAGTGTCAACCGAAGTTTTGCTGCCGGTCTTTTATTCGGGCAGCATCGCAACTGGAAGCAAAGCTGCAACTAGTGAGGCAAAACCTTGAGGGTCTTTAGCGTCGGGTCCGCCACGAAAGCAATGCGGACCCCACTGTCGCGAGCGGCAAAAAGCGCGTCTAGGGCAGCCTGGGTGATTCGCTCGCCCGGCGACAGGACCGGCACCCCAGGAGGATAAGGGCAGATCATCTCGGCACTGACTCGGCCAACGGCCACCGAGGAATCGACGACCTCGTAGTCACTGAAGAAGGCCTCACGTGGAGTCACAACTACTTCGGGTTCGATGCTGAACGAAGCGGCTACCGAAACCTGGCGGGCTTCACCACGATTGGCATTGACGCAGGCAATGATGCGGCGAATCAGGTCTTCGATGCGATCGGGCGTATCGGCGAAGGTAATCATCGGGATGATCATGTCCCGATTTGCCATCTCGACATCGATGTTGGCGGCTAGCAATTCAGCCTCAACTAAGTTGCCATCGGCTCCGGTACCAGCCAAGAGAATAACCATTTTCAACGGGTCGATGTACTCGCCGTCGATGACTCCGATGTTGGCGGCGCGCAGGGCGGCGCGACCGCGCTCGGTGGCTTCAATGACCGGGCCAATCAGTTCTTCGCCGTGACGTGCCAGCAGGGCGCGAGCCGCATCAATCGAGGCCAGAATACGGCCAGACATCGAGGTGGTTTGGGTGCTGTCGAACATCTTGTTGAAGCGCGGCAGATCGACGTAGTCGCCCTTCACCAGCACAAATGAGGCCTGAGAGTATGAAGGTAGAGTCTTGTGGGCGCTGGTAACGACAATGTCTGCGCCTTCGGCCAGCGGATGCTGCGGAAGTTCGGGGTGGAAGCCATAGTGGGCGGCCCAGGCGGCATCAACCACCAGGGGGATTCCATACTTGTGGGTCACCGCGGCCAGGCGAGGGATGTTGCTCATCGTGCCTACGTAGGAAGGCTCACCGATAAGCACCGCCTTGGCGTCTGGATGCTGTTCTAACACCGCCGCCAACTTCTTGCTCGGCAGGTACTCGGGTAGGCCGGTCTCGGGGTTTATCTCTGGTCGCACCCAGACCGGGTTGACGCCGGCGTAGACCAGGCCGACCAAAACGCTCTTGTGCAGGGTTCGACTAACGATGACTTTGTCACCGGGGCCGGCTACCGCCATCACGGCCGCGTGATTTGAGCCGCTGGACCCGTTTACGCCGAAGCGGCAGAGGTCGGCACCCCAGAGGTCGGCGGCCAGGCGCTCGGCCTCGAGGATAAGGCTAGGTGAAATACGGTGCGGGTGGTTGCCGGGTAGCACTGGGATGTCGCCGTCGACTACGGCGCCAGTGAGATCGGTGCGGCCCTTGTGTCCAGGAATCTGGAACGGGCTGCGATCGGTCTCCATGTCTCGAAGCCAACCATCCAGCAGTGGTGCGTCGGCTCGGAGCCCCATTGGGTCCTTTGGATCAAGCAGAGTAGCTGCGCCAAAAGCGTGCTGTGACAATATCCCGACCTATCGTGTGTGAGGTGAAGCGGGCGATGCCCACGTTTGAAGAATAGAAGTCTGAGATTAATCATTCCCAAACTAAAAAGAAAGGGGCTGGGCCTTTCGACCCAGCCCCAATCCGAAGAGTTTTTAGAACTCGACCTTGGTGACGCTGGTGTCCAGAGGGATGCCAGGACCGAAGGTGGTCGAGACTGCAGCCTTCTGCAGGTACTTGCCCTTGCTCGATGCAGGCTTCAGACGCAGGACCTCGTCCAGTGCGGCGGCCAGGTTCTCGCCCAGCTGCTCCTTGGTGAACGAAGCCTTACCAATGATGAAGTGCAGGTTAGCCTGCTTGTCGACACGGAAGTCGATCTTTCCACCCTTGATGTCGGTAACTGCCTTAGCAACGTCTGGGGTCACGGTACCGGTCTTAGGGTTTGGCATCAGGTTACGAGGACCCAGTACCTTACCTAGACGACCGACCTTACCCATGAGTTCTGGGGTCGATACTGCAGAGTCGAAGTCAACCCAACCGGCTGCAACCTTCTCGATCAGCTCGTCGCCACCGACCTCGTCAGCACCGGCAGCCTTGGCAGCGTCAGCTGCGGCACCGGTTGCGAAAACGATTACGCGGGCGGTCTTACCAGTACCGTTAGGCAGCGAAACGGTGCCACGGATCATCTGGTCAGCCTTGCGAGGGTCAACACCCAACTTCAAAGCAACCTCAATGGTTGAATCGAACTTCTTCGAGCCAGTCTCGCGAACGAGAGTTACTGCCTCGGCAGGAGTGTAAAACTTACCTTCCTGGATCTTTGCTGCGGCTTCTTCATAAGCCTTGCTGCGCTTTGCCATGCTGCTATTCCTTTACTTGTAGGTCACAGTTGTGGTCTACGAACCTGCGGGGTTCTCCCACGACTATTTGGTTTGGTTTTGTTATGCCTCGACGGTGATGCCCATGCTGCGGGCGGTACCGGCGATGATGAGAGCGGCGGCGTCAATGTCGTTTGCATTGAGGTCGGCCATCTTCTGCTCGGCGATCTTACGCACCTGGTCCTGGGTCAGCTTTGCGACCTTGACGGTGTGAGGAGTCGACGAGCCCTTCTGGACGCCAGCAGCCTTCTTGATCAGCTCTGCGGCAGGAGGGGTCTTGAGTACGAAGGTGAACGAACGGTCTTCGTAAACGGTGATTTCTACAGGGATGACGTTGCCCTTTTGGTCGGCAGTGGCGTCATTGTAGGCCTTGCAGAATTCCATGATGTTTACACCGTGCTGACCCAGTGCAGGACCAATCGGAGGAGCTGGGTTAGCAGCGCCTGCGTTGATCTGCAGCTTGATCATGCCGGTGATCTTCTTCTTAGGTGCCATTTCTTTTGTTTTCCTTTAGTTGGGTGGAAATCTTTGGGTGGTTAGGCCAGTGGGCCAACCTGGTCGAAGCCGAGCTCGACCGGGGTCTCGCGCTCGAAGAGCGATACCAGTACGGTCAGCTTGCCCTGCTCTGGCTTGATCTCGCTGATGGTTCCAGGCAGACCTGCGAACGAACCATCCTTGATCATGATGCTTTCGCCAACCTTGTAGTTGGTGGTGACAGGAATGTTCTTTCCCTTGCCCTTGACGGCAACGCCGCCCTTGGCAGCAGCCTTGGCCTCTACCTCTTCAGGCAGCTCGAAGGTGCTCTTGAGCATCTCGAAAGCTTCCTGTGGGCGCAGTGGGGCTGGGTCCTGCGAGTTGCCGACGAAGCCGGTGACTGCAGGGGTGTGACGAACCAATTCCCACGACTCTGAGGTCATCTCCATGCGAACCAGAACGTAACCAGGGATGCGAACCTTGGTTACCAGCTTGCGCTGACCGTTCTTGATTTCGACGGTCTCTTCCATCGGAACTTCGATCTGGAAAATCTGGTCGCCGCCCTCGATGGACTGCTTGCGGATTTCGATGTTCTGCTTAACGCGCTTCTCGTAGCCAGCGTAGGAGTGGATGATGTACCACTTGCCTGGCTGCTTACGAAGCTCTTCCTTGAAGACGCGGTAAGGGTCTTCGTCCTTAGCCTCGGTGGCCTCGGCTGGGGCACCCTCTTCAACCATGTCGCTTCCGGCAGCAGCCTCTTCGATGGCGTCAACCAGCTCTAGGTCCTGCTCCAGCTCTACGGCAGCATCGCGTGCGAGGTCGGCCAGGTCGGCGTCGGCATCCGCGATTACAGCGTCCGCTTCGGCGTCCTCAATCTGGGCCAGGGCCTCGATTTCGTCGCGCTCTAGGTCAGTCACTTGCTACGTCCTAACGATTCATGATTCTCGCCAACTGGCGAGGTACAGCTATTTGGGCTTTAGCCCTTGAAGGCAAAGTTGACGGCCAGGTAGAACAGCCAGTCAAGGAAGGTGATGAGGATCATGACGATGGTCACGAAGGCCAGCACAACACCGGTGTAGTTAACCAGTTCCTTCCAGGTTGGGCGGGTGACCTTCTTCAGCTCACCGATGACCTGGGTAAAGAAAAGCGCGATGCGGGCAAAGATGTTGGTCTTTGCAGCCTTAGCGGCATTTGCCTGCTCGACTACATCCTCAGATGGAGTCTCGTAAACGTCTGACATCGTCATTCCTTTGGTTATTACCTTTTGCAGGGCGGACAGGACTCGAACCTGCAACCGACGGTTTTGGAGACCGTTGCTCTACCAATTGAGCCACCGCCCTTTACGGGAGGTCGACAACCCGTTGCCGCTTCGCCTCCCCGAGGGGTCTGACGGAAGACACACTTCTAGATTGAAAATCATTCAGTGTGAATTTGCCAGATTAGGCTAAGCAGGTTGTCAATTACCTTCTCTAAATACTACGGCAGTGGCGAGGAAATCGCAAAGCCCAAAACTCGGGGCACGCACCGGCGGTAGGCTTAACCGTATGCCTGAGTTCCCTCGTATTTCAAAGCGAATTGCAGCCATCGCCGAATCGGCCACCCTCAAGGTGGACGCCAAGGCCAAGAGTTTGCAGGCCGCTGGTCGCCCAGTTATTTCTTACGCCGCCGGCGAGCCAGATTTCGCCACACCGGCTCACATCGTTGAAGCCGCTCTGGCCGCGGTGAAAGACCCAAAGAATCACCGCTACACACCGGCGATCGGCCTGCCGGATCTGCGCGAGGCGATTGCTCACAAGACCCTGATTGACTCGGGCACCAAGATTCCTGCCAGCCAAATCGTGGTTACCAACGGTGGAAAGCAGGCCGTGTACCAGGCGTTTGCCACCATCGTGGACGCCGGTGACGAAGTTCTGATGCCAACCCCGTACTGGACCACATATCCGGAGGCAATCCGCCTGGCCGGCGGTGTTCCGGTGGAGGTATTCGCCGGAAGCGACCAGAACTATCTGGTAACCGTGGACCAGCTCGAGGCAGCTCGCACCCCTAAGACCAAGGTTCTACTCTTCGTTTCGCCCTCGAACCCAACCGGATCGGTTTACAGCCGCGAGCAGGTAGAGGCAATCGGCAAGTGGGCCTACGAAAACGGCCTGTGGATCATCACCGATGAGATCTACCAGAACCTCACCTACGACGGCTTGAAGGCCTACTCGGTCACCGAGGTAGTGCCCGAGATGATTGACCGCACCATTTTGGTGAACGGTGTGGCCAAGACCTATGCCATGACCGGTTGGCGTTTGGGATGGATGGCCGGCCCAGCCGACGCCATGAAGGCAGCGGGAAACCTGCAGAGCCACCTCTCGAGCAACGTTTCCAACATTTCGCAGCGCGCCGCGATTGCCGCCCTGACCGGACCTCAGGACGAGGTTCTGGCGATGCGCGAGGCCTTCGACCGACGTCGCAAGCTGGCGGTGGCCGAGCTAAACAAGATCCCGGGTTGGGTCGCACCGATGCCTCAGGGCGCGTTCTACGTCTACTCGGATGTCTCTGGTTTGCTGGGTCGCGACTGGGGCGGCCAGCAGATCAATACCTCGCTGGAGCTTTGTGACTACATCCTTGACGCAGCCGAGGTAGCGCTGGTTCCAGGCGAAGCGTTTGGACCATCGGGCTATGTGCGCCTCTCCTACGCGCTGGGCGATGCCCAGCTGCTCGAGGGCATTCAGCGCCTGCAGAAACTCTTCGCCTAAGGGCGAAAAAGCTTATCCCCGCTACCCGATTGGGTGGCGGGGATTTCTTTTAGAACCCTACGATGTTTGGTTCCGGCTGAAGATTGACGCCAAACTGGTTTGCGACTCTTAGCTGAATGAACTCGGCCAGCTGGAGAATCTCGGCCGCGGTGGCCGACCCACGATTGGTTATTGCCAGAGTGTGCTTGCCGCTAACCGCGGCTCCCGAGCCGGCAATGCTGAACCCCTTGGGGATGCCGGCTTGTTCAATCAGCCAGGCAGCACTCAACTTCACCTTCAAGCCATCCGAGCCATCGACCTCCCACCGCGGGGCATCGGCCGGCAGGGTGCGGGCAAGACGGTCGCTGACGATTGGATTTGTGAAGAAGCTGCCGCAACTGTAGGTGTCCGCGTCGGAAGAATCGAGGACCATTCCCTTGGCCGCCCGAAGGTTCAAAACCGCACCTCGAACTTCGCGAAGCGGCAGCTTTGCTCCCACCGAAACACCGAGCGCCTTCGCCAATTGCTCAAAGACAATTGGCTGACTTTCGCCGCCCAAGTTTTGTAGTTCAAACTCCACCCAGGTGATCACTCCCTGAAGGCCACGCTTGAAAACACTGTCGCGGTAACCGAATTCCAACTGGTCGGTGGTCAGAATCTGCACTTCGCCGGTGAGGTAATCCAGGAACTCGACGCACGTAATCAGCGATGACACTTCCACGCCGTAGGCACCGATGTTTTGAATCGGTGCGGCCCCGACCGAACCCGGGATGCCGCTCAAAGCCTCAAGGCCGGAAAGACCTCCCTCGACAGTTCCAGCAACCAGGTCATCCCAGTTCTCCCCCGCCTGCACCCGAAGCCGAACCGCACCGTCGGCAAGCAACTCGGTGGTTACGCCCTTGGATTGAACATGAAGCACCTGAAAGTCAGCGATTTCGTCGGAAACCACCAGGTTGCTTCCCCCACCGAGAATCAGCCACTGGTCCGCTTCACGCCACATTGCCCTTGCTTCAGACAAGAGCTCATCACGAGAGCTGGCTACTCGAATGCGCTCTGGAACGCCACCTACACGAATGGTGGTGAGTTCGGCGAGCGCCTGCGGATCGGACATTTGAACCTTAAGCGTCTAGAAGCGAACTACAGCCTGGGCCTTGCCAAGCACTGCGGTTTCGTTGAACTGCGCGCTGATATCTACGCGAGCGGTTCTGGCCTCGGCATCCAAGGCACCAATCTTTCCGGTGACCACAAGTACCGCACCGTCAGCCGGGTCAACGACCACTGGCTTGGTGAAACGAACCTGATAGTCGGCAATGCGACCGGAATCACCGATCCAGTTGACAGCTACCTGCACCGCAGCACCCATGGTCAACATGCCGTGTGCCAGAACGCCGGGTAGGCCAACTGAGGCCGCTACATCATCGCGGTAGTGGATCGGATTGAAGTCACCGCTGGCACCGGCATACCGCACCAGCGAATCGCGAGTCAGCAAAAACTCCAGCGAACCGATCTCCTGGCCAACGGCCAGCTCGTCAAACTTGATGGTCATTACTCGTCACCTCGCACGACCAGGGTGCTGATGGCCGTGCACACCAGCTGCTGATCGATGTCATAAATCTTGGTCTCGAAGGTAACCATGCTGTGCGCTCCAAGGGTCTTCACCGAGGCCACCTCCAGCACCGAGGTCAGTTCATCGCCTGCCACAATCGGACGGTTGTAGATGAAGCGCTGGTCGCCGTGCACAACCCGGGAAAAGTCGATAGCCGCCTCCGGATCGGCCAGCACCGTGGCCAAACTGCGCTCCTGAATCACCACGGCGAAGGTTGGTGGCGCTACCAGGTCGGTGTAGCCGGCGGTCTGCGCGGCAAAAACATCGAGGTTGGTTGGCGAAACGGACTTGACCGCGTGGGCGAACTCGCGGATTTTCTCGCGACCGACCAAATATGGCGCGGTGGCTGGGTACTGCTTGCCCTGAACATTTGGATTTACCACAGGTCTAGTTTGGCCTATTTACTCACAATTTGGAGTCAGACGGCTCATTACCATCGTTGCGACTGGGTGGATTAGAGACATGAAATCTATCAAAGTCATCAGCTACTCCCTTGCCCTTTTGACGGCCCTGGCTATTGGAACACTTCCCTCAAGTGCGAGCGCAGCAGGATCCCAGGTGCGCGTTAAGGACTACTCCACCTGCGACAGGCCCGCCGTGGGCCACGTGGGATGTCTAGCGATTCGCAGAACCACGTTCATAAACGGGATCCGACAACATGCTCTATCCCCCATGACTGGAACCACCTTCGGGGCAAATGCCCTGCGTCGCGCCTACGGCATCACCTCGGTGGGTGCCAGGTTCAAGGTGATAGCGATTGTGGATGCCGAACATTCAGCCAGCGCCTTTGGCGACGTAAACGCCTATCGAAAGATGTACGGCTTTCCGGATCTGACCAGTTGTGGCAGCGACGGCGAATTAATCACCGCGCTGCCCACCGGAAAGGAAAGTTGCTTCGTCCAGGTGAATCAGGATGGCGTAGTAGACCACTCCACTAAGACCACCGACAGTGGCTGGGCGCAGGAAATAGCCCTGGACATTGAGCTTGCAACGGCAATGTGCCCGCATTGCAGCATCCTGCTGGTGGAAGCCAAATCCAGCGCCTTCGCAGACCTAAACTCCGCAGTGGCGACCGCCGCCGCATTCAAGGGAGTAACCGCCATCAGCAACTCGTACGGCGGCCCCGATGTCGCGGAAACGAAGCAGCCGGCCTACGCAGCAGCGGCAGCGGCCGGCATACCGGTAGTTGCCTCTTCCGGCGATAGCGGATACGGCGTCAGCGCCCCAGCCAGTTTCAGCAGCGTTATCGGTGTTGGCGGAACCTCGCTGACAACGGAGCCCTCCTACCGCTGGGCATCGGAAACCGCCTGGAGTAAGGGTGGATCAGGCTGCAGCGCGCTCAATCCTCGCCCGACCTGGCAGGATTCTGCGATCACCGACTGCGCTGGTAAACACGTTGTAGATGTGGCAGCGGTAGCCGATCCGGCAACCGGCGTGGCCGTCAGCTTTGAGGGGCAGTGGTATTCGTTCGGCGGTACCAGCGCTGCCGCGCCAATCGTGGCCGCAATCTTCGGAATGAAGGCAAATCACGGTGGCAGCCCGGGCGCATACCTTTGGGCGAATCGAGCGCTGCTTCACGATGTGACCACTGGCAGCAATGGCCGCTGCCTAACTGCTAAGTACTGCAACAGCGGCGATGGCTACGATGGGCCCACCGGCTGGGGAACTCCAATGGGTGGTGGAGCATTTTGACCCAGCAGTCAAAAGCCGATTAAACAAAAATGCCCTCGGAGAAATCCGAGGGTTTTTTGTAGCTGAGGCGGGACTCGAACCCGCGACCCCACGATTATGAGTCGTGTGCTCTAACCACCTG
>ERZ650311.740-NODE-740-length-18779-cov-5.107723_pt1 | contig 18779 bp, 20 predicted proteins | sample MGYA00376247_ERZ650311 | MGnify/ENA primary metagenome ERZ650311 (study PRJEB26733, sample SAMN07839324) | wastewater metagenome | biome: small river; feature: stream; material: water | place: USA: North Carolina | collected 2016-07-28 ... | reverse complement strand
ACCAGTACTGGAAGGAAACAGATGCAAATACAAAGATGCAGGAGACAATGGCATTCAATAAGGACATCGCACTTGGTGGCGCTGCACTTATCTTGTTCGCTCTCGTCGCAGGTGGATTCGTAACAGATTTCGGTCCAAGCGTCGGAACCCTCGCACTCTTTGGCTAATCCCAAAAGTTCGCAAGAAAGCCTCCTGAGAAATCAGGGGGCTTTCTTCTTTCTCTGACACTATTACACAATGGAGATAATCGCTGCCCTGATTGCTGGCTCCTTTATCGGTGCAGTCCTCGGATTTATCGGCGCTGGTGGCGCGATGCTCTCAGTCCCAATCTTGATGTACATCTTTGATTTCACACCACACCATGCCACTACCGCCGCACTTGCGGTTGTCTTCCTCGCATCGCTATCCGGAGCCATTCCGAAGATGCGCGCTAAAGAAGTTCTCTACCGTGATGCCTTCATCATTTGGGGAATCGGGCTCGTCACAAACCTCAGTTTATCTTCAATCTCTGATTCATTGCCAGAAGCATTCATTACAACTGGTTTTGCAATTGTGTTGACCTTTGCCGGTACTTCAATGTTGCGCAATCCCTTTAGTGATATTCATCGACGCATTCCGGTTGGATGGCTAATTGTGATCTCACTAGTGATTGGTTCAATGACTGGCCTCTTTGGAATCGGTGGAGGTTTTCTTGCGATTCCAGTACTAGTTCTCTTCTTTGGAACGCCACAGAATATTGCTGCTGGAACCTCGCTCTTGATCATCTCTCTCAATTCGATTACCGCTTTGATTGGTCACCGTGCGCTCTGGAGCGAAGTTCAGTGGCACATCCCATCCATCATGGCGATCTCAGCTGTAGTGATTGCGCAGTGGGCATCTCATCGCACCTCAAAGATTCCGGCGCCAACACTGCGTAAGTATTTTGCTTATCTGCTCTTCTCAGTCGCGCTCTTTACAATCGCAAAGACCTGGATCTTCTAACTCTCTTTAATCGAGCGCGACATATATCCCGCGAGAATCATCATTCCAATCGGGTAAGCCATCGCCCATGAGAGCGATGTTGCTTGCGCCAAGATTCCCGTCAAGGTTGGGCCGATAAAGAAGCCAGCGATACCGATAACGCCAACGCGTGAAATCGCAACAGCGGGAGCGATTCCTTTGACTCTGCTTGCCGCAAGGATGAAGGCGGGAAACATCGGTCCAATTCCAAGGCCGGCAAAGATAAATCCAATATTGGCGATGATCAGCGCTGGAGTTGTAGAAACACTCGACAGTGGGATGGCAATTGCTAAAGAGATTGCCCATCCCCCGCCACCGAGTATTCCGCCATATCGCACGGTGTTGCGGGGACCGAATTTCTCGAGCGCCTTATCTCCAAGGAATCGACTTGTAATCATCGCGAGTGCAAATGATGCAAAGGCTGATGCGTACACGCCCTTAGAGATATTCATATTGTCACGTAAGAGAATTGCACCCCAATCACTAGCGGCGCCTTCGGCAACCATGCCAGCGATCAGGCCAAGTCCAATTGCCCAGAGTGGAAGGACTGACTTTCCGAAGAGCGGAATCTTTGCCTCCGTCTCTTCTGCACCATCGCCAGCATGTTCATCATCGGCGGGTGAGAGCAGATAGATATTTGCCGGGATAAATGCAATCAGCGTTGCAATTGCAACCACGATGAGATTCTCTTTCGGAGTTAGAAATGAAATCATAATTCCACCAAAGACGGTTGTGACAAATGAACCAAGGCTCCACATGCCGTGAAAAGAAGACATCCACTTCTGATTGAGGATTTTCTCAACGACTACTGCTTGCGTATTAACAGACATATCTGTGAGAGCATAACCAAAGCCCATCAACATCAGAGCGAAGAACAATTCAACCGCAGTATTGGAAAAGGCCATCGCGACCAATCCAGCGGGCAGTAGAAATGAAGAGATATTGACTACTGGGCGAGAGCCGAAGGTATGAATTGCGCGACCGGCAATCTGCGCCCCAAGTACGGCGCCAATTGTTGAACCGAGAAAGACGAAACCAAATTGCCCATTGCTTAATCCGACGTGATCTTTAATCTCAGGAATACGCGCCACCCAGGCCATTGAGGCAATTCCCATAATCAAGAAAGATGCCCAGAGTGAATTACGGGCGCGGATGCCGCGCGCAAAAGCTGTGGTCACATGCGAAACCTATCCCCTAACCTTGCTACCTATGGAGCACATCCTCGAAAAGTCGGCTGTGAAAAGAGTTGCTGCCGCGATGGCTGAACTCTCTATCGCCGGACCCATCACAGTATTGGGCGAGACCGCTCGCACCGCACAGGATGCAGCGAGTGCACTCGGCATCGAAGTAGGACAGATTGCTTCCTCACTCATCTTTCAGACGCCAGAAGATGAGGTCCTTCTGATCATCACCAGTGGCCGACATCGCGTTGATACCGATTTGGTTGCGCGCAGCCTTGGCTATAACGAACTGGGTCGCGTCGATGCCAATTTTGTTAAGGAGTTCTCCGGCTTCTCTATCGGGGGCGTATCTCCGATCGGCTGGGTCGATACGCCAGATATAACGCTGATTGATAAGGCGCTGAGCGACTATGAGGTTGTCTGGGCAGCAGCCGGCCATCCTCACGCTGTATATCCAACAACTTTTGCCGAGCTTCAGATTGCAACTGGTGCAACACCTGCTGAGGTCGGTGAGTAATGACGCTCTCTCTTGCGATGACAACAATTGTTGTTGATGAGTATGACCGTGCCATCAAACACTACGTTGACGATTTAGGTTTCACTCTTGTCGAAGATACTGCGCTTACTCCAGAGAAGCGCTGGATCGTTGTGGCGCCTGGAACTCATGGCGGAAAAATCTTGTTGGCGAAGGCGCAGGGAGATAGCCAAGTTGCAGCTATTGGAAATTCCACCGGCGGCAGAGTCGCCTACTTTCTCCATACCGATAACTTTGATCAGACCTATGAGAAGTATCGATCCAAAGGCGTTGAATTTACCGAATCTCCGCGCCACGAAAGTTTCGGCAAAGTTGTGGTCTTTAAAGATATCTATGGCAACAAGTGGGATCTCATTGAAAGTCAGATTGGTTAAATGACGACCGTTCTCTACCTCTTTACGGTTAAGCGCAGTGCAATTTCATTTGCATTTCTTCAGATGGCGATTGGTCGTCGAAAAGCTCGCGCGATTCCTGGGGTCAGCTTTGCCAAGTTGATGGGTACCGGAACTGGCAAAACATTCACACCATCCGATGCCGATCTCAAGCAGTGGGCGATTCTCTTTGTCGTAGATGATTTCAACGCTCTTGATCGCACTCCATATATTGAGAGCTGGCGCAGACGTTCGACTGACATCTCTCGCTTCTTAATGAAGCCAGTCTCGTCCCATGGGCAGTGGTCAAAACGTGAACCTTTCGAAATTTCATCGGACCCGCGTGAAGGTGGTCCCGTTATTGCGATTACCCGTGCGCGATTGAAGTGGTCGCAAGCGATTAGATTCTGGCGTTCCATCCCACCCGTTGTTGCCGATCTCCATCAGGCGCCGGGGTTGAAGTTTTCCATCGGCATTGGTGAGGCACCTCTCGGATTACAAGGAACATTTTCTATCTGGGATTCCGATGCCGCGCTACGTGACTTTGCATACAAGAATGCTCCCCACCGCGTAGCAATCGAGAATACAAAGAAATTTAATTGGTATAGCGAGGAGCTCTTCGCTCGCTTTGACCTTGTGAATGCGACAGACTTCAACCATGTCGATTAGGCACTACACCCCTCGCCGCCGTCGCCGTGGTATCTCACAACGTGCACGGGTTGTTCTTGGCGCATTTCTCGCCTTTACAATTCTGCTTCAGATTGCATATCCCTTAACGAATGGAACAGTTCTTCAATACATCACGATCGCAACGGTTTACTGCGGTGCGCTAACAATGCTGCTCCATGCATATCTCTCTTTCGGGGTGAAGTACGCATCGCGCTACCTTCTCCTTGCTGGACTCTTTGGATACTTCATCGAACTTCTTGGTGTTCACTCAGGATGGCCCTTTGGAATATATAGCTATGACTCATCTTTAGGTTTTGCGCTCTTTGGAGTGCCAGTTGTTGTTCCCTTTGCCTGGGTGATGATGGTTCATCCTGCACTCGTCGCCGCTCGACGCGTTACCACGAAGTGGACTTTTCTCTACGGCGGTGCGCTCTTGGCTGGATGGGATCTCTTCCTCGATCCACAGATGGTTGCTGCCAATCGCTGGACTTGGGAAGTAACCGGCGCACATATTCCCTTCGTGCCAGATGTTCCACTCTCAAACTTCTTTGGCTGGTTGCTTGCTGGTTGTGCAATCGTTGCGTTGCTCAACGTCGCGCTTCCATTTGAACGGAGAAAGGAGAGTGCAAGTCTTCGCGCGGTCACTATCTTGTTGACCTGGGTTTTATTCTCAGGGTTCGTGGGAAATCTCTTCTTCTTCGATCGCCCTGGTCTTGCCTTTCTTGGTACAGCTTTTTACGGCGCTCTCGCAATTCCATTCATCTTTAAGAGCTGGCTCGGCGAAGCATAATTTTCATGCTCTTTCCTATCTTCTGCATCAACACTGCTTTGACTCTTCTCGCCCTCGTTAACTTCATCTCAATCAGGCGTCCTAGTCGATTAGTTCAGTTTGAGAAATCAGTCGTCGTATTGCTGCCGGTGCGCAATGAAGAGACGAATATCGAGCGCATTATTAAGGAGTTGCAGAGCCAAGAGGGAATCTCACAACTTTCGCTGGTTGTCATCAATGACAACTCAGAGGATCGCACTCGTGAACTCGCACTTACTGCGGCGGATTCACAGACTCGCATTGTTGATGCTCCCCCACCACAGCCGGGATGGATTGGCAAAGTCAACGCGCTGCAGTTCGGATTCCAGACCGCGCCGAAGGCTGATATCTATCTCTCGGTCGATGCTGATGTTCACTTTGAATCTGATGCCATCGCTCGCGCAATCACCTTGCAAGAGAAGGCAGGTGTCGATTTCATCTCTCCATATCCTCGTCAGATTGCGCAGAGTTGGGCGGAACGATTAATTCAACCGCTCTTGCAGTGGTCATGGATGAGCACAGTCCTTTTGCGCGGAGCAGAGAAATTTCCCCTCGCCTCCACCGTGATCTGCAATGGCCAGTTTCTTGTGATGCGCGGTGATGCACTTCGCGCAATTGGTGGATTTGAGCCCGTGGCAACAAAGGTGCTCGATGACATCGAACTGGGACGTGCCTTTGTCTCAGGTGGATTCCGCGGAGCCGTTGTAGATGGCTCTGCCATCGCTGCCACCAGAATGTATTCAACTTTCGATGAGATCAAAGCTGGCTACGGAAAATCTCTCCACACCGCATTTGGATCGCTGATGGGTTCAATTGTTGCAGCGTTCTTTATCTTCGCTACTGGAATCTTTCCGTTTCTTGCTGCGCTCACCGGCGATGCGCTTGCAATATCTGCACTCGTACTGATCGTTCTCTCTCGTGCGCTGAGCGCCTCATCTTCAGCTGGGCGAGTGCGTGACTCAATTCTCCATCCACTTTCAGCGGCGTTCTTTCTCTATCTGCTTTACTTCTCATGGCGTAATCGTGGAAAGACTCAGTGGAAGGGGCGCACACTATGACCGGCGAAGTCGGCAAAGTTAAAGAGCCCAAGCGGATTGTTGTCATCGGCGCCGGTATCGGTGGAATGTGTACCGCTGCTCGCCTTGCTCGCGCTGGCCATCACGTCTCACTCTACGAAGCATCGGATCGTCCAGGCGGAAAGTGCCGCACCGAATGGATTGGTCGTTATGCCTTTGATACTGGTCCATCGCTTCTGACAATCCCGGCTGTCTATCGTGACTTCTTCCAGCGCACTGGAAAACATATGGGACAGGTGATGGAGATTGAGGCGGTTGATCCCTCATTTGATTATCGCTTCCACGACGGTAAGTCGGTGAAGTTTGCCAACCTCTCTCGTAAGAAAACGCTAGAGGCGATTACAGAATCGTTTGGCGAAACTGCCGCCCACGAGTGGGATGCGGTCCTGCAACGTGCTGAGCGGATGTGGGATGTCTCCCGTGAACCATTTGTTGAATCTGAGTTAAAGAGCCCGCTATCACTTCTTAAGCGTCGCCATATTCTGCGCGACCTTCGCATCATCGCCCCACGTGCGACCTTGCGTGAATTTACATTCTCAAATCCCTATCTTTCGAAGATTCTCGATCGCTATGCGACCTATAGCGGCTCGGATCCGCGTAAGGCGCCAGCGGTACTTTCTACAATCGCCTTTATCGAAGAGTCATTTGGTGCTTGGCATATCAAAGGTGGCATCGGAACATTGTCGACTCACATCGCAGAACGCTGCGCAAAGGTTGGCGTCGAGATGCATCTCAATGCACCAGTTGCTCAGATCAATCTCAAAGGCGGCAAAGCTGTTGGAATTACCTTGGCGAATGGAGTTGAGGTTCCGGCAGATGTCGTCATCTCCAACGCCGATGCCGGCTTTACCTATAACACCTTGATTACCTCTTCGAATCGAAAGGTGAAGAAAGTTCGCAAGGAACAGAGCAAGCTCGAGCCATCGCTCGCCGGTTTCTCACTTCTCCTTGGACTTCGTCCAAGCGGCCATGAAAAACTTTCACATCACACCATTATCTTTCCAGAGAATTACGATGCTGAATTTGATGCCATCTTTACCAAGCGAGTTCCAGTAGAGAAGCCAACCGTCTATATCTGCGCGCCACATGATCCAACTATGGTGAAGAGCGAAGGCCATGAGGCATGGTTCGTTTTAGTGAATGCGCCTCGTCATAGCACTAATCCGGATGATGGATTTGATTGGAGCGATAAGGATTTCGTTCAGCGCTATGCGCATTCCATTATTGATCAGATTGAAGCACAGGGAATCTCCATTAGAGATCGACTCGACTTGCTAGAAATTCGCACACCGCTGGATTTACAGAATTCAGTCAATGCTCCTGGTGGATCTATCTATGGAACGTCGAGCAACGGTCCGAGAGCTGCATTCCTGCGCGCAAAGAATCGTTCACCGGTGAAGAATCTCTATCTCGTGGGTGGTTCTGCGCATCCTGGTGGCGGACTTCCACTTGTGGGATTAAGCGCGGAGATTGTTGCTAACGCAGTACTGAACGTGCCATCCGCATCACAATCAACACACTGATTGCCTGCAGCACGGTAAAGCCGATTGCTACCTGTGTTCCAAGGTCATAACCGAACCAGTACAGGAATGTCACAGTGATAACAAAGATTGCACGAACTGGGCGCTCTGCTGGAGTTACTACTCCAATTTCGGAATAACCTAATGAAGCAAGTCGTGCTCGCGCATATTCCTGAGTTGCACCAAGTACCCAGATAGCGATTGCCCATCGCACAGGAACTCCTACAAAAGATGCACCTAACAACCAGAAAGCTTCAGAGATTCGATCTGCGACAGAGTCATAGAGTTCACCGAACTTGCTAACCCGACCGCGATAAATTGCGAGCGAACCATCTACGCCATCACAGATCAACGAGAAGAGAACGAGAGCAATCAGTTGGCTGGTGTACCAGGTGAAGTAGATGCCGATTGAAGCCAGCAATCCAATCGTCGTCACTACGTTAGGCGTGATGCGAAGCGCTGATAAAACTCGTGCAATCCAATACGAAAAGCGAAGCCAGATTGAGATAACTCCCTGAACCTCTACTCCCCCGTGGAGATCACTCCAGGTGCGATTAAATTCTGTGCGCTTCATCGATGGCCTTTAATGCGTTCAAAAACTTCGCGCGTCGCGGTAGAAGAATTCATTGTGTAGAAGTGGATTCCGGGCGCACCGGCAGCAATCAGCTTCTCAGCCAGTTCAGTGGCGACATCGACGCCGAGCTTGCGAACATCATCTGGATTATCTTCTACCTTTGCAAAAGCATCAGTCAGTGCTTTAGGTAGCGGTGTTCCGGTGAGCTCTGACATGCGAATCAATTGCTTCACATTGGTCACTGGCAATATTCCTGGGATCACTGGCATTGATGAACCACGAGCCTGCAATCTCTCGACGAGCGCAACCCATCGTTCTGCTTCAAAGAAGAATTGGGTCGTAGCAAAGGTTGCACCGCGGCGTTCTTTTTCGAGCAAGACGTCGATATCACGATCAAAATCACCGTTTGATGCAGGGTGGCAATCTGGAAATGCAGCGACACCGATAGTGAAACCGCCCATCTCTGCAGCAAGAGAAACCAGTTGGTCTGAATGATCGAATCCACCGGGAGTCGTCACCCACTCTGCACGAGGGCCACCGACTGGATCGCCACGCAGCGCCAAGATATTTGTAATGCCGGCCTCACGATACTTACCAAGAATCTCAATCAACTCTTCCCGAGTGGATCCAACGCAGGTGAGGTGCGCAATCGTGGGAATTTTCGTATGCGCTGTGATCTCAGAGGTAATTCGAATTGTGCGGTCGCGAGTAGAGCCACCTGCGCCATAGGTCACAGCGATGAAATCTGGGGCCATTGCATCGAGACTCTCAATCGTGGCCCAGAGGCGTGCTTCACCTTCTGCATCTTTAGGCGGAAATAGCTCAAAGGAGAAGGTTGGCTTACTGCCATCCACGACGTTCGTCATGCGCATCTCCATGGAGTCAGGGTACCGTTGCCGCGTGATGAACGAGGTCAAGACGGCAATTGAAGAGGTCCGCTCTCAGATTCGCGGCGAATTAGCTGACTATCTCGCCGGACAACGCACCTACCTCACCTCGATTGCATCAGAACTCGTTCCAGTCTGTGATGCTCTCGATGAATTCCTCCTCGATGGCGGAAAGAGATTGCGCCCACTCTTCGCCTACGCCGGCCTACTTGCCGCAGGCACCACTCCTTCACGCGAAATGATCCGCGCAATCTCTAGTCTCGAACTTTTACAGGCATGTGCCCTCATTCACGATGACCTCATGGATCGATCTGATACTCGTCGCGGCAAGCCTGCGATTCACCGCCACTTTGAAAATCTCCATCAATCAACTGCAATGAATGGACTTGCAACTCAATTTGGTGAAGCTGCCGCAGTTCTCTTGGGCGACCTTGCTCTTGTCTGGTCCGATCAAATGCTTAACACCTCAGGTATTACAACTGAATCTCTTCTTGCAGCGCACTTGATTCACGATGAGATGCGCGTTGAACTCATGGCTGGTCAGTACCTCGATGTCCGCGAAGCTGGCGAGAAGACTTATAGCGCAGAACGTTCCTTGCGGATTGCTCGATATAAATCTGGCAAGTACACCATTGAACGTCCACTCCACATTGGCGCAGTTATTGGTAAACCATCACCTGTAGATCATGCTCCACTACTAGATGCACTCTCTCGTTACGGACTTCCACTCGGTGAGGCGTTCCAACTTCGCGATGACATGCTCGGAATTTTCGGCAATCCTGAAGTTACTGGAAAGCCGGCTGGCGATGATTTGCGTGAAGGAAAGCGCACCGTCTTGATGGCAATGACTCTCGATGCCCTCAGCGAAGATGGCAAGCGCGAGCTCTTAGCCCATCTTGGACAACCAGATATTTCAGAAGCGAAGATAGAAGAACTCCGTGCACTCATTAAGGGCTCAGGTGCAGTTGACAAGGTTGAAAATCTCATTGAAAAACTGACTAATGATTCACTCACAGCAATTGAAGATCCATCAATCCACCCATCATCGAGAGAATTTCTCACATACATCGCGCTGAGCGCGGTAAAACGGAGCGCGTAATGGTTGCACGCATTAAAGGCCCATCTCAGAAAGTTGTTGTCGTAGGAGCTGGTCTTGCTGGTTTGAGCGCGGCACTTCGGCTTGCAGGTGCTGGTCGTGACGTAACTGTCATCGAGCGCGAATCTGTTCCAGGTGGACGCAATGGTCTCCTTAATCAAGATGGTTATGCATTTGATACCGGTCCAACAGTATTGACGATGCCATCGCTGATTCAGGATGCATTCTCTGTAGTCGGTGAAGATATGAAGGATTGGCTCGAGCTCATGCCTGTTTCGCCTCTCTATCGCGCCTTCTATGCAGATGGTTCACAGATCGATGTTCATGCCGATACCAAGGCGATGGAGCAAGAGATTCGCGAAAAGGTTTCTGCAACTGAGGCTGCTGGTTACCGAGATTACGTTGATTTCGTGACCAAGCTCTACAAGTACGAGATGAATGACTTTATTGACCGCAATATCGATTCACCGCTCAACCTCCTTACTCCGAATCTTGCACGTTTGATTGCACTGGGCGGATTTAGAAAGTTGCAGCCAAAGGTCAACCAATTCTTGAAAGATTCTCGCCTGCAGAAGGTCTACTCCTTCCAAGCGATGTATGCCGGCGTTAGCCCGCAGCAAGCACTCGCAATCTATGCCGTAATCGCCTACATGGATTCGGTCAACGGCGTCTTCTTCCCTAAAGGTGGAATGCATGCAGTTCCGCGCGCACTCGCAGCCGCTGCTCAGAAGCATGGAGTTAAGTTTGTTTATAACTCAGCAGTGACATCCCTTGAGAAGCAAGGCTCTCGCGTCACCGCGGCGATCACCGATAAGGGCGAACGTTACGAGTGCGATGCCATCGTGATGAACCCTGATCTTCCGGTTGTCTGGAAAGAATTACTTGGTAAGGAACCGCTCTCGATTAAGCGACTCAAGTACTCACCATCTTGTGTGACTCTGCTGGTTGGTTCATTCAAGCACTACGACCATGTTGCGCACCACAATATTCACTTTGGTGAATCATGGGATGGCGTCTTTGACGAACTCATCAAGAAAAAGACCTTGATGTCTGATCCATCAGTATTGGTTACGATTCCTTCTCACGATGACAAGTCCCTAGCTCCTGCTGGAAAAGAGTCTTATTACGTACTCTTCCCAACACCTAACCTCGATGCAGATATCGATTGGACGAAGGAGAAGTCACGTTATCGCGATGAAATGATTCGCGTTCTGGAAGCCCGTGGCTATGACGGTTTTGGCGCTGCGATCGAAACTGAATCGATGACTACGCCGCTTGATTGGGAGGCACGGGGAATGGAGCGCGGTGCACCATTTGCAAGCGCGCATACCTTCTTCCAAACCGGTCCTTTCCGTCCACGCAATATTGCTGCCGGCTTCGATAACGTTGTCTTTGCAGGTAGCGGAACTCAGCCAGGCGTCGGAGTTCCAATGGTTCTTATCTCTGGTCGTTTAGCGGCAGAGCGAATCGTGGGACCTGTTAAGTAAATGTCTGACCTGCTTCAACAGTCCTACGACGAGTGCAAGCGCCTCAACGCGCTCCATGGCAAGACGTACTACCTAGCAACGCTCCTGCTTCCGAAGAAGAAGCGTCCGCCGGTTCATGCGCTCTATGGCTTTGCTCGTTTTGCTGACGAAATCGTCGATGATCTTGCATCAACGCTTTCGGATCAAGAGAAGGCTGATGCACTTCGCACATGGGGTGAATCCGTTCTTCGTGATCTCCGCAATGGTAAGAGCGATGACCTGATTGGACGCGCACTTGTCGACACCGTGACCAAGTATTCGATTCCATTGGAATACTTTGAAGCTTTTATGAAATCGATGGAGATGGATCTCACCGTCACTCGATACAACACCTATGACGAACTGATGACATATGTCTATGGTTCGGCGGTTGTCATCGGCCTAGAGATGTTGCCCATCTTGGGCTATAACGATCCTCGGGCAATTGAGGCTGCCACTGCACTTGGCACGGCATTTCAATTAGCGAACTTTATTCGCGATATCGATGAAGATATTGATCGTGGACGCATTTACATGCCACTGGATGAGTTTTCTCGCTTCGGTGTATCAGAAGAGATGTTGCTTCAGCGCACATTGACGCCTGAGATAATCGAAGCGCTTAAGTTTCAGATTGCTCGAGTCCGCGAACTACAGGCAATAGCTGAAGCTGGCATTGATTACCTCGATCCCATCTCTCGTCCATGCATTCGTGCAGCAAGTGAGCTCTACTGTGGAATCGTCGATGAGATCGAAGCTAATGGATATGACGTCTTTAGCTATCGCGCCACCACATCACAGTGGCGCAGACTTCGCGTCGCTGGAGTCGCCTTTATCCAGACGCTTTTCGCTCGCTTACGCTAGAGTTTTAACTACGGGAGCCATGGTGGCTGAGAGGGTTTCAATTACTGAAACCGACCGGTTGACCAGTTCGGTAATGCGAACTGAGAATGCAAGAGGCTATTTATGTCATCTATTTTCTTCACTGCTTGGGGCTACGAAGTTAGCTACCTCGAGTTCGTTGCTTCAATCGCATCATTTATCGGAGTCGGTTTAGGAATTACCGGCAAGCGGATTACCTGGCCTTGGTGGGCAGCAAGTAGCGCGCTTTATTTAATTCTCTTTATTCAATGGGATCTCCTCGCAAGTGCACTCCTACAACTCGTCTTCATTGCAGCTGCAGTAATGGGTTGGTTTGGTTGGGAAGTATCCGGCGCAAAGCCTGGTCCATTTGCAAACAAATATCGATTGCTGACTCTGGTTGCAATCATCGTCGCAACGTTAATCTTTGCGCCAGTACTGACACATATCGGTGCGGTCGCCGCATTCCCTGATGCGCTTCTCCTCTTTGGCAGCCTCGCCGCCCAGCTCTTGATGGTCTATGAGAAGTACGACAACTGGCCGCTTTGGCTCGTTGTCGATGCAGGATATGTTGCACTCTATGCGTCACAAGGATTGCTCTTCACATCACTTCTCTACGTTGCATTTACCGCGATGGCTGCATTGGGATGGAGTACTTGGTATGGAACTCACCGACGCGCTATTCGATCTCTGTAAAAATCTACCGCAACCGATCATCGCGATAGATGGTCCTGCCGGCGCTGGCAAAACAACGCTGGCTTCGCACCTCGCAGCAGCGCTCTCGCTTCGTTACCGATGCACAGTGCTCCATATGGATTCGCTCTACAACGGATGGGATTCACCATTCGATGAACACTTCACATCCGCGTTGCAGAAGGTGGTTGCATCACATCGACGAGGTGAAGCGACTTCTCTCCCCCGGTACGACTGGCGCCACCATCACTTTGGAGCTGCCGAAGAAGTCCCTGCCGCTGAATTATTGATTCTTGAGGGCGTTGGTTCAATGGATGGAGTAATTCGAAGCGATCTCACCGTGACTATCTGGATTGATATCGACCCAGAGCAAGGTTTTTCGAGAGTAATTAATCGCGATGGTGACCAGATATCGGAAGAGATGCAGCGATGGCTACAGTTGCAAGCGCAACACTTTCTTGCCAACGATAGTAAGAACACCGCTGATTTCATCCTCACTAACTAGAATTCCCCCGTGTCAGATCTCACCGGCGAACTCATTGATGGGCGCTATCAGCTCCTTCGCCAGGTAGCCAATGGCGGTATGGCGAGTATCTATGAAGGGCTCGACACTCGCCTCGATCGCAAAGTTGCGGTCAAGATCATGCACCCACACCTTGCGCAGGATGAGCAATTCGTTGAGCGCTTTATCCGCGAAGCAAAGGCTGCTGCCGCGCTCTCCCACCCCAACATCGTTGCAGTGCAGGATCAAGGGTGGAATCAGAGCGGTACTCCCGCAGTTTTCATAGTGATGGAGTTGGTGGAGGGCCACACCCTTCGTGACTACTTGATTGAGCAAGGTCGTTTGAATTATCGCGACGGAATTAAATTCTTACTTCCCGTCCTCAGCGCACTTGCCGCAGCTCATAAGCAGGGAATTGTTCACCGCGATATCAAGCCAGAGAACATCTTGGTCTCACGCGAAGGACGCATCAAGATTGCAGATTTTGGCCTTGCAAAGGGTCCACTACTCGGCTCCACCATGACTGCTGAGTCAAGTGTGATCCTTGGCAGCGTTTCTTATCTATCTCCGGAGCAAGTACAGCGTGGCGTTGCTGATTCACGATCTGATGTCTATGCCGTCGGAATTACCGCTTTTGAACTCTTTACCGGCAAGAAGCCATTTGATGGCGATGCACCAATTCAAATTGCATACATGCATGTCAATGAGCGAGTTCCTCGTATTTCTTCGATCATCTCCGACTTTCCCAATGACCTCGATGAGTTAATTCATCGTGCGACCGCCGCCGATCCCGATGAACGTCCACGTGATGCATCAGAGTTCCACTCGCAATTGATGGCAATCAATGCGCGCCTTAATCCGAAAGAGAATCAGCTCAGCCTCGAGTTAGATATTCCGATCAAGCCAATGCGACCTCAGACAAAGCCAAAGTCGATTCGTAAGCGTTTGCGCGAATTGACGACTCAGATTCCAGCGCCAGCTCTTGAGAAGACTCCCGTTATTGAGCGCGAAACCACCGCTCAAGTAGCTCGTCGCCGCAAGGTCAGTAAACGAGTACGTCGCAATCGTTATATCGCTGCCGGTATGGCAATCGCGCTCGGCATCACCGGTTGGTATGTGCTTATTGGTCCGGGATCTCGAGTGGTTGTGCCATCCACTGTGGGTGCAACGCAGAAAGAAGTTTCAGCAGCGCTACAACCACTTGGCCTTACATCTATTGTCATTGAACGCCGATATAGCGAAGATATTGAAGCTGATCGAGTGATTGAATCTGTCCCTGCAGGAGGTGGACGGGTTGATCAAGGCGGTGTTGTAAAGCTGATCATCTCCAAAGGTCCAGAACGTTATGTGATTCCGATCGTTGCAGGATTAACGCCAGAGGCGGCGCAAGCAGCGATTGCAAAATTCCCTTTGAAGTTAGCACCAAGCATTGAAGTCTTTGATGCAACTGTGCCGAAGGGTTTTGTAATCTCTGCGAATCCCGCAACCGGAACCCAGGTTAAACGTGATGCAACGGTTACTCTCACTATCTCTAAAGGAATCGAACAGGTTGCACTCGCAAGTTACGTCGGCAAGAACGGCGAGCAAGCACTCAACGAATTGACCGATGCTGGCTTCACCGTTAATTCAACATATGGATTCAGCGAGACTCTACTTGCTGGTGAAGTTATCTCTCAAAATCCTGCCGGTGGTGGAACTGAAAATAAGGGCGCCACAATCACGATTGTGATTTCTAAGGGTTCAGAATTTGCCTACATCCCCAATCTCTACTCGATCGAGGAAGCGAAGGCCGTTAAAGCGCTGCAAGATCTTGGACTCAAGGTCGTTGTGAAGAAGATCGGCAAGAAGACGGTTAAGAAGGTCACCAATATCGCACCAAAGGTCGGTTCTAAGGTCAAACGTGGCAGTACGGTAACCATCACAGTAGGGTAACCCTGTGCCTGCAACTAAGAATTCTCGTCCACGTATCGGTGCTCATACTCCTACATCGGGAGGAATGGCAAAGCGCTCTATCGAATATGCCACCACTACTGAGGCAGAGGCGATTCAAGTATTTACCTCCAACCCACGTGGTTGGGCGATGCCAGAGACCAATCATGAAGCTGATGCGCTCTTTCGCGAGAAGGCAGATGCGCTCGACCTCGAGGTCTATGTCCACGCACCATTCTTGATCAACCTTGGATCTCCGACTGAAGATACATATAAGAATTCACTAGCATCGACTGCATACTCACTCAAGCGCGGCCAAGAGATTGGTGCGCTCGGCGTTGTTGTTCACACCGGATCTGCCGTAAAGGAAGAGTTTGTTGATCAAGCATGGAAGCAGATCAATAAGGGCATGATGCCGATTCTCGAGAAGCTCGGTGATGATGCGCCGATGTTGCTGCTTGAGCCAACTGCAGGCCAAGGTCAATCACTTGTAAAGCGCCTCGAAGATTTAGAGAAGTACCTGAAGGCACTTGAATACCATCCTAAGGTTGGTATTTGTCTCGATACCTGCCATGTCTTTGCCGCCGGTCATGACATCGCTAAAAAAGGTGGAATGAAAGAGACGCTCGACCTCCTCGTCGAGGTTGCCGGAATTGAACGCATCCAATTGATCCACGCCAACGACTCGATGGATGTCTGCGGTGCGCTTAAGGACCGTCACCAAAATATCGGTGAAGGATTTATTGGAACCGACCCATTTAAGGAATTACTGAAGCATCCTGCAGTTGTGAATGCTCCATTGATTCTCGAAACTCCAGGAATGGAGCCGGAGCACGGACGAGAGATCGCGCTCCTTAAGAAATTGCGCGGATGACCTCCTCGCACAACTTCAAGATGAAGCTTGCGCCATGGGCGCTGCTCGCTGTTGCTGCTTCGTGGGGTCTCGCTTTCGTCGTGATGAAAGATCCCATCGAAAAGCAGAGCGTCAATAGCTTCCTCTTTACTCGCTTTGCAGTTGCTGTAATTGTTATGGCGGCTCTACGACCACGAGTTTTCGCAAAGTTCAATCGCGAGATTGTAAGCAAGGGATTTCTTGCCGGTCTCTTTCTCGGCTCTGGATATATCTTTCAAACACTTGGCTTGAAAATTGCCGGCGCTGCAATCACTGGATTTGTCACTGGACTTTACGTCGTTGCCACACCGCTGATTGCCTGGGTCGTCCTTCGCCATCGCATCAATGCCTATACCTGGGGTTGTGTTGTACTTGCCACGATTGGGCTAGCTCTTCTCTCATTGCACGGTTGGTCTGTGGGATATGGAGAGCTTTTAGTTCTCATCAGCGCCATTGCATTTGGCGCACATATTGTGACCTTGGGTCATTGGAGTAACGGCCTCGATAGTTACGCGATGACCATAATTCAACTCGCAACCTGCGCACTGCTGACTGGTGTCATTTCATTTGGTCAAGGTTATAGCGCCCCCGTCGATGCTTCTGGCTGGCTTGTTGTCTTCTATACCGCTGTGATGTGTACTGCGGTTGCATTCGTAGTGCAGACCTGGTCGCAAGCACATATGACTCCCACAAAAGTTGCAGTAATCCTGACCATGGAAGTTGTCTTCGCCGCCTTCTTTGCGCTCCTTTTTGGTGGAGAATCTCTAACCCTGCAAGCGCTCTTCGGTGGCATCCTCGTTGTAATTGCAATGTTCGCCATCGTCATTAAGGGTGAAGAGAGCGTAGAATCCACACATGGCAATTGATCTTCGCTCCGACACGGTTACCAAACCCTCACAAGGAATGCGCGATGCGATTGCGTCAGCGGCAGTCGGCGATGATGTGTATGGCGATGATCCAACCGTTAATTCTCTTGAGGCACGCATTGCCGAGATGTTTGGCATGGAGGCTGGCCTCTTCTCCCCTACTGGATCTCTAGCCAATCAATTACTGATTCGCACCCTGGTAAAGCCAGGTGAAGAGCTACTCACCGATGTGCGCGCCCATATTGTTCGCGCGGAACTCGGCGCTGGCGCTGCATTTAGCGGCATCACAACTCGCACCTGGGATTCAGAGGGTGGCTTACTCAACGCTGATGCACCACTAGCAATTGCACATGAAAATGCCGGCCCATACCTCGTCTCTACTAAGGCGATCGCGGTTGAGAACACCCATAACTTTGGCGGCGGAACAGTTCAACCCATCTCTGAAATTGCCCGCCTCAGCACAGAAGCTCATGCGCGTGGGATTGCGATGCACCTCGATGGAGCGCGTATCTGGAATGCACATGTTGCAACCGGTACTCCATTTACAGAGTTTGGAAAGCACTTCGACACCATTAGCGTATGTCTCTCGAAGGGACTTGGCGCACCAGTCGGCTCAGTTTCACTCGGCAGCAAAGAAACCATTGCCGAAGCTCGTATCTGGCGTAAGCGTTACGGCGCTGGCATGCGCCAGATTGGTCTCTTGGCAGCAGCCGGTCATTACGCGCTCGATCACAATATCGATCGCCTGTCAGAAGATCATGCGCGTGCAAAGAAGATCGCAATCGCACTAGCTCAGCATGATTCTTCGCTGATCAATCCAGATTTAGTGGAAACAAATATTGTGGGTCTTGAGTTATCTGCTACTGGCATTTCCGCAGCTGATTTTGCGGCACGTTGTAAAGATAACGGTCTCTGGATTAGCGCGCTCGGCAAGAGCTATGCGCGTCTTGTTACTCACCTTGATTTCGATGATGCTCAGTGCGATGAGGCAATTGCCATCATGCTCAAAGTTCTTGGCTAGTCGATCGCACCTTCGTGCATGAGTAACCAAATCTTCTTATTGACTCCCCAACCATAAGCTCCGATAGCACCGCCACTTTTAATAATGCGGTGACAGGGGATAATGATTGCAACTTTATTCTTCGCACATGCGCTTCCTGCAGCGCGCACCGCAGCCGGGCTTCCAGCACGATGGGCTAAATCCGCATATGACTCCATGGTGCCGATTTTTATCTTGCGCATTGCGGCCCAGGCAGCTTGCGAAAACTCTCCCCCAGGTTGCCTTACCTTGATCGAGTTAATCGCTTTCAGGTCGCCATCAAAATAATCGGTGAGCTTCTCGGTAATGCCTGGGGCCTTTTTGCCGGTTGCAATCTTCCCTTCTAACTCCTTGGGAGTCAGCCCAGAGAGTAAATCCTGGAAGCCAGAGAGGTTGAGTCCTAAAACAGTCTCACCACGAGTAAGAAGATAGAGCTTGCCGATAGGAGATGCCATCGTGGTTGAGAGCAGCTCCGACACTTTTCTATCCCGAAATCTTTAGCGGTCGCGCAACATCTCGGCTACGAGGAATGCCAACTCGAGCGATTGTGAGTGGTTAAGACGGGGATCGCATGCGGTCTCATAGCGTGACTCAAGATCCTTCTCAGAAATCTGATTTCCTCCACCAAGGCACTCAGTGACATCGTCACCGGTGAGCTCGATATGGATTCCGCCTGGGTGTGTTCCCAACTTCTTATGTACCTCAAAGAAGCCGCAAACTTCATCGAGAACATCTTCAAATTGACGCGTCTTATAGCCATTTGAAGTCTCGAAGGTATT
>ERZ650311.739-NODE-739-length-18790-cov-9.394876_pt1 | contig 18790 bp, 26 predicted proteins | sample MGYA00376247_ERZ650311 | MGnify/ENA primary metagenome ERZ650311 (study PRJEB26733, sample SAMN07839324) | wastewater metagenome | biome: small river; feature: stream; material: water | place: USA: North Carolina | collected 2016-07-28 ... | reverse complement strand
GGCGGTATGATAGAGTCAATATCCGGGGGGTTCGTTAATGAGTGCTTGGAATTCCTAGGCGATGAGACTAGCAACGCTTAAACGAAACCTCTGCATGATAACTCCGGGGCTAACGATCACGCAGGTAAAAGCTGGTACGGTCGTGCAAGTGGCGGAGCCTAGACGGGGGTCGGTGCTTATTTACGCACCGGGTCGGCTAATAGAGTCCGTGTTCGAGGAACAGGTTAACGAGTATTTGGAATTCCTAGGCGATGAAACTAGCAACGCTTAGGAAGGACACGCACTTCGTAGACCGCTACGGCGAATGGGTTGCCGTACGTGCGGGGGCAGTAATTCAGGTGGAGGGGCCGCTGAACGGGGAGTATATGTTGCACGCCCCCGGAGGGTTGGTTTTGCTGATAGGCGATTATAGAATACACGACGTAGTTGAGGTGGTGGAATGACCGAGAACTAAGCATACGTGAGTCGGCCATGTGCATTGCCGCGATCCGGGCAGCGGTGCCGACAAGCCCATCCGAAAGGAGCGTCCCGCGGGATTAGAGCGCAGGCATCCCCCGCAGTCAGAGCCGTTAGGTCCTTCTTCCCGATGGTGATCTGACACTGCGAACTGAGGTACAAGTGCGCGGACTGTGTGCGCCTCGTCCTCAGCAAGCCTAAGTACCGTATACACAGAAACGACGGCCCTTAGACGTTACCGGGCGGAGGGAACCGCCCGAACCTTTCGAGGTGAGGCATGAGATTGGCGAGACTTAATACCGATTTGGAAATGTGGAATGAAGAGCGCAGGGAGTACGTTTCCGTGCCAATCGGAACTATGGTACACGTAACAAAACCTAACGAAAAGTGGATGGAAGTCCGCGCTCCGGGCGGGTTAATGCTTAGCTTTCCGGCTGACTATTATAGAGGTGTCCACTTTGATTTTTTAGATGGAGGGCCGCTAGATGCGACTGGCGACGCTTAGCACTGAGTTAGAAATGTGGGACTGCGATCTACGTCACTACGTTACTGTACCAGCCGGGACTACTGTGCAAGTAATAGAACATAGTCTTAACAAGTGGGTACAACTCGATGCCCCAGGTGGACTGGTGCTAACCCTCCCTACGATTCACGCTGTACGCGGCAGCCTGGACTACTTAGATGAGAACTAAATACGTCGCCGATGACGGCACTGAATTCACCGACCAGGACGCATGCGAACGGTATGAAGACCGGGTAGATTTTATCCGTATAATGGTCGATACCATTAAGCCGCAGGTGGCGGAGTACTTCCGGCAGAAGCTGTCGGAGGGGGGAGAGGGGATAGACGGCACGAAATTCGTAATCATCGAAACATTTAACTACATGATGGATCATAGAGAAGCCATCCGTGGGTTCCTTAACGACTGATCGAGAGGTAATCATGCAAGACGTAGTAATGGTTGACATAGAAACGCTCGGCACCGGGCCGACTTCCGTAGTGCTCAGTATCGGAGTATTTAGCCCGCAGTTTACTTTCCATGAGTACGTCGATATCGACAGCCAGTTGACGTACGGCGCACAAGTTAACGCCGATACGATCCTCTGGTGGATGAAGCAGCGAGAGGAAGCACGACTCAAGCAGACCGCTGCCGTCCGATTGCGCATGCACGTAGTTCTGTGCAATATGTACGAAGCGTTCCAGCAGGCGTCGCTCCCTGACGGGTACACGGTGTGGAGCAACGGAGCATCATTCGATCTCCCCATCCTTCGCTGGCATGCCGATCGGATCGGGCACAACCTTCCGTGGGAATACTGGCAGGAGCGGTGCTATCGCACGGAGCGCGCCAGGGTTCCGCGGGATCGACGGGATGAGATCGACGCCGAAGTGACCCGGATTCTCGGTAAGACAGTGGCGCATGACGCGCTTGAAGACGCCCGCCGGCAGCATCTGTGGCTGCAGCTAGCCGGGGTAGCGCGATAGTGCGCTCCGAGGCGGATGTCAAGGAGCGGGTAAAGGGGGTGTTGAAGTCGCTTGGGCCGTCGTGCTGGTGGTACATGCCGGTGCAGACGGGCTACGGAGTACGGGGGGTTCCGGATTTCATTCTCTGTCTGCACGGCTGGTTTATCGGCATCGAAACGAAAGACCCCGGTGGAAAGAATGAACTAACCCCCTTGCAACGTCGGCAACAGGCCGCTATAGTAGAAGCACAAGGTCAGTACCTTGTTGTCCGGTCTGAATCTGACATCCACGAATTGTCCAAATTTCTGAGGAGCTTACGAGATGAACTCTCCCGAACCGATTGACCTGGGTCTCACTGCCGAACCGAAGGTCGTGAAGCCGCGTCCGAAGCGCGTCGGCTTCGACTATACCGTCGATACCGCAACCAATATCTTCACCCTGACGGCGACCGAACGGCGCCGCGACGCCGAGGGGAAGTGGATCGAAGCCGATAAGGAGGTCTTTACGCTGGCGCAGTTTCCCAAGCCGGTGTGGGTCCGACTGGCGCTGCTCGGCCTGAAGTCCGCCATCGTCAGCAAGGCCGAAGACACTGTGGTCTCGGACATGCGCGCTGTCGTGGCGAGGCTGGCTGAGGAAGGCGAAGCGTTCTTCACGAACGCCAGCCCGATCGCTGCCGGTGTGCCGCGTACGCCGACCATGAACCTGTCGATCCTCATCACGGCGTATCTGGCTGTGTACGCGGCGACGACCGGCAAGACTGCGCCGGATGTGGCGGAAGACCTGAAGCCGATCGTGGACCCGAGCGGCGACAAGGCCAAGACCACGGCGCTGCGCATCGCGCATCTGCTGGCGGACCCGGCGGTCAAGCAGGTCGCAGAGCGCATCCTGGCCATGAAGGGCGGCGCCCCGGCCGCTGAGTAACACCCGGGAGGGCGCGGTAACACGCGCCCTCTTTTCTATGCGCCTAGCTACACTACGAACACCAGTAGGACTGATTGCCGCAGGAACCACCGTGCAGGTATTGTGCGAATGGTTCGTACGGGGTATCTACGTATGTAGTGTCCCCGGGAGCAATCAGTATATAAACATACATGAAGGGGACTTGGAGTTTTTAGATGAGACTGGCGAGGCTTAGAAATGATATTAACGTATCGGACGAAATTGACGTCCGTATGGGGTACGGGCAGCAGATAGCGCCGAAAGGAACTATAGTTCAGGTTCACGACGTCACTCCATTCTTTAATACATATTTATGCAGTATCCCTGGGTATTCCCGCGCTCGTGGCATAGCTATCTATAACTTGGAATTTCTCGATGAAAGTAATTAAGCAGCACATTATCATTCCGGATCAGCCGGAGTTGGCGACTCTTCCGAACACGAGGCGGGCGAAGGTGGAGGGGGTAGACGTAGTTGCGATCCCGCACACCTTGGATGCAGTGCGGCTCCTTCGTAACATGAACATCGCAGCGCCGAGTCCTATCCATTACGGATATAACTGGTGTGGCCCGTATACCCCGATGCGGCATCAGCGAATTACTGCCGATATGTGTACTGTATATCGGCGTATGTTCGTGCTTAACGGGATGGGCACCGGCAAGACCCTCGCTGTCCTGTGGGCCATCGACTACCTGATTCGCGCGAAGCAGGTAAACCGCGTGCTTATTATCTCCCCGCGATCGACGTTGAAAGACGTGTGGGGGTCAACGATATTCCTTAACTTCCCGCATTTGTCGCACGATATCCTCCGCGGCTCCCCAAGCGTTTGTAAGGAAAAACTAGCGAAGCGGGCCAGGATATGTATCCTCAACGCTGAAAGCGTTCGGGTCCGAGCGGAGCTACTTCGTGGTCAGTTTGACATGGTAGTTATCGACGAGCTAGCGCAGGTAGCCCGTAATAAGACAGGAGCATATAAGGCAATAAAGACGCTCACGGACACCGCCACTTGGGTGTGGGGAATGACTGGGACGCCTACGCCGAACGAACCGACGGATGCGTACCACCAAATAGAACTGATTCGTCCGAAGTCAACCGGCGTGAGCTACGGTACATTTCGCGACATGGTGATGCGGAAAGTCACGCAGTTTAAGTGGGAGCCGCGGGAGGGCGCAGAGGAGATCGTAGCGAAATACATGCGCCCGTGCGTGAGGTTCCGAACAGAGGACTGTATCGACCTACCGCCCGTGTCCTACATCGACCTGACAGTGGACCTCACAGACGAACAGCGGAAGCATCATAAGCAACTGCTGGATGAGTCCTGCACGGAGGTTAAGGGGGTAAACATCACGGCGGTTAACGCCGCAGTCCTCGCCAACAAACTCATTCAGGCGGCATGTGGCGCTATATACGGAGAAGATAAACAGGTCGCATTACTTGATGTGAAGCCGCGATACGACGCTATACGGGAGATCATCGACGCCTGTGATGAGAAAGTAATCGTGTTCGTGCCTTTTACTTCAGTAATCGGCGTGCTATTATCTCAGTTAAAGACGGACGGGTACGGCGTATCCGTGATAGACGGGTCAGTATCGGACGCTGCGCGGTCGAAAATTTTCAGCGACTTCAGGACGAAGAGCCGACGAGAGGCACAGATTATAGTGGCTCACCCGCGAGCGATGTCCCACGGGATAAACCTGGAAGTTGCGAGCACGGTAATCTGGTACGCCCCCTATGCGTCGAACGAAACCTACGAACAGGCGAACGCCCGCATCAAACGGCCGGGGCAAAAGAACCACATGACGATCGTACGTATATCTGCGACTTCAGTGGAACGCAAGGTCTATAAGTCCTTGGAAGAAAAAGGCCGGCTGCAACAAGCCATCCTAGACTTACTTACGGGGCATCATGGAGAGGAGTGATATGAACGTCGGAGAAATGAAACTCGGGGTTTTACGAATATCGTTGTTAGGGGCTAGAATAGGTACGACGGTGCAGGTAGCACGCGGAACCGTACACGCACACGGGCTACCGTGGGTAACATGCGAGGTTATTATACCGGGGGTAGGCGTTTACCGGCTACCCCACAAAAATGCGCTGCCCCGCTATGTGGAGATTTTAGAATGAAACTCGAACGCCATTTCGAGCGCATGACGCCGGAAGAACTGCGCACCTTGATTCGTACCGCGAAGGACGAAATCCGTAAGATCGAGCTACAGTTAGCCAATAACCCCGGCGAGTCGGACTGGCGTCGGCGGGCGCAGGAGGCCGTTGCAGTACGTCGTACAGCGATTAGCATGGCTACAAAAGTCTTGACGCCTACGCTCGAAGCTACTATATTCATGGAAACAGCACGGAAGCTACTCGACCCCGAAGCATTCAACACGATCCTAATGGCTACGCACTACACCATGAACTCGGAGACCGCAGTATGAGTTTTACTATGGCGTCTCACCCGGTCCGGGTCTTACTTCGCTTAATCGCGGACGGTCGGCACATTACAACAGAGACAGTCGGTGTAGAGCTTCGCATGCCGGTGTATGAAGCGTGGGGTGTAGTAGATTTCTTAATTAAGCGCGGTGAGGTTCGGGTTACATCCGGGGTACTATCGCTGGTTCCGGTAACACCTGCGACGAGTAAAAAGTCTCTATGCGCGCAGGTACTACAACTGATACCCGAAGGAGGGATTACCTGCGCAGAACTCGCAGAAATCCTCGACATGGCTAGATCAGATGTAAGCCCTGCGTTATCATGGCTACGCGAACGCGGGGCGGTAGAAGGTGAGCGAGCCGTCGGAACGAAAAACCCGAGGGCGTTTGTGTGGAGGAAGAGAACATGCGCCGAGACAGAGAAACTACGTACGAGTTTGATGGAAACAGATTGACACTGCTAGACTGGGCGATTAAACTAGGCATGTCGTACGGAGGGATTTATAAAAGGGTAAAGAAGTACGGCCCTGGACGCAGAGCGTTCAGCCCACGCAGGTTAGGGGGTAAACATAAGTGACCGACGTTACACCAGACCGGGTAATTGCCGCGCTAGCGCGTACGGCGTCCGCAGTAGAGAATGGTGATGCGCAATTCCGAGAGCGGCTGAAAAACCAACTCGTATGGCTCATGCAGCACTACGGTTTTGAAACCGGGGATGTAGTAGTAAGTTCGGAGGTTCCGGATTCGATGGAGGCGGCGCAGCGGGAGTACCTGCGGCTGCGTGAGATGAAGAGCGCCTTGGAAGGCGGCTGTGACTCACAGGTAGAGAAGATCAAGGCGCGGCAGAAGGAATTGGAGCAATGGGCCGCGGGGCAAATGGATACGCTAGGAGTGGAGTCAGTAACGAACCGTGGGGTAGCGAACACCCACTTCGAGACTAAACGTCGGTTTACCGCAACTGATTGGGCGGAGGTATATAAGTGGATTCTAGCTAGGGGGGACTTCAGTATTTTGAACAAAGCTCTGAATGCCTCCGGCATCAGCGCTGTAGTAGGTGATACTCTTGATATGTCGAAGCTGCCCGGTGTTACTGTTACTACCGAGCGTGTTGTTAAATTCAACAAGGCGTAATCAAAATGATTGACTCGAAACTTCTCGCTGAACTGGCCGACCTCATCACCTCCGACGCATCCGCCGATCTTCTCGCTGGCCTCGGCGGTAGCAATGCGTTCCCGTCCATCAGTCTGAACGGAACGCGCTTCATGGTTAACTTACCGGGGGAGGAACCCCGCGTGATTCTCGATGCGGCCGGCAACGTGGCGTCGAGCCTACAGGCCGTCGTGTTCGGCGCGTGGCCTAACCCACGGAAGACGTTCTATCTCCAGAAGTACGACCCGAAGAATCCGACGAAGGAAGCTCCGGACTGCTTCTCGGAAGACGGCGTTTCCCCGGACCCGGCTGCGCGCAATAAGCAGAGCGAGAACTGCGCTGCGTGCCAGCACAACCAGTTCGGCACGGCGGTAGGGGCCGATGGCAACGCAGGAGGCGGTAAGCGTTGCACGGACAAGAAGCGTCTGATCGTCTGCGTCCGCGTCCCCGGCGCAGATAACACGATGGTGTACCACCTGGACATTCCCCCGGCGAGCTTCAAGAATTTCGCGACGTATGTCCGCGAGATGCAGAAGAACGGGGTTACGGACCTCGTGGTGTGCCAGACGATCATCAGCTTCGACCCGGCGTTCACGTACCCGGTGCTGGCGTTCCGGTTCGGGCAACTGTACCCGCGGCCGTCGGTGCAGAAGCTCCTGGCCCTCCGGGAGACGGATGACGTGCGGGCGCTCGCCGCGCCTACGGTCAAGGCGCTGCCCGCGCCGAAGCCTCCGGTCGTCGAAGCGGCGAAGCCCGTGGAAGCCCCGAAGCCCGCCCCTGAGCCGGCGAAGGCGGCCCCCCCGGCCCTCAGCGTGGTCCCGGCGGCGCCCGCGCCTACGCCCCCCGCTGCGCCCGGCCTCGACCTGTTCGCCGACATGGCCCCGCCGCCGCAGTCCGTCGCAGACCTGAACGACGACGAGTTGGCTCGATCGCTCGGACTGTGACAAACACGCAGCCCCCGCTATACTGACCGGCAAAGGCGCGGGTCTTCCGCGCCTTACCTTCTGAGGCATACCGATGAAACGCCGGCGGATATACGTGGATAACAAGACGGGGTGCGAGGTGTCGGATGACGAGGTTCGCGCCAGGCTTACTGCGTTGTGCGAGATGACTTCGCAGAACCAAGTGGCGAGCACGTACGGGTACAGTGCTAGCTCTATCTCTCGTGCGCTGAACTCTGCGCGCAGGGTTCCCGCCGGGCTGCTCGTACACTTAGGTGTGCATAGTCAGGTTGTGATTGAGGAGTTAGAGGAGGCCGTATGAACACGAACGTAAGCGCGTTTCTCGAATACACAGCGGCGGCGATCCGAGATTTGTATAATACGTATGGAGCTAATTGCGTAGAAGAAGACCCGCGGGAATGCGCAACGGCACTGCTCGACGCAATTGCAGCTAACGACATGGAGACCGCTGCGGCTTGGTTACATATGTTCAGTAACACCGAAGTGAGCCTCATGCCGCTCATCATGGACATAACGGAATGAAATACCTAGCCCTGTATTTTACGATTATAGGCTTGATCGGGATCGGGTTCTCTGCTAGTATGTTTCGGGAAGTAGTTAGGCCTGAGTGGTTAGATACTCAGACAAAAGGGCTTATGATAACTATCTTCATTACATCCGCGTTACTACTTACTCTCGGATGGTGGGCAAATGGACCCTAAATTTATCCCGTGGTCCATTAATGTGTTCGAGAAGTGCGGGCTTACCCGCGCGGACTTAGCTCGGATACTGGAAGTTCATATATCTACCGTGCGCCGATGGATGAACCGAGACATCGGATTCAAAGAAAAAGACAACGAAGCACGGTGGATAGCCCTTGCGTGGGCTGTGTTTAAGGCGGCGAAGGCGGGCAAGCTGCCTTACCGCGGGGGGCTGACCGGGGAAGCCCGCAGTAACGCCATTCGGCAGATAATCAAACCGTTCGAGTAAATAAATATGCAGATGCGAGACTACCTGCGGGCAGTGTTGCCCGCGGAGGGGAACGGCTTCTATTGCGCGTCTGAATTACTTGACATCATAGGGGATAACGGGAAGCGACTATTCAGGAACAGGTTCTTTTCTGCGCTAGATGAGCTTGAGATATTTATCTCCTCGGCCGATAGAGGCAGTGCGTATGACATATACCTGGCTACAAACACGTTCCAAAGTAACACGAAGAGAAAGTCAGATAACGCGCATTCATCCCGCGCGTTTTTTCTTGACCTCGACGTGGGGCCGGAGAAACCGCACGCGACGCAGAAAGATGCAGTGCAGTCAATCAAGGATTTCTGCGCTGCCTCCGGGTTCTTATTCCCGTACATCATTTCTTCCGGTAATGGCGTGTACGCTGTATGGCCGTTATCTGAACATATCACATCCGTAGTATGGGGTAACGTCGCGTCTCTTTTTAAGCGAGTCCTCGACGCATACGGGGTAGTCCCGGACCCCGCGATTACCGCGAATAACGCCGGAGTCCTACGCCCGGTAGGGTCGCATAATAAAAAGAACCCATCCCTCTGGAAGCCGGTGCAGGCAATACAATCGACGGTCGATGGGTATACCCCCCCGACGCCGCATCAGTTCGTTGCCTTGCTGAACGAGGCGACGAAGCGTAGGAAGATCAACCTCGGCGTAACGAAGAAATCGAACTCGCAGGCGTCGGTATACCTGGAAGGCATCAGCAACCCCCGCCCGTTTTCGGTTAACAAAGCCGCGAACGCATGCGCGCAGTTGAGTTTCGTTAAAGCTGCGCAGGGAAACGTCGCGGAGCCTCTGTGGTACGCTACCCTTGGCGTTGCGGCGTTCGCGACGGAACCGGATGCGATCCACGAGTATTCGCAGGGACACCCGTTCTACCGCCGGGAAGAGACCGAAGCAAAGGCGGAACAGTGGCGCGCGAACGCGACTGGGGGAACTACGTGCAGGAAGTTCCACGAAGTTAACCCGTCGCTATGCGAGTCATGCAGTTTCTTCGGGAAGATCAACTCGCCGATCAAACTCGGATACCCTGATCCAGAACCGATCAAGCACGATCAGGGGTTTGAGCCGCCACAGGGGTTTCGCCGCACGGAAGACGGGCTGCAGATCAAGATCGACGATCAGTGGGTGACGTTCTACCCGCACGACTTGTACCCCGTAACGGTAGCATATGACGATGGGTTGCGAACTGAGGTTGCTATATTTAAGTACAAGCTCCCGCACGAAGAAGCGAAGGACTTAGTGGTAGAGACACGGGTATTCGCAGATCAGCGGGAATTACACAAGACCTTACTTGGCGCAGGTATCTCCGTACTGAGCCAAGAAAACCTGACACGAATGAGGTTCTACATGGGCGGCTACCTGGAGAGGATTAGGTCTACACAGAAACGCGATACCCTGTACGCCACGATGGGATGGAAGGAACGCGATTCCAGTTCGCCGAGCTTCGTCATCGGCGAAGAAGCGATCTCACATGATGGGTCATTTCGTCATGTAGGTATTAGCCGCGCAGCGCCTGATATAGTCAAATCGCTTGGGACGAAGGGGGATCGCCAGACGACGTTGAACGGGTTTAAGACGATCAGCAAACTATACGCTCAACCTAATATGGAGCCGCTAGCGTTCGCCCTGTTGTGTGAGATCGGCGCCCCGTTAATGTCCTTTACTGGATTAAGCGGCGCAACTGTGTCTCTCGTCGGGGACTCAGGTAACGGCAAGACGCTTACGTGCAAACTTGGGTTGTCCGCGTACGGCGACCCGTACAAGATGCTCATGCTCGCCGTCGATAGCGAGAAGTTCGCGCAGAAGCGGTTCGGCATTTACGCGAACCTACCCGTTGCGATCGACGAAATCACGAACGTACAAGATCAGGCGATCAGCGACTTACTCTATAACATCACGAACGGGCGTGACCGCGGAACGCTGAAACGCGATAGAAGCGACCGAGAAGGGGCCTCGTGGTGTACGATCGGAGTCGTAACGACGAACCAGTTCCTGTCGTCGAAGCTCATGTTCAAGGCGAACGCGACGGCGGAGCTTAATCGGCTGATTGAGCTACCAGTGCCGCGCGATACTGCGATCACGCAATCACGCGGTAAAACGATCGACGCCTTCATCCGCGCGAACCACGGGCACGTCGGCCGGGAGTTCCTACGGGCGCTGATGGCCAGATACGACGACCTTCAAGGGATGGTTAACTCTGCGTCACAGCAAGTAGAACAGCTACTGGCCGCGCGGGCTGACGAACGCTTCGCTGTGGCGACGATGGCCGTTGCCGGTGTGGCCGGCCGTATCCTGAAAGACTTGGGGCTGATTGAGTTTGACGTAGGTCGAGTGTTGCAGTGGGTAGCGGACAAAGTTTGCACAGAGCGCCACACCCGCGCGGATATGGTCTCTAACCCAGGGGACGCCCTTGCTCGGTTCGCGTCAGAATACCTCGGCGCTAGCATCATCATGGGATACATGGAGAAACAAGGCGGCGGGGCGCTGACCGTGTTCCACATGAACCCGAGCGTAAACCCGTCTCGTATCTATCTGCGCTACGAATATCGGTTTGACAAGCCGGAAGAATCCACTATGCTAGTGAACGTGCCGGTGTTCGCTGAGTGGGTAGCGAAGACCATGCGGATGGACATACGGCAGGTCAAAGACTGGCTAGTCGAGCGCGGGTACTTCACCGGGGGAGCAAGGGCGGGACGGCAGACCAGGAAGTCTCTTGGCGCACAGACCGCGTACAAGCTCCCGGCCGTCCCTACGTGGACCCTGCGACTGCAGTCGATCGGAACGGACCTCGCCATGGAGAACGTAACGTCGATCGCGCAGAAAGACCCGCTGTTCGGCGACGCGACCCGTGAGATTCGCCGTCGCTGCGCGGCGCGTAAGGTACAGAACCCATTCGACCCTACTATGATTCTTGACGCGACAGAGGTGGAAGCATGAACACGATTGACAGTGAGATCGTAGACGCGATCAAGTGCATGGTCGCGTACCAAGTAGAGCGGGCGCGCAAACGAGACCCGAACTGGGAACGCGCTCTACGTAACCTCGTAGAAGAACTAGCGCAGCACAAAGAGGACGCTAAGCGCCTGTACGACGACATGAAAGCCGATGGGCTTCATACTGGGACGATTGAAGCGGAGGGCTACTTACGCGCGATGCTCCTAGCGAACGACACCGCCGCTGGTTGGCTCGCGTGGGCGGAAACGAACGACGATGAGTAACGTCATTCCTATAAAAGCTCCAAAAATACAGCAGACAGGCCAAGGAGCGGCGTTCTGCCTAGGGTGCAACCACACATGGGAGGCGACCGCGCCAGTAGGAGTAACGCGGTTCGAGTGCCCGTCGTGCCACGCGGTTAAGGGGATGTGGCGGTTCGAGTTCGCCCCTTCCCCCGGGCAGCTAGTACGCGAGTGTGACTGCGGCAACCAATTATTTTATCTTACGCCCGAAGGGCATCTATGCGCCAACTGCGGAATATATCAGAGCTACTAACATGAGTGATCCGCGGGAGATCATCCATCGTGGGCGCAGATACGTAGTTCGCACGAGCACCGTTGGGGGGCAGGTGTACTATCACGTCTGCCCGTACTCCGGGCATAACCCGTTCGCGAAAGACGTAATGTATATCTACAACGAAGGGATAGCGAAGCAGATCATGGAGTTGTTAGAGCTTGACGCGCAAGGCGGTAGGCTGTTTGAACATCCCACGGAACCGACCGGAGAATGGGACTGGATATAACCCCCGCTTGACACCTCCGCGACTACGGGCTAGACTTCTCCCTGCTTCATCTCTCCTCCCCCTGTTAACCCGCCGTGGCCCCCCTCCGGCGGGTTCTTTTTTATCTGCGCTCCGCCAGGGCCGCCAGCCGCTCATCGACGGTCTGCGCGGGCGCCGTCTGCTGCCGGAACGCAGCGCGGATCGCCGCACGGATCGCCGTCCCCTCGATCGCCGCTTCCGGGTGCAGTTCGTTCCAGTGCATCATGTCTGCGAGCGCGCCAGTAATGTCGCCGTCTTCCTGCACGGCGCGTACGTACCGGTCCATAATCCGGCCCTTCGTGTGCGCTAGCTCACGGTCGCCGACTACCTGGTACGCATTCAGGTCACGCTGCAACGACACCTCAGTGGAACGGATACCGAGTGCCGCGGATATAACATCCCACGGGCTAGGCTCCTGAATCAGCATAGTACCGTCGGCGGTGCGCACTCCGTTCGTAGCCATATCGGCGGCCTTCACGCCGTCAGACAGCATCTTAGGCACGAACACTGTGAGGAGCTTAACCCAGTCCCCATCCCGCATAGCTTTACGTGCTTCCAAGCCCATACGAACCGATGCGTCGAACGTCGGACCGAGAATAGCGGCGGCAAGTCTATCCGACGCAGCACGGCCCTCAATGTAATCCGGCATGTCAGCGAACGGAATAGTCACTAAATCGCTCAGGGTTACGCGCTTCGATATGTCAGCCCCGAGCGCCGCCGGGATACCGCGAGCGAACACGGTTCCGAATGGACCAGATAGCAGGGCCTTATCTAGCTCCTCTTTCAGGTCTACGTCTTGGGGGTCGTCGTCTACCGATGAAATCAGTAGACTCGTAATCCACAGCGCCAGGCCAGCGAACGGAACCGCTGCCACGCCGCCGAGAGACGCAGTAGAAGCGTACATCCACATAAGCGCAGTACGAGCCGCCTTCTTCTCCTCCGGCGTAGACGCCTTAGAGAACGCATCGTGCATGTCCATCAACGACGACGCGATCGTATTGATGCGGAACGTCTGCATGTTTGACAGGAGCCGTGCAGTAGGATTGTTAAGCACGGGCGCCCGGTTAGGAGACGTGTAATCGAACTGGGTCTCGCGGGTCATGTTCTCGGACCACAGTACGGCGTCCAGGAATGATATGCCCTTCTCGCGAGCCAGCTCGAACCCGGATAGCATGGTAGACATGCGTACCCAAGTCTCGGACTTCTGCATAGGAAGGGCCAACACTTTCTCAAACCCGTGCCATGCGCGAGTAATTAGCGGGATGGCCGTGCCTGCCTCCGTATCTACCGTAGCCTCAGACGCGCGCCGGCGCCCTTCGTGGACGAGAGAGATGTCAATAAGACCGCGGTCGAGCGCGAGACGTAACGCGATCTTCTGCTGCGTTTCGGGCGACATAGCGGACATAGCCGCGTTGATCTGTTCCTTAGACAGTACGTAGTCGCCGACTGGCTTATTAATCCGCCCCTCCAATACGTCGTCGAGGGTAACTGTGCGGAAGGTATCCAGCGCAGTCTCTATCTCCGGGGTGTATAACTCATCTTCTAAACTCTGCTGACGCAGCCGCTTATTCGTAAGGTTCTTAAACATCCACTTATTCAGTTTGCCGTAGACATCCGCGGCGTCGTGCCCCGATCCGATCATTTTTGCCGCCCAGTACGTATACGGCTGCGTAGCTTGGACGAAGAACTGGGACGGACTAGACAGATACATGGCGAACGAGATACGAGACAGCATATCCGTAAGCCCGTTTGTCCCGGACTTCATACTTCCACGAACCCGCTCTGCCATAGCGTTATATACCGTAGACATCTCCGGAATAACGCGCGACGAAGACGACACGCCCTGCTTAGCCTGACGTATATGGTCCCGCATTTTCGCGAGTTCGTTGTACTGCTTCAGTCCAAATTCCGCATCACCGATCCGATGCGACATCTTCATCGTAAACAGAAGATAGTCACGGATACGATCCTGCGATTGGCCAGCGATGAACTCTCTGCGCTGCTGGTTTTTGAAGAACGAAGACTCGGGTAGCGCGTCGATAGCGGCTTCGCGGAGTACGCTAACCGTATAATTTACGGCCTGCTCAAACGCAGCCGCTTCTTCGCTGTTAGGGTCTACCCCTGACCTACGCGCGAAACTTGCCCGCAATGCCCCCTCCATCCGATTGACTACTTCCGCACCCACGCCTTCCACTCGCTCATGGAACGCCTGTTTCTCCTCGAAGAAAGCGTGCTTCCCGGCGGCTTCCAGGTCTTTCACCCGTTGCACAGCCGCCGCATGTGACTCCAAGCCTTCGATATATTGCCGTACGAACTTACGACTACCATCCGGCTGCGTAACGATATTGCCTACCGAAAGGAGGTATTTACCGATACGCATATTAGGCATGTACGCCCCGGGTAGTAGTTTGAAATTCTCCCGGAATTCCGTAGCCGCTTTAACTCGCTCCTCATGGGAGAATTTCTCCGGGTCCAAGCTCTCCATATACCGCGTAGTAAGCGCGTCGAGATACCGGTTAGTCAGAGACTTAACCGCCTCAAACATCGTGCCTATAGCGTCCTTCTGCGGCTTATTGAGGGCCTCATACGCTCCCTTCGTCTGCGCGTATGATTCTGCGTACGACCCGAACTTCTGATCTAGTCCGCGCCTAGTCCATTCATCCTGTGTAAACTCCTGAGCCGATAGCGGCAGACGAGGATCAAGAAGCGTACTCGCCATACGGTCAGCCACAAGGTTAATCTGGTTTTTCTGGTCAGCAGAGAAGAGCTTATCCCACAAGTGGACATTACGGGTCGCCTCAGTAGCCAGGGTGTCTTCAAAGTTAGTGCGTTCCTGTCGCAGTCGGTTAATAACCGTCATCGGGTTGATCGGCATGCCAGAAAAATAACGAGACGTATGCCTGACAAACTTATCCATTGGTGCGATGGTAAGCGCCAAGTTTTCTAAGCGGGTAAGCGCCGATGAGAACCGCGTAGCCGTAGTAGGAACCTTCGTAACGGAGCGTATGCGAGCCGCGTTTTCTTCCTCGGTAGGTTCGATCGTAGACTGAGCGTACATCTGCAACCCAGTAAAGTCTTTGGCGAGGTACGATAGCGACTTACCACCTTCTATCTGCGAGAACGCAACCTCATCTACGAGAGACATAACTCGGGCGAGCCCGTCAGTATTGCGGAGACCTAATAGCTTCGCAACTACGTCTACGAACTTAGTCCACGCAGACTTCTTCCCTACCGCCTCAAACTCATGTAGTATCGTCTGGAACCCTGCGTCTGACATTGCTTCCGCAACGAACTCATGTAAACTATCCATCGCGTATGCCGTAACGCCGCGCTCTGCGAGATACTTCTTCACGTCGTTGTACGTACGATTTAGCCGAACGTATGCTTCCGTCTTCGGGCTCTTCCCCCGCTTTATATTTTCAATCTGAATCGCCGTGTACGCATGGACGAGTTCGTGTAGAAGCGTTCCGCGGCTAAGCCCCTTCGACGGGTGCAGGAGGATAGTGTGCGACACCAGATCATACGCGCCAGCCCACGTAGACTTCGGTGGGGGCTTAATTTGCACGCTCAAGCTGCCCGAGCCGCGCACGTCGTTTAACTGCCGTAGCCGTGCGACGATAGCCCTGTTTATATTAGAATGCGGGTATGTGGCCTCAAGTTCTTCGAGTATTGTTTTGGCGTCCCCCTGCTTGACCGCGTTAAGCAGCTTAGAATACTTAGCTTCCGTGAGTAGGCTATCTCCGCGTTCCCCCCATCGGAAGAAATTCAAGTACGCTTTTCCTGTTTTAGTCTGCTGCGCACCTACCCGCTCAACCGCTAAGACTTTATCCAGGCCGGGCAACGGGCGTAACTGCTCCTTGCTACGAGACGAAGTTGGAGCAGTCGGAGCAGTCGGAGCAGTCGGAGCAGTCGGAGCAGTCGGAGCAGTCGGAGCAGCGTTGTACTCTCTAACCTTCTCCGCTATCGCATCAGGGTCGGTAGACGCAACAATGAGCCGGGTCCGATCTGCTACAGACGTGCTTACGTCATTAACTGCGGCGTTCCACTTAGCTAAGTTGATCGGGGCCAGCACCTTTTGCACCTGATCGCTAGGCACGACGAACGAATCCCCAGTGGCGTAGCTGGTGAGTTTCGCATTGCCCTGCGCGTCTATCGCATCTACGTGATACGTAGTAGCCGCCGTACTATTAATGAACATAACCGTAGTGCCCGGCATCACTGCGCGACTATCAGTAGCGAAGTTAGCCGGGTGCAACGGGTCAATCTTACTAATCTGTTTGAGCGCCTTAGTAACAGGCTCTGCGGTAATACTGCGAACAGGGATATTTCCGATCTTCTTAATCGCGTCGGTAGCTTCCTGTCTGCGCTGCGCTCGCGCTGCCGTATCGACCTCTCCTAGCCCTAACCGAGTGTTAAGCGCGGTCTGGCGGACGTTATTCGCAATATGGTCAACCACCGCAGTATACAGCCCCTGCGCTTTATCTACGCCTGCGCCTTCTACCTGTTTCGGGTCAAGACCTAATTTCGTGGCAACGGAAGTAAGATGCGCAATAACCTTCTTTAGCTCGTCCGCCGTACCTCCGAACAATACACTACGAGACGTATCATCTGCGTACTGAATACCAAGCACGCGAGCGACTTCTCCTTTAAGCACGACGGGGTTTACGGCTACTGCCGCAGATTCGTTCTCCGCTCTACGACGTTCAGTAACCGTGAGAATATCTTTAAGAATGTCCGTGGAAGTCCTGTTCTGCGTAGGCACGCCAATAGCGTTGGCGCTGGCTTCTAACTGAGATCGTGCTTGCTCCGCAGTCTGTCGTGCGGCTACATCCGATTGCTCATTCGCACGAATAGCGTCTGTAACTACCCCGTAAATATCTAGCAGCCGAGCCGACCCAGAAGACTTAACACCGGAGATATCTACCCCGTTAGCCGCCGCGTACTGTTCATACACCGGGGTCAGATCAGCCACAGTAGGTGCGCGATCGAGTTGTGGGGTAATACCAGTAGCTTCTGCCAGCCGCGTAGCCAGATCGACCCGATCAGCTTCGCGCTTCTGCGCCACGTGTCCGACGCCGCCAAGCAGACCTAGCCCGCCGCCCATCCAGGGGGCCATCTTCAGGGCTTGCCACGCGGCGTCGGATAGCCTCTGCTGCACCTCCGGCCTATCCACGGTGTATTCCGGATCGTACGTCTGCCGCGCGAGTACCTGCGAGTATTCCTGCGCCGCCTCAATCGGGGGCTCCGTGATAGCGCTAGTTGCAGCGCCAGCGGCGACACCTGCGGTAAGCGCCCGCCGAGTCGAGCCTTGCTTGCCTGCGAGCGCGTTGACCACCGGGCCGATCACCGGACCCGCCACGGGGAGCCGCCGCGACGCCGCTGCGGCCACTGCTCCGACCCCCGTATCCAGGGCGTCATTGCCAAGTTCGAGCGCCGCTGAAGCTGCGGCATACGGAAGGAGATCGGACGCTTGCCCTCCCTTGCCCGTGGCCACCTGCTCCTGCCGCATCTGGCCGAGTTCGGACAGGAACGACGCGGCGGCGGACCCGAGGACTCCGCCGGCTGCCCCGCCCACGAACGTACCGATCGGGCCGCCGAAAGACCCGAGCGCCATGCCGATCCCGCGACCGATCGCAGCCCCTCCGAGCGCGCCCGCAGCCGACAGCGGAGCGGAGGACGCCAGGCTCTGCGAGATATTGAACTGCGTCTCATCGGCGTACCCGGCCCCGGGCTGCGCACCCGGTGCAGCGGCCGCGGCCCGCTCCGAAATCCCCGCTCCGGTCTGACGCAGGCCCGACCCCACAGCCCCCCCGCTAAGGGCCTCTCCAAGCGCACCAGCGCCCTGCACCGTCATACCGAGACCAGAGGTGGCACCCTGCACTACGTCGCTCCCTGTGGGCGCAACGCGAGCGGCAGGCGCGGGCGTCTGGTCATCGAGCGTACCCGCGTCCATGCGAGCCATAATCGTATCGAACATGGTAGAGGCCATGCGTATTATTCCTCTGACGATGTGCCGCCGATTCCGGTAGTAGGTTGCGTGGTTCGCTGACGAGTCGTCCTCTGGCGGTATGCGCGGAGTAGATACTCCTCACGTAGCTTCGCCTCGTCAGACGTGCCGAACTCAGCTTCGAGCTTAGCCCTCTCCTCCGGCTTACTCATAGCGGCGTCAAAGTATCGGTTTATATCTGATGTGATATTCGCGCGTAGGGCGGCCGACGCAGCTTCGGGAGTAACCCCCGATCCGACGTACTTCCCCTGTACCGCGGTATGAATGATACCCGCTTTATTTTCAGGAGTAGGATTACCCGCTATCTTACCAAACACAACGGGCACCTCCTCTGTAGTAACCCTACCTCTACCCGCGACATCCGCAGCTAATTTAGCGCGTCCGAGGTCGAGGCGATCGGCCTCCCGCTTATCCTCTGCCGCTAGCCTAGCATTAGCAGAATCGGCGCCGATCCGAGCAATGGCTAAACTAGTAGCGTCCCTAGCAGCCGCCTGACTTGCGTTAGCCCGTTGCTGCGTAATATCGGCGATATACTTCGCTTGGGTGTTCTTAGACAACCCCGAAGAACGAACGCTGCGGATGGCAGCGTCGAACGGGTCTTCCTCTCCGACGATCCGCGGAGGGCCGCCGCGCGGGTT
>ERZ650311.738-NODE-738-length-18797-cov-15.661722_pt1 | contig 18797 bp, 14 predicted proteins | sample MGYA00376247_ERZ650311 | MGnify/ENA primary metagenome ERZ650311 (study PRJEB26733, sample SAMN07839324) | wastewater metagenome | biome: small river; feature: stream; material: water | place: USA: North Carolina | collected 2016-07-28 ... | reverse complement strand
CAGTCTGGCTCATCGAAGCCGTTTCAGGAGGGAGGAGTCCATCTCATTGACCTACAGGGTCGGGTGTCAGCGGGTGGGGAAGCCGGCGTCCTCGATCGCTGCGCGGATGTCGCCTTCGGATACCAGCGTGCCGTGCTCGATCTCGGCGTGGCCGGTTTCGAGGGACACCTCCACGTAGCCGATGTGGGGCAGATCCTGGATGGCGTTCATCACGGTGCGCAGGCATTCGTCCGACTGCATGCCGGAAATGGTGAGGGTGGTGGTGGGCATGGCGGGGCTCCGGGGGTGGATGTGCGCTCAGTGGGCGCGGGGTTCGATGGGGAAGAGGCGGTCGTAGGCCACGTTGAAGACGAAGGCGTAGGCGGTGTAGGCGGCGGCGAGGCCCAGGTCGGCCACCAGCGCCTCGATCCAGCCCATGGTGGTCCACCAGACGATCACCGGCAGGGTCATGAGCAGCAGCCCGCCTTCGAAGCCGGCCGCGTGGAGGATGCGCAGCGGCCACGGGCGGCGGTCTGCGGTGCGGCCGGTGAGGCGGCCTTCGATCCAGTCGTAGCTGCTGTTGTAGGCGCCGTTCCACACGGCAGCCATCAGCGCCAGCACGGCGAGCAGGGCGAGGGATTCCTTCGGCGGCACGCCGGACAGCCACACGAAGGGCGGCGTGATGAGCAGCAGCCCGCCCACTTCAAACAGGGCGATCTGGCGGAGGCGGTCGGGCAGGCTGCGCAGGGCGGGCGCGGTGGCGGACATGGGGCGGGGCTGGTTACAAACTGAGAGGGTTGCGGAGTTTAACGCGCCGGGCGAGACCGGCTAAACTGCCGGGCCGCCCGATCTCGATCCGACACCATGCCCGCTGCCGTGTTCCCGACCGAACCGCTCGAACTGCGCTCCCTCGTCTGCCACCCGGCGCTGCCGGACGGCGCGGTGAGCGGCATCGCCGTGACGCTGGCCGCCGGCCCGGACGGGCTGGTCATCCGCTACCGCCTCGACGGCGACCTCGCCGCGCTGCGCGTGCCCGACCCGGCCACGCCGCTGCCGCCCGAGCGCCTGTGGGCCCACACCTGCTTCGAGCTGTTCGTCGCTCAGGCGGGCGTGGCGGGCTACCGGGAGTTCAATTTCTCGCCCAATGGCCAGTGGATGCGCTTCGACTTTGCGGATTACCGCCAGCGCATTGCGTCGCCGGCCAGCCCCGCGCCGCGCATCGAAACCCGCCGGGATGCCGCCGGGCTGGAACTGGACGTCACCCTGGGCGTCGAACAGTTTCCGCCGGGCGATCTCGTCATCGGCCTCACCGCCGTCGTCGAACACGCCGATGGCAGCCACGCTTACTGGGCCCTGCGCCATCCCGCCGCCCAGCCCGATTTCCACCATCGCGACGGCTTTGCCCTCGCCCTGAAAGCTGTGAACCCATGATCCAATTCGGCCTCGACCGTCTGCTCGCCGACCCCGCCCTGCGCAAGCCGCTGGCCGGCAAGCGCGTGGCGCTGCTCGCCCACCCGGCCTCCGTCACCCGCGACCTGACCCACGCCCTCGATGCCCTGATGGCCCTCCAGGATCTGCACATCACCGCCGCCTTCGGCCCCCAGCACGGCCTGCGTGGTGACAAGCAGGACAACATGGTCGAGTCGCCCGACTACTTCGATCCCCAGCACGGCATTCCGGTGTTCAGCCTGTACGGCGAGGTGCGCCGCCCGACGGCCACCATGCTCGACCGCTTCGACGTGCTGCTGGTGGATCTGCAGGACCTCGGCTGCCGCATCTACACCTTCATCACCACCCTGCGCTACGTGCTGGAGGCCGCTGCGAAGCACAAGAAGGCGGTGTGGGTGCTTGACCGCCCGAACCCCGCCGGCCGCCCGATTGAAGGCACGCTGCTCCAGCCCGGCTGGGAGAGCTTCGTGGGCGCCGGCCCGCTGCCGATGCGCCACGGCATGACGATGGGCGAGCTGGCGAAGTGGTTCATCGCCACCCTCAAGCTGGATGTGGAATGCGAGGTGATCGCGATGCAGGGCTGGGAGCCCGAGGCCGCGCCGGGCTACGGCTGGCCGCTGGCGGAGCGCAGCTGGATCAACCCCAGCCCCAACGCGCCCAACCTGTCGATGGCCCGCGCCTACGCCGGCACGGTGATGCTGGAAGGCACGACGCTCTCGGAAGGCCGTGGCACCACCCGGCCGCTGGAGCTCTTCGGCGCGCCCGATCTCGACGCCCGCCAGATCATCGCCCACATGGAAACCATCGCACCCAAGTGGCTGGCCGGCTGCAAGCTGCGCGAATGCTGGTTCGAGCCCACCTTCCACAAGCACGCCGGCAAGCTGTGCAACGGCGTGCAGATCCACGTGGAAGATCCGCTCCACTACAACCACCAGGCCTTCCGCCCGTGGCGCTTGCAGGCCCTGGCCTTCAAGGCGATCCGCCACCTGCGCCGGGATTACCCCCTGTGGCGCGATTTTCCCTACGAATACGAGCACGACCGGCTGGCGATCGACCTCATCAACGGCTCGGAGATCCTGCGCGAGTGGGTGGATGACCGCAACTCGCGCCCCGGCGATCTCGACGCCCTGGCCCAGGCCGACGAGCGCGAATGGGACGAAACCCGGCGGCCCTTCCTGCTCTACTGAGCGCGGCTGGCCGCAATGAAAAAGGGCGCCCTGGTGGCGCCCTTGTTACATCGGCTGGCAGCGGGGTCAGCCGATGGCCTTGAGGGTGACGCTGGCGTCCACCTTGCCGATGATCTTCTGCAGGCCACGACGGGTGGCGGTGTTGAGCACCAGCGGGGCCATCACGTTGGCGCGCACCGGCGAGGCGCCTTCGCCGCGGCTGACGATCAGCAGCACGCTGGCGTCGTCGGCGCTGCCCAGCTGAAGGGCGGCGACCTCGTCATCGCCGAGGGTGAATTCGTAGTTGAGGCCGAGGATGTCCGGCGTGGTGACGGTGAAGGCGACCTGGGGATCGTCCAGGCACTGGAGCACGAACAGCTTGGGCGCATCGGTGTCGGCGGTATGCACCAGGGTGAACTGGCGGCAGTTCTCGAAGCCCGGCAGGCCGGCCGGAAAGTCGATGACGCGGTCGGCCGAGACTTCCATTTCGCCGACGACAGGACTGGTGATTTTCATGGTTGTTCCCCCTTTGGTGTGAGCGCGGACGGGCACGGATGTCCGCGCCTTCGGATGCGTACTTTCATCATAGGCGGGGCGGGGGGAATCAACCCCGGGAGAAGAGGGGTTTTTTGACGGCTTTCCCGCGCTTGGCGGCCCGGCCGGGGGATGAAAAAAGGGACGTCCGAGGACGTCCCTTGATCTGGCTTGCAGCTACCGCCGCGACTTAGCGGTCGCGGTTGAAGGTGCGGCCGGCACGCGGCTTGCCGCCGTCGCCGCTGCGGCCACCGCCAAAGCCGCTGCCGGCGTTGTGGTGGGTCGAGCTGCGCTTGGCAACATGGGGGAACTCGGTGCGATGTTCCGGGTGACGCGGACGGTCGGCGAATTCGGTGCGACGGTTGTCGCCGAAATCACGGGTGCCTTCGCTGCGGCCGGCCCACGGGCTGGCCGGGCGGCTGTCGCCACGGGTGTCGTCACGACGCTCGTTGCGGTCGAAACGGCCACCGCCGAAACCGCCGGCGGGCTTGTCGCCGAAGCGGGCGCCACCGTGGCCGGCGGACGGACGCTTGTCGCCGAAGCGCGGTGCGTTGCCGAAGCTGCGGCCGCCTTCGCGACGGGGGCCGCCGGGGCGGCGGTCGTCGGCGGGCATGGTGCTGCGCGGCTCGAGGCCCGGCAGGGTGTGCACTGCCAGGGGCTGGCGGGTGTAGCGTTCGATGGCGCGCAGCAGGCGCACGTCACGGCGCTCGGCCAGGCTGATGGCGATGCCGCTGGAGCCGCCACGGCCGGTGCGGCCGATGCGGTGGACGTAATCGGCGGCAACCTTGGGCAGGTCGTAGTTGATCACGTGGCTGATGGTGCGCACGTCGATGCCGCGGGCGGCAACGTCGGTGGCGATCAGCACGCGCAGGTGACCGCGACGGAGTTGATCCAGGGTGCGGGTGCGCATGCGCTGGTTCATGTCGCCGTGCAGGGCGGCAACCGAGTGACCCATGGACTCGAGGTTGAGGGTCAGGGCGTCGGCGTCACGCTTGGTGGCGGTGAACACGATGGCCTGATCCACGCCGACATCGCGCAGCAGGCCGTCGAGCAGGCGGTTCTTGTGGCCGATGTCGTCGGCAACCATCAGGCGCTGTTCGATGTTCTCGTGGCGGGTCTGGGCGGAATCGATCTCGATGCGCTCAGGATCTTTCAGCAGGCGCTGCATCATGCGGGCGACCTGGCCGTCGAGGGTGGCCGAGAAGAACAGAGTCTGGCGGCTGGCGGGCAGCTTAGCGCAGATGGCCTCGATGTCGTCCACGAAGCCCATGTCGAGCATGCGGTCGGCTTCGTCGAGGATCAGGATCTCGAGGCGGGCGAAGTCGATACGGCCGCTGTTCATCTGGTCCATCAGGCGGCCGGGGGTGGCCACGAGGATTTCATAGGGGCTGGACAGCAGCTTGTTCTGCACCGGGTAGGGCATGCCGCCGACGACGCTGACGGCCTTGGCGTAGCGCAGGTTCTTGCCGTAGCGCTTGGTGGCTTCGGTGACCTGCACGGCCAGTTCGCGGGTCGGGGTGAGCACCAGCACGCGGGGGCCGCGGGCCTTGATGGTCGGCTCGGTGGTCAGACGCTCGAGGGAGGGCAGCATGAAGGCGGCCGTCTTGCCGGAGCCGGTCTGGCTGGAGACGACGAGATCCTTGCCGGCGAGAGCGGCAGGGATGGCGGCTTGCTGAACGGAGGTGGGGTCGGTATAGCCGGCTTCGTTGACGGCTTTGACAATGTTCTCGGACAGGCCGAGGCTGGCGAAATCCATGTTCGCTTCCTTTATCTTTGTACTGCGGATGCGGTGCCCGCGAAGAAAAAACGGCAACGCGTCGCGGCGCAGGATGTGCGCGCAACAATAAGGCTGCCTGACTGGCATATCGGCACTAACCGATCAGGACAACCTCTCGTCGAATACGGGAGATATAGAAGGTCAGGGACGATGTGACTCGGTGCGAACCGCTTTGCACCGGACCGAGCACTATAGCGATAATGTCAAGGCGACACAAGGAAAATGTTGCGACGCAAAAAAATCAACCGGCCCGAGGCGGCGCTGCTGCGCGGCAGCCTGTTGTCGGATACGTTACTTTGTGTGTCGAAAAGGGCGCGGGTGGCGGGCTTCCTCGCGCCGGGGCGGCGCCCCGATTATTGTTGACCCCTCATCCAAAAAGGAACATCGATGCGTTTCGACAACAGCCGGGAGAGCAGCAACGTCGAGGACCGGCGCGGCGGAGGTGGCGGTGGAATGCCCATCGGCGGGCGGGGGATCGGCCTGGGCACGATCGTGCTGGCGCTGGTGGCGATGTATTTCGGGGTCGATCCGAGCGTCGTGCTGAACCAGGCGGTGCAGGCGCCGGCGCCCAGCGCGTCGCGCCCCGCGGGGCCGCCGGCCAATGATGCGGAGACGGTGTTCATCCGCCACGTGCTGGCCGAGACCGAAGATACCTGGACCCAGCTTTTCCGCGCCGGCGGCAAGGAATACGTCGAGCCGACGCTGGTGCTGTTCACGGGCGCCACCCGCACCGCCTGCGGGGTGGGCCAGGCGGCGATGGGGCCGTTCTATTGCCCGGCCGACCGCAAGGTGTATATCGACCTGGCCTTCTACCAGGAACTGAAGACCCGCTTCAAGGCGCCGGGCGACTTCGCCCAGGCCTACGTGATCGCCCATGAGGTGGGCCACCACGTGCAGAACCTGCTGGGGATTTCGGAGAAGGTGCAGGCCGCGCGGGAGCGCGCCAGCGAGCGCGAAGCCAATGCGCTGTCGGTGCGGCTCGAGCTGCAGGCCGACTGCCTGGCCGGGGTGTGGGCGAAGAACGCCGACGCGGCCCGGGGCATCCTCGAGGCGGGCGATGTGGACGAGGCGCTGCGCGCCGCCACGGCGATCGGCGATGACAGCCTGCAGAAGCAGGCTCAGGGCTATGCGGTGCCCGACAGCTTCACCCACGGCTCGGCGGAGCAGCGGGTGCGGTGGTTCCGGCGTGGGATGGAATCGGGCCAGCTGAACGCCTGCAACACCTTCCAGGCGCGTTCGCTGTAGCGGCGCGTGAGCCAGACCGCCGGCGGATACCTCAGGTGTCTGCCGGCGGTTTGCCGTTTACGGCGTCGCGAAGGGCGGCTTCGAGCCCGTGCTGGGTGGTCTGGATGAGCCCGGCGAGGTCGATGGCGAGGGCGGGGTCGTCGTCCATCAGCGCCCGCTGCAGGGCGGCGGCATCGCGGCCGAGGTTCTGGTTGAGGGGGGCGAGGGCGCGGGTGAGCGCAGTCAGGCGCGCGTCGGTCTCGCGGCGGGCGAGGCGCTCGCGGGTCAGCCCGAACCCCAGGAGGAGGCAGCCGGCCGTAAGGGCGAGGCCGAGCCACAGGTGCAGCGGCTGGATGGTGGTGATCGGCGTGCTCGGCTGGCCGGGGTTGTACACCGTGTCAAGCCAGCGGTTCTTGGCGGTGGCGATGTCGGTGGGCGTGACCGACTCGAGCGCCCGGCGCAGGATGGCGGCGAGCTCGGGGGCGTCTTTGGTGACGCCGAAGTAGAGCTCGCTGTCGCCGTCGGGCACGTGGCCGGCGATGTAGAGGGTGCCGAGAAAGCGCGACTGGATGAGCCGATTGACCGCGTGGAGGTTGCCGATGGCCACGTCGGCCGAGCCGGCGGCCACCAGGCTGAGGGCTTCCTCCTGGGTGGTCACCTCGATCAGCTGGATGCTGGGGTAGGCGCTGCGGATGCGGTTGATCAGGAAGTGATCTTTCAGGAGGGCCAGCTTGCGCCCGGTGAAGCTGGCCAGATCCCACACCTGCTGGAAGTTGCTGCGGGTGACGATGGCGGTGGGGGACGACAGATAGGGGCCGATGAAGTGCAGGTGCTCGCGGCGTTCGGGGGTGTTGGCGACGGCCACCAGCACGTCCATGTCGCCGCCGAAAGCCTTCTTGAGCACCGATGACCACGGGCCGGCGGTCTCGTTGACGGTGAGTCCGGCCTTGTCGCGCAGGAGCCGGAACAGCTCGATGGAGTAGCCCTCGGCTTGGTGATGGCGGTTGGTGTAGCTGAGGGGGTAGAAGGCCTGGTCGTAGCCCATCCGCACCGGCCCGTGGCCGAGCAGCCAGGCCTGTTCGGCTGCGGTGAGCTGGAAGGACACGCCGGGAATGCCGTCGCCCGGGGGCAGGTAGCGGCGCACCAGGGCCTTGCCCTCGTCCTCGCTGATGAAGCGCATCGCCTTTTGCAGGATGCCCATCAGCGTCGGCTGGGTGTTGCTCACCGCGACGGCCAGCGCCGAGAGGTCGGCGTCGAAGCGCTGGCGCACCTGCAGGTTGGCCAGCCCGAGCTGCTCGATGTAGAAATGGGCGACCGCCAGCATGCCCACGTAGGCGTCGGCGTCGCCATTGGAGACGGCGCGCAGGGCGTCGGCGGAGGTGGCGGTTTCGACGAAGATGGCCTTGGGGCGGCTGCGCGTCAGGACGTCGAGGGATGCATGCCCTTTTTCGATGGCGATCCGGATGCCTTCCAGGTTGCCCGGCAGGGCAACCGCGCCGTTGCCGCTGCGGGTGACGATGATGGGCGGGGAGTGCAGGTAGCCACCGGTGAACAGGAACTTGCGCCGACGCGATTCGGTGGGGGTGAGGGTGGGGATGATATCCACCTTGCCGTGCTCCAGGGCCTGCAGCGCGCTGGGGAAGTCGTCGTAACGGGTGAACGTGAAGCGCAGCCCGGTGCGCCGGCTGAGGAGCTCGAGGTAGTCGGCGCTGGGGCCGGTGTAGCGCTTGTCGCGCCATGAATAGAAGGGTTGGTGGTCGGGCCCGTTGCCGACCCGCAGTTCGGGGTGGGCGTCCAGCCACATGAGCTCGGCCTGACTGAGGCTGGCCCGGAAACGCGTCACCGGATCGCCGTCCCAGTCGGTTTCGTTGCGGGCGGCGCTGGCCACCGATGCGGCGAGATATCCGGCAATGGCCAGACAGAGCAGCAGCAGGCGAACGAGGCGTGCAGCCAGGGCCTGGCTGGAGTGATTCATGGCTTCAATCTGATTGGATGGCGCGGGAATGCGAATGGTATTCGTTTTCCCGCGCCGTGGGGGTGCCGGGACGGTTATCTGTCCCTTCGGGGCGATCAGCCCGCGAGTTTGGCGAAGGCGTCCACCACTTCCGGCGGCGCCTGGACCAGCTCGATCAGCACGCCTTCACCGCCGATGGGGAACTCCTCGTTGCCCTTGGGGTGCAGGAAGGTGATGTCGAAACCGGCCGCGCCCTTGCGGATGCCACCCGGCGCAAAGCGCACGCCGTTGGCGCTGAGCCACTCGACGGCCTTCGGCAGGTCGTCCACCCACAGGCCCACGTGGTTGAGCGGGGTGGTGTGCACGGCGGGCTTCTTCTCGGGGTCGAGGGGTTGCATCAGGTCGACCTCGACCTTGAACGGGCCCTTGCCCATGGCGGTGATGTCCTCGTCCACGTTCTCGCGCTCCGACTTGAAGTTGCCGGTGATCTCGAGACCGAACATGTCCACCCACAGGGTGCGCAGGCGATCCTTGGACGGGCCGCCGATGGCGATCTGCTGGACGCCGAGAATCTTGAAAGGTCTGGTCATGGTTGTTCTCCCTCGTTTATTTAGTCAGAACCGGAAATTGTACGAGCGGGGGGCGGGGCGAGGAAGGGGCGCGGCGCCGATGGCGGGGTCGCACCGCCCGGGGTGTTTCGATGGGTAGCCGGCTTGCCTTTGTTTTCGGGTGGTGACGACATTCGGGTATCTCTTAAGCATTGCTTAAGTTTTGTGCGGGATAATCAAAGGCTGTCCGGCCCAGCCTGTCGTGCAGCTCTCGGCGGGCATGCGGGGCGCCGTCATCACCCACTGGAGCGTCCCATGAAATTCGAATTCAAGCCCGGCCTTGCGCTGCTTGCCTGCCTGCTTGCCCCGCTGTCGGCAGCCAATGCTGCCACCGGTGGCGAGCCCATCCAGCCGATCGCCCCCGCCCGCGTCGCCAGCCCGGCCACGGCCGAGTTGGGCAAGATGCTGTTCTTCGATCCGCGCCTGTCGAAGTCCGGCTTCATCTCGTGCAACTCGTGCCACAACCTGTCGATGGGCGGCAGCGACAACCTCAAGTCGTCCATCGGCCACGGCTGGCAGAAGGGCCCGATCAACGCGCCGACGGTGCTCAACTCGCGCTTCAACCTGGCTCAGTTCTGGGATGGCCGTGCGGCTGACCTGAAGGCCCAGGCTGGCGGCCCGATCGCCAACCCGGGCGAGATGGCCTACAGCCATGACCTGGCGGTGAGCACCCTGAAGACCATCCCCGGCTATCGCGGCGCCTTCAAGAAGGCCTTTGGCAGCGACGAGGTGACCATCGACCGCGTGACCCAGGCCATCGCCACCTTTGAAGAAACCCTGGTGACGCCGGATTCGCGCTTCGACAAGTGGCTGAAGGGTGACAAGAAGGCGCTGACCGCCGACGAACTGGCCGGCTACAAGCTGTTCAAGGACAGCGGCTGCGTGGCGTGCCACAACGGCCCGGCGGTGGGTGGCAATTCGTACCAGAAGATGGGCGTGGTGGAGCCGTACAAGGCCAGCAGCCCGGCCGAGGGCCGCGTGGCGGTGACCGGCCAGGACGCCGACCGCTTCAACTTCAAGGTGCCCACGCTGCGCAACGTGGAGCTCACCTATCCGTACTTCCACGACGGCGCCGCCAACACCCTGCCGGAAGCGGTGGACACCATGGGTCGGGTTCAGCTGGGCCGCAAGTTCAGTGCCGAGGAGAACGCCCGCATCGTGGCCTTCCTGAAGACGCTGACCGGCAAGCAGCCGCAGTTTGCGATGCCGATCCTGCCGCCGTCGGCCGATGCCACGCCGCGGCCCAAGCCCTTCGACTGAGGCTGTTTTCGCGTCGATCCCGAACCCGCTTCCGCCCTCAGGCGGGGCGGGTTTTTTGTTGGCGAATCAGCCCAGCCACTCGACGCTGGCGCACAGCAGGTAGCCGGCGCCGTAGACCGTCTTGATGATCTTCGGGTCTTGCGGGTCGTCCTCGAGCTTGCGGCGCAGGCGGGAGATGCGCACGTCGATGCTGCGGTCGAAGGGGTCGAGCTCGCGTTCGCCGATGAGCTGCTCGCGGGTGAGGATCTTGTTGGGGCGCTTGAGGAGCGTCTGGAGCAGGGCGGCTTCGGCGGCGGAGAGGCTCACCTCGCGGCCGTCTTCGTGGGTGAGGCTGAGACGGCCGATGTCGAAATGCCAGCCGGCGAAGCGCACGGCGCTGTGGCCGGCGGGTTCGCTGGCGGGGGCCTTCTGGTAGCGGCGCAGGATGGAGCGCACCCGGGCGACGAGTTCGCGGGGCTCGAAGGGCTTGACCAGGTAGTCGTCGGCGCCGAGCTCGAGGCCCAGCACCCGGTCGGTGAGGCCGTCACGGCCGGTGAGGATGAGCGCCGCGCAGGGGTGGTTCTCCTGCAGTTCGCGCAGCACCTGCAGGCCGTCCATGTCGGGCAGGCCCAGGTCGAGGATGGCGAGTTCGGGCTGCTCCCGGCGGGCGCGGGAGAGTAGGGCCCGGCCGGTGCCGAAGGTTTCGCTGCGGAAGCCGTATTCGGCGAGGGTGCCGGCGATCAGCCGGGCGATGTCGGCTTCATCCTCGACGACGAAGATGAGTGGCGTGTCCTTGTCGGGCGTGGTCATGGGGCGGTGGGCTCCGAGGGGGCGAAGGGCGCCACGGCGCTGCGGATGGCGGCGGCGAGGGCGGCCCGGTCGAAGGGTTTGCGCAGGGTCGGGATGTAGGGCGTGCCCGGCGGTGCGTCGCCGGTGGCGTAGCCGGTGATCAGCAGTATCGGCAGTGTAGGCCGAAGGCTGCGGGCGGCGGCGGCCAATTCGCGGCCGCCCATGGCGGGCATCACGGTGTCGGAGACGAGGAGGGCGATGTCCTCGACCGCCTCCAGCATGGCTCGGGCCTCGAAGCCGTTGGCGGCCTCGATCACCGGAAAACCGAGCTCGGTGAGCTGCTGGCGGATCACCTTGCGCACCTCGGGCTCGTCCTCGACCAGCAGCACGAGGCGGCTTTCGGCGGCGAGGTCGATGGTTTCGGGCGGCGGCGCGGCGGGCCTGGCGGCGGGGGCTGCGGTCATCGGCACGATGAAGCGCACGTTGGTGCCCTTGCCCGGGGTGCTGAGGATGCGGATGTTGCCGCCGGACTGGCGGATGAAGCCATACACCATCGCCAGCCCGAGCCCGCTGCCGGTGCCGAAGGCCTTGGTGGTGAAGAAGGGCTCGAAGAGCCGTGGCAGGAGCTCGGGCGGGATGCCGGTGCCGGTGTCGGAGACATCGAACTGCACGTATTCGCCGGCGGGCACCTCGACCAGCAGGGCGAGGCTGGCCGACACGTGCCGGCGGGCCACCGCGATGCGCAGCTCGCCGCCTTCGGGCATGGCGTCGCGGGCGTTGATGGCGAGGTTGAGGAGGGCGTTTTCGAGCTGGTGCGGGTCCACCAGCGCGTAGAGCTTTTCGGTGGGGAGCTCCAGGTGGATCGCGATGCGCTCGGTGAGGGAGCGCGACAGGAGCTGGGTCATGCCGTGCACCAGGGCGCCGACTTCCACCGGGCTGGGCTCCAGCGGCTGCTGGCGGGAGAAGGTGAGCAGGCGGCGGATCAGCTCGGTGCCGCGGCGGGCGGCGGAGAGCGCCGGGGCGAGGTAGTCCTCGTAGCCCCGGTGGGCTGGGAGCTTGTCCTGCAGGGTGGCGAGGTTGCCGGTGATGATGGTGAGCAGGTTGTTGAAATCATGGGCGAGGCCGCCGGTGAGCTGGCCGACGGCTTCCATCTTCTGGGCCTGGATCAGCGCGGCCTGACTGGCCTTCTGCTCGGTGATGTCGATGGAGAGCACGAAGTAGCCCTGCACGCCGCCGGCCACCGAGGCTTCCGGCACCACCGCGCTGCGGGCATACACCTGCTTGCCGGCGGCGTTGGTGCGGGAGTATTCGTAGCTGACCTGCTCGCCGGTGGCGGCCTGGTCGAGGTAGGGCTTGATCTGGGCGTAGGCCTCGACGCCGAAGACTTCCTCGATGCTGCGCCCGACGATGGCGTCCCGGTTGAAGCCGAACCATTCGGTGTAGCCGCGATTGGCGAAGCGGTAGCGCTCGCCGGCATCCACATAGGCGATGAGGGCGGGGATGGCGTCCATGATCAGGCGCAGGCGCTCCTCGCTGCGCGACAGCTGGCCGGCCAGGGCGTCGAGGCGGGCGGTTGCGGCTTCGAGCTCGGCAGTGCGGGCGCGGACGCGGGTTTCGAGCTCGGCGTTCTGGCTCTCGATCAGGCGCTCGTAGCGGCGCTGTTCGGTGATGTCGGTCCACAGCGACACGAAACCCAGATTGGGGATGGGCACGCCGCGGATCGCCAGCACCTGACCGTTGGGGCGGGTGCGCTCGGCGTTGTGGGGCTGGAAGGCGCGCACCGAGGCCATGCGCTCGGCGATCAGGCGTTCCACGTCGCCGCTGCCGTATTCGCCCCGCTGGAAGTTGAAGCGCAGGAACTCCTCGAAGGGCGTGCCGACGCGCACCAGATCCTCGGGGAAATCCAGCAGGCGCAGCAGGGCCTTGTTCCAGGTGACGAGCTTGGGCGTGGCGTCGAACACCGCGATGGCCTGGTCGAGCAGGTCGAAGCCGGCGAGGAGGAGATCGTAGCGGCGCAGCTCTTCGGGGGAGCTGGGCTTGATGAACGGCGTGGCGATGCGGGCGATCATGCGGGCTGGCAGGCGATGAGTTTGAGGAAGGCGTCCTCGGGCATCGGGCGGGCGAACAGGTAGCCCTGGCCGTAGTCGCAGTGGGCGGCGATGAGGCAGTCGCGCTGGGCTTCGGTCTCGACGCCTTCGGCAACCACTTCCAGCCCGAGCTTGTGGGCCATGGCGATGATGGCCTCGGTGATGGCGAGGTCGCTCGGGTCGGTGGTGAGGTCGCGGATGAAGGAGCGGTCGATCTTGAGGGTGTGGATGTCCATCCGCTTGAGGTAGGCCATCGCCGAGTAACCGGTGCCGAAGTCGTCGAGGGAAATCTGGATGCCGGCCGCGGAGAGGCGGGCGAGCTGGGCGGTGACCGTGGGGCGCTCGTCGAGCAGCAGGCCTTCGGTGATCTCCAGCGCGATGCAGCTGCCGGGCAGGTGGCGGTGGTCGAGCTCGTCGAGCAGCACTTCGAGCGAGGTGCCGGTGGCGAACTGGCGGGGCGAGGCGTTGACGGTGATCTGCACCTCATCGGTCGCGCCCGCGGGCTGCATGTCGCGCCAGCGGGCGACGGTGGCCACCGCCTGACGGAACACCCAGGCGCCGATGGCGTCGATGAGGCCGAGCTCCTCGGCCACCGGGATGAACTCTGCCGGGGGCACCGGGCCGCGCTGGGGGTGGGTCCAGCGCAGCAGGGCTTCGGCCTTGTGGATGCTGCCGCTGCACAGGCTGGGGATGGGCTGGAAGTGCAGGCTGAGCTGGCGCTCGGCGAGGGCGGCGCGCAGGTCCTTGCCCAGTTGCACGCGCAGCATGGCGCGCTCCTGCATGGCGGGCGAGAAGTACGAGAAGCGGTTCCGCCCTTCTTCCTTGGCGTGGTACATGGCCTGGTCGGCCTGCTTGAGGATCGCGACGGGGTTGTCGGCGTCCTGGGGGAAGAGGGTGATGCCGATGCTGGCGGAGACGTAGGCCTGCTCGTTACCCAGCTGGAAGGGCTCGGTGAGGGCCAGGATGATGTCTTCGGCGATGCGCTCGATGGGCGCCCGCTCGGAGAGGCCGGGCAGCAGCACGGTGAATTCGTCGCCGCCCTGGCGGGCCACGGTGTCGGTGCCGCGCACGCAGCCCACCACGCGGCGGGCGGCTTCCATCAGCAGCTGGTCTCCCGCTTCGTGGCCGAGGGCGTCGTTCACTTCCTTGAAGCGGTCCAGGTCGATGAAGAGCACGGCCAGGCTGCCCTGGTCGCGCTGGGCGCGCTTGATCTGCTCGGCGAGGCGGTCGTTGAGGAGGCGCCGGTTGGGCAGGCCGGTGAGCGGGTCGTAGTTGGCCTGCATCCAGATCAGGGCTTCGGTCTGCTTGCGGTCGGTGATGTCGGTGATCACGCCCACGAGCCCGCCCACGCTGCCGTCGGAGCGCAGCCAGGTGGCCTTGTTGAAGATGACTTCCTTGCGCATGCCGTCGGTGGATTCGACCGACGCCTCGTAGGTCTGCACGCCGGGGTGGTCGAAGAGCCGCTGGTCGGCCTCGTGGTAGCGGGCGGCCAGCTCGGGCGGGGAAATGTCGAACACCGAGCGGCCGATGAGTTCGCCCCGCTGGCGGCCGATGTAGGTTTCGAAGGCCTTGTTGCAGCCCAGGTAGCGGGCCTGGTTGTCCTTGAAGAACACCGGGCTGGGGATGGCCTCGAGCAGCTGACCGATGAAGTGCAGCTGCTCGACGGTGGTCTGCTCGGCGGCCTTGCGGGCGGTGATGTCGAGCATCAGGCCGATGATCGCCGGGCGGCCTTCGAGCTGGGTGCGGTTGCCGAAGACCTCCATCTCCAGGGTGCGGCCGTCGCGGTGCTTGCCGCGGAAGGTGTAGTGGGCCGTGCTGGCTTCGCCGCGGATGCGCCGGGCCACGTTGGCGAGCACCCGCTCCCGGTCGTGGGGCGCGACGAACTGCTCGAGCGCCGGTTGGTTGCGGATGTCGTCCGGGGTGTAGCCGAACATCTCGGCAAAGCGCCGGTTGGCGTAGCGGAGCACGTGATCCTGGATGACGTAGACGCCGATAAGGTCGTTGCGCAGCAGGCCGAGCAGCAGCGACTCCGCTTCGCGGACGAGGGCGTCGGTCAGAGGGGGGGGAGGGGGCATGATGTGGCGGACGGACGGATGGCGCAATTCTAGGATGGGTCGCCGCGTTTTTCGTGGCTTTGACCGGCGAGTTGCCGTCGGTAGCGTTCGGGCGACATGCCAGTCCAGCCGGTGAAGGCGCGGTAGAAGGCCGAGGTGTCGGCGTAGCCCAGGTCGGCGGCCACCTGGGCGATGGGCTGGCGGGTCTTGGTGAGGCGGGCCAGGGCGATGTCGCGGCGCAGGGCTTCCTTGATGCCGCGGAAGCTCGCCCCTTCTTCTTCGAGGCGGCGGTGCAGGGTGCGCGGCGACATGTGCAGGCGGCTCGCCACGTCGTCCTGCGAGAGGCTCGCCGGCAGGGCGTCGCGGATCAGGTCACGCACCCGCAGCACGGTGGCCCGGTCGCGCCGGTAGAGCATGCTGATGCGGCCCGGCGCGCCTTCGAGGAAGCTGGCGAGGGCGGCCTCGTCGCGGCGGATCGGCAGGTCCAGCAGGGTGGCGTTGAAGTGGGCGGTGAGGCGCTTCCCGCCGACGAAGCTGGAGCGTTCGGTATAGACCAGCACGTAGTCGTCGGCGTGGTCCGGGCGGCTGAACGGGAAATCCACCGAATCCAGCGCCAGCCCGCGCCCGGCCAGCCAGCACGACAGGCTGTGGAGGAGGCGCAGCAGCCACTCGAAGGCGAACACCCGCGCCGGATCGTCCGGGTGGGCGGTGAGGGGCGCGGATTCGACGATGTGCAGCTCGGCCCGGGTGTCGCGGCGTTCGATGCTCACCGCCAGATCGGGCAGCACGATGGACAGGAAACGCCGGGCCCGGTCGAGGGCGTCGGCGAGGGTCGGGGCGCCGAGCATGCCCCGGCACAGGAACTCGAAACTGCCCGGCCGCATGCTGCCGGAAAACAGCCCGAAGCCTTCGTCATCGAGGGCGGCGATGATCCGGTTGTAGAGGGTCGCGTAGCGGTCGACCGGCACCCGACTGGCCGCGTCTGCAAGATCGATGTCGAGTCCGGCCAGGTGGGGGGCTGGGTCGATATTGCGACGCAGCATTCCGGAAAGCATTCCGGTGACGAAACCCATTGATACGCTTGTGCGTTTGCGGGCTGCGGAGCTTGCCAAAGGGGGTTCTCCGATCCGGTGGAGTCAGGGCTGGCGACGCTGCCTGCCGTTTGGCGGATTTTGCACGAATCCCGTCGACAACGGCAATGGCAAAGGCGTGGGCGGCCTTCTACCATTCAAGGACTGATAAACATGAGTTGGGGGAGACAGCATGACCGACCTGAGCGTTGCCAAGAAACTCGTCGCCTATAAGCCCAAGAACAAGGTGCGTTTCGTCACTGCCGCAGCACTTTTTGATGGACATGATGCGTCCATCAACATCATGCGGCGGATTCTTCAGTCCACCGGCTCCGAGGTGATCCACCTCGGCCACAACCGCTCGGTGGGCGAGATCGTGAACGCGGCGCTCCAGGAAGACGTGCAGGGCATCGCCATCACCTCGTACCAGGGCGGCCACGTCGAGTTCTTCAAGTACATGATCGACCTGCTGCGCGAGAACGGCGGCGAGAACATCAAGGTCTTCGGCGGCGGCGGCGGCGTGATCGTCCCGGCCGAGATCAAGGAACTCCACGACTACGGCGTCACCCGCATCTACTCGCCCGAAGACGGCGCGGTGCTGGGCCTGCAGGGCATGATCAACGACCTCGTCGAGAAGTGCGACCAGGACCTCTCCCACGCCGGCCCGCAGGGTGCCGACGCCGTGGTGGAAGCCCTCAAGTCGGGCGATCGTCGCGTGCTCGCCAAGATCATCACCGGCCTTGAAAATGGCGCCTACCCGGACGCCGTGAAGACCGCGGTCATCGAGGCCGCCAAGAGCCTCAAGACCCCGGCGCTGGGCATCACCGGCACCGGTGGCGCCGGCAAGTCCAGCCTCACCGACGAGCTGGTGCGCCGCTTCCGCCTCGACCAGGACGACAAGCTCAAGCTTGCGATCATCTCCATCGACCCGTCGCGCAAGCGCACCGGCGGCGCGCTGCTGGGCGACCGCATCCGCATGAATGCCATCGAGCATCCGAACATCTTCATGCGTTCGCTGGCCACCCGCGACACCGGCAAGGAAGTTTCCGTCTCCCTCCCCGAAGTCATCGCCGCCACCAAGCTGGCCGGTTTCGATCTCGTGATCGTCGAAACCTCCGGCATTGGCCAGGGCGATGCCGCCATCGTCCCCTTCGTCGATGTGTCGCTGTATGTGATGACCCCCGAATTCGGCGCTGCCAGCCAGCTCGAGAAGATCGACATGCTCGACTTCGCCGATTTCGTGGCCATCAACAAGTTCGACCGCAAGGGCGCGGAAGACGCCCTGCGCGACGTACGCAAGCAGTACCAGCGCAACCGCGAGCTGTTCAACCAGAACACTGACGAGATGCCGGTGTTCGGCACCATGGCCGCCCGCTTCAACGACGACGGCGTGACCGCCCTGTACCAGGCGCTGGCTCCGGCGCTCGCCGCCAAGGGCCTTAAGCTGCACGGCGCCAAGCTGCCCATCGTGGCGGTGAAGGCCTCCAGCCGCGGCCGTGCCATCGTCCCGGCCGAGCGCACCCGTTACCTCGCCGAGATCGCCGATACCGTGCGCGGCTACCACAAGCACACGTCCGAACAGGCCCGCGTCGCCCGCGAACGTCAGGCCCTGCGTATCTCCAAGCAGCTCTTCGAAGGCTGCAAGAAGGACGCCGGCAGCTTTGCCGAACTCATCGAGTGGAAGGACGGCGAGCTCACCGCCACCAGCCGCAAGCTCCTCGACATGTGGCCGAAGACCGTCGAGCTGTATTCGGCCGACGAGTACGTGGTGAAGATCCGCGACAAGGAAATCCGCACCGTTCTCACCACCGAATCCCTCTCGGGCAGCAAGATCCGCAAGGTCGCCCTGCCGCGCTTCGAGGACGACGGCGAGACCCTGCGCTTCCTGATGAAGGAAAACGTCCCCGGCTCCTTCCCCTTCACCGCCGGCGTGTTCGCCTTCAAGCGCGAAGGTGAAGACCCGACCCGGATGTTCGCCGGCGAAGGCGACGCCTTCCGCACCAACCGCCGCTTCAAGAAGGTTTCCGAGGGCATGCCGGCCCATCGCCTCTCCACCGCCTTCGACTCGGTGACGCTGTACGGCTGCGACCCGGATCCGCGTCCGGACATCTACGGCAAGATCGGCAACTCCGGCGTGTCCATCGCCACGCTGGACGACATGAAGGTGCTGTACGACGGCTTCGACCTGGTCAACCCGACCACCTCCGTGTCGATGACCATCAACGGCCCGGCGCCCATCATCCTGGCGATGTTCTTCAACACCGCGCTGGAGCAGCAGCTCGCCAAGTTCAAGGCCCAGAACGGCCGCGACGCCACCGACGACGAATACCAGAAGATCCGCGAATGGGTGCTCGCCACCGTGCGCGGCACCGTGCAGGCCGACATCCTGAAGGAAGACCAGGGCCAGAACACCTGCATCTTCTCCACCGAATTCGCCCTCAAGATGATGGGCGACATCCAGGAGTTCTTCGTCCATAACAAGGTGCAGAACTTCTACTCGGTGTCGATCTCCGGCTACCACATCGCCGAAGCCGGCGCGAACCCGATCAGCCAGCTGGCCTTCACGCTGTCCAACGGCTTCACGTATGTCGAGAGCTACCTCGCCCGCGGCATGCACATCGACGACTTCGCGCCCAACCTGAGCTTCTTCTTCAGCAACGGCATGGACCCGGAATACACCGTGCTCGGCCGCGTGGCGCGCCGCATCTGGGCCGTGGCCATGAAAGAGAAGTACGGCGCGAACGAGCGCAGCCAGAAGCTCAAGTACCACATCCAGACTTCGGGCCGCTCGCTGCACGCGCAGGAGATCCAGTTCAACGACATCCGCACCACGCTGCAGGCGCTGATCGCGATCTACGACAACTGCA
>ERZ650311.735-NODE-735-length-18813-cov-3.977290_pt1 | contig 18813 bp, 24 predicted proteins | sample MGYA00376247_ERZ650311 | MGnify/ENA primary metagenome ERZ650311 (study PRJEB26733, sample SAMN07839324) | wastewater metagenome | biome: small river; feature: stream; material: water | place: USA: North Carolina | collected 2016-07-28 ... | reverse complement strand
GCCCTACCGCGACGCCCTCGCCCCCGTGGTCGAAGCCGTCCGCAACGACCATACGACCGGCGTCGGGAAGTTGGCCGACTTCCTCCATGCCGAGACGGACGCGGGCAAGTCCAACGCCTTCGACGACGCCGCCCTCAACGTCCTCCGGTCCGCCGACGGCAAACTCCTCTCCGAGCTGAACCCCCAGCAACTCCGCGCCGTCAACGACGCCATCGAACACGCGGCCTTCCTCTCGGACAACGCCAACAAGGCCCAAGTGCTGGGCGAGCGGCGGGACCTCGAAGCCCTGCGGACCGACGCGATCCACGACGTGCGGGACCGCTGGGGGACCAAAGAGGCCAAGAACCCCGGGCGGTCTGAGGCCGCGGGGTCGAAGTACGTCCAGTTGCTCAAGGACTTCGTGGTCACGGACCAGGACACGCTCTCCACGATGGTCTCGACCGTCGCCGGGAAGGACTCCGCCGCTCACAAGGTGCTGTGGGAGAACGTCGCCAAGGGGGAATCCGCCCAGCGACTCGCCCTCCGCCGGGTGATGGACAAGTCCGGCCTGTCCGACTGGTCCGCCAAGGACATGGCCGAGGTGAACAAGGAGCGGGAGGTCAAGTATTCGGGCGGCAAGGTGAAGCTCAAGGGCTGGGAGATGATGGAGGTGGTCGCCGCGTGGAACGATCCCAGCACGCGGAAGGAACTGGAGACGGCGGGCTTCGTCCGTCAGGCCGACCGGGGCAGCGTGGACCGCAAACTGTTCTTCACCGACCGCGACATCACCGCCATCGAGGCCGCGATGACGCCCAAGGAACGCGGGGCCATCGACCCCCTCCGGGCGGCGCTCAAAGAGGCGTACGCCGAAGCCAACGACGCCCACGAGCGGATGAACGGGTTTCGCCTCCCCGACACCGCCAACCACTGGTCCCGCACCCGTGACATCGCCGGGACCGAGCGGGAGATCAGCGGGGACCTTGCCAAAGCCGCCCGCCAGCATCACTGGTTCGAGGATGCCGGGATCTTCAAGGACCGCTCCACGTCCAAGGCCCCCATCGTCATCCGGAACCCCTTCGAGTGGGTGCCCGACCAGCTCCACACCCTGACCGGCATGGCCCACCTCGCCGAGCCCATCCGGGCCGCCCGGCGCGTCATGGCCGACCCCGAGGTGAAAACCGAGTTCACCCGCAAGGGCGGCGACAACTGGGTCCGGGCCTTCGAGAACCGGCTCGCGTCTCTCGTGCGCACCCCGGGCGACACCAGCACCGCCAACCAGCTCGGGCAGGCCGCCCTCGGGATCATGGCCCGGTCGAAGCTGGCGTGGCGACTGTCCTCGGTGGTCAAGCAGAAGCTGGGCTTCCTCCAGGCGTCGGCCGCGACCACGGACAAGGCGTTGGGGAACAAGATCCGTCTCGCCGGCGTGGACGTGCGGAACATGACCCCCGGCGCCCGGGCCGCCCTCCGGGCCGAGATTGACCCCCGGTCCGGCTACCTCGCCGACCGGGCGGACCCGGCGTTCGCCGCCAGCCTCGCCACCGCCGCCAACCCCCACCTCGTCACGTCATCCTCCCGGCTCATCCGGGGCTATCAGGCCCTCGAGCGGGCGGGCATGGCGGGCCTCCAGTACGCGGACGGGGACGTGGTGCTCGGGACCTACAAGGCCGTCCGGGACCACCTCGCCCAGACCAAGGGCCTGACCGGGGACGCCCTCAAGGACGCCGCCGTCTGGGAGACGGAGAAGATCATCCGGGAATCCCAGAACCCCACCAGCCCCCTCGACATGAGCGGGTTGCACCTGTCCGGCCGGAAGAACGCGGGCATCGGGTTCATGACCCTGTTTACCTCCAGCGCGAACAAGATCCGCAACCAGATGCGGCAGGCGTCGAGCGACGTGGCCGCCGACCCCTCGCCCGCGAACGTGAAGAAGCTCGCCCAAGTGACGACCCTGACCGCGGCCAACGCCGTCGCGTCCAACCTGATCGGGCGTGTGACCAAGGGCGCCGCCCTGGCCGCCGCGATTGCGTGGCTGCGGGGCGACCGGATGGACAAGAAGGACGACCAGAACGCGGTGGGGATCCTGGCCGACCTCGCCGACACCGCCCAGCCCGGACTCGGGGAGGCCATCCGCCTGCCGTCGGGCCAGTCCTACGCCAACGGGGGGTATCTCTCGACCCTCTGGAGCGCGACCAGTCAGGCCGTCAAGACCTTTGGGGACGAGGACGCCCGGGGCGTGGACAAGGCGGACAAGGTGCTGCGGGCGGTCCGGGCCCTCGAAGTCCTGCCCGATGCCCCCCTTGACTACGCCGGGCAGGTGGCCAAGGGAATTGCGGGCCCCACCCCCTCCCCCACCTCCATCAAGGCCGCCCTCGACCGAGGCGACACCGCCGCCGTCAAGGACCGCATCGACGCCTACCTCGCCAAGAAGGCCGCCCAGAAGCCCAAGGACTTCACCGAGCCCAAGGACGCCAGCGTCCGCCAGCAGGAGGCCGCCAACGAACTCCGGGGCCGGATCCTCCGCATGAGCGGGACCAAGTTCGACAAGCTCTCCGAGGAGCAGCGGCAGACCCTGGCGGCGATGGACGCCTCCAAGCGGCCCGAGTGGTACACCGAGGAACTGGCCAAGTGGCGGGCGTGGAAGGCCAAGGTTGCCCCGATCTTCGCCGGGCGGGACCTCCCCGACCTGCCCGACTGAGGGATATACTGTCCACACGCCCCAGCCGGGACTCTTGGAGTCCGGCATGGATCCCACTCTCACTTCGAGCGGGCAGGTCCCGTACCTGTCCACCAACTCGACGAACGCCGCGTTCGCCACCGTTGCCGGACGCACCGTCACCGCCCCCACCGCGGCGTCGGTCTTCTCCCTGGGCGCCAATCAGGGGGCCAAGTACCGCGGTGTCCGAATCACCTTCTTCGGCGTCGGCACCGCCGGCACCTCCGGCAACTGGCGGGTCTGGTCCCTCAAGCAGGGCGCGGCCTTCCTGAACGGGTCCACCACCGACTACACCCGCCAGCTCGTGGCGCACGGCACCGCGACGCTCGGCGCCGGGACCGGGGCCCTGTCCTCGGGCCACCCGCTGACCACCGAGAAGATGTGCGACCGGCTCACTTGCATCGCCGACCTCTGGGGCACGGGCGCCGCCGCGGCCAACAACGGCGTGGCCCCCTTCGTCATCACCTGCGCCGCGGGCGGTGAGGCCACCCTCGTTATCAACGACCTCGACGACACCTGGGCCATCGAGGTGGAGTTCGAGAAGGGGACCACGACCTCCCTGAACTGCCTCATTGAGAGGGTGGTCTAATGGCGAAATACTACATCGACGGTGTGAACGGCTCCGACAGCAACAACGGCACCGCCGCCACCACGCCGTGGAAGACGCTCAGCAAGTGGAACACCGCCGTTTTCGCCGTCGGGGCGATGACGACCGCCGACGAGGTGGTCGTCTCCGGCCTCGTGCGCGAGCCTACGGGCGTGACGCTCGACTGCATCGGCGCCGGGTACGCCGCGGGCTCCCGGTACATGCAGGGGATCCGCCAGTGGAACTACGCCCTCGACGGCCCGGTCGGCACGGTCGGCACCCAGACCGAGCAGGACAACAACATCCTGCGGGCCCGGTTCACCTCGGCCGCCGTGCTGGCGGGTTCGACCTCGGGCGGCGGGGCCAGCGTCGCCACGCTCACCGTCACGAACCTGGGCACGACGATCGCCGCGACGGACACGCTCGGGTACCTCACCTACAAGTACTACAAGAACATCGACAAATACGGCCGGCACTACGGACACTTCCTCCAGAAGACCGGCTCCGACGTGGCGGCCAACGGCTCGGGCGACTACCGCTACCTCGCCACCGGCGGGGCAACCTCGACGATCACCTGCGACGGGACCAGCGTGGGGGCCTCGCCCACCATCACCGACTTCGAGTACACCCGCGCCGACATCGGCGCCATCATCCTGTTCCAGAACTGGGAGGGCTTCGGCGTCGGCGGCCCCGCCCTGCTCGACGGGATCACGCTGGACCGGGCGATTAACCGCACGTCCGGCGCCTACCTCGCGTCGATGGAGTCCTGCCAGCGGACCGGGTTCCGCAACTGCGTGGGCTTCGACGGGGGCCACCACGGATTCGGCATCACCGGGTCCGCCAACGTCGGCTGTTGGCTGGACAACGTGGTCGTGATGGGGCTCTACGGCCTCAACTCCGCGGGCGGCCAGGGCGGCAACTCGATGGCGTCGGCGGGCGTGGTCCAGCAGACCAACGCCTTCACCTACACCGCCTCGGGGTTCATCCTGACGGGGACCTTCACGACCCAGCAGTGCCCGCTCCCCGGGACCGTCATCGAGATCACGCAGGGCACGGGGGCCACGGTCGGGGCGACGTACACCGTCGCGGAGGCGACCAGCTCTACCTCGTTCAAGCTGACCACCGCCATCGCGGGCGTCGCCAACGGCGCGAACGACATCAAGTTCAAGGTGCGGAACCGCTGTGACTACAACTTGGTCCAGAACTTCGACTACCACATCTATCCGCCGCTCGGCCTGCTCACGACCTCCAACGTCGCCGCCGCGCTGGCGACGAAGACCTGCATCGGGCTCTCCAACTCGATCACCACCAGCTCCTTCGACGCCCCCTCCATCGGGAACATCTACCGCAAGGGCAAGGTGACGATGTACCCGGCGACGCTCTCCGCCGCCTCGGCCTCGCACTGCGTGGGGATGGGCAACCGCTGCTCCTCCTACGCCAGCGACCCGTGGAACGCCGACACCTACCCCCTGCTCATCGAGGACGTGACCTTCACGGACATGCACATCCTGAGCGGGCTCGACTGCCGGGATGTGGCGTTCCGCCGGTGCAACATCATCCTCGCCCCCTCGGCCTTCACCGCCGCCGGGTCCAACCTCTACGCGGTCCGCATGGCCGCGGGTAACTCCGGGGCGAACGTCCAGATTTGCCGGATCCTGCTGGAGGGGACCACCCTTCTCGCCAACATGTCCCTGACCGGGGCGTCCCACGGGGCCCTCGTCGGAAACCAGTCCAGCACGGGCAACAACCAGACCGCGTGGACCTGGACCCTCTCGACGCTCACGCTCAGCAAGGCCGGGGCCCTGTCCAACTGCCCGCCCCCGCCGGTCGGCGCCGTCATCACCATCACCGGAGGCACGGGTACATCCGCCCCGCAGACGGCCGCCGTCGTCTCCGCGACCACGACCTCCATCGTCCTCGACCGTGCCATCACCGCGACCGACGGGGCGGCGAATATCGCCTTCGATGTCTGCATGGCGGAGTTCCGGGCCGCCAACTCGACGATCCTCTGCACCTCCGGGGACTTCGGCCTCGCCTCGCCCGTCGTCACCTCGCAGACCGTGTGCTACGACGCGGGCCCGCCGGCGTCCCTCCGCGGGGCCTTCTTCGGCTTCCGCAACTGCATCTTGGGCTTCGACCGCACGAATCAGGCGACGAACCAGAACATCTTCCAGGGCGACACCAACCAGTCCGACGGCTCGGCCTTCGGCGCCAGGCGAGTCTGCCAGGGCAACGTCTACGTCAACCACACGTCAATCAGCCAGGCGACCAGCCTCACCACGAACGCGACGTTCCTCCACCGCACGACCGGCGTGGACCGCACCGGCTTCGCCGACGGCGGGGACACCACGATGAACGGCTGCCTGTCCGGGGCCATCTTCCCCAACTCGCACCTCGCGACCAGCCCCCCGGCCCCCTCGTCCTCCATCCTCGGCGGGAGCAACCGCCGCCGCTCCACCGGCGCCCCCGGCGCGTGGCAGTTTGGCCGATCCCTCGACGACCTCACCCCACCCCGCGGCCGTGGCCGCTGAAAGGACCCCATGCTGTCGATGTTGGAGCAGGTTCCTCAGTTCGACCTCTTCCAGTTCCTCCAAGTCACCGGCACGCCGGGCACGCTCTTGGTGATCTACATCGTCTGGTGGAGGACCGTGGGCAAGGAGAAGGCCGACCAGGACAAGGCGACGGCCGACGCCCACAAGCGGACCGCCACGATTCTCGGGGAGGTCTCCAGCAACCTCTACCGCCTGCACGACAAGACCGAGCGGCTGCACAAGGACATGGCCGAGGAGGCCGCCGAGCTGCTCCACCGGGGCGAGCGCGTGGTGGAACGCCTCGATGAGCGGTTCCCCTCGGGCACGATCAACCCGCCGCGCCACGCCGGAGCCTGACCGATGGCCAAGAAGAACAAGCGAAGGCGTCCGCAGATCAAGACGCCGCCCGTGAGCCGTCAGACCCCGCGGCAGACCTTCGGCGACCGCCAGCGTCCGGAGATCGTCCCGCCGCCTCCCCCCCAGCCCAAGGAGAACCCGTGAAGATCCTCGCCCTGCTCCCCATCCTCGCCCTCGCGGGTTGCTCCAGCCCCAACCAGTCCCACACCACCGTCGAGCCCGGCCAAGCCCAGATCCGCCAGGAGACCCACAAGACCGAGCCAGTCGTCGCCCACGAGACCCGCACCATCGAACACCTCACCCCCGAGGGCAAGGTCGAGAGCGTCGAGAAGGTCCAGCGGGTCGAGACCGGCGGGGGGGTCATCCTCGAGAAGTCCGAGGGCACCAGCCACGGGGCCGGGATCGACACCACCGCCGACGCGATCGCCCAGACGTTCAGCGGCTCGGCGCCCGTGCTCGCCCTGCCCGGCGGGGCCTCCGCCACCGGCGGGGACTCCGACAGCTCGACCAAGGGGACGGCCGTGCTCCCCAAGAACCTCTGGGGGAACCCCCTGCTCTGGGCGGGCGTGTTCTGCCTGCTCGGCGCTGGCGCGGCGTTCTACTTCGCCCTCCGCCGGGCGGCCCTGGTCGCGGGCGGCACGGGCCTGGCCCTGATCGCGGCCGCGCTCTACCCCGCGGTGCTGCTGTTCGTCGCGGCGGGCGTGCTGGCGGTCGTGGTGGCGGTCTACGTCTACGCCGAGCACAAGGGCCGCAGCGGCACGGAAGCCCTCCGGGCGGTCGTGGCGGGCGTGGCTGGGGTGCCCGCCGAGGTGCAGGCGGTGGTCACGGCGGAGATCGCCAAGCACGCGGACGAGGCGGACAAGGCGACGATCAAGGCCATCAAGCGGGCGGACGACCTCTGAAGGAGGCGAACGCGCTCTTCGACGCGTTTGTGCTCAATCCCGCCAATCGCGTCAAGATCAAGCGACCCCCTTCGCACTATTCGGAGGATTTCATCTACGACTGTGTCGTTCCTTTCGGCGACGGGCGAGTCTTCTTTGAGTTCAAGTTGGACGAGGACCCAGAATTTCCGCAGATCGTGATGGTTAGTGCACACCGGCAAAGATCTTGAAATCATCCATGAATCCAAGTTACCCACGGCGTTGCGTGAACTGCAAGCAGAAGGCCCTAGAGCCTTCGTCGATAGAGTTTCGGACGGAGGTCAAGCACGAGAACGCGCTGCACGAGGTTTTTGTTCCGGACTTGCCATGCGAGAAGTGCACAAACTGCGGTTTCGTGCTGTTGGATGAGGATGCGGACGCACGTGTCCATGAGGTCCTTCGTCAGCAGCTCCGGTTGCTTCCAGCGGCGACATTGACCAATTGCCGCAACCAGCTCAAGGTGAGCCAAAAGCGCTTGGCAGAACTTTGTGGCTTCGCTCCGGAGTCGGTGTCGCGTTGGGAGAGTGGCACGCTCCAGTCGAGAAGTACAGACCGCCTGTTCCGTTTGTACTTCGGAGTGCCTCAGGCCAGGCAGTTTCTCGAACGGCTGGAGAGCGACTTCGAACTTGGTGCATCCGTGATTTGGGAGGTCGAATGCACTGCGATCTACGCAAACGACCTGCTCGGTCAGGCGCTCGTGACGCACCGAGAGCATGGCCCAGACCCTCCATCCGGCACTGTGCAAAAAGGTTCCCTCCAAGCACTCACTTTCGAATGACGATGAAAAACACCGAGAAGAAGAAATCAGAGTCCGGCACGGTGGCAAAGGTGGCTGTCCGAATCGACACCATTCGTGCTATCGTTCAGATTGGCGGGGCGTTTGAAGTGCTCGGCGTTCCGTCGGATCCTCCCTATCGTGCCGCAATGGATCAGCCTGAGTGGACAGTCGTGGAACGCTCGGCAACCTCGCTCACCATCCAGGGGGACTTTTCGTTTCGCGGTGAGAGACAGGTAAAGAAGAACGACACCGTGGCGTATGAGGCCTTTTTCGGCGTGAGCCCGCGCTGACATACGACCGTCATAGGGGGCCGCTCCGGTTAAGGCCGGGGCGGCCCTTTCACCACCCTGCCAGCCTCCACACCCCGTCCACAGAACTTCCCCAAGCCTCCGGGGTGTCCACCCCAGCAGAATCCCCGGTGTCGGGCGCTACACCCCGGTTCAAGCGCCTATCACCACCCGCCCATTTATGAAGGCCCCGGTTATCGGGTAGCGTCCACCCGGCGGGGGCCGCACACCCCCGGCGAGGGGCTTGGTGATGGGCGACGACTGGGCGGTTGAAGTCCTGATAACCCGGAACGGGGCGGTTTTCCAACGATTCCTCTGCGGATTGGGGGACCTCCCCGCCATAGTGGGGGGCATGAGCACCCAACCCGTTCTGTCCCCGAAGCCCGTCGTGGGGCCCACCGCTATCGGCGCGGCCGTGGAGGCGTGGACCGCCGACATGGAGAGGCGGGGGAAGACCGCCGGCACGACGCGCGTCTTCCCCGCCCAGGTGCGCCGGCTGGTCGCGGCGCTGGGCTGGGAGACGCCCGCGGACATGACGTACGCCGGGGCGTCGGGGTACCTCGCCACCCAGCGGAAGGAGCGGGGCTGGTCCGGGACCACCACGGACGGCGTGGTGTCGGCGTTCCGGTGCTTCTCGCGGTTCTGCCACGTCGCCGGGCTGCTGGCCCACGATCCCTTCCTAGGCCTCGGACGCTCCGGGGAGACTGGCGGGCCGGGAAACCGGGCCCTGACGCTGGACGAGGCCCGTAGGCTGATCCTGGTGGGCTACGCCGCCTCCGCCCGGGACCGCCGGTGCAAAGTGCCCCGGGGGCTGTGGTACGGGTTCCTGTTCCTGACCGGGCTCCGCAGCCACGAGGCGGGGCTGTGCCGCTGGGGCGACGTGGACTTTGACCCCGCCTGCCCGGCGATCTACACCGACCCCTCGTGGTCGAAAAACGGCAAACGCCAGCGCGTGGTGCTGGCGCCAGAGCTGATCCCGCGGCTGGAGGAGTGGCGGAAGTGCGTCCCCGCCGGCGTGAAGGATCCGGTCTTCCCCCACACGAGCAACAAGGGCACCTTCGCCGTGGATCGGGTCGCCGCGGGCATCCCCGAGCTGGACGGGCGGCAGCGCCGGTGCGGCCTGCACTCGGCGCGGAAGTCGCTCGCGACCTGGTTGTTCAACCTCGGGGTGTCGGATGCGGTCATCGCGCGGGTGCTGCGCCACGAGACGACCATGACCCAGGCCCGCTACATCGACCCGGATCCGGGGATGGAACTGGAGGCGATTCGCCGCCTCCCGAACATCTTCCCGGGCGCTGTGGAAAACTTCTCCGATTCGCAAGTGCCGGAGAATACGGGACTAAGGACATTTTCTCGGGGAATCGTCCCTGATCGGTTGAAGAATGAGGTCGGTTTCACCGATGATTCACCCAGCGACGACCGACTACCCCGACAAGCAGAACTCTCCCCCCGTTCACCCGAAGGTCGTCGCACACCGAGCCTCAATGGCTCCGGGGGGCGAGTTCCGCAGGTTGGGGTAGATCCTGGGCCCGACAAGGGTTCAGCGGCTGGGCGGGGTTCACCTTCCGGTGAACCTCGGGATGAGAACCGACCCGTTTCCACAGGCCAGACTGGGCATTGTGGGACGCAAGTGGATCCGGTCCTCATCTTTGCTCAGGCCGTTGAACGCCTTGGACGGCTCCTGACGGAGCGAGGACATGGCGGACCAACCGACTACGAGGACTGAGGGGTTCACGCCGGGGCCGTGGAACGCGAAGACGAAGGCGGAGATGAGCCCGAGTCTGGTACGCCTTCTGCGGCCGAACGGCTACTCGGCGTACATCTCGAAGGGGGATGGAGATGGGGGTGGATGGCTCGGGCTTGCGACGGTCATCGTCAAGACCGAGGACGGGGAGTCTGCGGAGGGGCTGGCCAACGCCCGCCTGATCGCCGCCGCCCCGGAGCTGTATGCGGCGTGCGAGGCGGCGCGCAACATGATCTCGCCGGTGGAGGACCCGTCAGACGAGGTTGGGCACCGTGTCCTCGGGCTTCTGAACGCCGCCCTCGCCAAGGCCGGAGGTGTGGCCCATGTGTGACTTCCTCTCCGTCATCGTGCTCCGCTCTGGCGACATCCTGCACCACCCGATGCTCGACTCGCACACCGACATCCAGCGGTATTTCCGCAAGCAGCCTCACCTCACGCACGCACTTCGGGACGAGGATCGGCTTGAGCGTTTCGCCCGCGTCGAGTTCACGCCCACGGACGAGACGTGGTTTGAGCCGGAGAAGTGGGTTCTCCAGATTGACGAGGACATCACGCCGAAGTGGTGGGACGAGACGATGCAGAACCAGACCCGCAAGCGGCTGGTGCATCTCGTGAAGACGATGACACTGGTGGAGGGTGACCACGACCTCATCGTTGATGGGTGCTGGATCGTTGGTGGCAAGGCTAAGGTTAAAGACGTGCGTGGTGGGCGGATTATGACGGTGCGGGACTCGGCCCAGATCACCAACGTGCGGGGCTCGGCCCAGATCACCAACGTGTGGGGCTCGGCCCAGATCACCGACGTGCGGGACTGGGCCCAGATCACCAACGTGCGGGACTCGGCCCAGATCACCAACGTGCGGGGCTCGGCCCAGATCACCGACGTGTGGGGCTCGGCCAAGATCACCGGCGTGGGGGGCTCGGTAACACTGGACAAGTCCGCCAAGGCGGCGGTGAAGGCCGGAGGTGCGGCATGAGCCCCACCCCCCGCCTGAGCATGTCCGACCACCGCCTGCTGGCCGACATCGAGAACGCCGAGGAGGTGGTGGCCGCCAAGGACGCCCGCGACGCCGCCGCCAGCAAGGCCCGCGTGCGTGCCCACATCCAGCAGAAGATCGGCCCGACGGTCGCCGCGATCGACGCCGCCCTGGGCCGCACCGCTTGCCCCCGCTGCGGCGAGCCGATGACCGAGCTGGAGCCCCGGAAGGCCGAGCCCGACACGGGCGTCCAGGCCTTCGCCGGCGGCATGGGCTGCGACGGCTGCGGGGCGGAGGTGGAGGATGAGGAGGCCCGCGATGACCAGGACCGGCGCGAGGACGACGGCCGCCGCTGGGGGCCCAGCATCTTCATCCCGACGTTCTGTCTCGCCCTCTGCGGCCTGCTGATCCCCGCCCAGCCGACCCCGATCAACGACTCTCTCCCCTCCAGCAGCGGCCTGCACGACGCGGGCCGGGCGACGAACCCCGCGCCGAACAGGGACGGGTGGCGCGGGTTCCTGTACAGCACCTGAGACCAACGCGGCACCGCCGCAGAAAGGCCCCATCATGGGACACTGGAAGATTGTCATCGAGGGCGTCGGGGGGAACAACAACAACCTCCCCACCGACGCGGACTACATCGCCCGGAAGTTCGCTCTCGCGCTCGCCCGAGACGGGCAGAGCATCGGCAGCGCCACCTTCACGCTAAACCCAGAGAACCCCGAGTTCGCCAAGGTGAGCACGCTCCCCACGACGGAGCCCGAGTGCTCTCCTCACCCGTCAATGGCGGCGGTGCTCCAGTTCTTCGCGTTCGCCCACTTGCCCCCGACCCTCCAGGCCGCGAGCAAGCCCTTCGCGGACTTGGCTCATCGCATCTCGCAGGGGCCGCAGAACGCCGAGGCCACCGTCGCCCTTCGCAAGCTGCTGGAGGCCAAGGACGCGGCGGTGCGGGCGGTCCTTTCCAAGCCCACCTGACGCTCGCCGTGGTGGTCGAGCGCCAACACCCCCGCCCATGCGAGAGCGGCCGGCGGGGATTAGGAGATGCACATGCAGTTGATCGAAGCCGAAATCGTCGCCGTCGAGAAGAAGCCCCTTGCCCGGTGCGAGACGTACATCGTCGCGTACCCGTTCCCGAGCGACAAGGGGTTCGCCCTCACCGGCACGCTGACTTTCGACGTGACGCCGTACCGCACGCCGGAGCAGGCGTTGGTTCAGGCGCAGGAGTTCGCCAGCCAGCGGATCGGGTCGGTGATCCTGCATGTGCCGGGAGGTGCGGCGTGAGCAACCCGCTGCCGAACGCGTGTTCCTATCTCGATCAGAAAATGGCCGAACTCCGAGACGAGTTTCGGGCCATGCCCGACGATCAGAGGAAGGCACTGGGGGTTTTTCTCGCGGATCAGGGCGGGATATTGGGCGGTACGAACGTCGCCGGTGCCCAGTGGATCGGCGTGGCGTGCCTGCTGATGTCGACTCAGTTGGCGGTTTGGCAGCAGGAACTCAAGGCCGGAGGTGCCCGATGACCGGCCCCCTCTCCACCCTCTCCGTCTCCCTCTACCTCATGGTCGCCGTCTGCGGGTTCGTCGCCGTGACCTACGCCCTCGCGGCGGAGTTGTCGCGGGCCGCGCACCAGTGGTCCGAGACGCATCCCGACGTGCAGCACGCGGAGGCCCGGCGGCGGGTCTGGCGGTCGATCGCCTGGCTGGTGCTGCTGCTGGCCGTGGGGATGACCGTGGCGGCGTGGGTGGCGGGGGAGGTGGGACGGTGAGCTTCACCCCCGAGCAGCAGGCCGAGCGCCGGAAGTACCTCACGGCCTCCCGCGCCCCGGCCGTCCTGGGCCTGGACCCGTGGAAGTCGCCCGCCGACGTTCTGGCCGAGTACACGCTCCCCCTCGATGACGACGGCGCTGGCGAGGCGGCGGAGATCGGACTGGACATCGAACCCGCCCTCGTGGCCTGGGCAGTGCGTGTCCGCGGCCTGGCTGCCCCGGTGACCCAGCGGTGGGCGGTCTCCCCCAACGGCGTGATGGCGGCGACGCTGGACGCGACGGTCGGAGAGACCATCGGCATCGAGGCCAAGACGGCGGGCATCCTCAACCCCGCCGGGATCGGAGACGAGTGGGGCGAGGCCGGGACGGACATGATCCCGACCAAGCACCTGATCCAGGTCGCGGCGCAGTTCGTCGCGGCACCGTCGCTCGAGACGATCCTTGTGCCGGCCCTGATCGGCGGGCGCGGGCGGGCCCTGTACGAGGTCGAGCGGGCCAAGCCCGAGATGCGGGACCTGATCGCCGAGGTTGAAATCCGGTGCGTCGCGTGGTGGCGGTGCCATGTGGTGGACCGGAAGCCGATGGATCCTGGGGCACCGGCGCCGTCGATGGAGACGCTGCGGCGGATCCGTCGGGAGCCCGCGTCGGTCATCGACCTGACCGGGCATGCCGAGGCCGGGCAGGCCGTCGCGGTCTGGCGAGAGCTGACGACGGCGGCGGGAGCGGCGGCGAAGCTGGCGGAGGACGCGAAGGCCCGGGCGCTCGCCCTGCTCGGCACGGCGGAGGCGGCCAGGGTGGTGGTGGACGGCGAGGCGAAGCTCTTGAAGTACATGGTCGAGCCCCGCAAGGGGTACACGGTGGCCGCCTCTGAACCGCGCGTCGCGCGGTTGGTGAAGCTGCCGAAGGGAGGTCTGTGATGGGACAGGTTCAGACGCTGGTGAGGTTGGATGGTGAGGGTCGGCCGGAGGAGGCGGGCGCCTTGGCGGGGTTCGAGGGGAGCGCCGCGAACGTCGGCGCCCTGGCAAATCAGGTGGGGGCCGTCGCGTCCGTCGCCCGTGAGGAGGCCGAGGTCAAGGCGGCGATCGTCCTGGCCCGGCGGTTTCCACGGGACGAGGCGGCGGCGTACACGAAGATCATGCGGTCCTGCGACCGGCCTGGGTTCGCGGACGGGGCGGCTTACCGCTTCCCCCGCGGCGGCCAGAACGTGACCGGCCCGTCGATCGACCTGGCCCGTGAGCTCGCCCGCTGCTGGGGGAACATCCGCTACGGCCTGCGGGTGGTCTCCGCCGACGACGATCAGGTCCACATCAAGGGCTACGCCTACGACTGCGAGACCAACAACTACGTGGAGGCCGAGGACAAGTTCGCCCGGCTGGTGCAGCGCAAGAACCGGCAGACCGGCCAGACCGAGTGGGTCGCCCCCGACGAGCGGGACCTCCGCGAGCTCGTGAACCGCCGCGGGGCGATCTGCACCAGAAACGCGATCCTCCAGCTCATGCCCCCCGACGTGATCGACGACGCGATGGTCCGGGCGAACACGACCCTCCAGCGTGCGGCGGCGGGCGAGATCAAGCAGGACCCGGCCCAGGCGATGCGGCGGATGGCGTCGGCCTTCTCGGAGTTCGGCGTCACGTCCGAGATGCTGGAGAAGAAGATCGGCCACCCGCTGTCGGCGCTGAGCCCTGAGGAGTTCGCCACCCTCCGCCAGATCTTCGCCTCGCTCCGTGACGGGCAGTCCCGGCGGGAGGAGCACTTCGAGGTGGGCGGGGTTGCGCCCCAGGGCGAGCCGACGGGCAGCCGCGCCGCCCAGGCCCTCGACAAGCTCAAGGGAACCGAGACGCCCAAGGAGCCCGAGGCCCCGAAGGCGGAAACCACGTCGGAGACCAAGCCCGAGAAGCCCAAGGGCATCGGCGACGCCAACGCCGAGCCGCCGCCCGGGACGCTGTTAGGTGAAGTGCTGGCGGAGAAGCCGCGCAAACGCTGATCTTCCTCCCCCGGGGCCTCTCCCCCGGATCCTCGCTCGCCCCGGGAGTGAATCCCCGGGGCGGGTTTCCCGGCCGCTTGTTTGGTGCGTCCGGTCTCGTCCGTGGGCGTGTTGCTCGCGGGCGGGATTCCTCCCCCCGCCACACCACGGGGGGCAACCCCTGGGGCGGCGTCCGCACACCACGGCGCCGGCCCCGGATTCCCAACAGGTCACTCCCCCCCAAACGGAGGCCTGTTTCAGCGGGGCGTACTCCCCGCCGGGCCACACCCATCCGAGGAATCGGGTGGGGTGGGTTGTGAAAGCCGGATGCAAACTCTGCCGCAAGCCGCATCCCGAGGACCCACTCGGGCGGGTGTGGCTCGGGCGTCGGCTGTATCCGGTGACGCTCCCGACGAAGTACGGGGATGAGACGGTGCAGGAAACGTACTGGACCGACCGCCCGTGCGAGTGCGTGACGGGCGTGTTCAAGGAGGCGACGAAGTGAACCCGTACACCATCCACGACGCCGCCGGCGAGAACGCGGGGAAGCCCCCGGTCTGGAACGTCAAGGGCCCGGGCATCGACCGCCTCGTCACCGGGCCGTGGGCGCAGCACACCAAGTCGCGGGCCGAGCAGGCCGCCGAAGACCTGAACATCGCCTACCGCCAGGGCTTTGAGGCGGGGAAGAAGGAACGCGCATGAACTACGACGCCGCCATGTTCGACACGCCGACCGCCAGCCTGCCGCGCTTCTTCTGCGTCTACAACGACAAGGCCCTCGCCGACTTCTCCCCGGGCATCCCCGTCATCCCGTGGCAGAACGCGGGCGAGTGCGACGAGCCGCTCAAGCCCGTCCAGCCGGTCACGGGCCCGTGCCTGATCGACAGGGAGGAATGGGAGTGGAACCGCGACATTCACGCCTCGTACTGGCTCACGCTCGCCCGCAACGCCGGGTCAGAGCGACTCATCGCCTACGACCCGTTCGGCTGGGATCCCGCCCAACTCCGCACCACCGGATGGTGGCTCCGCATGAAGGGCTGGCTCGGGTTTGGCCATGCCGCCGCCCACATGGCCTCCCGCCGGGCCCTTGTGCCCTACCTCACGGACTACGCCGCATGGGCGACGGACGTTTACCCGCCGAACGGGTACGACTGGGCGGGCTACTCGGAGTGGGCCCTCCTCAAGATCAACGCCCACGTCCGGGTCTGCGTGGAGAACCGCCGCATTCCCGTGGTGCTCCTCCACCTCGACAGAGACCTCACCATGCAGGCCCGTCTAGTGAAACTCGCCGACAAGCGGATCCGCTGGGGGATGTGGAGCGACCCCGCGACGTGGGAGGACGTGGCGGTTCACGCGCAGGCGGTGCGGGCGTTCATGGGGTTGGTGAGAGAGGGGCAGGTGACGACGTGATCCTCTCCAAGCAATGCGACCGCCTCGCCGCCTTCTACGCCGCGTACGAGCGGGTGAAGTTCGGGGGCGCTCGGCCGTGTTCCACCCGCTACACCACCCGTCAGGCCGACGACTGGGGCCACCGCGTGGGGCTCCAGCCAGTACCGGACCAGAAGGCGACAGAGGCGGAGATTGAGGCCTGGGAGCGGCGGCTGGAGGCGGTGGTGGCGCGGGGGGTGGTGGCGTGAAGGACCCATCCTCAATCTCCGACGTTCTCTCGGGCCGCGCCAAGTGGTGCGTGGTGACGGGGGATTGCCTCGACGTACTGCGGACGATCCCGGCGGGGAGCGTGGATGCGGTGGTAACGGACCCGCCGTATGGGATGGATTGGTGCTTCACAGGACAGGGTAGTGGACAGAATGCGCAGGGCGGGCGGGAGTCTGTGACCAAAGGAAAGACGATCAAGGGGGATGCCGCCCCGTTCGATCCAGCCCCGTTTCTGGAGTTCGAGAAGGTTCTCATGTGGGGCTTTCACCACTTCAACGCGAGACTCCCGAGCGGTTCAGTTCTGGTCTGGATCAAGAAGTACCCAGACGCCTTCGACACGTTCCTGAGCGATGCGGACTTGGCTTGGATGCGTGGCGGGTGCGGCGTCTACTGCTCGAAGGTCATAAACCCCGCTTCGTTTCAGTCTGAGAAGGTCCACCCGACGCAGAAGCCCGTCGAACTGATGCGATGGTGCGTGGAGAAGGTTGGATCGGAAGAGGGAGGCCTTGTCCTTGACCCCTTCTGCGGCTCCGGCACCACCGGCGTCGCCTGCATGCAGACCGGCCGCCGCTTCATCGGCATCGAGATCGACGAGGGATACGCCGCCATCGCACGCCGCCGCATCGCCGAGGCGGCGAACCACTTGTTCCAGGAGGCACCGTGAACGCCGGCCCGTACACCGCCCACGACGCGACCCCGCTCAACGACTTTCACCCCGTGTGGAACGTCAAGGGGCCCGGCTACGACCGGCTCATCACCGGCGACCACCACAAGGGCGTGGCGGAACACGCAAGGGCCCTCGCCGCCGACCTGAACATCGCCTACGCCGAGGGGCGCAAGAGCACGGGAGCGAAGGCATGAACACCCTCACCATCACCCTCCCCCTCCCGCCCAAGCATCTCAGCCCCAACGCCCGGCCCCACTGGCGGGCGAAGGCGAAGGCGACGAAGGCGTATCGGATCACAGCCGGGTTGACGGCGGCAGGGATCCTGACGGGCCAGCACGATCCAAGGCCCATGTGGAAGTCCGCCACCGTCCAGGTCCGGGCCTTCTACCGGGACGCCCGCCGGCGGGACAAGGACAACATCCTCGCCAGCCTCAAGGCCGCCTTCGACGGGCTCAAGGACGCGGGGCTCATCGAGGACGATTCGGGGCTCACGCACCTCCCGATGGTGCTGGCGGTGGACAAGGCGAGGCCGCGGGTTGAGTTGGTGGTGACGAGGGCGGAGTGATCCGTCTCGCCCTGACGGGTGAGGCGGGGGTTGAGCAGCGGGGCCAGAAGCCCGGTCCCTTTCGCCCGGGATCGATTACGCCGCTCTACTCCGTCGGTTGGCCGAAGCCGATCGGCGGGGGTTTCGGGCCGGGTGTTCCGGCTCACGTCTCGGATGGTGGGGGCAAGGAGTTTCCGTATGGTCGCTGACACGCAGAATGGTTCCGTGATGGTCCCGAAGAAGTCCGCCCGCATGGCGCCGGTGAAGGAGGCCGCGCCGGTCGGCGCCGTGGCTATCGACATCCCGCCGCTCGACATCCGGCGATTCACGCTCAAGATCGTGGGAGACAGCCCGTTGATCTGCCACGCATGGAGCATGAAGGCGCGGGCGATGATCCTCGACAAGCACATGAAGAAGGCCAAGGGCGCCCGCGATGCCAAGGACCCCGTGGCCGACTTCCTTGACTCCCTGTACTGGATCAGCAAGCGGCCCGCCAAGAACACCCTCGCCGCGATCAAGGGCGCAAGGTTCGGGTTTCCCACTCGGGCGCTGAAGGCGGCGGCGGTTTCGTCCGCCAGCTTCATCAAGGACATGACCAAGGTGGAGGGCCGGGGGGCGTTCCACATCGACGGCGAGCTGGTCGAGATCCGGGGCACCCCGCACATGCGAGAGGACATGGTGCGGCTCCCGATGAACGGTGTGGACGTGCGATTCCGAGGAGAGTTCTTGAAGTGGTCGATGGAGTTCGTGGTCCGGTACAACGCTGCTCTGAGTCCGGAGCAGATCGTGAACCTGTTCAATGTCGCCGGTTTTTCGGTCGGGATCGGCGAGGACCGGCCGCAGCGTAGCGGGTCACACGGGATGTTCCACGTTGCGACTGATGGGGAGTGATCTTGGCAGGCGTGTCCAGGCACGGCCTGTTGCGGCAAGGCATGGCATGGCTCGGCAAGGCAGGCAAGGCACGTGTGGCAAGGCGAGGCTAGGCAGGGCAGGCAAGGCTCGGTGTGGCTGGGCGAGACGTGGCGAGTCTGGGCGAGGCGGGGCAGGGCAGGCATGGCAAGGCTCGACTAGGCGCGGCAAGGCGGGGCGCGGCAGGGCAGGCAGGGCGTGGCGCGTCCGGGCAAGGTTTGGCGGGGCGGGGTATGGCAGGGCAGGCAAGGCACGGATGGCATGGCGCGGCAAGTCAAGGCAGGCAAGGTTCTAGGAGATTCCAATGAGCATCAAGTACAAATGGAGTTCAGGTAGTCCCGGGATCCCGGCCCAGGTCGCCGGCGAGTTCGTCGAGGCCATGCGGCAGGAGAAGGGGCACGTCACCGCCCGCGAAATCCTCGACGCCGCACGGAGCGA
>ERZ650311.733-NODE-733-length-18903-cov-5.951666_pt1 | contig 18903 bp, 24 predicted proteins | sample MGYA00376247_ERZ650311 | MGnify/ENA primary metagenome ERZ650311 (study PRJEB26733, sample SAMN07839324) | wastewater metagenome | biome: small river; feature: stream; material: water | place: USA: North Carolina | collected 2016-07-28 ... | reverse complement strand
CGTCGAGGTATTGCGAGACATCCCGCGCCCGGTCGCGTTGCGCTTGGATCGGTGCAAGCAAATCAGGCGGAGTGCTGGCGGCAATGATTGCCTTCGTAATCTTGCGAATTTCAGCGGCGGATTGCTGCGCTTTCGAGCGAGCGCCCAAGATGAACCCGTCTATGGTTTGCTCACCGATGCGGTAAAACTCTTTGGAAGGCGATTGAATGCCCAGCCGTTCCTTGGCTGCCTTCAAAGCGTTACTGGCCAAATCTTTCAGCGTGGCATACAACTCTTTGCCCTTGTCTAGCGCGCCACGGATCAGCCCGCGCACAATGTCTTGCCCTGCCTGAAAGAAGGTCGGCATCAGACTGTTGAGCACTTTCACCGAACCAGTAGCCAACGAGCGAAGGCCGGTTTCCCAATTGCCATTCAGCAAAGCGAGCACGCCCCGCGCCGTGTCGAGAATCCCGCTTAACGTCTCGCCAATCGTCTCCTTGATGAATTGCCAAACCGCTTTTGTGTTGACGGAAATGCTTTGCCCGTAGTTTTGCCAAAACTCGCGTGCCTCTGACACGAAGCCGCGCACACTGTCACGAAGCCCCCCTAAGTTTTCGTCATAGGCTTCCTTAATGGCTTTGATTTCGGCAATGGCGATAGCGGCAAAGGCTGTTACTTCCGGTCCTAAGACTGTCAGCGCAGCGGTAACAGCCCCCACACCTAACGCTGCGTTTTGTCCGGTGGGGCTTAGTTGGTTGAAGCGTTCCCCAAGCTGCGCGATGAATGAATCCACTGCCTTCAAGGCCGGTTCCAATTGCGAGAAAACACGCTCGCCAATAGGTGCGAGGCTGTCTAAGATGCGGTCTTTCAACTTGTCGAACCGGGTGCCGATGGACTCTTGAATTTGCGAGAAACGCGGGTCATTGTTGATGGCATCAGCCAAGCCGCTGAAGAAAGTTTCCGCCGTGAGCTTGCCCGCCTCTTTTAACTCTTTGAGTTTTTTGGCGTCTTTGGTCCCGAATGCCGTTTCAAGTAATTGCTCAAAGATCGGCACGCGGCCCAACGCTTCTTTGATGTCCGAACGTTCAAACCCCTGATTGAAAATCTGGCCCAGATTGCGCGTGAAGGCGTCCGCGTTCTCAATGTCGAACACACTGCCCAAGCGGCCCGTGGCTTCGATGGTGCGCAGCCGTGTGCGGTCAGTCAGACGGTCGTCAGCCCGCAATTGCTGAAATGATTGAATCACGCCGCTGCGCGTGAGTCCTGGCGTGTTGTCGGCAAAGGCGCGTAATTCTTGAATGCGCCGCTTCGCCCTCTCGGCATTGCCTTCAAAGATGGCCAGCGCCTTTTCGGCACGGTCGTTTTGTACCACACGCTCAAACAGCGATTGTCCGCCCAACACGCCCGCCGCTGTGGCTGCCAGCCGCGTAATCGTGCCGGTTAACCCTCTCGCAATTTCGCGGGTTCGTGCGGCTGCGCGTTCGCGTTGCTCGATGATGCGCCGCTGATGCTGGGATTCGTTGTTGAGATCGCGTGCGCGTAGGGTGTCCAGTTGCGCCAGTTTGCGGGCTTCAATGACTTGCTGCTGAGCAATGCCGCGCTCGCGTAATTCAGTCAGCCGCCGCATATGAGTGCTCTCCGCTGCCTGTTCGCGGCTTTGCGCCTGTGCCCGAATCTGGGCAAGACGCTCAAAACCCTGCTTTGCGGTCGTGCCGCCCAACGCATCGGCCAGCCGCTTGCCAAACTCTTGCGCCTGCCGGTTCAGTGAATCAATGGCCTGCTTGCCGCGCTTTTCAAACTCGGAAAACCCGCGCTCGAAATCGGCTTGGCTCATTTCGCTACTGATCACAATTGCCGCCATTGCACCTACTCCTTTTGCTGCTTGACCCGCTTGCGGATGTATTCAAGTGACTTTGCTTCGTAATCGGCCTTGCCTTGCACCTTGGGCGATTGCTTGTCGTGCTCGTCCGCTCGGCTTTGCCGCTCTGCCAACTCCAAGGCACTCAACCCGCGCCATTCCGCCACCGTGAGCGCGTCAGGATAGGCGAACGAAGCGCCCCGGCTGCGCAGCCTGTCCAAGTCCAGCACCCGCGCCGCGTGGCTTTGCACCGCTGCCGCGTCCAACGTGCGGTAATGGCCCAGCTTCGACCAGCGACGATTGCACTGCGGGCACGCCGTCGCAGGCGTTGCGCCCGCTGCGGCCAGCGGTAAGCCTGGGAAGCGCGGACACTCGGTTTCCCCCACACACGGCGACAGCGCCGAATCCGTAAAGCACTGAGCAAAATAGGCGCTCAGTGCGTCCGTCAGTCCTGGGCAGTCACATTGTACGCATCCAGCAGGCAATTGATTACGGCCCGCTTGCTGAGCGGGTCAATCGTGCGCAGTTTGAAGGTCGCCGCCTCGCCGTCCACGGTTTGAATCAGCTTGTCGTACAGTTCCACAAATGCGCGCAGGTTGCCTTGAATGCGCGTGCCGGTCTGTTTGCCCGCCTTCGTGGTCGAGACTTTCACCGGCTTGAAGGCGGCATATTCCTTATCATTCGGGTTGCGCAATTCGTGGACAACCTTGCAGCCGTGGATCGTCTGCACGACGCGCACGGTTTCCGCGCCCAAGTCAAAGTACTCGTCCGCGTTGGCCTCTTCGCGTTCAATTTCGCACTCGGTTGCCGTGAGCATCTGAATTGCGCGCAGCTTGTGCGCGGCGGGCAAACGGTCGGCGAGTTCCTGTCCCACTTGCGTCTCAATCGCTGGGTCAATGCCAGGGGCTTTGTAGCCACTCACGCGCCGGACGATGGCACGCCACAGGGTCAGATCAGCCTTGATATTGTCGGTTTCGATTTCGTCACCACCGCTTGCGCTGACCGATTCCATTGCGGCCAGCTTTTCACGCTCTTGCAATTGCACCAACGTGGGGCGCTCTAAAATGTGCGTGACATAGGCGGGCTTGGCGGCTGTGCCTCCATTGAAGCGCAAGGCGAACTCCGTCTGATTCCAGTCGTAACCTGTTTTCAACTCTTCACTCATTCGGGATGCTCCTTTGACCAATACCCCAACGGGCAATCCGCGCCCGTCAGTCTCGTTTTGGTGCGCAAATCGCTGCCCCACCAATGCGGACAGCCGCACGTACCACAGTATAAAGATCGCTCAGTTTGGATTTTATGCGGGCACAAAAAACAGGTGGCGAGCCGGTCTTGCTGCTGCACCACCGGCACGTCACCTGCTGAAAGTTTACGAACTACCGCAAGAAAAGAAACCACCTGCACCGCGAAACTCATTTGACCGGCTTAGCTTTCTCGACAGGCTTTTCGACGGGTTCTGCTGGCGCTTTCGCTGCCAGGAATTGCGCCGCCGTTTGCCCCTGCCGAACGGCCAAGAGGCTTTCCGCTTTCGTCATTCCCGCCCATTCGTGCCCTTCAGGGAACACGCCATTGCCGGTCAGTGCTTTATGCACCGCATTGCGAAATGCCACTTCTTCTTTGCTCAATCCTTGTGCCATTGTCTGCGCCTCCAACGCGCTCAAATCTGCTTTTCTGCCGCAGCCTGTGCAAGCCATCGCTTATTTGTAATTGCTGGTCGTGATATTTGTAACCGCGAACGTTAGGGGCGTTGCATTGTTGGTTGCTTGCAGCGTCAGGTCGTAGGCCAGGATCGTGTCGTTATCCACAACCGGTGTGGATGCCCACACGCCTTCGGCAATCGTGATGTCAATGGCGTACTCGTAACTGCTCGCAATCGTGTCACCTTCCAAGCGGATCGTGACGGAGGTAATGGCTTCGCCCGTTGCGTATTGTTCCCAGTAGCCCGATGCGCCCGTAACCTCTTCCGCATTCACGCGGAACGTGCAACCAATGTTGCGCGGGAACGTCCACGGAATTTCGGTGACGTATTTGCCCTTGCCACCGCTCGGCCCTTGTGTCGTGTCGCTACCTTGGCGCAGCGTGGTTGGGTTCGCGTTGTTGTTCAACTCAAATCGCCACGAAAAGACATCCTGTGCGAACAAGTCCCGCGTGCCATCATCATCCGTGATTGAGATGGACGTGACCGGCGTGGGCGGGCAAACACCCGTTGCGCTCGGCACCGTGAACGGGCAGGGGTTGGTGTACTTGCCCGAACCAATCATTTCGACTTCGCACACGGGCAGATCGCCGCCCACTTGCGAGAGGGCATAGCGGTTGACCACCATTCCCGCGAACAGCCACGAGATGTCATCGTTCACCCAGGCGAAAGAGCGGCCCTTGAGCGCGGCAGCAGTCGCCAGTGTCGCACTGTGCTTATAGGCCGCTGTGCCGCCCTGTTGCGCCGTGGTGACAGACGAACCAAGAGCTTGCAGACCAAGGCGTCCCATTAAGCCCGTGAAGGAAAAGGGCGGATTAAAGGGAAGCTGAATCGGCTGCCAGTAGCCATTGCAAAAGCCTTCAGGGAATTCCGTATTGCCCTGGATCGGCGTTTTTTCAAGCTGCGGAATGACGAGCGGCACCGGCTCAATCAGGATGCCGGTGTAGTCGGAATCGGTCGTGGATGCCGTGTTGTAGGTGGCTTCAGGAATCGTGCTGAACGCCATCGCTGTGTTTCGCGTGTAAAATCTCGCCATCGCCTCTCCTTATAGGTTGCACAAAATCACTTGAATAAATCCGGTATAGTAATGCGCCACACTGTCACCGGCTGGCCCAAATCCTCTATCGCCCTGCCGCAGCCCGCGCACCTGACACCCGCCAATTTCCTTGACTGCCAGGAATGCTTTCTCAACATCGCGCACGTTTTGATCAAAGGTGCGCTGGCTGTTCACGTTCGTCGTGCCTGCGTCGTAGCCGTACTGGTAAACGATTTCGATTTCGGCAGGAATTGCCCAGGGCTTTGCAATCGCGCCCGTGTAATCGCTGCGAATCTCGCCCACATACCAGCCGTTAATTCGCCCGCCATCGTCCTTACTCACAAAGAGCGTCGGCTTTTCGCCTCGCTGATGCGCCAGCTTGTTGCGGTCGTGGATGACGGCGCGGGTTTGCCCTTGCTCCGTCACCCATTCCAGCACCTCTACCACGTCAGCCCGCAAAGCCGCGTCAAGCCCTTCATCGCGCCCCACGCTGACATCGCCATCGTTGCGGCTGAAAAAGCCGAAGCTATTTGCTGTCGCACTGACCAGCCGGGCGAGTTGTTGCGCACCAAGAGCCATTAGAACAACGAATTCAAGCGGTACATCTCAACCGTGGATTCCACCGAAACCAGCGCAAATGGCCGGTTCAAGCGATCCTCCAAAAAGCTGGCATAGGGCGCATTTACCGTAAGCTCAGCCTTCAAATCCGACACTTGCACAATCGGGATGGCGTTATACAAGCGCCCCGTCTGCCGTGCGGGCGCTTCGCCCTTGGCCGAACGGCGCGCAAACGGCCCCGGTCTGCCACTCTTGGGCGACGTGAACCGCCGCCGCATTTCCTCGCGCACCTTTTCGAGCAAGCGAAATAACACCGGCCCCGCGCCCTTGGCGACATCGGCCCGAAACTGCGGCTTGCTGAATTGTGCGACAAAACGAAACATCTGATTATTCCTGCGGCGTCAGAATGAAGCGCCACGCCTGTTCAAGGCCTTCCGGCGCAGTACTTAATTGCACAGCCCAGGTACGGCCATTCCAGGTACAGCGGGCCAAATAACGCACCTGTTCAGTGCTCAGCTTATCCACCGGCACCGTCAGCACTCGCTGATAGGCCGTGCCACTGTCAGCGTGTCCGTCAAAGCCTGCCTGTACCGGCTCAATCAGGAATTCGCCTGGATTCAGCGTCAGCAGATCGTCCAACCCGCCATCCGTCTCGGCAGTCTGATCAAGCTCCTGGAACACGAGCGGCGTGTTTTCGTCCTGCTGCCTGTGCGTTAGCGTGGCGAGCAGTGCGATGCCGTGCGCCTCCATTTGCGCCAAGAAGTTCACGACAGCACCAGCCTTGCCCCGTGCTCGATCAGTCCAGACAGCGCCTCATAAGCGAAGCGCAGCCGCACCGCTGCCGGTCGCGTGCGGTCAATCGTCTGCGTGCTGGTTTTCAGTATTTGCTGAATAGCGAGCGGATCATTTAATGCCGGGTCAAGGATCATCGCATAGGCAATTTCACACTGCGCGTCTTTGATTGGCTGCGGGATTTCGTCAGAATCGAAAAAGCGTCCATCCGCCGTGTACAGCCCTTGCCCTGCGCCTGCGATTTCCGGCCATTCGCCCGCCAACGTGCGCCCACGCTCTTGCGGATTGTTCGCCTCGCGTGGCCAGCACAACGCTTGCACGGTATCCACGCGCCGCCCCTTGAAGCGCAACCCTTCCAGAATTCGCATTGCGGTGAGCAATGCGCGCCCCTCTTGATCTTCATCGCCAGTGGGCCATTGCTCGCCACCTAAGCGGCTTGCAAAGTACGTGCGCGCTTCTGTCACCGTGGCGTAGGTGTTTGCGCTGGCGCTTCCAACTGTGGCAGTGAGCGTGGGCATTGCTTACTTGAGTGATTTGCGGCCCCGTGCGGCTACTTTCGCCCCTTGGGAGCCTTTTTCTTGGGCTGTTTGACCGGCTTGGCCTTCGGCGTCTTCTTGCCCGCCGTCAGCGTCACCATGGATTGATTGTTGCTCGCGTGGTTGTTCATCGCGTTTGACCTTTGCGGCAGGAGGCTCGGCAGTGTAGCCGTTTCCGCTTGCCAGGATTTCGCGGGCATCTACCGGCGCACACACGTGAGGCGTGCCATCCGGCGCATAAATCGTGATGGAATCCAGGGAAGGCCGAAGTACAGCCTTCCCCTTGGTTGTGGTCACAGTTGCCATTAGTCGTCACCCGGGAAACAGCCCACAATCGTGATCGTGCCAGTCACATCAATGTTGCTGGACGCATCAATCGTGGCTGCCGTGCCCGACCAGTTCAGATACAGCGCAGTGGCCGAGGCAGTGCCGTTGAGCGCGGTCGTGTTCGCCCCGTCAACCTGCGTGCAAACTTCCGTGCCTGCTGAAGTGGAAATTTCGCGCAAGGCACTTGCCGCTGTCGCTGGCACAGGCGGCTTGTAAACGTTCGTCCCTTGAGACATCCGCCCTCCTTAGTGCTGTTCAAGCCCAATAAAGGCTTGATAGTTGATGCCAGTGGCAATCGTGCCCGCCACGTCCGTCCAGAGGCGCACATAGCGGTAGTTGATGTTGTTGCGGCAGTTGGTGAATTTGATTTCGTACCGGCCCGTGGTATCGTCCACGTCCACGCCGGACGAACCAAACGCAGTAGCGATGGTCGAACCGTCACCGATGGGCAGGCAGGCCAGAATCACGATGTCGCTGGCAAAGGTTGCGCTTGAGCTACCCTGCACTAGAATGCTGTACCGCTCATCGCCCGTGGCGATTTCTAACGCGGTCACATCCACGACTACGGTGGCATCCACGCGGCCCGTGCCGAGGTCAACCACCTTGGCTGCGCTGTCAACGGTCGCCGCCGCATCTGCCGCCACGAGGCCCGCATCTTTCAATTCCAAATCCGCGTCAAAGGTGAACTGCGGACGTACTCTTGCACTTGAATAACGCATTGTCTTTTCCCCTCACGAAAAGCGCGGGAGCAGTGAGCAACCCGCGCAGGTTGCTCACTCTTACGCCGTCACTGCCGCATCAGCGATTGACCAGAGACGCGCCGCGCACTTGGATGTTTGCAACGCGATACCGGCATACCACTCGACACGGGTACGCTTGGCGGGCTTCTCTTCGAGTTCGCCCAAATCGCGCACGTCAATCCCGCCGTTTTGAATGCCCGTGAGCGCCGTTTCACCGAAACCGACGCAATAGATCGAAGTGGCAGTCGAAGCGCCGGAAGCCGCAGCCTCGTTGAATTGCAGAATTTCCGTGCCACTGTTGTCCTGATCCACCACATAAATGGGCAGGTTGTTGTACGCCATCACTTCGCGCCCGAACGCATCCAGTGTGGTTGTGATGTAGCCACCCACGGACGTGTTGCGCGCCGCTGCGCTCAAGCGACGCCGCATAGCACGGTTCATAAACAGCGCATTCGCGCCATCTACTGCGTCAATCAGTTCATCCAGCTTGGCGAGGCTGAGCGCCGTGCCGCCCGACGTGCTGCCCGCGCTGATCTTCTGCGAACCAGTCAGACGCGCTTGCAGCCCGTCAAATTCGCGGGCATCGGTCTGGCTGTCACCCTTGAAAAAGGCTTTCGTGAAGCGGTGCGCCAGCGCTTTGACTTTCATCATTTCGCGGACGCTGCGCTGATCTTCACCCTGGGTTTTCAGGATGAACATATCCACGTCCAAATCGCCGCCCACGATGGCCAGCGTTTCCGTGATCGGGTTCAACACGCCCACATCTTCCGTGTACGCTTCGTTGACGCCACGGAAGCCCACGCCCGGTAAGGTTTCCTCACGGTTGTACGACCACGCATTGCCGCCCACTTCCATAAACGGCAGGGCGAGCAGCACGGTTGAACTGCGCGCATATTGCTCAATGATCGCGGATGCCATCGGGTTATCGGCACTCTTCGCGGCTTCTACCAGTGTCATTGCCATTGTCTTCGTCTCCTAATTTGCCGCTGCCGCCCCGCAGGCTACTAACGGCGTTGCTTTTGTCTTCGCGCAAAGTTCAATCGTTCCGTAGGGGACAACTCTTTCCAGTTTGTCCCGCGTGTCCCGACTTTTGCGCTCCCTTGCGAACCGCTGCCGCCCTGTTCGACCGCTTGGAAGTACCAGGGCTTTTGTTCGCGTAACGTATCCGTGATAAATCGTTCCGGCTTCGTCGTGGACGGTTCGCCATCGCTATCCAGCACCACCAACTCGCCGTCCTCGTCCACCTGAAAACGCAAGCGATGCACCGCCACGAAATCTTCCAGGCGCTCAACTAAAACGCCCGCCTTGAGCGCCAGTGTTTGCAATTGCGTCTTCAAGGCAAAATCCTGATGACGCTGCCGCCATTGCTGAACTTCCTTATCCTTCTCAGCCAAAGCGCGGGCGTGCTCATCCTTCAGTTTCTGCTCGGCCTTTGTGCGCTCGCTCTGCCATTTGGCTTTCAGTTCCTCGACGCTGCCGGACTTCCCGTCACCAGGATTACCACCGTTCGCTTGCGCTTCCCTGAATTGCTGGAAAGCGTCCCAATCGTCATCCGATACGTCTTGGAATTTTGTGAGCCGTTCCAGCCCTTTCGCCTGATTGAGCTTGCCAAGCAATTCCCGGTTCTTTTTCACCACGGGCGCTTTTGCGAACTCGCCATAGGCGGCCAGATCAAGCTGAAATCCGCTTTCTGATTCTTTGTAAAGAGCTTTATGTTCGTCGGGCAGCCCGTCGAGCGTGTCCAACTGAAAATTCAAATCTGCCATTGATCCCTCTGCGTTGCTTATGGGTTGGTCGGTGCGGCGTAACCGCAGGATTGCTGATTGCGCGAGCAGTATAGGGCGGGTAAAAGGGTGGATTTTATGCGGGCGAGTTGTGGCTGGCAGAGAAAGAAAAAGCCGGGCGCGAACCCGGCTATCAAGAGTGCTTGTGAGAGCAAAACCCTAGCGTTTCTTTTTCTTGCGCGTCACGCCCGCCTCGCTAAGCGCGATGGCAACGGCCTGTTTGCGGCTTTTCACCTTCGGCCCGCGCTTCGTGCCGCTATTAAGCGTGCCCGCTTTGTATTCGCGCATCACCTTGGCAATCTTGCGCGCTTTGCCTGCTTTCGTTTTCGGCTTTCTCAATTTACACCTCCTGCTGCTGCTATCTGAATGGGTTGCGCCGCACTCACAGCTTGCACCGGCTGCACAGTGCGGTGTTCTTCCGCGATCTGCTGCAATTCCGTCTCTGCTTTGAAATCGTCCGGCATCCAGCCGCCACGCGCTACGATTGCCCAGACGGTGCGGAGAGAAAGATTGCCGTCTTTGGCCATTGTGTTGAGCGCGGCGATGTCCTGCGCGGTCAGGATCAGGTCAACATCCTTCACGCCAAGCTCGACCGTGCCGCCATTGGTTTCGCCCAGCCACGCGGCGAAGTGGTAGAGCATCGTATCCAGCGCGTCTTTCAGCGCCCGTGCAATATCGGACAGGCGACTTGATCGAGTCTGCATATCCAGCCGCTCTTTGGTGGCGCTTGTGTTGGAAGTGGGCGCTTTTTCGACCACGAGAGACAGGCCGAGGTCTTGAATCTCTTGCTTTACATCGGCCATCGTCAGCCGCCGCGCTTCCAAGCTGACGCCTTGCGGTTCCGCAAAGGCCACTGTGCCGCCTTCATCGCAATGGAGCAGATTGTCTGGCCCCCAGGATTGCACTACCGCTTCGCGGGCGTCCTTGTCCAAATTCACCGTGTAGGGCACAGGCACACAGCGGCGCAACACCTTGCGCTGCTCGGATTTCAACTGGAAAAATTCGATTACTGCGTGCGCCATTTCATCGCACACAGGGCCACGAAAGCGCGTGTCATCGTCAGGGTCGGGCGAGGCGTTAAAGATCGCCACGGGGATTTCCTGCAAGCGCGTCTGGCCTTGCCCCGTGATTACCCACTCAGTCTTCTTTGTACCATTGGGCAACCGCTCGCCCGTTTCCCGTTCTTCCCAGGTTTGCCACTCGACGCCGCCTGTCCGCTGCATCCTGCCCGCTGCGTCCTGCGCAACTGGCAGCCGCCAGACGCGAGCACGCTCAACGGTTGCCGTGCCGAAGTCTCCGTCCTCAACTTCGACACTTTCACGAAAGACAATTTGCTGAAGCGTCTTCTTGCCATTGATCGCCACAAAGCGCGGGAGTTGTGCGAGGTTCGTAGCGTCGTAGCGGATCGCATAGGGGCGCAGGTTGAGCGCCTTCGCCTGTGCCGCGTCAACGATGTCTTCCGGCAGGGTCTGCTGATCCACAAGCACGTAAGCCGCGCCACGATGCAGCCCTTGAAACGCCAGCCGCTGCGCAAACACCTCGCCGTGCGTGCCCATCAAATCAATGTCATCCCAAAGGGCCCGGATTGCTTGCGGCACGTTCTCGCCCAGCTTGACTGGCTTGCGGAAAATCATTCCCGTGATGCCTTTGAGCGTGTCTTCGTAGGCGGGGAACAGCGTCGAAATGCTCAGCCGGTCTTTGTAATTATCGTCATCTTCGGCGGGATATTGGGGCAGGTATTGTTCTGCCGCCTCGCGCATTGCGTCCGTGCCACCGAGCACGGCATCCACCCGCGCCCATTTGGCCTGGAAGGCGTCAAGCCGTGGATCGTGCCAACCGGGAGTATTTTTGTTGTCTTCCATTGCTTATCCTCGAAAAGTACTAACCACCACTTTACTGCCGCGTGCCATTAGTTCATTAAAGGCGTCGCTTACCGCGTCAACCTGATCGTCATTTTTCCCCAGCGGGAAGGTGCGCAACTCTTCGATAAATGCCGAATTCCACTTCCCACGCACCAGCCGCACATTGCCCGCATTCACTTGAGCGGCGAACGAGTCCGCCCGCGTCACTTTATCGCCGGTCACGCGCTCAGCCTTGACGTTGAAGCCCGCCAGAAGGCGCGTGAGCGATTGCTTCTGATCTACGCCCGCCGCGCCTGGGTCTTGTGGAATTCGCACTGTAACAGCCCGCCCGTCAAGTTCCGCCGTCTGCCGAATCGTGGCGTTGCGTTCGTCCGGTAGCCATTGGCCGCGCTGTACATCTACCACGTAAAACAGCCCTTGATTATCGCGGGCCAGTTTGACGCCTGCGGAGAAGTCGCCCTTGAGCGACGCGCCGAAGTCCCAGCCGCGCACTTGTTTGCAGCCAGCCGGTAAAGCGTCCACGATTTCAAGCTGCGCCACTTTGAAGAACGCTCCCTCGCGTGGTGTCGGATTCTGCTGATAAAGAGCTTCAAACGAGTAAGCGCCATCTTCCTTGGTTTGCACTTCTCGAATTCGCAGCAAAGCCTCGCGGCTAAAGCGTTCCGGCCAAAGTGCCTCGCCAAGTTTTCGGCCTATGGGGTCGCCCGCTTCCGCCAGAGCGGGCAGTTTTAGAATGCGCCACTTTTGCGGCTCACTGGCAATTGCCCGTGCGGCAATGTCATCGTGGTGCCAGCGAGTCAACGTCATCACGATCTTGCCGGACGGTTCCAGGCGTGTGTAGAGGTCGTCTGTGTACCAATCCCAGGTCTTGTCACGGTAGGTCAGAGATTCGGCTTCCTCGCGTTTCTTAATTGGGTCGTCTATGAAAATCCAGCCAAACCCGAATCCGGTTGGGGGTGTCCCGACACCACGCGCCACGAGTCCGCCGCCTGCTTCCGTTTCCCATTCGTCAACGCCGGATTTCTCTTTGGAAAGCGGCTGACGTGCCTTCACAATCGTGCGCGTCTTCCGGCTGAACCGTCGCGCCATATTCTCGTTGTAGCCAGTCACCAGGATGCGCTCTTGCGGGTCGTGTTCAAGCAGGAAGGCAGGAGCGCGTACCGTGCAAGTCTCGCTTTTGGAATGCCTTGGCGGCATAAAGATCGCCAGTCGGTCAAACTCGTTGCGCCGCATCGCGTCAATGTGCGCGGCGATTTCGACAATATGTCGCACGTTGAATTGCCACGAGGGCGGCGATACGAGCGGCAGGTAGTCAAAGAACGAATCAGGAATGCTCGCCTTCTGTGGTAGAGGCAAAGACCTTTCCTGCGATTTCGACCAATCGAATAGCCTTATCGCTGAGCACTCCATAAAAAACGGCGAGGTTTTCAGCAGACTGCTTATCTCTCCAAACATCGTTGTCAGCCTGTCCGGCAATCTTTGTTGCACCCTTCAAAGAAGCCGTTAAATGGTCTTGAATTAAATCAACAAGGCGTTCTTTTTTTTCTGTTCGGACTTGTGCGATTTGTTCCTCGCTTAGCTCCGCTTTCCATCCACTTATCAATGACTTAGCAAGTCCGTACTGCGTGGCAATCTGTGTGACGCCTTGTCCTGCTAAAAGGGCCGCGATGACTGCGGCTTTCGTTTCTGGATCGTGCGCTTTTCCTCTTGCCATTCGTTCAAACTCTCGCGTACCGCTCCCTTGGAATCATCAACGGTTCCGCCTGTGTCCACCAGCACTGCCGCCGCGCTGTTTCGGGAATTGAGCCGAGGCCGGTCTGACTGGCTCTGCCGGATGACGTTTCGTAGTCGAACCGTTCCAGCATAAAGCTCGCGTCCTTGCCTTGCTCGTATGCCCAGCAACACGTCTCGCATAGCGGGAACACAGCCCAACCTTCGACCATTGCGCCGCATTGCGTGCAAAAGATTCTCATTGCTTGGTTTCCGGTTGCGCTTGCGGTTTTGGTTTCGGCGCGAAGAACCACACTTGTGCCTGCTGATCGAAGCGCACCACGGGCGCGTAATCCGCCGTGCTGCCGCCCAACGCTTCGAGGATTTGTCGCTGCTTCAGATCGTAATTGAGTCGGGCCGCTTGCAAGGCCGCTTCCGCCTGCTGCACCTGAGATTGCGCCAGGGCAAGCTCGGTCAGGAATGCGCCTTCGACGCGCAACGGTTGCGGGGCAGGCGTTGGCGTTGGCGCCGGCTTGTCGCCTTCCAACTCAACGCGGGTAACGGGCGGGCGCTCTTTGCCTTTGGATTGAGCCGCCACGTCATCCAGTGCAAGCCCAAGCAGCGGTAAAGTCATCAGAAAGGCAAAAGCCGCAGATGCAATCAGGGATTTTAGTTTTGTCTTCATTCGGGATGCTCCTTTTAGCGCCAGCGGGTTTCAGGTAAGCGGGATTTTGGGTAATCGCATACGTCAACGTTACGCGGCATCTCGCGTAGTGGCACACCTTGCCCGGTGAGCATTTCCTGTGCCTGTGCAAGCGCGTGAACTTGCATCTCGTACAATCCGCGCTCTTGAGTGATCTGCTCTTGCGCTTGTTCTAGCTCAATAAGTCTGCCCGCCGCGTCTTTACGCATAGCTTCCAGATTCTTCCGAACCTCTTCATTGGTCATTGGGATGCTCCTTGTTTTCTGTTACTTGCGTTTCCTTCGCCATTCGGCGTTTCAAAAGTTCTACCGCGAAATCCATAATTCCCGCGCCGCCATAACCAGCGAGCAGGCACAACCCCAGCCACGGCATTTCGTACTGCGGCATCTGTTTAATGACGGGGTACGTCCACAGTGCCATCGTCAGCCCTGCCGTCAGGCTGACCACGATTGCGCGGGCAATTTCCGTCACGGTTACGGTTTGACCGGCTTTCAGCTTTGCCGCCAAACCGCCCAGGCTTGCCAAACCGCCCGCCAATAAAAAGAGCTTCGATTCCGTCATTGTTTGCGCCATCGCCCTGCCTGTGACTGCTTGGTGAGAAAGCAGCGCGTCCCTTTCGTCTAAGATTTAGTGTTGCTCCAAAACTTTTCCAATTCGCCCATTACCAAGTGACTCATCAGCCCGGTAATTTCGGCGCGTGTTTCCTCGTCGTGCTCGTCGTGCTCAAGCCCTAGATTGCGCTCCAACTGATCCGCCGCGTGCAATATCTCGTGCGCAATCAAATCCGCCTGTAGCGAGGTTGCCGCATAGTGCAGGGCCGCAAATACGGGCGAGGTGCTTTGCAGACAGAGGGCGTACACCTTCTCGCGTGCCTTGAAACCGTTTGCCAGCCGTAATTCCTGAAGATTGCGCCAGATGAACAATTGAAACCGCACGGGGCGCTTTTCATTCTCAAAGAGCAGGAAATCTATTTCGGCGGCGTAAAGCGGTTCAGGCTTGCCCATTACCGGCCTCCAAATGCCGCCACTGTCGCGGGCAAGGTCTGCGCGCCTTTATATCGCTCGCGTTCGTCTTGCACGTGAATTGGGGCGTCAATTGTTTTGCCGTGCAGTGGCGATGTCACCCAGAACGCTTGCTGTGGCGGCTCAAAATCGAAGTTACTCAAATAGGCATATTCGTCGTAACCCTTCAATGAGTTATGCACGCCGATCCCGCCAACCGTATACGTGTGTTCGCCGCTAACCTCTAAGTCAAAGACCGGGATTTTGCCCTGGGTTTCAAATCGCTCAGCAATTTGATAAAACACTTCGCCGTCAATCCGAGTTATGTTTTGACCAACGTTGAAATGAACAGTGTAGCTATCACTTTTACGTCTGCCACCCTTGCTGAGCTTGGCTAGCGTAGGCCAGTAACCAGAAGCAGGAGCAAGATAAAACATCCCCCAGGCCAATTGCTTACTGATACTGGTAGCACTAACAGTCGGCCTGCAATCAGGCTGCTGCGCACTGTGTCCATCACCAGTAATCCAGCCTTCAAGTAACGCAGCCTTAAGATCATCGGCCCACCATAAAGCACCTGACGGAAGATGTTTATTTACTGCCCCGTGTCCAAAAGTCTCTCTAAACCATAAAGAAACCTCGCGGCCTGCGCTTACAGTCAAATCGCTTGTATTTCTATTTTTCCTTAAAACTACCCTTGGTTTTTTTGAGAACTTGGACTCAAACCAAGCAGCCCAACGGTCTAAAATGCCTTTCTCCCTAGAATGCATTGTCAGGTTGATTCTGTTGTGCTTTTTAGAACTTCCCCCATCAAGCAGCGCATTGCCTTCAGCGAGATATAGTCCGTATGCCCACGCTGTTTCACTGTCAACCGGGCGCTCGTTACCCTTAGGAAATGGAACGTGGACGTAATCACCAGGGCTTAAAAAGTCAATCGGTATCCATTGGGCTGGCCCGTGGGCCACACCTATACGATTCCTTCTTACGGGCGTGACATTTGCGTGACTACTTGCGCGCTTTGCGGCCCAAATCAGATGATTAGGTGTTGCTTCAACAACATCCGGCAAGCCTGCTATTTTTAATCCAATTAGACGATCCGCTTCTTTAGTGAAAACGTGCGTAATTTCCTGCTTACTTCCATCTCGTGACATAACTGTATCTCCTTTTCTGAGAATATTTATATCACACATCCCAGTACTTGTCAGTACCTTTGAACCAGCAGGAAAACACCCGTTGACGATAAGCCCTTTGAAATGTGCGAGTTGATGCCAATGGCCCATCACCATAAAGTCATACGGGCGATTGACGGCGCTTTCGCGTTTGCGTTTGCGGCTGTCGCCAATCATCAACGGGGAAAGCAGGCCCGCAATGCCGCTGCCGCCTCGGAATTGGTCGCCGTGCGTGAGCAAATAGCGCGTATCAAAGATCGTAAAGGCGTGGTCTGCTGCCTCGCTCACATCAAAGCTGATGCCTTTTTCTTCGGCCAGCAACTTACGAAGCAAATGCGCAAAGAACCAGTCGAAATTGTCCTGCGGGCGGTTTTTCGCGTGCGGCTTGTGCTGGTTGCGCCCGTGGTTGCCCACCACAGCAGGCACGTATAAGCGCCCGAATGCGTCCCTTAGCATTCGCAACCCCGCGCACATCGGCTCTGCCCAATAGAGCAGGCTTTCAAAGATCGTGGCCGCGTTCGTCTCGCGCAGTTCCTGGTGAATGATGCCGCTGAAAAGGTCGCCACCCAGGCAAACGACCGCGCCTTCGTACTTCAGCCCCTGCACGTAATCCTGAGCGAGTTTGACAACGTTGTGGAAGAAGTTTTCCAGCCGCCGCTCGGCAATCTCGCGGTTGTATTCATTCACAAAGTTGATCTGCGCCGGATGGACAATTTCATCCAGATGCAAGTCGGAGAGCATCACGCACGCGATAGCCTGCTTTTTGCTCATCACCGGCTTGCGGCGCGTCCATTCGGGAATGCTCAGCCGCGCCTCGTTGACAAAACCGAACAGCGAATTAAGCCGCTGCATCTCTTCGACCTGTCCCAGCAGTTCGCGCTTGTCTTTTTCAAGTTCGGCCACCTTGCGCTGCAACCGCGATTGGCCCACCGGATCAGCGGATAGCGGTTCCGATTTCAAAGAGCTACTGGCCAGGGCGGGCACGGGTTGTCCGGCTGGCATCCAATCGCGCCAACGCCGCACGGTATCCCGATGAATCCCTAATTGTGCCGCCGTCTCGCTCAGATTGCCGGTATGTTTCAGGGACTCGGCAATCCGCGCCTTGACGGCATCCGGTATCTGTTTTCCAGCCATCCATCGTCCTCAAAGGGTGAGACTTTGAGTACCCGGCACCGGTACTACTGCTAATGACCGCGCTCGTTTGCCTCGGTCAATTCGCGTCCATCAAAAGCATTGTGAATCAACATCGGCACGCCTTGTTCGTGCTTCAGTTCGGGCAAGCAGGCGCAATCTTCAGAGCTTCCGTGCGCTTGCAAATCGTCAATAGGCAAAACCTCTACGGCCAATAATTCACCGCTGAGCTTGTCCTTGTATTCGTCACGTCGCCACATAATCTGGTGCGCGGCCCACACAGGAACCGACCTGCATCGTGCATCCCTTCCAATCCCAGGTGCCCCACACAGACCGCGCATAAATCAACGGGCTTGTCGGCGCAGCCACCACGCCCACATCCGCAAGCCCAAATACAATCCCAAGAGCAGGGAAATCGTTGTCACCCAAAGCGTTGCCGCTGCGGTCAAAAGGATTTCAACCATTACAGCCCCAGCCTCGCCTTGTTCTTGCTCTCAATTTCGCCTGAAAGGACTTTGGCATCCTTCCACGCCTCATCCGCCGTCATCCCCGCTTGCGTCTGGAATCGCGCTTGCAGGTCGGCAGTAATCAGGATGGTTTCAGAGATTGCGCCACTGAAGTCCTTTGGCTTCGATCCGCCAATTTCCGCGAATTGAATGTGCTGAAGCAGCAGGAGGCCATTGCTGATCACACCATCAAAAATCTGCCGCGCCTTCTCGCCCTTAAAGCGAATCACTTGTTTCTCGCGTAGGTTTTGCAGCACGAGCACGACATCGGTAATTTTCTGCTGCGTCGTCACGGAATCGGTCGGCTTTTGCAGATATTTGGCCAGGGTGTCGAGCGCCTTGCGGGCGTCCTCATCCACCAGATAGATCGTGCGGGCGGCATCCTCGCTCAACTCGCCATTCCGCGCCCACGCTTCGGCGTAGTTAGTCAGGCCGAGGACGCCCGTGTAGGACTGCGCCACGTACACGGGCACCTTGCGGGCGGACAGTTCGGCGTCGGTCTCGTTCGGGCGGCGTTTAAGGCAACCCGCGAACAGGAACGCGGCGACAATCAACAGGCAAATCAAAGCAGCAATGTTTTTCTTCATAACTCCTACAGGGTAAATGGTTTTTGTTTGGCAAATGCTTTCGCGTCGTTCGCCGCCCCTTCTAGCGTCAACTGTGGCGTTTGGGGCAACGTGCAAAGCTTCCGCGTGCGCTTGATAAAGTCTTCGTAGTCTTTAGGCGATTGCCCCCAGGCTTTGAGCAATGCCCCTGTGAACGCGCCGTTTTTCTGACCGTCGTAAGCCACTTCAGAATCTTTGCAAGCGGTCAGGCTCACAATTCCGGCCTTGACGAAGATTGGCACACCAGTCAGCACGGAGCGTTGGTACAGAATAGTTTCGCGTTGAATTTGACTAGCGGCAGTTTGTGCGGCGCGTGGGATTGCCCGAATGGCATACGGCGCAGCAGCGGTCAGGCTCGGCGCAAAGCGCGTCATTGTCTGGCTATGGCACGTGTCAGTAATCAGCAGCACGCGCACACCTGCGCGAAACCACGAGAGCAAATAGGCGTGGGTATCGTCCAGCACCTGGCCGTCATACAGGCAAAGCGTCTCGTCTAGCTTGTCAGCTTCGTCTCCGCTCTCGTCGCGCTCTTGCCCGCCGTGCCCGCTGCGCTGAATGATCACCAAATCACCCGGCATGGCCTTCGCTGCAAGCCCGGCATAAGCGTTGGCAACGTTCTGCATTGTCGCCTGATCGTTGACAAGCGTTTGCCCTTTGACGCCGGGAATCACGGACTGTACGAGCGCCTGCGTGTCAACCGTATCGTTGACGCACGCGGTCAATTCGCCATTCCAGCCGCCGTAAAAGTTCGGATTGACGCGGTTCAGGCCAATGCCCAAAAAGTAGGCTTTCGCGTTGGGATTCGGTGCGGCTTTAGGTTCACCTTTGCCAAACAGCTTTCCGAACAGGAATTCAAAACCGAGCATTCGCGCCCTCCTGTAATTCTGTCCGCACCACTGCGCACAGATCGTCC
>ERZ650311.732-NODE-732-length-18920-cov-8.958230_pt1 | contig 18920 bp, 23 predicted proteins | sample MGYA00376247_ERZ650311 | MGnify/ENA primary metagenome ERZ650311 (study PRJEB26733, sample SAMN07839324) | wastewater metagenome | biome: small river; feature: stream; material: water | place: USA: North Carolina | collected 2016-07-28 ... | reverse complement strand
CGTCCGACGAGCTGTTCCCTCTGCGCGATAGAGCGATTCTGGCGAGCCTCTTGGCGCCCTCCAAGTCCCCTGACGCGTAAAGCTCGCGCGATTTCGCCATAATTTCTTCGTATGTGGCGGCCATTATTCCAGCCCCAGTGACTTGAGGTAAGCTGCGTCATCGCCCGTCATGGCGGGGTCGCCGCCGTTTTCCGGCCATTGTTCCTTGAAAATCTCAGCGCCGCGCTGGGGGCCATGAACAGTCTCAAGGAGCGTTTTATAGTAGTCCGCCAGATCACGTTCGAAATACGGGCTTGACGGGTCAAGGGCGCCCGCCTTGGCCGCCAACATTTGCCCCTCACTCTCCGTTACGTTGCCCAATGCCCCGCCGGTAGGCGACTGCTGCCGCATGGCATTCAGCGCCTCGATTGTGGCGTTTGATTTAAGAACATCAACTTGCCGCTTGACCTCTGCGCTGTCGGAGTATGGGTTAGCCCATGCTACAGTTGATTGGCCAACGCCGCCCAACTGTCGACTTGCCGCCGCTTCCCTCGCCCTGGTTGCCGCGTTGGTGATGACAGACGTCATTGTTTCCTTCGCGCCAGCCGTCGCGGCCGCCTGGGCCGACTTGTCCTCTGGGCCACCGGCGATGGGGCGCATCGAACGCGCGCCAGTATCCGGGTCCGTGAACAACTCGAAGCCCTGCGGTATTGTCCCTACATCGCTGCCGTTATTGACCGTGACGTTCGTCCCGCCCCCGCCGATCTGCGACACCTTGCCATCTGGGCCGACCTGATAGGCCCCCGGCGGCAATCCCATAGCCTTGGCCTGCTCGGGCGAAACCATTGTAAAGCCCGGATCAGGGGCCTGCGCCTGAGCCAATTCGGCGCGCTTCAACGCCAAGTCAAGCTGATAGGCGGGGTCGGCCGCATTCATTTGCTGCCCGAGAAGGGCCTCCAATACAGCCTTTTGGCCGGGGGAAGCGTAGGGGTTCCCGATTAGGCCCATGATCGCGGACGGGTCGAACCCCTGTTGCGCGCCACCTTTAGAGCCGTTGATGCCGTCCCAATTCCCAATCCCGGCATTGGCCGCGCCATACCAAGACCCCCAGCCGTTCCCTTTCGCATGGTCCAGCGCGAAATCGACCTGCTTTTTCCATGTCGACCGGTCGCGCGGATCGAGACCAGTCTGCTGGACAAAGTTGTTGCCAAGCCCGCCACCAAGATAAAGCTGGAACGGGCCATAGGATTCCTCGCGCTTGCCGTTCTTGACAAAGTTGCTTTGCCAAGCCTCCGCCGGGTTTGCGTTCAGGCCCTCGGAATTCGCCACCGCCAGCGCGACACTCGGGTCGATCCCGCGCGCCGCTGCGGCCGACGTGATGTAGGCGGAAATCTCATCTTTAGACGGCAGGTTTGCTGGCTTTCCGAGTGCGGCCATCGTATCAGCGCCGATTTGGGCAGGATTGTTCGGATCGGGCGGGGCAACCGGCCCTGACGCGATGGGCTGCGGCACGCCCGGAGCCGCAGAAGGCGATTGCCCGCCGAAAAGCCCGCCGAATTGGCGCTCGAAGTCGGCTTTAAGCTCTGCGTCTCGCGCCGAAGCGCGTTTCTCTATGGCCCGCCCTGCCAAAGCCCGCCCAATCGCCGCCAGCCCTTCTCCCACGTTGCGGGGGGCGGTAGCGTTGGCCGCGACGAGCTCATCCGCGACGCGGCGCTTGCGCTGTATGTCCTCATAGGTCCAAGGGGTATTGCCGCCGAAAATGAAGGCCATCAGAACAAGCCCCCCGTAATCGCAGCCGAGCCAAGACCGAACAGCCCGCCCAGCAAGCCCTGCTGCTGGTTCATAGCCGTCTGGTAGTTGCTATAGCGCTGGTTGTAATTCTGGTTGATCAGCCCCGCGACGTCCGTCGTGGCCGCACCTTGCGGCTGCATCATGGAGACAGCCGGGTTGCTCACTTGCGACCCACTGAGAAGCGCCGCGATCTCATTGATCGGCTGGTTCCTCTGGGTGAGCAACTCACCCATTGCCTGCCCGCGCCCGGTTAGGAAAAGTTGGTTGTAAGCGTCGTTTTCCTGCTGACCCATTAGGGCCATTTCCCGATTATAGGCCTCGCTTCCCGGCGCGATCCCCTTGTTTGCGAGACGCGTTTCAAGGCCCGCGCGCCGCTCAGACATGAGCGGGTCAAGCCGCGCCCTGCCCAGTTCCGCAAGCCGCCCCTCCGCCGCAGAAGTGTCAAAGTTCGCGGGCGTCCCGAGATAGTCTTTCAGGAAGCCGGATTGTTGATTTGCAATCCCGGCAAGGTTCGTCTGGGCCTTCATCGACTCATCAAGCGTCGCCTGCTGTTGCGGCGTCAGCGTCGTGGTGGCCTTGTATTTCGGGATGGCATAGGTCTTGCCAGTGTAGGGGTCCGTATAGTTGGAAGTCCCAATCTGACTATATGTCAGCCCGCCATATGGCGTGGACTGATCAACCATGCCCATGGTGTTGTTTGCGATTGACGTCCCGATATTCGTTCCGGTCTGCGCTGCGGACGTATCTTTAGGATCGGGCGGGGTCGGGGGCTTCGGCTTGCTCATGGGGCAATCCCTTGTGGAAGCGCGAAAGCTTCCAATCTTCAAAGGTTAAGGTCAGAACAGCGGCGTTCCGATCCCGGCCCATGAGGCGAGGAATTAAGAATTCGCGATAACCGTAGGCTTTGGCTATGCGCCGCATGGTTGCGTTGTCTTCGGCCGTTTGCAGAACGACCAACTGGCACTCGATCCCTTCAAAGGGATAAGCGTGCATGGCGTGCAGGACCGGCCGAGTAAGCCACCCGTCTCCGCCAGCGGCGGACATCTGGATTGTGCCCGCCTCAGGGTTCCAGTCGTGATAAAGGACGGCCCCGATTAGCTTGTCTCTCCATATCGACATGCTGACGAAGTTGGAGAACCCGCGTTCGGCGCCGGGCACCCTTTGGCTAACCCAGCTCGCCAGTTTGGAATTCATGGGGTCACTTGCCCCATGGAACTCAAAACGAACCGGCAACCTCGAACCTGATCTTGGTGGCCAGAATTTCAAAAATGGGGGTGACCGTTGAGCTTGACGTCACATATACGCCGGGGGCCAAGGCCTCGCCGTTCGCGGAAATCGTTTCCCAGTTTGTATAGGTTTTCGTGGCGGATGAACCGCCCCACACGAAGGTGCCCCAAACGCCACTGCCCCAAACCGCAGAAGTATCGGGGACAATCGGCGGGGGGGCCTGGACGCTGTCAACCTGATAGTTTGCATGGCCAAACAACGAAAAGACAGGCGTCCCGGCGGCCCTGAATGTCACCATGGCATGGTTTGCAGATTTCAGCGAATTAACGCCGCACGTCGAAAACTTGGGGACGTATGTCCCGGTATATTGAATGCCATCGTCGCTCCCCCCGCTCTCGCCCTCCATGACGAACCCGCCACTTGTCCCGAAGAACAGCGCCCCGTTCGCCACGGCGCCACACCTGACGTCCCAGCCCGTGTAGCGGCACCACGCCCCGGTTCGTGCGTTCGCGACGAAAGCGGCCGGAGTTGTCCCCGGAACCCCTATCAAAAGCATGGCTTGCGATTGCCAAAGTGTCGGCGTCACCGGAAAGTTCGTCGTGGCGTCGGCTACCGCAGATTTCCACGCATCCTCGATTGGCAGAGAAATTGCGACAGCCTGAAGCGCCGCCCTGTCTTTCTTGAGCGCCTCGGAAACGGGGATAATCCCGTCCGCCGTCAGGATGGCAAGATCGCCGCCAGCCTGGAAAAACGAATGTTTGTTGAGAGGTGGCGCGATCTGGTAAACACCCACGAGTGCCCAAGTTGACGAAGACGCCGGGTCGTCGCCGTCAAACACCGCAATTTCTCCATTGCTGGAAACAATGATGCAGACATCGTCAAGGCCCGCCCCGCTATCGAGCGACCACGCGGCGCCGAAAACCACATTGCCGCCGCGCCGGAAGATGGACCCTAGCGGGATTTCCGATGCCGCCCCGCCGATGGCATCAACGGGCAAAAACCAGACGGATTGACTGTTCTTCTCGACAAAAAACAGGCGCTCTTTATAGCTCCACACTTGCGTCAGGGCCGTAGTCGCTACTCCTGTCAGGGTAATGGCCGACCCGGCCGCGCTTGCCCCGTTCGCCGTGGCGGCGCCACCTGCGGACGTCAATGCTTCATTGTCCTGGTAAGGCCCCCCGGTCACGGTCCCCAAGCGCAGCGTGCCGGTCGTGGCGCTGGTCTGAACGATGCCGAGGACGGTGGCCGTCGCGCCAGACGTCCCGCCAGTGACTGTTTCCCCTACGGAAAACGCCGACGTCAGGGCGTCATACCCAAGATTGACGACCGCGACCGTCGAGACGGGGTAAAAGGCCGATCCATTGTAATATTGCATATGGTCCACGCCATTAACCGCGACCATAAACAACCCGCCAGCCGTCGCCATTTGGGCCGCAGACCAGTCCCCAGAGCCAAGCCCCGCCACATCAGCAAACGCCGCGCCGCCGCCATTAATGCGGTCTGCGTTATAGATGCCGTCTGCCGTAGCTGCAAACAGCGTGTCGTCGTCCGCCGAATAAACCATCAGGCGCACGACAGAATCCCCGATGTCGGCGTATTGCGTGGACCCGCCCCGGAGCCGTGCCGATTGCGCAGTGGGGAAAAAATTGTCTAGAACTTCCGCTTGGTCGCGACCGGCCGTAGCGACGTTCCCGGATTGCACCCACCCTTTGACTGGGGCCGGGAACGCGGCCTCTCGCGTGACCCTTTCCCGCCCTTGGCTGACACGATTAAGCATCTGGGATTTGACTCGGCACGTTATCTTGCCACCGGACCGCCTTGCGCGGGCCGAAACTGATTTGACGCCGCCCACGAATGTCGTTGCTGTGGCGCGTCATCAGGATTTCATGCTCTGAAAACTTGTCCTGATATGGCAGGCCCTTGCGCTCACGCCAGCGCCAGACAATGCCCGTCTCCACAAGCCTGTTTGGCAACAGGATTATGTCGTCTTCCGCCATGAGCGCGCTTCCAGCCGTCCCGCCGCTGCTGACCATCCAGTTAGTCGTGACATAGTGAACATTTATGTCCGCCGACGGGGGGGCGTAGAATTCGATCTCATGGTTGCCCCGGTATCCAGTCAGCCGGAAATAACGTTCAGCCCCAGAAGCGGAGTCCGTAAGGGCGGTCCATTCCCCGTCATCGGTGACGGCGAGGCAAGCCCGGTCAAGACCGGGGTCGTAGACAGCCAGCTTGCCGCGCTGCAACCTGAGAAAATCGGCGGGGAGGGCGTATGTCGCCGCACCCGTCCCCGTTATTGTCGCGACCGCCCCAATGGGAGAGGGGAGGTCGATCCGGTCAAGGATGTCCTCAACTGTCTCAATCAAGAAATCGTCCCTGATCTCCACATGCCGGGCGTCCGTTGCCGTGACCCATGAGCTGGGTTGCGACACCGATACCTGACGCGCCACGCGCTTAAGGACTTCCGTGATTGTCGTCATTCTTCCGCCTCAACCTTCGGCGGGCGGCCCCGGCGTGGTTTTTCTTCGGACTTGGCGAGTAGCAGTTCTTCCATGGCCGCCATGCGCTCTTGCATTTCTGCAATCATGCGGTCTTTCTCCGACGAGCTTTGGTTTTCGATGTAGGCTTTTGCCAGCCCTGGAAGCTTGCGCGCGTTCGGGAATGGCAATGCCGCGACTTCCCTCTCGCCCATGCCGGAAACGTCCTCTACGGTGCGAATGTGCATCCGCTTGAGAAGCGTGGCTTGCTCAGCCGTCACCCCGGCCCACGCTTCGAGCGGGATGCCATTTTCCGGGATTTCCTCGCCAGCTTTCCACGCGTCGTAGGCCGAAGAAACCTGTTCCCATCGCGCAAGGATGTCTTGGTAATGCGGGTTATCCGCATAGCTCCCATCCGTGTCTTCGCGGGGCTTAAGGTCACTGACCCTGTGCCACGTTTGGACCTTGTCGACATCGCTCCCGCGCGGCGCGACCTGGACCCAGTCAACAGCTTTTCCATTGCTGTAGTCGGCTTTGAAGCCAAGAATAGTGGTCATTTTCCGTCTTTCTACAGAGGGATAAGGAGGCGGGGCCGCGACAGCCCCGCCGGTTTGTTACCAAGGGAATTCGCACATGACGATTTTGGCCGACGCGTCGACCGCGAACGCCACGATGGCGTCCGTGACGAGGGCCGACACATCAAGCGTGCCATCCGTTGCGCCGACTGCCGTCAGCGCGTTGCCATCACCACCAGCCGTGAGAGCCGTGGTAAGGGTCGCGGGGCCTTTGATCTGGATCCAGCAATATTCCCCATCGGCCGGGGCCGATTGGAGAACGCCAGCCCCGAGGCCCGCGCTGTCGGACAAGTCCGACGTCACGACCGAGGTCGCGCCCGCCGACACGCCGCCCGGCGCGTAGTAGTAGGCAACGTTGCCCGCCACCGCCGCAACCGGCCCTGCGGCCGTTTCGTATTGAACGAACTTGTAGACCTTTCCCCCAGTGCTGACGAAGTGGTCCCCAAGGGCCGGGGTGTTTTCGCCAAGCGCTGTGTAGGTTTGCGTCAGGTTCGCACCGTGGACAATGCTCATGGTCGTTTCTCCTTATGCCGCGTCGAAGAACACGCCCTGCGCGGCCCGGCGGGTCGTCACAAGGTTGCCCATCCAATACATCGGGATGACCACCGCGTCCTGGTTCACCGGGACTTTCTCGCTGTCCATCGTCCATTGCGCCTCGCGGTGCTGAACGATGTGGAGATAGTCGGTGTTCAGGAAATAGGCCTTCTCGGCGGTTGTGCCAAAGTTGGTGTTGTCGTCAAAGATGACGTCCGCAGACTTGTATTTCAGGCCCATAAAGCCCGCTTTCGCAAGATCGGCGTCCGCATAGCGTTGCAGTTGTTGCTCGCCCAGCTCGAACAGCGCATAGAAGTCATGCGACATGACGATCAGGTCGGGCTTATCCGCCCCACGGTTCAAGGAAAGCCAAAAGGCGTTCATGTCGGCCTTCATCGAGACAGCGTTTGCCGCAGACGGCGACGCCGCAAGGTTGGTGCCGGTCATTTCCTTGAACTTGTTGCGCCAGAACGTCCAAGTGGTCGAATTGACCCCGCCCACCGTGCCCTGACCGTTCGTCTGGATCAGGTTCGCAAGGCCGTTGATCTGGTTCTGCAAAGAGCCATCGGAGTAGACGTCAACACTGAAGTTGTTCGCCGCCGTGCGCTTGGCGTTGGCCTTCCGCGCCTTCACAAGGTTCTTCATCTGCTCCTTGCCGGAGTTCATGCGAAGTTCCTTGCCCGAGGCGGTAACGTGCAGCGCGAGCTGCTGCCACGGGTATTTGACGCCACTCAGCACTTCCGAGGCCGAGGTATTAAGGCCCTCGTAACCGGAATAGCGCTGATAGGTGCCGTTTTCGGCAAAGTCGAGGACTTCGGCGATCTCATAACCGCCGGAGATTGTCTTGATGTTGCCCCTGTCTTTCAGCTTGCGGACGAGGGCGTTGTGGTTGCTCACGTTATCGGTGATTTCCGACCCCCAAGAGCGGTCGGTCGTTGTCACCATTTCCGTGAACACTGACGAAGGCGAAGCCATGTCTTAGTTCCTTTTGCGATGAGCGCGCTCCCAAGCATCGTCAAGCAACTCGTCTTCGGTGAGTTGCCGCGCTTGGCCAGTTTGGCGGCTCGTGACATTGACGGATTTGGCCTTCAACACCGCCTCGGCTTTCTTAGGGTCGGCTACAGGGGGGCTTGTTACAGCGTCCTGCGCCTTGGCCTTCGCGTCGGGCAGATAGATTGAAAGTGCCACTTCGTAGGCTTGGGAAAGCACGTCTGCTGTAGAGGCGCTCGCTCCAAGTTTTTCGCGGACAAGCGGGATGATCTGGGGGATATACCCCTCAACTTCAGACCAGTGCTCCGCTTTTCCGGCGAAATTCGAGACGTCCAGAAGCGCCTGTTGTTGCGCCATCACGCTTTCAACATGGCTCTGGAAGTTGTTCGGGTCGGCCATGCTCTGGATTTGCTTTTCCAGAACCGAAATCTTGTTCAAGAGGGTCGCGTCGCCTTGCGGCGCCTGCCCGCCAAGGGCCTGAGCGACTTGCGGGCCAAGATTGTGTTTTTGGATCAGTCCGATAAGCGTTTCCACGGGGCGCTGCGAGAAATCCCGCGAGACCTTGGCAAGTTCCATGACCTCGGCCGCAACCTGTTCCGGGCGCATATTGGCCAGGTTCGGCATTTCCTTTGCAGCTTGCACAAGAACGTCACGGATCGGATTGATGCCCTGCATCAAGCGACCCTGATCGGCCAACTTGCGGGAAAGTTCCCTCTGCTCTGCAATGACCGCTTCTCTGGCCTCTGGCTCCATCTTGGCCCAGACGCCCTTGATGCGCGCGGAAATGTCGGACGGGACCTCTTCGATAACCGCTTCGAGAACCGGCTCCTCTTGCCCTGGATCCTCTTGGGCTACAGGTTCGTCAACAACATCTTCGCCCGCACTCGCCCTGTCATAGGCGGCGTCAAGCTGGTCGTCCTCGCTAAGTGTTGCCTCGGTATTTTCGATAGGCGCAGCCGTTTCGGCCACGAGCGCTTGCGCGGTCGCGTCGATGGTCATTTCGTTTCCCTTTCGGTTACTTCAGAAGGTGTTCAAGCCCATGCTTGCGGGCGAACCTTTCGTTCTTCAGCCTGCCGCCCGTGGGGCTGGGAAGATCGTTCGCATCAACACAGTTGTTTTTTTGAAGATCGTATCGGCGCGCCCTGCGGCCATCGACCCATGCCCCGTCAATCGGGCTTTGGTATCCCGGCAAATCGCTAAAAACCATCGGCGTCGCCAATGGCCCGCCGGGGTTCATCGGCTCGCCAGTGGCCTTATCCACCATCATGTCGCGTTCGCGGTCATAGACAAACGTTGCCATGTCTCACACCACCCACACAGTTTTCAACCCCGGCCACGCCCTTCGATCACTTTTCCTGAACCGTCAGTTCGCCGTTGAAGAACGTGGCGGTCGTGGCGCTGGCCAGCACACAGTGCAAAAGACAGGTCCCATTCCAAAGCCGGACCCCCGGATCGGAGAGCTTGCGCGTCGTCTGGACGTTGGCGATTGACGTTCCGACGCTCGCAATATCGCGGGCAATCAGCAGCGACACCGCCCCCGCTCCAAGCGACGTGCCTAGCGTGATGGACTGGATGGACCGAACGCCCTTGTCCCCGGCTTGCAGGTTAAACCAGACAATCGTGCCAATGACCGGCGTCGCCGGGATTTGCGACCCGACAATTGCCGAGAGGGTTGCGGTCCTGCCTGCCGTCCCGTCCGAGTTTGTATAACTGACCGTGCTATTCGAAATAACCGCAGCGTTGGTGTTGGCGGTCGTGGTCAGCATCCCGATCATGCAGCCTTCGCCGTTCGTCGTGCCGTTCACGTCCCGCGCTGGAAGCGTGGGCGACACGATGGCTTGCGCCGTTGTGGTCGTGACCACGATCCCCGAATTGACCCACAGCACGTCAAAGAACAGGTTCGAATGGTTGACTGACGACCCCATTGTAAGCTCTGTCAGGTAATTCGCGCCCGTGGCCGGGTTCTTGATCGGGATGCAGCCGAAATCAGCCGATGTCGTGCCGTCCGTCACCCGCCCGTTAATGCCCGGCGTGCCCGGCGCCCACGCCCCCGGAAACCCAGCGTCCTTAGATGTGCAATACCAGTAGCCCACAGCGTCAGCCGCCGTGCCTGACTTCATGAACCCGACAGAGAAACCGTCGTAGGCCCCCTTCCCGGCAGGCGGGTATTCGGCGCCGTTGGCGTCCCGATGGACCCATCGGCCCTCTTCCCCGAAAATCATGTTCTCGCCGGGGAGAAGAATGAAGGCCATCAGTTCTATGGCCGTCGTGCCGTCGAAATGCTCCACCGTGACCGCGCAAGACGCACTTGCATGGTCGTTGGTGATATTCAGATGACGGACGTTGCGCACCGTAGCGGCGCCCGGCGAATCCACGACCGTTGTTGTGGTCGCCGTGGTGATGTGCGGGGTGTTGGCGCGGCCAAGCGTCAGTGTGGTGCCGCTCAAGTCCCCCCAGGAGGCGTGGACCTCGATCTGCGCTGCCGCCGAAGTGACGACGCGAAGGATGTCGCTTGTTGATGCCAGGTTCAGCAATTCACACCACCCATGACAATGCCGGATTGCCGCCGCCACCCGCAGCGTCCAGTTGGACCGTCGCGCCGTTCACTCGGGCGAATACGCCGGTCGTCGTCGTCCACACATCGCCGTCCACAGGCGAAGAAGGCGCGGTGCCGGGCGCGACGTTTAGGGTTGTCCCGCCAGACGTGGAGGCCGCGAAGGTCTTTTTCCCCGTGAACGTCGATGTCCCGTTGAGAAACGCGAACGTGTAGCTCGTCCCGGCGACCCGGGCGCGCATATCGGACGTTCGGCGCCAAACGTCGCCGTCCACCGGCGAAGAAGGGTCCGCACCAGCGGGCTGCAACCGCAGACCGGCAGAAATCGAAGGGGCCGCCGTCACCAGCGTTCCGGTCATCGTATCCCCGGCCTTGTCGACCTTGGTGAGCGCCCCGCCGCCGTCGATGGCGTCTAGTGCCGCCGTCAGTTGTTTGCGAAACAGGCGGCCCGCCCATTCCGTAATCGCGGGGTATGCCATCAGGCGTAGGCGATCAGGATGCTTGTCGCGGTCGTGGCCGCCATGACCCGCGTGAAATTGCCGGGGATAAACGTCCCGACCGGCACGGATTGGAATGTGATTGTGGTGGACGCGTCGTTCAGCGTGCGCGCAGCCACGTTACCAGCGCCCCCGACGTAAAGGCCGATAGAGCCTGTGATGTCGGTCGCGTCAGAGGGCGTGCAAGACAGCCACCGGGACGGGATTCCTGCGTCAATCGCCATTGGCATTGTATGACTCCTGTTGCTCGAAAGAGGCAAGGGCGCCCGCCGCCTTGACGGTTTCGACCCCCTCTTTCAGTTGCAATTCCTGTTGCTTAAGCTTCAGCTCGGCCGCCTTGATCTGGATTTCAAGCTGCAACTTTTGCCGCTCAAGATCGTTCTTATCAGCCTCGGATTGGGCCTTGATCGCTGTTTCCTTGGCTTTCGCCTCTGCCTCTGCCTTCTGCGCTTCGGCTTCAGGGTTTGGCGGCGGGTTTTCTGCCGCCTGCTTCGCCACCTTTACGAGCCGGTCAAGAGCATCTTCGGCAGATTTCCCAAGATTGAACTGCCGGGCGAATGCCCCGTAGATTTCGATCAATTCCCCCGCCGCCATAGGAGCCGCCTGGACGATGGGCGCCATGGTCGAAAAATACTGCGCAGACCCCGAAAGGAACTCCGTCATTTCCTGCCTGTTGCGGGACGCGTCCGCGCGGATGGTTGAATCTGACTCGATATTGATCCGGTAGTGCGCGGTCGGGTCAGAGAGAAGCGCCGCTTCCTCTTCGCCAATCTGAATCCCGGTCATCCGCGTGAGGGTTTGCGCCGTGAAGTGGCGCCCGATGATTTCAGCCGTGATGACGTATAGGTCGCGGACTTGCCGCTCAATAAGCCGCTGCATCTTCTTGATGCGGATCGAACCCCATTGGGTCTTGATGTTTTGCGCAGTCGCGGTTTCCGCAGCGTTACTTTGCCCGCGAATAATGTCGGAAATCCCGGTGACTTCGTAAATCGCGGCTTTCGTCTGCTCTCGCTGGACGAAAAGCTCTTTCAGAACGGCAATGGCTTGTTGGATAGGCCACCACATCACAGCTTTTTCAAGCCCGCCAGTCGCGGCAAGGTTTTCAAGGTTCTGGACCGGGACAAGCGTATTGTCGTCCGCTTGCGCCAGTTCTTCCATGACCGAGGCGTCGCCGGAAAACAGGCCCTTGACCTTAAGCCCTGCCACGATGGCCGCGATGCGCCGCGTGATTTCGTCCAATTCGTCAGCCAAGGACTTGTAGACGGTGTAAGGGCACACAGGAAGCCGAGACCCCGTTCCCGTGACAGGCTGGACCGGCTCCGGCTGCGGGAAGAACCCTTTCAGCCCCAACGGGTCATCAGCGATCTTGAGGACCTTGTTTGACCCATCCGCGACGATATAGACCTTGCGCGTCTCCTTGCACCAAATTTGCCAAACGGCCGCGTCAACCGCGCCCTCGACTTCGCTATCTGCCGTTGCTTGCAGGTCGGCCAGCACGGGGTCTTGCAGTTTCTCCATGTCGTCAATCGTGATATGGCGACGATATGCGACCCATGGCACATCCGCCCATCTTGTGGCGGGGCCTTCGCGGTAATCCTTCCAGCTCACGTTTTCGAAAATGACCCGTTCGCCCGATACAACCCCATCGGTCACGTCCGCGTCGAACACGACAGTGACGATGTCCCGCCCCGCGACAAAAGCGTCCTGCGCGCCAGCCTCAATTTCGCGGTCCAAACGGTTGTCGTCCGCCTGGATCATAATTGCCCGCTCAAGCAACTCGGCCACATTCTTGGCCACGCCGTCACCTTGATCGAACCTTGGTCGGATTTCCGGGATTGCGGTGCTGTTGTAGATCGCCGGGACGATAGTTTCCACGTTCGAATGCAGGATGTTGAAGTCAGGCACATCCGACAGGCGAACATTCTTCTGACCGGCGCCGCACAGGTATGCAGTTTCCGCCTTTTCGGCGTCCTTGATCCAGTCTTCCTCACGGGTTTTAGCCGCGCCGATGCGCTCCATCCACTTGGCGCCCAGCTTCTGAAGATCTTCGCGGGTGTATTCAGGGTCTTGCTCAATCATGCCCGTTCACCGCTTCCCGCGCTTCCGCCTGATCATCGCGTCAACCGCCTCCTTGACGCTCATGTTACCGCGAATAACCCCGTCTTCGCCCACCTCGTAAGCGAGGGCGGACGGCTTTTTCGGTTTCGGCTCTGGCGGGGTTACGTCCTTCCACGCCAATGACAGATAGCGGAACGCCGATCCGATATGTTCCGCCCAATCCTTAACGGGAACCTCACGGAAGGTCTTGCGGTCGTCGTCCCATTCGCGGCGGTAGTTTTTCAGCCCCTCGATCCCAGCGGCAACACGCTCGGAGTCTGAGAATATGGCCGCGTTGATCGTGGCTCTGCCCGCTTGCAGCCCATCGGCCACGGCTACTTGCGGCAACCGCTTGGGCCTGCGCCCCGCCGCTTGCAGGATTTCAAAACGGGTGCGCTTACTGCCCCACTCCGTCGTGATGATGTCGTGCGGGACGTAATCGGTGCCCTTATAGCCCTTGTCGTCCAGCCACCTTACCCAATCGCTCAGGTCGTCACTTTCTGGCTGGTAAAAGTCGACAATAACCGGACGCCCCGCGATGACCTGGAAACACCAAATCGGGTTGTTGATTGCCTTCCCGAGGTCCCAAGCCGTGTGGATTGGGTGGCCCCAATCTATATCCACAGCCCGAACCCGGCCCTCGCGCTCGGCCCGGTTGACCTCAGCCCCCCAGTAGGCGCCGATCATGGCCCCAGACCAAGAGCAAAGGTATTCCTGCTCATAGAGGGCAAGGCCCATATCAATCCCGTGAAGGTCTTGATATTCGGCCAGCGCCTCCGCCAGCGCCTCCTTCGACAGCGCGCCTGTGTCCTCGACCGTCAGCCGTTCATAAAACCACGAATCCGACTTGGAGGCGCGGTCGGCCATGGTCTTCGCGTGGTTGTTGCCGCGCGGGGTCGTGATGAATGCCGCGAACCCGTTGCTTTCCCGGATCATGGGCGAGTGGTAGGCCCACGCGGACGGGTTGCACAGCGCCCATTCCGAATATGCTATCCCGGCAGGACCTGCACCCACCGTCGCGTCGTATCTGTCTGACCCCAAAAGCTGCCATGTCGCGCCGTTCGTGAACTCGATAAACATATCGTCGTCCAGCGTGCGCTTGCGTATTTCCGGGGGAAACGCCTCGTCGATGCGACGCTTGCCCGTGTTGCTGTTGACCCCGAGCCAAATCGCCTTGCGGGCCTGCTTGTATTCCGGGAAGCAGTGCCAATAGGTCGCTGGGCGACGCAGCGCCAATTCCCGGAAGGCGTTCAGGACAATCTCATCCTTTCCGGCCCGCCTGTGCCATACGGCCATCAAGCGGTCTTTTTCGCGGCCAACCAGCGCCTTGTGAAAGGCCTGCTGATACCAGCGGACCCGGAACTCGTATTCCGTCACGGCTTGGCTTCGTAAACCGTCTTGAACACCACCTCGCCATTGATGTTCTGGTCTACATCGACGGATTGCTTTGGCGTGCCATGCGCACGGTCCTCGCTGTCCTTGAGGAGGCGCAGGACGTCAGAGGTCAAATATTCCGACGCATCCGTTATAGCGGACACTTTTTCCATGATTGAGGATAGCATGGAGTGCCGAAGCTTGACCGCCATTTCGGCGGCTTCGATCTCTAGGCGCTTTTGCTCTTTGGTCTTGCCGCCGGGGTTTGGCGTGCTGCCAGGCTGAAAGCGAGTTGCGGGTGATGGGTTTGGGTTTGCCATTGTTCCGGTCTTATCAGAGCGGCTCGAACGCAAAACGCCCACACGGTTTTCCGGCGGGCGCATTTTTAGATTATAGGCAGGATGACCTGTTCGCAGCTAAGTGTCAACAACTGCCGCGTCTAACCCATTCTTTTCGCCAGCCTGTCCAGCGCGTCCCTGACGTGAACAAGCCCGGCGGCATGGCCCGGCCCGTAATAGGGGCGCCTGCCGTATCTGTCCGTGACGTAGGCCGGGGAATGGCCGCCGATGATGCATGTGTCAATTACTGCCCTGTCCTCTGGCGCGACAAGCTTGTTCAGGGCGGCGAACCTTGAAATCCGGTCGATCTGTATCGTGACGGCATGGTCGGGCTTTGGCGACGAATCCACGCGGTCGCTGGCCATGTTGATGCTTGCGCCCATTTGGGTTTTGTCGAATGCGTCGCGAAGCTTTTCGCCCGCGTTGTAGCCCGCTGTGGAAATGACACCCTTGCGGTGCCAGACTTCCAGCATGTCCACGCGGCGCATTCGCTTTACCCCGTTCGGGTTCGGCGTTGGTTTTCCTGTCTCGGGATCTAGGTCGGTTGCGTCCTCCTGCACCAGGCCTATCCGGTTTGCACGTCCCGCCGCGCCCTCATCCCATGGGTTTATCGGCAAGGTCACAGGGCGCGCCTTGATCTGGCGCTTGGTCTTTTTTTTGGACTTCATGCCAGTTCCCATTTTTTTGCCGCCCCGCTGACGTATTTGACGAGGCCTTCGGTGCGCATGTGGGTCAGGACGACTTTTGCCTTGTCCTCTGAGATTTTCAGCCGCGCCCGCAATTCTTCCGTCGAGACGCGCCCCTTTTCCGCGAAGTAGGTAAGCGCGGTTTTGACGTAATGGGACGGGTCGAAAACGGGCCGCAGATCGGGAGGCAATTTCCCCTCGTGCCCCTCCTTGAGGACTGCGGCCTTCATGATTTCGCCGATACGCGCTTCCATTTCGGGGCTGATCCGGGCGGCTTTGAACGGGCCGGGGATGACATTGCCCTCCGGTCTTTTGATCGGAACGCCGAATTGCGTGGAAACGTAGGTCATAGTGCCTCCATGTATGCTTTGCCTTTGGCGTCCCATTGGGCGATGCCGTGCATTACGCTTGTGTGATCGCGTCCGAATTTCCGGCCCAGCCAGGAAAGCGAATACCGCTTGGGGGCCTCGGAATGCAGATGATGCCAAACGTTGAACCGCGCCCATGACGCATGCTTTTTCAGGCGCTCAGTCAAAATCTCATCAACCGTCACGTCGTGCAGCTCTGCCACAGCCTCGACTACCTCCATGACGTGTGGGGGCAGTTTCGGCTTTTCCGTCCTTGGTTCCGGCGTGATCCGCCTCAGTTCTGCGACCTGCCCTTGCAAGACGGCGACGGCGGCCAGAAGCCCATCAACACGGGCTTCAAGGCTTGGCGTGGCCCTGAGAGAGGTGAGGCGCGCGTTGCAGGCTGCGGCGTCTGCCTTCATTGCGGAAAGCGCGTTCATGCCGCCATCCCCTTCGCTGGGGATGTCTTGTCAGGAACGCTCGTTTCGAAGCTCTTGCGGGGCGCGGCCTTGGCCATTTCGCGCGCGGCGTCATGTCTGTCTTTGGCCTCGTCTTCCCACGCGGTCGCAGCCGCCTGCGTGTAAACATCCTTACGTGTGAAATAGGCCGCGCTCCGGTATTTTCGCATGGTGGTTTCGTCAACCAAACCACGCCGGATCAATTCCGCCGCCTGCCTGCCGTAGAGGTATCCCTCCCCCACTGCCTCTCCGGCCGACATGCGCTTGCCGATAACCTCGTATTCGTCCAGCTTCCACGTTTCGGATTTAGGGGCCTCCTTGGCCGCAGACACCGCCGCTTCTTTGGCCTCCTTCTCGGTCGGCCACAGACCTGACCCGGCCTCGCCAAGAAGGGCTTCAAAACGCGGCCACCATGAGGCCAGTGCGTCAGCGCTCCTCGGGGCGTATCGCTGGATACAGGCCACAAGGGCGGCGATCTCATCGGCCTCGGCCTGCGGCTTGCCTTCGACGCGGCGCGGGGCTTGGCGGCGGCTCAGGAAGCGGGAAAGCCGCGAGGAAATGTCGGCGGTGTTCAGGCTCATTGTGGACGCTCCGATAGGATTTTGTTTGCTGCGGCGAAGGCGGCGTCTAGGTCAGTCGATGGGCGTGGCGGGGCCGTGGCGCGGCGCTCTGGGAATATGCCAGTCCACCCGTTGGCGATGCTTTCCTCGACAACAGCATCAGCGTCAGATCGGCCCCTAAGCTTTTTGGCGATGAGGGCGGCGGCGTAGTCCGTCAGCGCCGACCGCTTGGCCTTGCGAAGGGCGATGTAGGCGTCAGCCGTTTCGGGGCGCATAACCTCACACAGCGTCGCGCGCGCACTACTATTTGACGGTTCCTTGATGGTTCCTGACGGTTCGGGCGCATTTGCTGCGGGGGTATGGCGCATTTGCTGCGGGGGGGTATCGCATTTGCTGCGGGGGCGCATTTGCTGCGGGGGCGCATTTGCTGCGGGGGGCATGGTGATAGCAAACACATTAGTTCCGGCCTTCCCGGCGTTGTATGAGACAGCCAGAAACCCACGTTCTACAAGCCGCTTTATGGCGCCCTGAATTGCCCTCTCGCCCATACTAGTCCGCTCGCAAAGTCTGCGCATTGATGGGTAGCAAGTCCCCTCGTCGTCGGAGTGATCAGCAAGTGAAAGTAAGACAAGGCGCTCTGTGGAGTCCAAGTCCTTCCTATCCCAAACAAGTGACATGACGCGGACACTCATTAGCTGAGCCTATCGCGGAGTATGGCTGGCGTAATTTCGTCGCGCGTTGCTGCCCTCATTCCTGCCCCTCGACAAAGATCGTGGTTTGATTGGTGACGCCCCAGAACTTGCTGACTGAAAGGCCGCTCACTTGGCTGTCATCTGCCCAAGCAATGCGGTTCAGCCCGTCACACACGGCCTTGGCGATGTTGTCGCAGTCGGGCTTTTGGGTGTGCGGCTTGTGAGCAAGCGCGGCCTTCTTCGCCTTTGGCCACGACTCCGGGATTGCGAACGTGGCGATGATTTCCAGCGCCACGGGTCCGGTGAAGGGCTGGGGGAAGTGGGTTGCCGCGATAGCCCCAATGCTCGCTTCTGCGACCTCGTTTTCACGGGGATTGAATGCGCGGCCAATCTTGCGCGAGAAACGCGGGCGCTTCTTGGCATAGGGCTTGCCGGGGATGGTGAAGGCAATGCGGGTCACTTCACGCCCCGCGCCAGAATTTCATGGAAGCGCGATTGCGCGCCGGTCAGATCGCGACTCATAGAAATGCCTCCTGGGTTGGCTTATCAGGCGGGGCGATAAAAAGATCAGGCTGCCGCGCGGCTTCATCAACCCGCTTGCAGGCGATCTCAAAATAATCTGGGTCCAACTCGATCCCGGTGCCGTGGCGTCCCATACGCTGGCAGGCGACGAGTGTCGTGCCGCTGCCCATGAAACAATCCAGAACTGTGTCTCCGGGAAACGAAACCCGTTCGACCATCCAGCGCATAACGCCAAGAGGCTTTGGGCACGGGTGGCCTATCGTCCTGTCGCTAGCCTCTGTCGTGCTAAATCCGTTGGGCTTTCTGCCTTTGCCTGATGCAAGCCACGGGTCTTTCCCATAGTAGAAAAGCGGCTGAGAACACACAAAGCCCCAAGGCCCAGAATTTGCCCCGCTGGGGTAAAAGATCGTCCCAAGCGCACGGGGTGGGTCGTATTTGTAAGCGCAGGCATTTCCGGGCGTGACGATTGCGCATTCCGCCATGGCAACAGCCATTCGGACAGCAGGAACGCAGATCGCATCAATGTTTTCTGGGGTGTCATCATATGAGGCATATGCAAAACCATTCTGTCCGTGCTGCGTAGTGCTGCCCTCGTAGTTCACCCCATAAGGCGGGTCCGTCACCACGGCATCAAACCGCCCCAGCGTCGGCATGACCTGCAAGCAATCGCCCAGGATCAGGCGCTGATTTCCTATTCTTTCTTCCCGAATAATCATTCTAGCCACCGGAATAGCTTGCGGATCGCGTAGGACCGCGCAAATGACAGTGTGAAAAACATGGCAGTTACCGCCACAGAATGAGCGGCGCTATATCCAAGGACCAGCCACGTTGCCGCCCATGAAACCGCAAACCCAATAGCCGCATTGCAGGCGGATTCTTGTGCGTCCCTCACTTCACACCCCGCGATAGAATTTCATGGTTGACCGCCCTGAGGGCCGAATAGATCTCCTTGCGCGGGCGGTGCTGGCGCTGCGCCTTGGCCAGATCGTCGGCCAACACCTGCTTTCGCCATAGCAGCGGATCGGGCGTTCTCGCCGTCTTGAATGTGGGCGTCACACACCCAGAAATAAGACCGCGAAGATTGCTGCGAATACAGGCCCGGAAGGCGGAAGCCATACGCGCCAAGGCGGCCACAGGTTCGGCAAGGCCCCATGTCATGCTGCGCTCCTTGCTTGGAGAATCGCCCGCCCGATTAGTTCGGGGATCTGAGGGACGACGGCGTTTC
>ERZ650311.731-NODE-731-length-18946-cov-10.810386_pt1 | contig 18946 bp, 18 predicted proteins | sample MGYA00376247_ERZ650311 | MGnify/ENA primary metagenome ERZ650311 (study PRJEB26733, sample SAMN07839324) | wastewater metagenome | biome: small river; feature: stream; material: water | place: USA: North Carolina | collected 2016-07-28 ... | reverse complement strand
CGAACGAGGCGTGCCACTCGGTGTTCTCGGGTCGGATGATGAGGTCGCGGGCGATCGACTTGGGATTCGTCGGGTCGATGCGGTACTCGTGATTGCCGTCGATCCAGTGCCAGCGGACACGCGACGCGCGGGAGCCAAGGGCTTTCCACAACTGGTCCGATTGCCGGGCCATGCAGCGGTACTCGCTATAGGCGTCGGACGGCTCGCCGCGCGGGTGGTCGGATGCCCACGAATAGTCTCCCCAATCCCCGAGATTCACTACGTCAGTGATGTCGTTGCGGCTGCGACCGGCTAAGTCAAGCACCCTTGACCAGTGCGGCTCGCTCGTAAAGTGCGCGTGTACGTCCGGCAAGGGCAAGATGCAAATGCCTGCCCGTCCACGCGGCGTGAGGATCAAGCCTTGAGGTCCTTGGCGATGGCCGACGCTTCATCCATGAACGGCTGCAACGTCGCAAGCGTTGCCTTGCCCGAGTACCAACACACCACGCCGTCGCACCCGAGGCGAACGCAATGGCGAATCTGGTTGCCAAAGTCCGTCACGGACAGGAACCCGCCGCCTGCGCTGGGGTGAATCTCGGGGGACACGAACGGCCTGATCGGAAGGCTCTTGCCAATAACGCGCCCAATCCGTTCGCACTCGTTGTGCTGGTGGGTAGCGAACCGCCGCCAGAGCTTCGGGTCGGGGTTGTTGGTGTACAGGCTGGGGCACAGGGCATCGAGACAGTCGCCAAACTCGATTGCCAGCACGTCGTTTGCGGCCTGGGCGATGCGATGCTCGTGGGTGTCCGACTTGATAACCGAGTTGAGGACGTTGAAGCCTGTGGGGAGGATGCCGTACAGGGCGACGGAGGCACCTTGGGCACCGGCGCGAACGTCGGTCAGGGTGCGGCGAATGAACGCCGCATCCGCCGCAATGTCGCGCGCGTTGTCAAGCCGGATGTCGGAGCGAAGGATGCGATGGGGGCGGTCGGGCGTAGGGTCTGGGCGCGGCACGCTTTCGATGTTCACGACCACGAACGAACCGGGCGACAGATTAGGCCACTTGCGAGCCTCGTCCGCGCTGTAGCGGGACAGGTCGCGCGCCCCGCCCGTGTTCGGCTTCTCGGCGTAGAACCGCTGGCCGTCAACGAGAACGTCCACCATGCCGGGCAAGGGCTTTCGCGGCAGGAACGCGCGATCGTGCGGGTACAGGCAGTCGTAAAGGATCATTCAGCGAAGTCCCCGATGGGCTTCTGCAACGCCCCGTCCGTGCCGGTGAGCTTGAGCGTCTTGTCTTGGTGCTTGTGCCACCGCTCGGTTAGGCTGCCTGCGGGCGTGTTGACCTTCGGAACGTCGTCGGAGCCAAGTTGCTTCATCCGCTCCATAACAGCCTTGAGCATTGCGGGCGTGGGCGGGATGCGGACCAGTTCGCCGGTCTTCTGGTCCATAACTTCCTGCCCGTTCTCCAACGCTTCCAGCATCCGCTGGTCGAGAAGGTCGGCGAGTTTCTGGCGGGTGTCTTTGCTCATGGTTTACCGTGCCTGTAGAACGCCTCCGGTGCTGTTTGATTCCTCGGGCAATCCGTAAGCGCGACCGAGCGCGTCGATGCCCTTGACCAACGGTTCAATGCTGGGAAGGAACAAGATCGACCGGCGCAGATTGCGAAGGTCTTTCATCGAGAACTGTTGTTCGCTGTCGAACGGACGACGCACAACAGACCCGAACGTGCTGGCCGCACCGCTGGCCCAATCGAGAACGGGAACAGACATAAGGCCGCCGCCCTGGATGCCCGAGCCGCGAGAGAAGCTGAACACGGCAGGACCGCCAAAGGTCGTCGATGCCGCGTCAATCGCTGCGGGCATCAGCGTCGCGTAAGAACCGCGAGAGAACGCCACGCGAGCAATGCGGTCGGGAGCGAGCATCTGGTCGCGGTATTCCTGGGCGTCTGGGCGACCGAGCGAATCGACGTAGACCTTGGCGGCGTACAACGCGCTGGCAAACCCAGCCTGCACCATGAACATGCGGATGTGGTCGGGGTTGCCGCTGGCGATGCCCTGCAAGAGCTTCTGGTCGTATGAGGCAGACGAGAAGAACTTGAACTGACCAAACAGCTTTCCCCACTCGCTCGACATCCACTTCATGTTCTGGTTGGGCAAAGCGTTTACAAACCGGGTGCTGGCCTCGGTGTTGACGGCCGCGCGAAGGGCCGTGTACGCTTCCATGTCGTCCCACCTCGACAAGTTCAAGTCCCACATCTTGACGTTTGCGGGATTGTCCTTGTTGGCGATCTTGTGCTTATTGATCTGGTCGTAGACCCGGCGAAGCAACTGCTCGTCGTTGGCAAAACCAAACTCTTTCATTACCGCCTTGGGCGGGAGCTTTCCGCTCTGCGCCCACTCGGCCCACTGGTGCATGATGTTGTAGCCAATGGTTCGATACCCCGCATCGTTTGCAGGAGCCATGAGGCTCAGCGCGGCCGTGGCGCGACGCGCCTTCTGCGACATGCGCTCGCCTTTGGCAAGGGCAATGTCAAGTTTGCTGCCAGCAATCGGAACGCGCGTCGGGACGCCGCCTTGCGACCACTCCACGCCACGACCCGTCAGCATCACAAAGTCACGGAGGAACGCATTGCTGGGCTTTCCGTCCTTGCACATAGCCCACAACTCGGGCAGCACAGGGAACACGCGAGCCATCGCATCGGGTCGGGCAAGTGCGGCAATCGGCTCGATGGCGTTCGTAAGGCCCGCATACCAATTGCCGAGCATCGAAGCGGACAAGCCAGAGCGGAGAATGGCGGCGGCCTTCCAGAAACGGGAGTTGCCAATGTCGTCCGAAATCGGAAGGCCAACCATATTGCGGTAGGCAACTTCCATCGTCTCGATCTGCTTCTCGGTCTTGATGCGGTCGATGCCGCGCTCCGCCGCCTCCTGGCGGACCATGTTGTAAATCTGCTCCATCGACGTGAACGGCTTGGCCGGATCGGGCGACATAACCCGGTACATTTCTGCTGCCGCCGAGTTGCCAAAAGTCCTACGGATGTAGGACTTTCCGATGCGGCTGATGTTGGTGTCGAGCAAGTCGAGGACAGACAGCGATTCGCCATTGCCGACCGGAATCGAATGGTTCTCGTCGATGGCGATGCGGTGCAAGAAGTTGAGCGGGGTTCCGTTGGCGTCGGCGGTCTTATACGCAAACCGCATCGAGTCCACAAACCTTACGGCATCGGCCTCGGGAACGCCCGCGCTCATGAGGTCAAGCACGATTTCGTTCTTGGTGCCCTCAAGGAATCCAATGGTGCTTGAGTGCCGTCCGGGTTGCCCGCCGTTCTTGTAGATGGCCTTTGCCGCCATCATGATCTGCGACGATTCCATCCAGAAGTTGTCGGGGTGCTTCTGGATTGCTTCGGCTAGCAGCGAAAGCACTTTCTGCTCGCCGTACTTGCGGCCCATGACGAGAATCACGTCGTCCAGCCAGCGGTGCGGGATGTAGTTTGGATTCTTGGAAACGCTGCGAGACTGCGGGACGTTGTGACGTTGACTGAGTTCAAGCATCTCCGCTGCGGTCTTGCGCCATGTATCCGCGGCTTCTCGAATCTGCTTGGGCAACGTCTGGTCGTTGCTGACGACGGCGCGGCCCACCGCGTCATCGAACGCTTCGCGGGACAGCGTGCCGCCCGAAGCCTTGTAGTCGTCGTGCAACTGTTTGATTGAGTCGAGCAACTGGTGCGTGCGGTCGCGGCTTCCGCTCTCGGCCCACAAATCGCCAGCCACATAGATGCGACCGTTCTTCTTGAACAGATTGTCGTAGGCAGCGATGTTGCCGAATCGCCGCACCGACGCAAGTTCTGAGTTGGACAGCGACGAGTTGACGCCGACGCGAACGTTGCCGAACGTCGGCTTTGAGTCGTCGATCCACGACGCTTCAAAGTCGGTGACAAACTTGCCCTGGCCGGGGATGCGATTGCCAAGGTACTTGAACTCGGCGGCGGATGCGGCACCCATCGCGGCGCGATCTGGGGTAGCGGTCACGGCTGCGAGGGCGGAGGGCGTCAACTGCCCGCCCTGCATTGCAGGCGCAACAACCGGCGTGGCGGGTGCGATCGGATCGGCTGGCGGTGGCGCAACCTTTGGAGCTACCGCAGCAGACGGCGACCGAGTTTCCAAGATGAACGGTGTGCCTACCGCGCGAACCTGATCGGCCAACGCCTTGGCGTCTTCGTATGGAATCTTGAGGCGGTTGGCGATCTTGCTGGCCGAAACGGAGCCAAGTTCACGCGACAGGGCGTAGGCGCGCGACAGCAACTCAGACTCGGGAGTCCCGGACGGGGAGGACGCACGATACGACCCGCTTGGGTTGAGTCCCTGCCGACGCTGCTCAAACAACGCCATTGCGGTCAAGCGGTCTGCAATCGTTTCGGCCTGATCCCGCGTGAATCGCGGCGATGTTGTTCCGTCTGCGTTGCGAATGGTGAACGTCGCTTCAATGTCTGACGCGCTGATGTACCCAACCTCGTTTGCACGCTTCTTTGCCGCTTGAATGATCCACAGGTCGCCGGGAATGTCTCGGCCTCCATTGACGGCATCCTCAACGGCAGCGAGTCGTTCGGCTTTCGACTTAGCGAAAAACGCATCGCCAATCTCAACGTAGCCGTCAGACCCAAGGCGGGCCACCAATTGCTTTTCGCCCGGCACGGCGCGAAAGCCAGTTGGCTCCTCCTGCTTGAACTGGCGTCGGCTCATGGTGCCGATGCGATCCCCAACGGGGGACACGGTAAAGTTGTCTGTTGAAAACTCAAACGGGCGGGACACGCTGGGCGAGTTTGATCCTGCGTCGAAAAGCACGTCGGCCTGTTCGTTGAGCTTTGCCGCAGCACGCTGAGGATCGAGTTCGGCTGCAAAAAAGTCTTTGCCTTTAGCCGTCAGGATGCTGGACGATCCGCCGCCGTCAAGCAGTTGCGAGCGTTCGGTCGGGTTGAGGTTGTCAACAAACTCTTGCGCGTCGGCAAGGAACGCCCGGTTCTGCTGTTCCATGAACACGGGTTCAAGTCTTCCCCGCGCCCAACGCGACAGGCCGCTACCGATCGCGCCCGTAAGGAAAGCGGTTGTAAACCCAACGAGTGCGTCGCGGCTGTCGCGGTCAGAACGAAGGGCGTCCACTCCAAGGATTGGCACGCCCGCGCCAAGGCCAGCCGATGCCGCGTGAAGCAGAACGCCCGCGCCCTCGGTGGCGGCGGAGCCGACGCCAAAGCCAAAGCCGCTCAACCCGGCTTCCAGAACGTCGTAGCGACTCACGGAGTCGTCGTAGGTGGCCTGCGCTGCTTTCATGGCGGCAAACGGCGCACCGGCGACAAGTCCAGCGCGTGTCAACCGAAGCAGTCTCGCGCTGGTTGTTGCAGCTGATCCGACCGTGCCAGCACCGCCCGTGAGGACCGCAACCGCAAGAGACGCCGGATCAAAGGCCTCAGCCAACACCTGCGATGCGGTGCCAACCCAACCGGCGTCTTGCAAGCGACGGCGGTTGTCCGCCTCGATGGTGTTGCGGGAATAGATCGCGTCAAGATGTTGCTGGCTGACCGCATCGCCGTATCGGTGCCATAGGTCTTGCGGAACGTTTTCGGTAATCTGCTTGATCTGCTCGTCAGTAACCCTAAACGACGGATCGGACTCGAAACGCTGTCCAGCAAACCATTGAATCAGTTTTCCGGTTGGACCGTTGGAAAAAGCAAGAGGACCGGCATCGCTAACGCGATCAACCAAATCGCCCGAGACGTAACCTCGGGAGAGGTTTGCAATGTCGTTTGCAAAAATCGCCAGCGAAGGAATCTCGTTGGGAGGCGGCGACGTGCTGTTGAATCGGTAGCCTACTGACTGGCGACGCACCGGGTCGGTCGTCAGTTGGTCGATCGCAGAGTCAAAGCGACTCACTCAGTACGCTCCCTTGTTCACGCTGCGATCCAGCGCGCCGCTGTCGATGATCTGCTGGGCTTTCTTCATGCCAGCCTCGTGAGACGACCTCTGATTCTCAATTCGGGCATTGATCTTCTTGCCAATGGCAGACACTTCCGCGCCGTACTTCTCGCTGTCTGCGCTGTGCAGAATTGCGGCAAGGTCGGCAGTTCGGAACGCCGAGAACTTGCCGGACAAAGGACGGCCAAGTTCGTCGTTGACACGCCACAACTCAGACGAACCATCCCACACCAGCGACAGACCGTTCACCTGTCGCCCCGCTTCTTTGGCGAATCGAGCAGTCAACGCGGGTGCGAGTTCGGACAAGCCCGCCCGCAGATTGGGCGTCATATCGGCCTGATTTGTCGGGCTGGCATAGTTGCCCAACAGAACGTAAGACTTTGCGTAGTCGCTTGCCGCGCTTTTGAGGGCGGTGTCGGGCGAGTTCGTTCCCCGTGCAACGGCATTGGCCCGGTTCACGATGTCGGCATAGACGCTGGTGAAGTTGGCAGCCCCCTGAATGTCTGACGGAAGAACCTGCGGAACGACTTTCTTTGCACTATCGCTGACAACGGTGTTGATGACGCTCTTTTGCTCGGCGGTCAACGTCTCGGCGCGGTTTGCCATGCGAACGGCCTGGTCGAGCGTCATGCCCCCGTCTTTGGTGTTGGCTAGCACGGCTTCCATAAACGAGCGTGATCGTTCATTGCCAAGACCCTGATACCAGTTGCCGCCAGCGTTCTTTGCCTGCTGGTACAGGGCAATTGCCGAGACGAGCGCGGGCGGTGCCTTGTCGCCGTTCTCGACGACCGTGGCAAGACCCGGAGCCGTGTCGATGAGCGTGCGGTACTCGCGGGGATAAATGCCATTGCTCGCGGACCAATCAACGCCCGCCGCCAGTGCCGCCTGCGGTTGAAGCCCACGCGACAGTTGGGTAAGCATCACCGTCGCGGTCTGGTCCTTGATTTCCGATTCAGTGATTGTGATTTCTTTTCCGCTAGGCAACTGCACCTTTACGTCGCGGACAAGGTTGAGCGGCGTGCCGGACATGCTGCTTTCAGCGGCCATCCGAATCACGCTGTTCTTGGCGGAAAGTTCGTCCTGTTGTTCCTGAACTCGCGTTTGTTCGCGGAGCGCGGCGCGGTACGTTTCGCGGGCTTTGTTGCCCCACTGCACGCCGCCGAACGTGGCTTCGTGTTGCGTTATCTGGTTCTCGCCTTCTTGAACGCTGGCGGTGCCGTCTCGAACGGCGTTTACAACAGAGCCGACAAAGGCGTTGCCAGCGGCGTTGATCGTCGCCTGTTGCTGCTTGTCCAAAAACGCCTGTGCCTCAGCCGCGTTGCTAGCCGACAGCGTGCCGCTCTCACGCATCTGGCGAAGGGCGTCGGCGGCAATCTCGGGCGGCTGGGAGTTGGCGATTTCCTCGAACATCGCCATCGCGTTCTGCTGCTGCTGGGCGTCGCGGCGGAGCATGGCACCCTGCAACTGCGTTCGCTCAAGGTCCACGGTCTGCTTGAACTGGCCCTCCGGCAACGCCTTCGCCAGCCGGTCAAACGCCTCTTGGTTGCCCGTCGCGGATGCGGTCTTGAGGCCCGGCAGGATCACTCCCGCGTAGACCTGCTGGTCGGTGATGCCCGGCAACGCCCGCGCGCCCTTGAGGGCTTCGTCGATGTTTCCGTTGTACGCGAGTTCGCTGAAACCCGTGAGGGCTTCGGCGGTCTTGACGTTCTGCCGCTGGTCAAGGTGCGAGCGAACGAGATTGGCGAGCTTCGGAGCCGAGTTCTCGCGGTAGGTGTTCTTCCACGCCTCGCTCTTGTTGGCGTACTGCGTGTTGATCTGCGCTTCGACAAGGCTGGTGGCGTACTCGCTTGCCTTTACGCCATCGGGGATGGAGTCGGGGTTCTCGTCGAAACTCCGCGCCACGTCGATGTTGTCAAGGCTGGACCGGCTTGCGGCCTCGCCCCTGTCGAACACTTCCTGCTTTGCCCGCGCCTCGGCCGTGATCTGCCCAGCGCCCTGCACCACGTTCCCGAGCAAGCCAAACGCCTGCCGGAGTTCCGACAGGCCGTTGCCCTGGTTGATCGCACCAACGGAAGGGACGTTGAACACCTGCAAAGAATCGGTGGTGATCGCGTTCTCTAGCTGGGTGCCAGACAGGAACGCGCCGTCGGGCCGCTTGCCGCTGAGTATTGGGGCGTTTGAGAACTGCGTCAACGTCCGCTCCAAAGGAAGGATTCAACCGGGTCTTTCTTGGGGAACAACTGGTTGTACCCGTTGCTGACCTGCAAGCCCGTGGAGGCTCCGCCCAACGCACCCGTCAGCCCCGACAGCACGGGACTCTGGTAGTTGGCGAACAACTGGTCGATGCTGCTCTGCGTGCCAAGGCGGACCTGCTGCAAGGCGTTTCCGTAGTTCGTCTCGGTGACGCGATTGGCATTGGACAAGCTGCCGAGGATGCTGGTGCCGAAAGCGTCGGTGGACGTGCCAACACCGCTCGCGCCACGGGCGGCGGCGGATGCGAGAAGGCGACCGCGAAGGGCAGCGGCCTCACGCTTGTTCTGGTCAAGCTGCTGGGCGCGACGCTCGGCTAACTGCTGAGCCTGCAACTGTGCCGCCGCTTCTGCGTTTCCAGCCTGCTTGCGGATGGAATCGTTGCGCTGGGATGCTTGCCCGATCGACAGCGCGCCGCCGAGCAACGCACCGCCGACAAGCGACTCAACAACGCCCATTAGCCGTCTCTCCTTGTGTCAATGTCCGTCAGGTACTCGATGCTGGGAACCACAACCCGCTTTGGCGAGGTCGATCGAATCGACCACACGGCGTCCGTCGTGTTGCCATTCAGGTGGGCGCGGAACACGCCTTTGGCGGTCACGGACCCGTCCGAGTTGCCAGCGAACGCCTTGTCCGTGTCCGCCCTGCTGGTCATGGCCCGACGCACGGTGAAACCCGAACTGAGGTGGTACGCGACGTCCAGATAACGCACGCTCATCTTGCTCGTGAAGTCGGGCGTCCCGTCCTGCCGAATCCTGATCGGCTTGGTGGGGATGATGTACCACTCGTAGGTGACGCCGACGCACGCGGTAGCCCCGTTGTAGTTGCCAGTGACGGCCACGGTGAACGGGTAGGTTGAGGTGTTCAGCGTCGGGCTGGTAATGACCGTGCCAACGCTTGCGCCGGAACCGATGATGAGGCAGTTGATGGACGGGTCCGCGTACAGAAGCGTCCACGTCGTCGTGCCAGCCGAGTGCGTCCCTGCCGTCAACTCCTGTCGGCGGTCCATATGCGGGGAGAACTCAGGCATCCGCGCCAGCGCTTTCCCCGGCAGACGACACGCTTGCGCCGGTCATAATCAGCGTGTTACCCGTGGTCATGGGCGAGCCAAGCGGCATTCCTTCGATGAGGAACGACCCCTCGGACTCGATGAGGACGTACAGGACGCCGTTGATGATCGCGGCGTCGAGAAGAACGTCGTTCGGACCCGAGAAGTTCCAAATGCTCCACGCCGTTTGCACCAGCCTCCCACCCTCGTAAGCCATCCGCATGATGTAGAAGTTGCGGTACGACTCGTTGGTGATGACGCCAATGAAGCCCGAGTTCGTGTCGGCGACGATCCGGGTGATCGTGGGCGGGATCAAGCCCTCAACGTGCGATGACAGTGGGGCGGTGGTGAACGCAAGCTGCGCGTCGTCGTAGACGTAGTAGTGAACGGACCCGGTGTTGCGGCTCTTGACGCCGAACAGGATGCCCGTCTGGAACTGCGGTAGAGCCACGCCGTTGATCGCGTTGATCGCGGTGGACGGGGTGAACGAGACGGACGACGGGGTGAAAGCGTCGCCCGTCGTGGTCAACTCGAACTGACGCGCGCCCACGGCGGACGCGATAACTGAGCGGCGAAGCGGGCTAAGGCGGTCGATGTAGGTGACGGATGGGCCGGGGGTCTTGACGACAACGGGGTCGCTGTCAATGACGCTTCCGTAGGGCGGAGAGGGGTTTTGGTCGTACCAGTAGTCTGTCAGCGACGCGGCCTGAGTCGTGACGATGTACGGACCAGCACCAATCACCAACCGATCTTGAAACAGGCACAGGTCCGCGACTTTGTTCCCGACGCCGCTGTTGGGCGGTCCACCAAAGACCGGCAGGAGCGGGTTGGTCGATGACGTCCCACGCGATCCGCGCGTTTCCAGCGTCTCGTTTGCGAAGGTGAACGTGAGCGGAGACGTGGAAGTTCGCTTGATCGTGTACGGGTACTTCGCTTGGTCGATCGCGCCGGTCGTGTTGTCGCCCTCCATCGCAACGGTCGAGTTGGCGATGTAGGTGTAGTCGAGGACCGTGCAATACCGGAAGTCGGCGGCGGTCGGGTTGTTCAGGGCGAGATAGGTGGCAGGGCTTCCCGACCCGGCGACCAACTCGGCCTCCGCCGCCAGCGTGGTGCCCACGGGGACGATGCGGGGGTACGCGCTCGCGCTCGTCGCCGGACCCTGCACGAGAAGGTAAATCTCGTCCTTGTCGCGGAAGATGGGGTGAAGACGCAGCTTGGTTCCGAGCGCCCACTGTGCCCAAATCGTGCCGATCGTTCCGGTCTTGCTGTCGGAGCAGGTGCATGAGCCACCCGTCGTGAACGTGCCTTGGGTGACTTTCAGAGTCACGAACAGGCCGCTGGACGACACGGCGATGATTCTGGCGGTCGGGGTGGGCGAGCCTGTCGATTGAGTGACGGTCTGACCGACAACCCAGTTTGCCGACTTCGCGCTCAGCGTGAGACGGCACGTCCCGAGATTGGACACCAACTTCGTGCCCGACCGGGTGAACGCCCCATACGCCGGGCTGAAATCCGAGTTGATCGCGTCCTCCACCTGCGACGGGTGCCGCAAGTGCGCCGGTTGCTTGGAGATTCCCCCGTACAACGACGGCTTCGTGACGATCGTTTGTTCTGGCATATCAGGGCATCACGGGAACCCACTCGCTCAACTTGATCGAGTTGTCAAGCACGTTGGTCCGCTTCAACAGGTTGTCCATGCGCTCGAAGTCGAGTTGCGCCATCGCCTCGTCCTGAGCGAGCAGCTGGTCGTCAGTGACGCCGCGCCGCTTGTACCGCTGGAACGCGCGAGCGGCTTTGCGGGCCACGTACTCCTGAATCCACTCGGGCGTTTCAGTCCACGTCCGCACGGTGATCGCGTCGATGTAGACGCTGCCGGTGAACGTCTGCGTGTCCTGATCCTCGTCGAACAGGTAGCCGTTGTAGACGCCGAGCTTCTTCCACTCGCGGCGGGCGGGGCGGATGAAGTAGAACGCCGTCTCAGGGACAGCGTGGAAAGCCGACGTGATCGAAGCGGTGGCCGAGACGTTGCGGGTTGCAGTCGACGTTCCGCCAGTCAGGGCACCCGAGTTGTTCCATGCGGCGGACCCGCTGTCGGTATCAACGTAGACCTTTCCGCCAATCTCGTATCGGACCTTGCCCGTGGCACCAGAACCGGCCTGTGTGATTGTCTCGTCGTACAGAAGTGTGCCAACAGGGGTGTTGGTTGTCAGCGTGGTATCCGGCAGCGTCAGCTCAATCTCTTCCCGCACGTTCGCAGCCGTGCCGTAGCCCTTGCCGCGCAGCACAATCTTCAACTGACGGTCGATTTCCTTCTCGGCCTCGCCAGCGTCGGACGTTCCGCCCGTGTCAAGGGCAGTCACGTCCGGGTCGCCAAGCGCCCGGATGCAAATGTTCACAGCGTCAAGTTTGAGCATTAGCGGATTCTCGCGCGGACAGCGGCAAGCCTTCCGTCAGGAAGGCGGGTGAGTTGGCGACGGGGACGGGCGGCGGACTCAGCACCGTTGGTGTAGTCAATGACCACGCGGAGCGCGTCAAGCGACAGCGACCCGCTTCCGGTAGCGATGGCGTCAAACTCGAAGTACGCGCCAAACGCGGCGGTGCGTATGTCGGTCAAAACCACGCTTCCGAAGATGGTCCCGTTGGTGATCGACACCCATGACAGTGTTCCAGACAGAAGCCCGTTGAGAACAGAGCCGGATGTTGTTGAGGCACCGGACAACTTCTTGAGCCACGCACGAATGACGTTTGACGACACCGCCCCCGAGTAAGAAGCCTTGGCTTCCACTCGAACCGCGTTGATCGTGGCCGTGCTGTTGATCCGCGTAGCGATGGGAATACCGCCCGACTCCGTGACCATGCCGTACAACAGAATGGCCTTTGACTGGTCGCCACCAGAGCCGAACGAAATGTCGCCCGTTGCCCCGTCCTCAACCAAGACGTTGGACGCGGGCGTGATGTCGAGGCCCGTGGCATACGCGCCACCCAGCGAAGGAGTCTCGGTTGTTACCAGCGTGGGAACAAAGTTCTCAACTGGCATTAGCGAATCCTCGCTCGTGCGGCCGCTAGACGCCCATCAGGAAGGCGGATCAACTGGCGGCGGGGGCGTGCTGTCGCGGCGGAAAGGGTCGCGTCTACGGACAATTCGAGGGCGTAGACGCCCATGTTCGGGGTCAACTCAAATGCGTCCGCGCCGTCGCTGCAATAGACGTAGAAGTTGAAACCAAACGCCGTGGAAAGCTGCCCAACCGTGGGCGTCCACAAGTTGCTGTTGAGGTTCAGGATCGCGGGCTGTCCGCCTTCCTCGAACACGCTTGCAAACTGTCGATAGGTTGAAGCCAACGCGCCAGAGCCGTTGCGTAGCTCTACGCGGATGCCGTGAAGGTGAAGTAGGCCGCCGCCGCCGTTCGGGAATCCGGCGTACACGTCGCCGTCCATCAGGCCAATGCGCATCCAGGCCGAATTGATCGTCGCCCCGGAGAGCTTTGTGGCAATGGCCGTTCCGCTGCTGATTTCCGTGAAGTTGGTCGCTCGGATCGTGTCGGATTGCCCGCCCGGAGTGGCTGTCGCGTCGTAGTAGGCGATCGCATTCTGATACGCCACGGCGTCGCCCATCGACGGGAAACCGCCGGGGAAGGATGACGGGACGTTATCGCACGAACCAGCGAACGCCGCCAGCTTCGTCACGTCGGACAACGCAGAACCAGTGCCAGTGATCGACGTTCCACTATCGCCAGCCGGGTTGACCGCAAATGTGGTCGGCTTGAAGCGATAGACTGCCATGTTTTAGAGGGAGAGGTCGAACACGTCGCCGACGTTCAGGGCGGCGATTGGGTCGGTCTGGTTGACAAACGCGACAGAACCGAAGAGATACACCGTTTCGCGGTTGCCCGAGTCCGGCGCAAGGCCGACGCGCATCTTGAACCCCTCCACGGGAATGCCGTCGATGTCGCGCGTCTCAAGCTCTTTGGAAAGCACTTTGAAGTTTGTCATGTGTGCTAGCTCTTGAACCACGCGCCAATAGCCGCAATCGCGGCACCGGCAGCGGTGGTAATTGCCGTCTTGGACCACGCTTCTCGGCGCTGTGCGCTTTGCTCAAGGCGGTCCACGCGCATGAGGACGCCCTTCTCTGGCGTGCCGTTGCCGGTCAACAGGTGCGTGAGCGTTGTTTGCGCAGACTGCACCTGCTCAAGCCGCTCGTCCAGCCGGGCCATCCACACAGAAAGGCCACGGTCGGTCGGGCCGTTGTTGGGCATGGTCACGCCTTCGCTCCGAGTTTGGCCGCACGCTCGGCACGCCTCCAAGCCGCGTCGTAGTAGGGATTCATGCGAGCCGCGAGGATGCGGTCGCGCTGGGCGTCTCGGTCGGGTTCATCGGCGGCGCGGTAAAGCTCGTAGTCGCGCTCGGCTGCGATGCGGGTTGGCTTGGGGATGAGCCATTCGAGCCACTTCACGCCCGCAAGGAACACGGCGAGAATTGGCCAGAACTTGATGGCGAGGACGGCGGCGGCGAGGATGGCCGCGAGGATGGTCAGGTTGCCAAGCGCCGACGCCCACCACGGGGTTACGTCTTTGACCTTCGGCAGAGCCGTTTGGACCTTGCCAGTTTCGATCTGGATGTCGCGGGCGTTCTGACCGATCGCCTTGACGTGGGCGGTTGCCTCGGCGTTCTCGGCCACCAGCGGGGCAAGGGCTTCGGAATGGGCCACAATGCCAGCGGCGAGCGTCTGCGTGTTGCCCGCCGCTCGTGCGATGTCCTTCGTGCCTGACGTGCAACCCGTCAGGAACGTCAACGCGATCAGGAAGGCAACGGCCACAAGGCCGATGCCCACGCGAACGAGAACGTGGCGAGTGTCTTTGTTCATAAAAAGACGGCACCGTGTTTCCACGATGCCGCCCGCAAGGAAGGGATGGAATCAGGAGATGGTGTTGTCGCCACCGTTGATCCAAGTGACGATGATCCAGCCGGTGACGGTGACAACGCGACTCGAAGTCACGTCGTCAGAGGTCGCCATGTTCAGGTAGAGGTCGGATGCCGTGCTGGTGCCGTTGAGAACGGGGGCGCTCGACAGACGACCCGTGAACGTGGCAGCGCCCGACGTGGACGCCGTGGCGGTGGACGCGATCACGTCGGCCTCGGTGGAGGTCAACGTGCCGTTGGCTGTGTCGGCCACAGCCGAACCAACCGCCGACACAAGGTTCGAGTACGAACCCGCACCGGCGATCGAGTAGGTGATCTTGGCCGTGGCGTTCAGGATGTTGATGTTGCCCTTCGGCAAGTCGTAAAACTGAATGCCACCGCTGGCGATCGCGCCAGAGGTTCGCGTCAGCGTGAACGTCGCGCTGTTGAACGTGAACTTGGTCTGGCGGATTGCACCACCGGGCGGACCAAACTCTTCGACGGTGACAAGCGACGCGGGGCCGCTGCCAACGTCGTTGCACTGAATGGGACGACCAAGACCCATCGTGGGGGTCATAGCAGTTGCGCTCATGTTGTTTCTCCTTGATGGGGTTTAGTCGCTGGTGACTTCGATCGAGCCAGCCAAGTACGAATCCAGAACGTCGAAGCCGATCCACGCGGAAACCGCGATCAGGTCGCCCTGGTTCTTGACCGTCTTCTCCTGCTCGATGTCCACGGGGCCAAGCTGGCGCATGCCAACGGGGGCCGTGCCCTCGGGGCCATCGAACACCGCCACCGCAACAGGCTCGCCACGGGTCGCCTTTGCGCCGTAGCTGTAATCGTTCCAGTAGCGGCTGGGGTAGCCGGACGCGCCGGACGCCGAGTTGATGTTGGTGTTGCGCATCCGGTCAGTGCCGGGAACGACCATCACGTTGAACGCCTCCATCATGCCGATAAGGGCACGCTGGACGTTGTTCATGCTCTGGTTCTGCGCGTACTGCACGTCGTAGATGCCGGTGTCCTGCGACAACACCTGAGCGATGTACGGGGTGATGTAGAGCGTGCCGCCATCGGGAACGTCGCGGTCACGGGCCAGCTTGCGAAGGGCCGCGACCTGCTTGCGGAAGTTGCCTGCACCGCCCGAGTCAACCGGGAACGCAGTGGTAACGCCCGTACCGTTCTGCACGGTGACGCGGCTCGCACCGTTGCTGATGGTCAGGACGCCGTTGCTGTCAAGCAGCGTCGAGCCGCTGGTCTGGCGAGTCGCCTTGTGCAGCGCGAGGAAGGCGCGGCGATCCATCTCGCGGATCACCTCGTCAACCTTGCCCTGCAAGATCGGACCCCACATATCAAAGTGGGCGGCGCGGCGAAGGTGCTTGGGCACGAACGCATGCGCCACGATCGGGCGCGGGTCCTGGGCAATGAAGATTTCCTGGAACCCGTAGTTCTGGCCGATCAGTTCGGCACCAAACTCGTAGGCGATTTCGGGGCGGGGGTCCCAAGCCTTGCGGATGAACTGACTGGTAACGCCAGCCTCATCCTGCTTCTTGAGAATCGCCTTGTTGTCGCCGCCGACGAGAAGGGCCTTGGTGCGGAACGCCTCGACCACCATCGAACTGCCCTCGCGCTCAAGCGTCAGGGCGAAATCGTCCGACCCGCTCTTGAGAGACGGGACGGCATTGAAGATTGCCATGTGATAACTCCTTGGGGGTGCTTGTGGTCACGCTGGCGTGATGGCGCACCCGCAAGGTGTCGATGGCGATAGCGGGCCTCTTGCGAGGGTGTCCGGGTTTCGCGGATCGGCTGTTGGGGACCAATGGCGCAGCGACGCTCGTTCACTGGCGTCTGCTGTTCGAGCGAAAACAAGGCGCGACCTTTCGGCCGCGCCCCGCGTCAGGATGTCTTGGTGCCAGTGGTCCGCGTGGGCGACGCGGGCTTGGCGAGTTCGGCCTTGAGGCGTTCGAGTTCTTCGCGCATGGCCGCAACGGTCTGTGGGTTGTCCACTTCGGAACGCTTGGGCAGAGCCTTGTACGCGCCGTCAAACGACTCTTGATGGCTGCGCCCATACGACTCCGACAACACCTGAGTCGTGGCAGAGTCGATGATCTGGCAGCAGTAGTTGCCAGCCTTTTTCGGATCGCTGTGAACGGAACAGAACGTGAAAGACCAAACGGCCTTGCGCTCGGCAAGCTCCTTGGCCTCGGAAACTGTCGGAACAAAATCACCTGCCATATCACTTCATCCTTTTCTGGAGGTCTTGCAGAACGGCGATGTCCGTCGCGTCGAATCGAGCCTGAGCCGCCTTGTCGCCGCGACGGCGCAGGCGATTGACTTCGATCAGGTCGTCAACAGACGAAATCGGGCGGACGGGCGACGGCGGGTTGCCCACAATTGGCGAACCGCCACCGTTCTTCTCGTCGTACCGGGCCTTGATGAGACGCACGGCGTCAAGGGCGGCCTTGGGATCGCCGCCGGTGATTGCCGCGCTGCGTTGCTTGGCTTCCTCTGGATCGAGGTTGGAGCCTGCCCATCGCATGAGGGCGTCGTAACTCTCTTGGTTCCCGCCTGCGATCTTGAACGCCGCCTGCTTGGTCTGCTCTTGGACCTCCTGGGCGCGTTGAGCCTTGATTTCTGCGGCTTCGACGCGGCCAACAAAGATGTCGTTGAGGGCGTCCTTGTTGAGCCGGTAGACCTTGCCGTCCTTGCCGCGAACCTCGATGCTGCCAAAGGCTTTCAGTGAGTCGTCGTCAATGGTCTTGTTCTTGACAAGATGCTCGCCGAACTTCGCGGTGTCGAGGCCGATCGCCTTGAACACACCGTCAATGTCGGCATCGACGTACTCGGGCTGCTGGGGCGCAGGGGCGGCACCTGCCATCGCCTTGTAGAACGTGACAGCCGCGTCCTTGGTGGCGAAGTACCCGCCATCGCCGTACACCGGGGCGTTGTCCGCTACCTGCACGCCGCGATGCTTGAACAACTCGCGTGCGCCCTGCTGAAACGCCGCCTCGTCCTTGAACTTGCCCGCGATCAATTCCGGCTGCGGCGGTGCCGCTACCGGCGTCGGTGCGGGTGGCACCGGCGCGAGTCCTGATTCAGACATTCACGTTTCCTTTAGGCCGGGGGCGCGGCCTGCTGCTGGGCGATGCTACCAGCGGCGCGTGCCGACTCTTGGATAGCCGCCGTTGCCCCTTCCATCTTCACTTGATCCGCCATCGCCTTGCGAGCCTCTTGCTCAAGCCGGGCGGGCGTCTTGACTAGGCCGGGTTCTTTGATACCGAGCGCGCGGGCACCCATTTGTGCGGCAACCGTCGTGTCGATGACTCGCAACGCCTCGGGTCCGAGCGTGCTGAGATACTGAGCGAACGGGATGATCGCCTCTGCCTGCCGCTTGCGGTCGATCGCGGAGAGGCCCGTGAGCGAGACGACCTCGGCGTACTTGACCTTCTTGGAATCAACAAGGCCGGTGCTTGATCCCATGTCGAGCGCGGCCCACAGGAGAGGCTTCTGCTGCTCGTCGGCAATGGTCGAATACAGGTCGCCCAACCAGCCCTGCAACTGCTCGGCGGTCTGCTTCCATGCCGTGCTGTGACGGCCTGCCTCGCCCTTGGGGGCAGAGTCGGCGTCAAGCAGCATCGTCTTGCTCAAGTCCTCTTGGCAGCGGTTCCACACCTGCGATACAACTTGGAAGTCGGCCAGTTTTTCGACGCCGAGCATGGCAACGTCGGCGAGACGGCCACCCTCAACGCGGCCACCGACGATGATGCGACCCGACTCAACGGCCAAGTCCTCGGGCCGCAGCGTGCTGCCCGTGCCGATGACGGGGTTGAACTTGCTGGCGTGTTCGGCCCAGTCCTTCATGCGACCGGCGAAGAACTCGTTGGACTCGAAATCGCCCGCGTGCAACTCGATCAGCCCGCGCCCGTAGTGGTCGTTTCCGGCGCGCTTGAAGTCGGTCTGGAACAGGCGGGCGGTCGCGTGTTCGGCCTCATACACCTGCTCGTCGTTGATTTCCTGAGTCAGAACCCAGGTGTCGTCGCTCTGGCGGCGGTAGAGGGTGTAGACATCGACATCCTCATCCTCGTCCTTGACCTCGATCTTGGCCCGAATGTCCTCGGGCAAGCGGTCGGGATGCACGCACTCTTTGATCGTGTGCTGCCACACGTCGCCGTAGGCGTCGCGCCACGTCCGGTACTGCTCGCGGTTGAATACCCGCTTGCAGTAGTCGTCGTTCCCGCGAAGGCCGATGCCCTCAAGCGTGCTTCCGGTGACGATCAACTGCGTCAGAGAGATTCCGGTTTGTGCGTAGAAACCGGGAATCACCCGCCGCTTGCGCTTGACGTGGCTGCTCTCTAGAGCCGCCTGAATCTTGATGCCCTCAACGAACAGGGCTTGGACAATGGCCTGATAGTCGTCGGGGCTGACGTTGTATTTCTGCTCCGGCTCAAGGTCCAACTCGAACCATCCGTCGCCGGGGAACAGGACCGAGCGGAGCTTGCCAACGACGTTGACGACGCCGCGAGCGGCCAGTGAGTTATTGGGGTTACGGAGCTTGTTGCCCGGAGTAAACCCCTGCTCCGGCATGACGAACGGGAGTGATACCGATGCCGCCCATCGCGCCCGATCGAGGTACTCCGACGCATTGGCGGTGCCTTCGTCGAACAGCTTTTGGATGCTCATGGGATGTAGAGGCCGCTTCCGGTCGGGGGCGTGTTGCTGGTCTGGATGAGGTACGAGTCGATGTTGCGGCGGCGAGCGCGGCGCGCAGCGGCCTCGGCCTCGGCCTGCGTGTTGGCCTGAGACTGTGCGG
>ERZ650311.728-NODE-728-length-18974-cov-15.720651_pt1 | contig 18974 bp, 12 predicted proteins | sample MGYA00376247_ERZ650311 | MGnify/ENA primary metagenome ERZ650311 (study PRJEB26733, sample SAMN07839324) | wastewater metagenome | biome: small river; feature: stream; material: water | place: USA: North Carolina | collected 2016-07-28 ... | reverse complement strand
CGGCAAAGACGATGGCCATGTGGGCGTGCTTGCCGGTGGTGATGAACTGCTTGACGCCGTTGAGCACGAAATCGTTGCCGTCGCGGTCGGCGCGGGTGGTGATGGCCGAGGCGTCGGAGCCGGTGTGGGGTTCGGTGAGGCAGAAGCAGCCGAGCTTTTCGCCGCGGGCGAGGGGCTTGAGCCATTCTTCCTTCTGGGCGTCGGTACCGTATTTCTGGGTGATGCCGCAGGCGAGGGAGTTTTGCACCGAGACGATGGTGGAGGTGGCGCCGTCGCCGGCGGCGATCTCTTCCAGGGTGAGCACCAGGCTCATGTAGTCCATGCCGGCACCGCCCCATTCTTCGGGCACGCACATGCCCATCGCGCCCAGTTCGCCGAGTTCCTTGAGGGCTTCGGCCGGGAAGGTGTGCTTCTTGTCCCATTCGGCAGCGAAGGGGGCGAGGCGCTCCTGGGCGAAGGTGCGCATCGAGTCGCGGATCATTTCCTGTTCTTGGCTGAGGATCATGGTGAGTTCCTTTGGTGATGGCGTTGTGTTGTTGATGTCGGGTTACGCTGCGCTAACCCGATCTACGAGGGCTTTGTGGGCCGTCGGCGCCGCTTGTCCGATGGGGGGCATGGACCCGATGTAGGGGCGACTTCAGTCGCCCTTGGGTCTCGCGCATCCCGGTTCCGGTGCTGGGCGGCTTTCCGTTGTCTGGTGTTGCGTTGGCCCCGGCGGGCAATTTCCTTTCTTGTCTCGCCAAGAAAGGATGTGCGTAGGTCGGGTTGGCCCACCGGGCGTAACCCGACGCCATGCACGGCGTCGGCGTTGCGGTGTCGGGTTACGCTGCGCTAACCCGACCTACGAGACTTCTCCGCCTGTTGTTGCGCTGCTCGGCGGTGCAGACGGGCTTTTTTCGGGCTCCGAGCCTTTTGCGGTTGGCCTGGCGCCGTTGTCGCTTTCCTTCGTAGGTCGGGTTGGCCCGGAGGGCGTAACCCGACATCGGAAGGCGCGTGGCTTACAGCATCTCGATTGCCATGGCGGTGGCTTCGCCGCCGCCGATGCACAGGCTGGCGACGCCCTTCTTGCCGCCAGTCTTCTGGAGGGCGCCGAGCAGGGTGACGATGATGCGGGCACCGGAGGCGCCGATGGGGTGGCCGAGGGCGCAGGCGCCACCGTGGATGTTCACCTTGGCGTGGTCGAGCTTGAGGTCGTGGATGGCGGCCATCGTCACCACGGCGAAGGCTTCGTTGATTTCCCACAGATCGACGTCGGCGGTGGTCCAGCCGGTCTTGTCCAGCAGCTTCTGCATGGCGCCGACCGGGGCGGTGGCGAACAGCGCGGGCTGATGGGCGTGGGTGCTGTGACCGACGATCTTGGCCAGCGGCTTGAGGCCCTTGGCGGCGGCGGTGGAGGCCCGCATCATCACCAGCGCGGCGGCGCCGTCGGAGATGGAGCTGGAGTTGGCCGGGGTGACAGTGCCGTCCTTGCGGAAGGCGGGCTTGAGGCTGGGGATCTTGTCGATGTTGGCCTTGGGCGGTTGCTCGTCGTTGGCGATGGTGACGTCGCCCTTGCGGCCGGTGACGGTGACGGGAACGATTTCCCACGCGAAGGTGCCGTCCTTGATGGCGGCCTGGGCGCGGGTGGTGGAAGCGATCGCGTAGGCATCCTGGGCTTCGCGGGTGAAGCCGTAGTTGCCGGCACAGTCTTCGGCGAAGGTGCCCATCAGGCGGCCTTTGTCGTAGGCGTCTTCGAGGCCGTCGAGGAACATGTGGTCGAAGATCTGGCCGTGGCCGAGGCGGTAGCCGCCGCGGGCCTTGGGCAGGATGTAGGGGGCGTTGGTCATGGATTCCATGCCGCCCGCGACCATCACCTCATTGGTGCCGGCGACGAGCAGATCGTGGGCCAGCATGGTGGCCTTCATGCCGGAGCCGCACATTTTGTTGACCGTGGTGCAGCCGGCCGACAGGGGCAGGCCGGCGCCGAGGGCGGCCTGACGGGCCGGGGCCTGGCCGAGGCCGGCGGGCAGCACGCAGCCGAAGATCACTTCTTCGATGGTTTCGGCGGAGATGCCGGCGCGTTCGACCGCGGCCTTGATGGCGGTGCTGCCCAGTTGGGGCGCGGTGAGGCCGGCGAAGTCGCCCTGGAAGCCGCCCATCGGGGTGCGGGCGGCGGAGACGATGACGATAGGATCGTTGGTGGTGCTCATGGCGGAATTCCTTTTAAGTTCGGGGATGAGTGAGGCGTGAGGAGTGAGGAGGTCGGGTGTGGTGAGAAGGGGCGCTGCGCGTCACGCGCGGTCTCCTCACTCCTTACCGCATTACTTGGCGGCCATGCGGATCGCGCCGTCGAGGCGGATCACTTCGCCGTTGAGGTAGCTGTTGCCGAAGATGTGTTCGACCAGCGCGGCGAATTCGGCCGGCTTGCCCATGCGGGAGGGGAAGGGAACCATCTTGCCGAGGGCGTCCTGCACGTCGGCCGGCATGCCGAGGAGCATCGGGGTTTCCATGATGCCGGGGGCGATGGTCATCACGCGGATGCCGCTGCGGCACAGTTCGCGGGCGATGGGCAGGGTCATGGCGACCACGCCGCCCTTGGAGGCCGCGTAGCCGGCCTGGCCGAGCTGGCCGTCGAAGGCCGCCACCGAGGCGGTGCTGACGATCACGCCCCGTTCGCCACCGGCGTTGGGTTCGTTCTTGCTCATGATCTCGGAGGCAAGGCGGATCATGTTGAAGCTGCCGATCAGGTTGATGGTGATCGTGCGGGTGAAGGATTCGAGCTTGTGCGGGCCGTCGCGACCGACGACCTTTTCGGCCGGGGCGATGCCGGCACAGTTCACCAGGCCGCGCAGGCTGCCCATTTCGACGGCGGCGGCAAAGGCGGCCTTGGCGCTGTCTTCATTGGTGACGTCGGTGGCGACGAAGCGGGCGTTGCTGCCCAGCTCGGCAGCCAGCGCCTCGCCGGCTTCCTTGTTGACGTCGGCCAGCACGGCCTTGCCGCCGGCCGCCACGATCATCCGCGCGGTGGCGGCGCCCAGGCCGGAACCACCGCCGGTCACCACGAATACGTTACCTTTGATCTCCATGAAGCTCTCCTCGTTTTATTCGGTGAATGAACTGTGCGCATGGGCGCGACGTGGGGCGCAGTCTAGGGTTAAGGCGGCCGGGCCTCCATGCCATAATCGATCAATGTGAATGGTAGAATTTGCCATATTGCGGCGCCGCAAAACGCCGCCGCGACGACCTCAAACGGCACCGGCGCGGGCGCCTCGGAGCGGTCCCGAAGCGCCTTGCCGGGATACGACTTCTTCCGGTGAAACCATGGCCCCGATGCGCGAGCGTGCGTCCGACAAAGGTACGATTTCCATCGGATTCGTCCAGGAGGCGCTGGTCGGCGTGCGCGAGCGCGGCTTCGACGCCAATGCCCTGCTCAATCGCGCCGGCATTTCGCCGGAACTCCTCAATGCGCCCCAGGCGCGCGTCTCGTCGGCCCACTTCGGATTGCTCTGGCACCTGATCGCCGAAGCCATGGACGACGAGTTTTTCGGCATGGACAGCCACCCGATGAAAGCCGGCAGCTTTACGCTGCTGTGCCACAGCGTGGTGCATTGCGACACCCTGGAGCGCGCGCTACGGCGGGCGCTGCGCTTTCTGCGGGTGATCCTCGACGATATGGAAGGGGTGCTGGCGCGCGACGAGGACACCGCGCGAGTGACGCTCCGCGAACGTCCCGGCGAGCCACGGCGGGCCTTTGCCTACGGCACCTTCCTGATCATGCTGCACGGCCTCGCCTGCTGGCTGGTGGGGCGGCGCATTCCGCTGGATTGGGCGAGTTTCCGCTGCGCCGAGCCGGATTTCAGCCCCGAGTGGCGGGTGCTCTTCTCGCCCGAATTGCGCTTCGGCGAGGCGGAGACCGCCATCGCCTTTCCGGCCGAATTCCTCGACATGGCCAACGTGCAGAACGAACGCACGATGAAGGTCTTCCTGCGCAGTGCGCCGGCCAACTTTCTGGTCAAGTACCGCAACAGCGACGGCTTGGTGGCGCGCATCCGCCGCCAGTTGCGCCACATTCCACCGAGCGCCTGGCCGGATTTCGAAACCCTGGCCCGGCAGCTGCATTTCTCGGCGTCCACCCTGCGCCGTCACCTGATCGACGAAGGCCAGTCCTACCAGTCGATCAAGGACGCCCTGCGTCTCGATCTGGCGATCAGCCAGTTGTGCCACTCGGACAAGTCGGTGGAGGGGATTGCCCTCGACCTGGGTTTTGCCGAAGCCAGCGCCTTTCACCGCGCCTTCAAGAAATGGACCGGCACACGGCCGGGCGAATACCGCCGCGCCCTGGCCGGGCAGTGAGCGGGCACGGGCCGGACCGGGGAGGTCGCCATGCATGCCGCAACGCCGCGAACTCACTTTCGCCTGCCGCTGCACATCCACATTTCGACGCTGTTCTTTCTGCTGGTGCTCGCGGCCGGCGGCAGCATCGCCTGGGTGTCGTATGCGCGCAGCGTGACCATGCTGGAGCGGGCGGCCGAGGATCTGGTCGAGCGGATTTCCGCCCAGACCCTCAGCGAGACCGAGCGCTTGCTGCAGCCGGTGGCGGCCGCGGTGCAGCTGGCGGCGTTGCAGCATCTGGTCGAGGCCACGACCTTCGAGCGGCGGCGCGACAGCCTGCCTTTTTTGCGTCGGGTGCTGGCCAGTTCCGAAGCGGCTTCGTCGATCTACGCCGGCTACGCCAACGGGGATTTCTTCCTGCTCTTCCGTATCGTCGACGACGAAGCGCGGCGGGCCATCGACGCGCCGCCCGGCGCGGCCTGGATGGTGCAGAGCATCGAAGGCGGCAAGGCCCGCTTCATTCATCTCGACACCGATCTGCATGTGCTGCGCGACGATCCTCGCCCGGATTTTGCTGCCAGCTACGATCCGCGCCGGCGGACGTGGTTTCGCGAGGCGGTTGGCGCCGATGTCCCGATCTACACCGCGCCCTATGTGTTTGCCACGACCGGCAAGACCGGCATCACCGTCGCGCGGCGCAGCGAGGACGGTCGGGTCGTGGTGGGGGCGGACATCCGCCTCGCATCCCTCGGGCACACGCTGGAGCGCCAGCGCATCACGCCGGGGTCGCAATTGGTGCTGCTCGACGCGGCCCATCGGGTGGTGGCCTCCAGCGAGCCCGGCTGGCTGCGGCCTGCGCCGCAGGAGGGCTCGCCGCAGCAGATGTCGGTGGCGGAAATGGGCGGTGCGCTGGCCGAACTGGCCCGGCGTTTCGCGGTGCCGGTCGGGGCGGTGCAGGAGGCTGCGCCGCTGGCCGCGTTTACGGTCGATGGCCGCGACTGGCACGGTGCGGTGATGCCGCTCAGGATCAGCGGCGGGCCGCTGGCCCTGCTGGGGGTGGCGGTGCCGGACGACGAACTGCTGACCGATGCGGCCAGCCTGCGCAGCAGCGCGCTGCTGGCCACCCTGCTGGTGATGCTCGGGGCGCTGCCGCTCACGTATTGGGCGGCCCGGTTGGTGTCGCGGCCGATCCGCGAACTGGCCGACGAGGCGGCGGCGATCCGCGGTTTCGATTTCGCCGCCGACGTGGCGACGCGCTCGGTGGTGCGCGAGGTGGACGATCTTGCCAACGATCTGGCCTCGATGAAGAGCGCGATCCGCCACTTCCTCGACATTTCGGCCACGATGGCCGAGGAGTCCGACTTCGAACGCCTGTTGCCGCGGCTGGTGGACGAGACGGTGGCGGTCACCGGTGCGCGGGCGGGCCTGCTCTACCTGCGCGCGGATGGCGACGACGCGCTGGCCCCGGCATCCCTGCGGCGGGCCGACTCCGGCAGTCTGGCCATCGACCTGGCGCCGCCGGGCGTCGATATGGCCGCACTGGTGCCGGAAGGCGGCCGCTCCGGCGTCGGCGAGCTGCGCGGCGGCCACGGGAGCGGGCGCAGTTGCACCGCGCTGTTCTCGGCTTTGGAGGTCACGACGATGGCCTATCTGGCGGTGCCGCTGCTCGATCGCGAGCATGTGCGGGTCGGCTTGCTGGTGCTGTGGTTCGAGGGCACGCCCCGGCCCGATCTGATCCATTTCGTCGAAGCGCTGTCGGGTTCGGCGGCCTTGTCGGTGGAGACGCGTGGCTTGATCCGCGCCCAGAAACGGCTCTTCCAGGCTTTCATCCAGCTTCTTGCCGACGCCATCGACGCCAAGAGCCCCTACACCGGCGGGCATTGCGCGCGGGTGCCGGTGCTCACCAAGATGCTGGCCCGCGCCGCCTGCGAGGCGACCGATGGGCCGTTCCGCGATTTCCGCCTCGGCGACGACGATTGGGAGGCGGTGCATGTGGCCGCCTGGCTCCACGATTGCGGCAAGGTCGCGACGCCCGAGTACGTGGTCGACAAGGCCACCAAGCTCGAAACCCTCTACGACCGTATCCACGAAATCCGGATGCGTTTCGAAGTGCTCAAGCGGGATGCCGAAATCGCCTGCTGGAAGGCTATTGCCGACGGCGCCGATGCCGCGACCGAACAGGCCCGGCTGGAGGCGGCGCGGGCGACCTTGGACGAGGAATTCGCGTTTGTGGCGGCCTGCAACGAAGGCGGCGAGACGATGGCGCCGGAGCACGTCGCGCGGCTGCGCCGGATCGCCGAGCGGCGCTGGCTGCGCACCCTCGACGACCGCCTCGGGCTGTCGGCGGATGAGCGTCGGCGGCGCGGCCCCGGCGCGGCGCTGCCGGTCAGCGAGGCGCTGCTCGCCGACAAGCCCGAGCACCGCATCCCGCGCGGGCCGGACGACATCATCGCGCCCGACAACCCGTGGGGCTTCCGCCTGAACGTGCCGGAACTGCTCTACAACCGGGGCGAGCTCGCCAACCTGTCGATTGCCCGCGGCACCCTCACCGACGAGGATCGCTACAAGATCAACGAGCACATCGTGCAGACCATCCGCATGCTCGGCGAACTGCCTTTTCCGCGCCACCTCAAGGCCGTGCCGGAGATCGCCGGCGGCCATCACGAGCAGATGGACGGCAGCGGCTATCCCCGCGGCCTGACCCGCGACGAGATGAGTCCGGTGGCGCGGATGATGGCGATCGCCGACATCTTCGAAGCCCTCACCGCCGCCGATCGGCCCTACAAAAAGGGCAAGAAGCTCTCCGAAGCGGTGGCGATCATGGCCCGCATGCGCGATGAAAACCACATCGATCCGGACCTGTTCGCGCTGTTCCTGCGCTCCGGCGTCCATCGCCAGTACGCCGAGCGCTTTATGGCGCCGGACTGCGTGGATGAGGTGGACGTGGAGAAGCTGCTGGCACAATGAAAAACGGGCAGCGCTCCCGCGGGAGGCGCTGCCCGTTTGGCAGGAGGTCGAAAGCCGGCGGGCTCAGCCGCCCAGGTTGGCAGCCGCGAGGGCGGCGAGCCAGCCGCTGGCGACAACGCCGGCCGGCACGAGTAGCCGCGCAAGGCGCGGGAAGGGGTAACTCTCGACGTGGCGGTAGAACAGCGCGCCGCCGGCGATGCTGATGCCCACCGCGACCAGCATGCCAAGGCCGTTGATGACCGGATTGACCGGGAAGAAGCCGGTGACCACCGCATTGACCAGCAGGCACAGCGGGAAGTGCACCAGAAAAACCGAATACGAGATGCGCGACAGGCGGCTCAATGCGGCCGGCACCGGAAGGGTGTGCAGGAAGCCGTAGCGGCTGGCCAGCCCGAGGAACAGCATGGTGCTTGTGGCCACCGCGATGCGACCGCGGAAATCCACTGCCAGCGCGGCGACCGCGACCAGCGTTAGGAGCCCGATCCACAGACCGGCGCGAGGCTGGCGGGAGGCCCAGGCGACCAGGATGCCAAGCCCGAAGGCGCCGAAGAAGTAGAGGGCGGTTTCGTCCCACAGGCTGTTCCGGTTGAAGCCGAACAGGGAAGCCAGGGTCATGCCGACGATCAGCGCCGGTGCGAGGAGCCGCAAGGCGGGCACGCGGCCGCTCAGCCGGGAAGGCAGCCACAGCAGCAGGATCGCCAGCGCGAACAGCTGGAAGTCGATGGCCACGTACCAGACGCCGGCCGACAGGGCGTCCTGGTCGAGGAGGTCGTGGAGCAGCAGCACATGGGCCAGCAACTGGCCAAGGCCGGGTGCCTCGGAAATCGAGCGGTGATCCATCCACATGCCGGCGATGGCCGAGCAGGCGATGGCCAGCAGCAGGGCGGCCGAGTAGGGCACGACGAGACGGGTGTAGCGCTGCAGCAGCAGATTCAGCGGGGCGGCGATGGAGGCGCTGCCGAAGGGGCCGAACTTGCTCGCGAACAGAAAGCCGGATACCACGAGGAAGATCTGCACGGCCATCCGCGCGTATTCGTCGAGAAAGTCGATCGTGGCGGGCATCAGCGGCCGGACGACGTCGGCCATCGGGCCGTAGAACGCCAGGTGATGTAGAACGATGAGCACGCAGGCGAGCGCCTTGAGTGCGTCCACGGCGGGTAGTCTTGAAGCTTCACGGCGCATGATTGTCGCGCGTCCTCCGAAGGCAGGAATCGGTGCTCGACGGGGGCCGGCCGACGTGGCCGAGTGCCATAATGGCATATTGGTGCACTGCAGCAGTCGAGCTAAAGCCGGTAATTATACGTGTCGAGGCCCGGATGTGAAGGAATTTTGCCGGGAATGGGCAATCGCCGATCGTGGACGCGCAGCGATAAATGTAGTATTTCCGGCTTGTAGCGCGGGCCGGGTTGAGGCTTGGCGGGTATTTCGGCCTGCATCGCGATGCGGGCTCGCTGTTTTGAGTGGTGGTCGATGAAAGTCGCCGATCTTGCTCAGGGCAAGGACAATAACTTCAATCTGATCAGAATCATCGCGGCTTACGCCGTGCTGGTCCAGCATGCTTTTCCGTTGGCGTTGGGGCCGAAGACGGCGGTGCCGCTCGAAGTCAGTCTGGGGGTACCCATCGGCGTGATCGCCGTCGATGTGTTTTTCATGACCAGCGGCTTCCTGGTGACCGCGAGCCTGCTGGCACGCAAGAGTACCGTCGAGTTCGTGTGGGCCCGGGTGCTGCGGATATTTCCGGCGCTCTTCGTCATGTTGATGCTGACGGTGTTCGGGCTCGGCCTGTTTTTTACCACCCTGTCGCCGTCGTCCTATCTGCTGAATTACTGGACGCGTAACTATTTCATCAACGGCCTGACCTTGCTGTTCGGGGTCAGCTATGAGCTGCCGGGCGTCTTCGAGGGCAATCCCTATGCGAAGGCGGTGAATGGCTCGTTGTGGACGATGCCTTACGAGCTGCGGATGTATGTGACGCTGGCGGTCGCCTGGGCGGCGCTGAGTCTCGCGCCCCGTGTCCGGTCTGCGGTGTTTCCGGTGCTGGTGGTTGTTGCCGCCTTCGCATCGGGGGTGGGCGTGGTCGCTGCCCGCTTCGGCCTCCTTGCGGAGAGCCATTGGATGGGTTTTTTCTTTATGTTCTTCAGCGGCGCGGCCTTCTATGTGCTCAGAGCCCGCATCCCCCTGTCGTCCAGGCTCTTTGTGGGCTGTCTGTGTGTATTGGCCGCGGCTGCGGCGATGGGGCACACCGTTTTTTTCGTGGTGTACAAGCTGAGCCTGGCTTACGTGTTGTTTTTTGTCGCCTATGTGCCGGCGGGTTGGATCAGGCATTACAACCGGTTCGGCGATTATTCCTACGGCGTCTACATCTATTCCTTTCCGGTTCAGCAGTCGGTCGCTGCCTTGCTGCCCGGCATTTCGGTGCTATCGATGGTTCTGCTGTCCAGCGCATTCACGTTCGTGCTGGCCGGCCTGTCGTGGCATCTCATTGAAAAGCACGTGATGGGATTGAAAGGGCATTGCGTGGAGGGCACGCATCGGCTGTTGCCCGGATGGCTATTGCGCACGCCGCGTTGACGCGGAGCTGAGCGGAAAACCGCGGTCGATGGAGTCCGTCGCCCGCGGTCGAGGCCGGCTCCGTGTTGCGGAGGCCGGCCTCGGTTGCGGTCAGTTGCGGTTCTGGATGTCTTCGATGTAGCCGAGCATGCCGGTGCGGATGCTGGCCGCGTTGCCTTCGTCGGTATCGATGTGCATGGCCAGCCGGTAGGCCGGGTTCACGCGCACCACCACGTCGCCGAAGATCAATTCGCGCTCGCCTTCGACGCGCACCCGCACGATGTACTTGTCGCGCACGCGAAAGCGCAGGGCGTCTTCCGGCGTCATGTGGATGTGACGTTGGGCGCAGATCACGCCGCGCTCGATGGCGGTGCTGCCGAAGGGGCCTTCGAGGGTGATCCCGGGCGTGTTGGCGAGGTCGCCGGATTCGCGGATCGGCGGCTGGATGCCGACCTTGAACTGCTCGGTCATGGCGATCTCGACCTGGGTTTCCTTGCGGGTCGGGCCGAGCACGCGGACGTTGGCGATGCGGCCCTTGGGGCCGACAAGGTGGACCTTCTCGGCGCAGGCGAACTGGCCGGGCTGGGACAGTTCGTGTTCCGGCGTGAGCTGATGGCCGGGGCCGAAGAGCTTATCCACGTCGGACTGCGACAGGTGCACGTGGTGGGCCGAAATTTCGATGGGGATCGGTGCGTCGGCCTGGTCTTCCTTCATCTCCAGGGTGAGCTCGTTGCGTTCGATGGCGCGCAGGGTTTCCCAGGCGACGAGGCGCTCGTCGTCGTTGTTGATGACGAGGATGGTGACCGGCGAGTCGTCCGTCGAGATGATCGCGAAGTCGCCGACGCGACCGAGGTTGCGGTTGCGCTCCTCGTCGAGCTTGATGCCCATGTAGCCGAGACCCTGGCAGGCCAGGCTGCGTACCGCAGCGCTGGTTTCGCCGATATCGCCGGTGAAGGCCAGCACGTCGACGCCGCCCATGGCCGCGACGTAGGCGCCGATGTTCTTGCGTACTTGGTAGCAGAAGGCCTTGTGGGCGAGAAGGGCGCGGTGGTGACCTTCGTTGGCTGCGGCTTCGATCTCGTGGATGTCGCTCGAGATGCCGGACAGACCCTTCAGGCCGCTGTTGGTGTTGATCAGCGTGGACAGCGCGTCCGGCGACATGCCGTGCTGTTCCATCAGGTGGATCATCACCGCCGGATCGATGCTGCCCGAGCGGCTCGGCATGATGAGGCCGTCGGTCGGTGTCATGCCCATGGTGGTGTCCACCGATCGGCCGTGGTCGATGGCGCACAGGGATGCGCCGATGCCTAGGTGACAGGAGATGATTTCCAATTCGCCGAGGGGGCGGGCCAGCACTTCGGCGGCCTTCAGCGACACATAGCGGTGCGAGCTGCCGTGGAAGCCGTAGCGGCGGATGCCGTCCTGCTTGTAGAGCTCGTAGGGCAGGCCGTAGAGGTAGGCGTAGGGCGCCAGGGTTTGGTGGAAGGCGGTGTCGAAGACGGCCACGTGTGGCACGTTCGGCAGGTGCTTCATGGCCTCGCGGATGCCCTCGACGTTCACCGGATTGTGCAGCGGGGCGAACACCGACAGTGCCTCGATGTCGGCGATGACCGCCGGGGTGATGACCACCGAACTGGCGAACTTGCTGCCGCCATGCACCACGCGGTGGCCGACCGCGGTGACGTCCTGCGGGTGGAAGGAGAAGGATTCGCCGAGTGCGCGGGTGGATTCCTGCATGACCGCGAACAGCTCGCTGAGCGGGAAGGCCGGCCGCTCGACGACTTTGACCTGTGTGCCGACGGCGACGCTGATGCGCGAAACCTGCGGATCGGAGTTATCGACGATGCCGTGCACGTCCGAGCCGAGGTCGTGGGTGTCGTAGATGCCGAAATGAATCTGGCTGAGTCCGATGTTGAGTGCCAGCACCTTGCCCGGGATGTCGGTGTGCAGCGACAGCGCGTAGGGGTCTTCGGCCTTCGAAAAGGCGCCGATCTGGCCGCCGACGATGTCGGCCGACAGGGTGCGCACGCGGTCCAGCATCAGGTGCGACAGATAGGCGACGGCTTTCGGATTGGTCAGGATGTGGGCGTTGAAGATCGGGCGGGGAATCAGTAGCACGAGGCAGCGATTGCCGGCGATGACGTCGGCGCTCAGACGGTCGCCGGTGAGCGTGGACATCACGCCGAACACGTCGCCCGGGCCGAGCTGGCTGATGACGGTGCGGGTGCCGGTGTTGTCGGCGACGGAGATCTCGGCGTGGCCGGTGATCACGACGCCCATCGAGCAGGCTTCGTCGCCGGTTTCGAGGATCGCCTCGTTGCCTTCGAAAGTGGTTAGTCGCGACTGGCGGACGATGTCCTCGACCTTGTCGGCCGGAAAGCTCTCGAAAAGGCGCACCTGTTCGAGGAAGAATTTATTGAGATCGACTTCGCTCATGGTGTTTCTCTCTGGCGTCGGGTTGATTCAGGCTTCAAGACTAGCACTGTGTTGCGGTGCATCAAAGTGTGGTTTTCCGCTTGTCGGCACGCCAACGCTCACTTTTATGGATTAAAGCCCGCCCGAAATGGCCGCTTGTTGCGGCGGTGCAACACCTGAAATGCTCAGGATGTCGCGGACGCAGGAGGAGTGCCGGCCAGCTGTGCCTCGATACGGCTGGCCGCTTTCTGCAGGGCCGGCAGGTAGCGGCGCACGGCTTCCTTCAGCGTGACCGCCCGGTTCAGATAGACGATGTTCACAGAGCCCACCGGACGTTGCCTGAGGCGGATGGGCAGGGCCAGTGCGCCGACCTTGCGCTGGGAGGTCCATTCGCCGTCGTTGCTGGCGAAGCCGCTCTCGCGGGTGCGGGCAAGGACATTGGCGACGAAACGTTCGTCGGCGGCCAGACGGGCCTGGTCGTCGCCGCCGCCGCGGGCGAGGTCGAGGATCTGCGCGCGCTGCTCGTCCGGGCAATAGGCCAGAAAGGCCCGTCCGGCGGCGGTGAGCAGCATCGGGATGGTCTGCCCGACCATGGCCCGGTGGAAAGACAGGGCGCTGAAGCGATGGGTCGATTCGCGAATGACCATCGAGGCGCCCTGGGGCGTGGTGAGGTCGGACGGCCAGCCCACGGCATGCAGCAACTCGCTCAGGGCCGGGGCGACGATCGACGAGATCCAGTCCTCGTCGCGGAACCCCTCGGCCAGCGAGCGCACGTTCAGCGCCAGACAGTAGCGGTCGTCCGATTCGCTACGGCGGACATAGCCTTCGGCGATCAGGGTTTCGAGCAGACGGCGCACGGTGGTGCGGTGCAGGCCGGTGGCCTGGGCCAGTTGGGCGAGGGTCGACCGGCCCCCTTCCTGGCTGTTCAGGGCTTTCAGCAGGTCCAGTCCGCGGGTCAGGCCGCGAACCGGCGCGTAATCGGCTCCGCCGTTGGTGCGCATCTGAAAACCTCCTTCGAAACATGATTGTGCAACAGGTGGACGTTTTGTTTTGATTTTTTGAGCTGGATCAGGGTGATCCTAGAATCAATCCCGCTGATGTGCTCATAAAAAAATCGGCACCCACCCAACGGAGGATTCCTGCCATGACTACTCTCGCTTGCCGTCGCATCCGGGCCGAAGCTGCGGCAGTGTCTCTTCGAGGTGGGTACGCGCCCGCCACATCGACAGCCGGACGCGCCGTCCCTGCGACGCCCGGACCCCGAACCCCATAAAAAAGTACCGCTCGCCCTTTTAGGGCGATGCCTTGAAAAACATGATCCGCGCGGCGGAGGCTCCCCTTCAGCCTGCCGTAGCCCACCCGGGAGGAGAAACCCCATGAGCAGCGCTCAAAATTTCGATGCCGACGTGATCGTCGTCGGCGCCGGCCCCGTCGGCCTGACCATTGCCAACACCCTGGGCCAGTATGGCGTCAAGGTGCTGCAGCTGGAAAAGGGCGAAGAGCTGATCGACTACCCGCGCGCCGTCGGCATGGACGACGAGTGCCTGCGCAGCATTCAGGGCATCGGCCTGGCTGGCACGGTGCAACAGCACCTGACGCCCTACCACTGGATGCGTTTCGTCACCGCCAGCGGCCGCTGCTTCGCGTCCATCGAGCCGCGCACCGACGATTTCGGCTGGTCCCGCCGCAACGCCTTCAACCAGCCGGCCGTCGACCGCGAACTGATGGAAGGGCTCAAGCGCTTTCCGAACGTCGAAGTGTGGATGGGCGCCGAACTGGAGAAGTTCGACCAGGATGGGGCCGGCGTCAGCCTGACCGTCCGCCACAAAGGCAAGGTCAATCCGTTGCGCTGTAAATATCTGGTGGCCGCCGACGGTGGCCGCAGCTTCATCCGCACCACGCTCAACATCGGTTTCGGCGGCTTTACCGACACCTCCAAGTGGCTGGTGGTGGACATCCGCAACGATCCGCTCGGCGTGCCCAACATCTACATGCACAGCGACCCGAAACGGCCCTATGTGTCGGTGGCGCTGCCCGACGGCGTGCGCCGCTTCGAGTTCATGATTTTCGAGAACGAAACCGAAGAGCAGGTCACCACCCCCGAGCGCATGGCCGAACTGCTCGCCAAGGTGCTGCCGCCGAACGTGGATATCAGCCGCCTCGACTTCATCCGCAAGCGGGTCTACACCCACAACGCCCGCATCGCCGAGCGCTGGAAGATCGGCCGCATCATGCTCGCCGGCGACGCCGCGCACATCATGCCCGTGTGGCAGGGCCAGGGTTACAACACCGGCATGCGCGACGCCACCAATCTGGCCTGGAAGCTGGCCTACGTGGTCAATGGCAAGGGCAACGACGCGCTCCTCGAAACCTACCAGTCCGAGCGCCCGCTGCACGCCAAGGCGATGATCGACCTGTCGGTGGCCGCCGGACGCATCTTCTCGCCGCGCAATGCGCTGCTGGCCGGTCTGCGCGACGTCACCACCTGGGTGCTCAACTACATTCCGCCGGTCAAGCGCTACTTCATGGAAATGCGCTTCAAGCCGATGCCCTTCTACGAGAACGGTCTGGTGGTGCATGAAAAGCTGCGCCGCAAGAATTCGCCGGTCGGCCGGATGTTCATCCAGCCCAAGGTGCGCACCCGCGCCGGCGAGGTCAAGCTGCTGGACGACGCGCTGGGCAAGGGCTTCGCGCTGCTGGCCTGGGGCGCCGACCCCAATTACTGGCTCAATCCCAAGAGCCGTGCGATCCTGAGCGCCCTCGGCGCGAAGATCGTGACCCTCAAGCCGACCGTGCAGATCGACCGCACGGTCGACATGACCGACCGCACCGAGGTTCTCGGCGACGAGCAGATGCGTTTCAAGGAATGGTTCGGCCAGCATCCGGGCTCCATCGTGCTGCTGCGCCCCGACCGCTTCGTGGCCGGCATTTCCTTCCCGATCGAAGTGAATGAACTGATTGCCGCGGTGGCCGACAAGATGGGCCTGGTGGTGAATGCCGGAGGCCAGCCGCAATGACCCAGGCGCTGCTCACTTGTCTGTCCCACACCCCGCTGAAGGGCTATGTGGACCCGCTGCCGGAGGTGGTCGCAGAAGCCGGCCGCATCGTCGCCGAACTGGGCGCCGAAATCGAGGCTTTCGATCCGGAGCTGATCTTTCTGTTCGCGCCGGACCACTACAACGGCTTCTTCCTCGACACCATGCCGCAGCTTTGCATCGGCACGGCGGCCGAATCGGTCGGCGACTACATGACGTCGGCGGGCACGCTGCCGGTGCCGCGGGAGATCGCCGAAGCCTGCGCGGCCCATGTGGTGGACCGCGACATCGATCTGGCCGTGTCCTACCGAATGCAGGTGGACCACGGTTTCGCCCAGCCGCTCGAAGAGCTCACCGGCCGCCTCGACCGCTACCCGGTGATTCCGCTCTTCATCAACAGCGTGGCGCCGCCGGTGATCAGCTTCCGGCGTGCCCGCCAGTTCGGCGAGGCGGTCGGCGAGTTCGCCCGCGGGCTCGACAAGCGGGTGCTCTTCATCGGCTCAGGCGGCCTGTCCCACAACCCGCCGGTGCCGCAGATGGCCACCGCCACGCCGGAAGTGGCCGAGCGCCTGATCGCCGGCCGCAATCCGAGCGCCGAAGCCCGCGCCGCGCGCCAGCAGCGCACCATCGACGCGGCCACCGGTTTTGCTGGCGGCGTCAGCCATCTGCATCCGCTCAACCCGCGCTGGGACGAGGATTTCATGGCCAATCTGGCCTCCCAGGATTGGGCGGCTCTCGATGGCTACGGTAACGAGGCCATCACCGAAGCGGCCGGCGCGTCGGCCCACGAGGTGAAAACCTGGGTCGCCGCCAATGCCGCCATGAACGCCGCCACTGGCGGTCATTACGTAGCCTGTGCCCGCTACTACCGGGCAATTCCCGAGTGGATCGCCGGCTTTGCCGCCCTGACCGGCGTTTCGGTCTGATTCCGCATCCGTACCTGCAGCAGAACACCCCAAACCGAGGAGAGACAAAAATGAAACTGAAGAACCTGTTCGCGATCACCGCCGCCACCCTGGCCGCCACCCCGGCCCTGGCCGACATCAACGTCGGCGTCATCGCGTCGATGACCGGTCCGGCCGCCGCCCTGGGCGCCGAAACCCGCAAAGCCGTATCCCTGTTCCCCGCCACGGTCGGCGGCGAGAAGGTGAACTTCATCCTGCTCGACGACACCACCGACCCGACCGCCGCCGTCAAGAACGTTCGCAAGCTGATCGGCGAAGACAAGGTGGACGCCATCCTCGGCCCCAATCTCATCAGCACCGCCACCGCCATGGCCGACGTGGCCAACGCCGAGAAGGTGCCGATGGTCTCCGTCGCGCCCCTCGATGTGTCCGGCGACAAGCGCGGCTTCGTGTTCCGCAGCGAGCCGGCGGCCGACCTGATGGTTCAGCGCGTGGTGGCCGACATGCTCGCCAACGGCGTCAAGACCGTCGGCTTCATCGGCTTCTCCGATTCCTGGGGCGAACTGCTCCACAAGGCGCTGACCAAGGCCGCCGAAGGCAAGCTCACCATCGTTGCGTCCGAACGCTACGGCCGCGCCGACCCCAGCGTCCAGGCCCAGGTTCTCAAGGTCATGAGCAGCAAGCCCGACGCGGTGTTCGTCGGCGCTTCCGGCACCCCCGCCGCGATGCCCCAGATCACCCTGCGCGAGCGCGGCTTCAAGGGCCGCATCTACCAATCCCACGGCGTCACCAGCAAGGAATTCCTGCGGGTCGGCGGCAAGAACGTCGAAGGCGCCCTGATTCCGGTCGGTCCGGTGCTGGTTGCCGAGCAACTGCCCGACAGCCATCCCGCCAAGAAGAACGCCGTGGCCTTCGTGCACACCCTCGAAGCCAAGTACGGCCCGGATTCCCGCTCCACCTTCGCCGGCGCCACCTGGGATGCCTGGCTGCTGCTGCAGAACGCCATCACCACCGCCCAGAAGGGCAAGGCCAAGGCCGGTACGCCGGAATTCCGCGCCGCCCTGCGCGACGGCCTCGAGAAGACCAACAAGCTGGTCGGCACCAACGGTGTCTACACCATGAGCGCCGCCGACCATGCCGGCTACGACGCCAGCGCCATCGTCCTGATCAAGGTCGAGAACAACCACTGGAAGCTGGTGAAGTAAGGAGACCTTCGGGTTCTCCCTTTCGCTTGACCTTCCACCGCACCGGCTTGCCCACGCAAGACCGGTGCGCTTCCACAGGAGTTCGCATCATGGATGCCGAAATCATTGCGATGCTCGGGCAGGACGGGATCACCAACGGTGCCATCTACGCGCTTCTGGCGCTGGCGCTGGTGCTGGTGTTCGCCGTTACCCGGGTCATCTTCATTCCCCAGGGCGAGTTCCTCGCCTGGGGCGCGCTTACGATGGCTGCCCTCGAAAGTGGCCAATTTCCCGCCACGGTGTGGCTGCTGGTCGGTTGCGGCGCGCTGACGCTGGCGGTCGATCTGTTCTCGGCCACCGGCCGGCGCACCATCGGTCGCTCGGCCTTGTGGAATCTGCTCTATCCGCTGGCGCGGGCCGGGCTGTTGTGGGTGCTGCCGCTCGCGGCGCTGTCCACCTGGGCGCGGGTGCTGGTCACGCTGGCGATCGTCGTGCCGATGGGGCCGATGCTCTACCGCGTGGCCTTCCAGCCGGTAGCCGAAGCGCCGGTGCTGGTGCTGCTGATCATCTCGGTGGCGGTGCACCTGGCGATGGTCGGCCTCGGCCTGCTGGTGTTCGGCCCCGAAGGCTCGCGCACCACACCGTTCAGCGATGCCCAGTTCGAGCTCGGCACGCTGGTGGTCGGCGGACACACGCTCTTCGTGATCCTCGCCTCGCTGGTGCTGATCGTCGGTCTCTACCTGTTCTTCGACCGCACGCTCTACGGCAAGGCGCTGCGCGCCACCGCCATCAACCGCAACGGCGCGCGCCTGATGGGCATTTCGCCGGCGCTGGCCGGGCGGCTGACGCTCTTTCTGGCGGCCGTCATCGGCGTGCTGTCCGGCGTGCTGGTCGCACCGCTCACCACCATCTACTACGACAGTGGCTTCCTGATCGGCCTCAAGGGCTTCGTTGCCGCGATCATCGGCGGTCTGGCCAGCTATCCGCTGGCGGCTGGCGGGGCGATCCTGGTCGGTCTGCTCGAATCCTTCTCGTCCTTCTGGGCGAGCGCCTACAAGGACGTGATCGTGTTCACGCTGATCATTCCGGTGCTGATGTGGCGCTCCCTGACTTCCCACCATGTGGAGGAAGAAGAATGAACTCCCGTATCGAAACCGCTTCACGGGCGCCCGTGCCGGGCGCTTCCCGGGTCGGGCCCAAACTGGTGCTCGGCATCTTCCTGGTGCTGCTCGCCGCCGCACCGCTGGCGCTGCCGGAGTTCTACGTCACCCTGCTCAACTACGTCGGTCTCTCCGCGCTGGTGGCGCTGGGGCTGGTGCTGCTGACCGGGGTCGGCGGGCTCACCTCCTTCGGGCAGGCGGCCTTCGTCGGCCTTGGCGCCTACACCACGGCCTGGCTCACCACCTCGCCGGAGCTGCCGGGCGTGTTCGCCCTTATCGGCGGCTCGCCCTGGCTGGCGCTGCTGGCCGGTCTGGTGCTGACTGCGCTGGTGGCGATCGTCCTCGGTTCGGTCACGCTCAAGCTGTCGGGCCACTTCCTGCCGCTGGGAACCATGGCCTGGGGCATCAGCCTGTATTTCCTGTTCGGCAACATGGAGTTCCTCGGCG
>ERZ650311.726-NODE-726-length-18980-cov-5.899709_pt1 | contig 18980 bp, 17 predicted proteins | sample MGYA00376247_ERZ650311 | MGnify/ENA primary metagenome ERZ650311 (study PRJEB26733, sample SAMN07839324) | wastewater metagenome | biome: small river; feature: stream; material: water | place: USA: North Carolina | collected 2016-07-28 ... | reverse complement strand
CGGCTAAAGTCATTGAGGTACGGGCAGAATCGAGGCCACTTACTACGCGGCGAGCATTACCAAAATCATTTTCGCGGCCAGCGCTGACCAGAGCTTGAATCTCTGCGAGCAATGGACGTCGACCTTCGAGCGTTACGGTCACGCAAGTACCTGGTACTGGTTCGGCATGACGCGATGTGAAGAGACCTGTTGGATCCAGGACGCTCTCGATTCCGGTATCACTTAAATCAAAGCAACCAACTTCATCACTGGCACCGAAGCGGTTCTTTATCGCGCGAATAAGACGGAGGCGAGAGTGACGTTCGCCTTCAAATTGAAGAACCACATCAACAATATGTTCGAGCAGTCGCGGACCAGCAATCGATCCATCTTTTGTCACGTGGCCAACGAGCAGCAAAGTGATATCGCGATCTTTACAGATACGAATCAAGGCACCAGCGACTTCACGGACCTGTGTAACTCCGCCAGGTGCGCCATCAACATTCGATGATCCAATTGTTTGAATCGAGTCGATAATAAGAAGCTCTGGCTTGACTGTATCGACATGAGAAATCACTGCGCCGAGATCGGTCTCAGAGGCGAGAAACAAGTTTGGATCAATCGCTTTAATGCGTTCGGCGCGAAGGCGAACCTGTGATGCAGACTCTTCACCACTGACATAGAGCACAGGAATCGATTTATTTGCAGTTTGCGCTGCAACAGATAAGAGAAGCGTTGATTTACCAACACCCGGTTCACCGGCGAGCAAGATTGCAGCACCTGGAACTAATCCACCACCGAGAACTCGATCGAGCTCTGAAACACCAGTTGCACGTGCATGAGCGGCGGACATATCAACATCACCGATTGCGGTTGCTTTTGCAGAGATTGGGCCTGCTTGTAGCGATAACTTCTTAGGCGTACCGATCTCTTCGACCGTGCCCCATGCCTGGCATTCGCCACAGCGACCAACCCACTTTTGTGAGGTCCAACCGCATTCGACGCAGCGGAATGGATCCTTCTCTACCTTGGCCATGGCCCTAGATTACTTGGCGGCGGCGACAGTTGCTGGGTGCTGAATCACGTAGAGGGGGAGTGACTTAGCCTGTGCCTCTTTAATGCCAGCGATGCGGCGATCACAATGCTCGGCCAAGATTGCATAGGCAGCTTCGCCCATCAACTTCTGCAGCTCCGCCTTATTTGAAATATAGACCGGCTCTTTACCGACATGCGCCTCGGTATTGCTGGTGCAGTACCAATCGAAATCTTCTCCGCCATCGCCCCACGCTAAACGCTCGTATTCACCGATAACGATGATTGAGTATTCGCGTTCGCCGACTTCGCGAGTTTCATAACTGCGACGAAGTGGAAGCTGCCAACAGACATCAGGCTTTGTATCTGAGAAGTGCATATCGCGCTTCTCTGCCAGGTGGTGCAATACGCAACCAAATGATCCAGTAAATCCTGGCGCTTCATATCCCTTGCGATTAAGGAAGATACAGGCATCATCGACGGTGCGAGTCTTTCGCTCATCATCTTCGTCAGTATCAGTAATGCGCAACTTTCCACCAGGCTTCTTCGGACGAGCCTCTTGGTAGAACTGCCACATATCTGGAGTCAGAAATTCAGCTGCGCGAAGTGTGCGCTCTTCATCTGCAGCATCGGAGTACATCGCACCTTCAGTGCAGCATCCATCATTAGGGCGATCCGCAAATACACCTTTGCAGCCATCACCGTAGATACAAGACCAATTCGATGTGAGCCATGTGAGGTCACACTTATAAATCTCTTCTGGGTTTGCTGGGTCTGAGAATTCGATCCAGTCGCGCGCAAAACCTGCTTTAACCTCTGACATAGGGAGAGAGCCTACGCGTACTCTTACGCCATGGCTAATCACATTGGAGTAATCGGAGCAGGCGTTATGGGCGAAGCTCTGATCGCTGCCTTGATTCGTAGCGGTGTGAATCCAGTCGATATTTCATTCGCTGAGAAGCGAGCAGAGCGCGCAGCTGAACTTGCCGGCCGCTATGGCATTTCACATAATGAGTTATCTGCAGTCGCCTCAGAATCGTCAACAATTCTCTTGGTGGTAAAGCCACAAGATATGGCGACAACTCTCGCTGATCTCACCCCACATATTGCAGCCGATACTTTGGTGATTTCATTTGCAGCAGGTAAGACGATTGCATCAATTGCCGCTGGACTCGGTAAGAGCAATCCCATCATTCGCGTGATGCCGAATACCCCTGCCCTCGTTGGAAAAGGAGCTTCTGGATACTCATTAGGCGCAGGTGTTACTGGCGAGCAGAGCGCTTTTGTTTCACAATTCCTCGCCGCAACCGGTAAGGCAATTGAAGTTCCAGAGTCACTGCAAGATTCGGTTACTGCTACCAGTGGTTCAGGCCCGGCTTACTTCTTTGCGTTTGTTGAAGCGATGGTTGATGGTGCAGTAGCGCTAGGTCTTTCGCGTGATGATGCGACGCTGCTGACGATTCAGACAATCGTTGGCGCGGCCGAGTTATTGCAATCCTCTGGTGACTCACCAACGACCTTACGTGAAAAAGTAACTAGCCCTAATGGAACAACGGCTGCCGCGTTGGCATCATTTAACGCAGCCGGACTGCATTCAATTGTTGCCGATGCCATGAAGGCAGCAGCTACACGCTCACAAGAACTTGCTTAATATGAAACGTTTATTCGCAGCCCTAGCTGTCACTGCGCTAACAATCTCTCCTGCCGCAGCTGCACCAAGGGCGATTCCGATTCAACTCGGATCAATCTTTACCGCACCCATTGGCAGTGAAGGATTTACCATCTCCGGAAAGTCAGCAATCTATCTTCAGAACGCCAATAATAAGAGCGCAGATGTAGTTGTTACTGCCACCGATCTCAGCGGCCAGCAGAGCTGGCAGCGAGTAATTGACGGTGGTTTCGATGAGGTTGGCTCTGCGATTACAACTGATCCTCTTGGAAATATCTGGATTGCTGGCGCATCAGCAATAGCTCCACCATCAGAGACGCCAACCTCAGTCGCCGGGATTGATAATCCAGATGGTGTTGCGATTGATGCACCAGCAAAGTTGCGCCCAGATATGAATCAATTAACGCTCTGGAAAGTCTCTCCCGCGGGCGAACTTATTGGAACTTATATATCAGCGCAGAAGAGCGTTCCAATTGTTAATGCAATGTCAGCGAATAATTCTGGTGTCGCTATTGTCGGAAATATCGCTGGCACACCGTTTCTGGTCAACGTTGTTGCCGGCGTCTTTGGAAAAGTAGTAACTATCGGTACTGCAAAGACAGAACTCAATGCGGTTGCACGTAACTCAGATGGAACAACAACAATCTTCGGATCGAGCGCTGAAAGTTTGGCCGGTAAGAAGCTCGCAGGTATCCGCGATGGAATTCTGATGAAGGTCTCCAAGACAGGTGCAGTTACATCGCTTGTACGAAGTTCAGCAAATAAGGCATCGCGCAGTTGGGTTTCGGGGGATGCCGGAAACTTCGTAAGCGGCCCTGTTATTACTGGCAAAGTGATCGAGACTGCAGTAACAAAGTTCACTCCAGCATTTGCACCAACATGGACGATGCGCCTTCCAAGTAATGGCCCATCTACAACGCTGACTGCAAATGGCAACTTCTATCTCGCCCTTGCGAGCAAGAGTGCAATCGCTGGAATTTCTGGCTGGAAACCAACCACACCATCTCTCCTTGTCATCACCTTTGATAGCAAGGGCGTTATGAAGGCAGCCACGGCGCTACCAGGGCTTGTTACGCCTATCTCACTCGCATATTCACCAATACGAGGGGTCACCGGCATGGCGAGCTCGGCTGATGGAACCGTTTCGATTTTTACCCTCGTATCGCGGTAGCCTTTGCCATCGATTTAATCCGGGGATCAACTCCGGGCACTACTACTAGGAAGAGCGTGACTTATGGGTTCCGTTATCAAGAAGCGACGCAAGCGTATGGCGAAGAAGAAGCATAAGAAGCTTCTGAAGAAGACACGCATCCAGCGTCGTAACGCCAAGTAATAGCGTTACTTAAGGACGGAGCATCGATAGCTGGCCATTAGCGCCAGCGACGAGATACCTCTGACGATTTACGACAACCCAGGTGGAACTTATTCCATCTGGGTTTTCGCTTCCCGAGACCAAGGAAATTTTTGCAGCACCCTTTGAAGTATCAAGTGCGCAGAGTCGCTGCTCGCAATTAAATGCAATCATCGTGCCATCTGTCGCCAAGTATTTAGCGGGCTTACCAAAACCATCCACGCTATTTGTTGTGGCAGTTGCATTTGGTTGAATGTAGCTCCATCGCACGGTTGATGCGTTTGGAATAGTGCCACCGGTTGCGCCCAACCACGTTGCAAATACGCCTTTGAGATTCTTTCCGAGCGCAACGTCATAACCAAGAACTGGATTTGCCGCCGAAGTCGCTTCAAGTGTTTGGTAGCTCCATCCTGCTGCTGAAAGGTTAGAGCGGGTAGCAACTCGAACTTCACCAGTTGTTGCCTCTTTACGCTGGTTGATTTTCAAGATTGAGTCATAGATGAAGAAACTTGTCTTGCCATTGAAGGCAGCTTTGAGGTGGAATGCAACATCGCCAGTGGTGCGGTTATCAGTATTGCGATCACCGTCAACTAATTCATAGCTCCAACTCTTGGCAGCATTGAGCTTGACCGCACCTAAGAGGATGCCCTGGCTCTCATCACGATAGAGAACTTGAACGCCGGCAGCAGAAGCGACACATGCACTGGAAATGCTGACATCCGATGCGGTGCGAACACGTACTGGGTCCTCATAGTTATTGATGGCGGCACCATTTCCATCAACAATCTCATAGGTAAATTTCTTACCATCATATTTCGCATAACGAAGATCTGAATCTTGTGCATCTGCGTAGAAGATATGAAGAGTCTGGCTCTTTCCACTGCCGTTGACGCATAGCGATAGTGCACCTTTAATGTTTGCACTGGTTCTTCCGGATGATCCACCAGCGCCATCGACGGTGACCTTATTCCACACGGTTCCGCTCCAGGTTGCGAGCTTGAGATCACCACTCTTGGAGTCGATATAAACCAAAGCAGGCTGGCCATTGAAATTGGTGCTGGTAACAAGCGATCCATTGCTCTTTGCATCGATGACAAAACGCTTCCAACTAGCCTGCGGCGTTATTGGTGCAGTGGTTGCAACTTCTGAAGTTCCATTGGAATTCGAGGCTGTCACTGAGAATGTGTATGTGGTGCCGTTCTTAAGACCAGTAAATCGCACCGGAGAAGTAGTTGTGGACTTAACTTGATTGGTTTTGAGATTACGTACGAGATAGCTTGAAATCTGCGCAGTGCGCGCATTTGCTGGTGGATCAAAGGTGATGATTGCTTCGCTATCGCCAACGATTGCTGCCACGTTTCGAACAACCTGCGGGATACCGACTGCGATACCGACCGGAGGCTTACGACGCATATCTTCCATCATTGCAAGCAATAGCGGACCTGGTTCATGAAAGATTTCGCCCGCATCAAGATTTGGCGTCATCACCATATCGAGCTTTGATTGCGAGAAAGTTGCCTCATCAAGATGGCTTACCGATGAACCATCTTCATATCTCTTTGGTGAATAGAGCAGAGGCTTCACTCCACCATTTGCAGCAACTCCTTGCGCACCTGACCAGACCAATGGTGATGTGAGCGCCTTGCCGAGTTCGAGTGATGGTGTTGGAAGATCAGATAAACGACGACCATCTTCTACCTGCACATAGGCATCAAATGGAGTTGGCTGTTCGATACTTCCATAACCTAAAAAAGAGTCATACGAATCAGTTGAGAGAAAACCTAAACCATGGCCCATTTCATGGATGAATACAGATTGGAGATCATATTGATTGACGTGTGAAAGGCCATCATTGGTCGTATTCCACTCAGCAAGTGAGTTAACTTGAATGACGATTTCAGATTGCTTGGGATCGAGATCCTTTCCGGCCAATGCATTTGCAAGCGCAGATGGATACCAGAGGCTCGAATCAGGCGCACCATCGAAGCCAGAAAAATAACTACCGGGACGAGCGCTACCTAAAACACCAAAGCTAGCGATTCGCTGCCATGTTGCATCAATAGTGATGGGAACGCTTGATGAGAAATTTGCCGACCAGACATCAACGGCAGACTGGAAATCGCGCTTTGCCCAATCGGGAAAGTTTTTATAGTTAACGATAAATTTTGATTTCGCTTCAAGGTAGGCAACTTTCTTACGCGGTTGTTGCTTCACGGTTGTATTTGGTCCCGCGTAGATATTTCCCCACTGCTTTGCTTCCACTTGGAGAAATGGAGTGAGCGCTGTCGCGTGTATTGGTGCGAGCAAACCTGCGAGGAGAGCCAAGGGAAGTACGGCATATCTCGCACGCAGCAATAGGCTCCTCATAGCGGGCTACGTTATCAGGGTGGGAGAATAAGCCTATGGTCACCGTCTACTCGCGTCACGGCTGTCATCTCTGCGAAGATGCTGTGAAAGTTCTTGAAGGGCTGCGGAAAGAGCTGGCATTTGAAATTGAGATTATCTATATCGATGGAAATCCTGAATTAGAGAAACTCTATGGTGAGCAAGTTCCGGTGACTCACATAGATGGAGAGCATCATGATTTCTGGCGAGTCAATCCAGAACGCTTTAAATCTTCCCTTGAAAAACATCGTCAGCGTCGATAATCGTGTAGCTGTAACCCTGTTCAGCTAAGAAGCGCTGACGGTTCTGTGCAAAATCCTGATCGATAGTGTCGCGAGAAACAACAGAGTAGAAACGAGCACCACGACCATCTGCCTTGGGACGCAATACGCGACCGAGACGTTGTGCCTCTTCCTGGCGAGAACCGAAAGCACCTGATACCTGAATCGCAATTGTCGCTTCCGGTAAATCAATTGAGAAGTTTGCAACTTTAGAAACTACAAGACAAGAAATTTCTCCGGTGCGAAATGCTTGGAATAACTCTTCACGTTCTTTCTGCGGAGTTGATCCTTGAATTACCGGAGCGCCGAGAGTTTCACCAAGATCATCGAGCTGATCAAGATATTGGCCGATGACGAGAATCTGTTCTTTCGCGTGAAGACTGACGAGTTCTTGCACAACATCGCGCTTGGTGCGAGTTGTCGCGCAGTAGCGATAACGCTCTTCTGGTTCTGCAGTTGCATAAGAGAGGCGCTCAGCTTCGGTGAGATTGACGCGAACTTCAATACATTCTGCTGGAGCGATATATCCCTGGGCCTCAATCTCTTTCCATGGCACATCGAAGCGCTTTGGACCGATGAGCGAGAAGACCTCGCCCTCCATTCCATCCTCGCGCACCAGCGTTGCAGTAAGGCCAAGGCGGCGACGTGATTGGATATCAGCGGTAAAGCGGAAGATTGGTGCAGGCAAGAGGTGAACTTCGTCGTAAATAATCAAGCCCCAGTCGTGGCTATCGAAGAGATCGAGATGGGCGTAGACGCCATTCCTCTTCTTCGTCATTACCTGATACGTCGCAATGGTGACTGGACGAATCTCTTTCTTTGATCCTGAATATTCACCAATCTCATCTTCATTGAGTGATGTGCGCTTTAAGAGCTCATCACGCCACTGACGAGCGGCGACAGTATTGGTAACTAATATCAAAGTAGTCGCCTTGGCATGTGCCATTGCAGCTGCACCGACAATCGTCTTTCCAGCACCACATGGAAGCACTACAACGCCAGAGCCACCGTGCCAGAAACCCTCAGCGGCATGCTCTTGATACTCGCGAATCTTCCAACCATCTTGCTTAAGATCAATGGGATGCGCCTGACCATCTACATAGCCAGCGAAATCTTCTGCCGGCCAACCAAGGCGCAAAAGTGATTGCTTAATTGCACCACGCTGGCTTGGGTGCACTGCAATCGTTTCATTATCAATACGTGGACCAAGAAGCGGTGCAATCTTCTTTGCGCGGATAACTTCTTCAAGCACTGCAGTATCTGTAGTAACGAGAATCAATCCGTGAACTGGATCCGCTTCTAGGCGAAGACGTCCGTAGCGTGACATCTGCTCTGCCACATCAATGAGAAGTGCATGGGGGACTGCGTAACGCGAATACTTAATAAGTGTGTCAATCACCATCTCTGCATCATGACCGGCAGCGCGCGCATTCCAAAGACCAAGGTTGGTAAGGCGATAGGTGTGCATATGTTCTGGTGCGCGTTCGAGTTCAGCAAATGGCGCGATGGCGCGACGGCATTCAACCGAGAGCGGATGATCAATGTCGAGTAAGAGCGTTTTATCGCTCTGAACGATAAGTGGTCCGTCGCTCATTTGAGTAATTCTTTTATAAATGCATGGAGAAATGCGCTGCGAGGTTCGATAGAAGAGAGGCTGACCCACTCATTCGATGCATGTGCACCGCCACCGACTGCGCCTAGACCATCGAGAACGCGCGCTCCGGCAGCTGCGGCAAAGTTTCCATCGCTTGCTCCACCTACTTCAGCAGAACCAAGTGGTGCCATTCCAATATCTTTTGCAACCTTCTCAGCAATCGCATAGAGCTCAGCGGTTGCAGATGGTTGAAGTGGTGGGCGGTGAAGTCCGCCGGCAACTTCAATACGTGCACCTGGAATTGTTGCGGTGAGTTTTCTAATCTCTGAATCTACCCGTTGCAAATCTTCTTGCGAGAACGACCGAGCATCAATCTCAAGTACGGCTAAATCTGGAACGGTATTGATTGATGAACCAGAGCGAAGAAGTGTTGGAACAACAGTCGTTCCAAGTTCTGGATTTTCTAGCGCTGCAAGCGAGAGCACTACATGTGAGATCGCAGTGGTGGCGTTGATGCCCTTCTCAGGCTCTAGTCCGGCGTGAGATGCCTTTCCGTGGACAGAGATCTGATACATCGCAGTTCCCTTGCGGCCAGTCTTCACCTTGCCATCAAGTGATGCCTCTAATACAAGCACTGCCTCTGCTGACTTCGAAAGCTCTGCAATCAGTGCCTTTGATTTATGGCTACCGATCTCTTCATCAGTTGTTGCGATAAGGGCGACTTCCCCTTCAATTCCCTTGAGTGCATAGAGCGCCTGGACGAAACCCGCCTTCATATCGAAGATGCCAGGTCCACGCACAACATCACCATCAACGCTCCAGAGCGGAGAGAAAGAACCAATTGGATGAACGGTATCGAGATGAGCGAGAATCAAAACCTTTGGATGTTCGACACCCCACCAGAAAACAGGACGACCTTCAATCTCTTTAATCTGCGCTGGCGTTCCTAGTACACGAGTCGCGATATCACTTGCGAGTGCAACAACAGAGCGGCAAGCAGCGAGATCCTCACTAGGGGATTCGCACTTCACCAGCGCTTCAATTGCGGCCAACATAGGGGTAAGTCTGCCGTATTCCTCGTTGTTCTCGCTCATCATAAGGTTGCAACTCCTGTAATACGCGGGATTCTAAAGGTGAGGACCTCCCCGGTTGCGTGGTCTCGCGCCATCAACGAGCCGGCAGAGATTTTGAGCGGATCAATAATGCGATGGGAAACAAGTCCATTGTTATCGGCATAACCGATTGAGAGCGATTTCGTTGGATTCTCACGGAGATGCTTAGTAAGTAATTCCAGAGTTTCATTTGCAGTAGTGCGAGGTAATGAACCGAGTGCATCTGAAGAGATGTCGCGCAAGGTGCTCTGCTTTGCACTTGATTTTTCGCCGGTACGAATGGTGCGCACCGCAATCTCTAAAACTTCGCGGGTTGGCTCTTCAAATTCACCGATGATGCGTGGCGGTCGCGCCTTTGTCTGTGCCCGTTGAATTCGAGGACCAGTTAATAACAAACCTTGTGAATCTTCTGCTGCCGGAAGGTAACCAGCGGCGCGAAGAATATTCATCGCATCATCAGCATCATGGGTGCAGATCAGAACTTCTGGTGCGATACGACGAAGACCGAGCGCTTCAACCTTCTTATCTTTAATGATTTGAGTAATGAGCGCGGTATCTTCACAACGGATAAATGAGGAAGCGTTGCCAACGCGCAACTTGCCATGCTTCTTTGAGATATCGCCGATGAGATATTCCAACGGTTGCGGCACGGGCGTCTTGGACGTTTTCTTTAAGAAAGCGAGGATCTCTTCACCGGTGCGGCCATGATCAAGTCCACGACGAAGTGAGCTCTCCGAAAATCTAAATACCGTTGCTGCACCGCGAGATTCAATATCTGCAATCAGGTCGAGCTCCTGTGCAACTTCATGCTCCAAAGGACCTGGTGCAATTGCAGTGTTATCGCTCTGAATCAAGATGTGATCGACGCTCTGCGGAAGGTCGTTATCAATGGCGGTGACCTCTTCGCCCTTCAATAGCGCTGAGCCGTAAGGAGAAATAGCGCCTTGGGCGGTGAGGCCAAGCCACTCTGCTTCCCGAACAATCCATTGAATGTATTCAGCTGGAACACCACCGGTGCGACGATATGGAAGGTTCCATTGAACCGCTTGCAATAGCGACTCTGAAGTTGGTGCAATTGATGGCGCAGAATCAAGAAGCGCCAAGACATTCCGACGAACTGTGGCAGAGATGCTGCGATCGAGTTCTGGTCCAAGTGGTGCAGCATCGAGTCCACTCATGCGAGAGGTAATCAACCATGATGAAACAAGGAGCTCCCACTTTGCTGATGCAGGTTGTGCCAACCAGATATCAAATTGGTGAGTTGGAAGAATGCGATCATCGGGATCGATAGTGACAAGTCCACTGATGTAGGCAACTTCAGCGATGAAAGAGGCACAAGCGCTGTCAACTCCGAGATGTTGTGTGAGTTCGCGAAGATCGCGTACGCCAAGGCCGCCAGCCTTCAACGCCATCGGTGTTGTCTGTCCCCAGAAATTGAGAACCTCCTCGGTCCAACGCAAGAATGTTGTGACATTGGAAATTGCAGCAGATTGAAGACTCTTTGCATCCACAGTGCGACCAAGAAGTTCTGGCTGTTGGGCAAGTAACTCGCGATGAACTTTATTGCCGCGAAGGTGAAGCGCTACTTCTCGATGTAACACGACGGTCTGCTGATTTACTGGTGAGACAAAACCTTCATCGAGTAACCACTTCAACCCTGGATTTGGCTTCTTTACATCTGCTACAGCGCCTCGAGGTGGTCCCCAGACCATTGCATCGAGAACTTTCTTGGATGCAGCTGGTGCATCTGCGAGATCCTTCAACCTTAACTTCTTCAACGCCGGTGTACCAAGTCCAGCTATTTCATTTCCTAAGACTTCACGGAGATTGCCAGGAAGGCGATAGCCATCGTGACCTAAGTAGATAAGTGCGCGATTAACGAGAGCAGCGAAGACAAACTTCGCTGATTTATCAGTGTGCTGTAATAACTCTTTCTCGCTAAATGGTTCAGGCAATACAGCTGCAGCTTCAAGGACTTGGAGCTGCCACTTGTTAAGTGAATCCACTGCACGAACAAGGCTTGGAATTGATGAAGAACGCACCGCCAAGCTGGCGATATCTGATGGCACCGGAGAGGTGAGATCGCTACGACTTTCAAACAGGGCAATTAACGCAGCATCATCGAGTGAGCGCAGGTAATCGGCGTAGGAGCGAATTTCCATAACCTGCCTACATTAGCGGGGTATTCCCTCGCGGCGCGAATTGGGTTAGCGGCGCTTGCGTGGAACGAACCAAGTCGCGACCGCTGCGAGGCGACTGACCGCCGGACCTAAGAGGCGATTGAGATATCGAGCGCGACGGAAGTCATGCACCGGCCATCCTTCGGCAAGTGCCTTAATGCGAAGAATCGCATCAGGGTTGATGGCAGATGGATTTCCGACTGCCATCAAGAGTGGCAAATCATTGTGGCTATCAGAGTAAGCAAAAGATTGCGCGAGATCGTATCCACGTTCTTCCGCTAACTTCTTAATTGCAACTGCCTTCTCATTTCCGTGCAATAACTTTCCATCAAGTTCGCCGGTGTAAATTCCATCGCGAATAACAACTTTGCTGCCAATTGCTCCAGTTAATCCAAGACGTTGCGCAATGATGTTCGCCATATCTTGTGGTGCGGCAGTAACGAGCCAGACATCCTCACCCTTCTCCATATGTTCGCGGGCAATGGCACATGTTCGCTCCCATAACTTTGGCGATACATATTCATCGTAAATCTCTTCACCCAGTTTAAGAATGTCACTGACCTGATGTCCGCCAACAAAATCGGTAGCCGCTTTCTGATAGCGATCAATAACCTCGCTCTTCTCCATGCCCGTCATTCGGAAGCGAAGGTTGGCGACAACAAAGCGTGAGATATCAGCTTTGGTGAAATAGCCGCGCTGATACATCCCTCTTCCGAGAAAGTAGAGAGTGGACCCACGAACCAGGGTGTTATCTACATCGAAGAAGGCTGCACGTGTGGGTCTGAGCGCCATGTCACTACCTTAGCCACTACTCACGAGAAAGTCGGAGCTATCGACGCTTTATGCTTACTCCATGAGTTCAACAGTGCATGTGGTGCGCCACGGTGAGGTCGAAAACCCACAGAAGATTCTCTATGGTCGTCAGCCTGGCTGGCGTCTCTCTGCACGTGGACAAGAGATGGCTCAGGTTCTCGGCGAATGGTCGAAGTCGATCAATCTTGGTGCACTTCATGTTTCACCGCTACAACGTGCACAAGAGACCGCAGCTCCAATCGCTAAAGCACATAACATCAAGATTCACACCGATGAGCGTTTGATCGAAGCTGCAAATATCTTTGAAGGAAAACCATTTGGAATTGGTGATGGCGTCCTTAAGCATCCATCTGCTTGGCGCCATCTTTATAACCCATGGAAGCCATCATGGGGCGAACCGTATGAAGAGCAGATTAGTCGAATGCTCGCTGCCGTCTTTGATGCAAAGAAAGCTGCTGGTGATAAAGATGCGATTGTAGTTTCGCACCAGTTGCCTATCTGGATTCTTCGCAGTGCTATTGAAGGACGTCGCTTGCTCCATGATCCACGCAAGCGCGAATGCACCCTCGCATCAGTAACGAGTATTCACTTTGATGATGAAGGCCTTATTACTGGCACTTCATACTCAGAGCCAGCCGCCCATCTCTTGCCACAGAAGTAAGGAATCAATATGAAGAAGTTAGTTGCTGCGTTGAGCGCGCTCTTGCTTCTTGCTGGATGCGGCAATACCGGTGCGAAGACTGCAGGTGAAGATTTCATCGCTGGCAATGGTGCAACCTCTTACATTTCAGTAGGCGATCGCATTGCGGCGCCACAGCTCTCTGGAATGACGTTGCTTGGTGAGAAGTACTCACTTCCCACGAATCAGATGGCCGTCATTAATGTCTGGGCATCCTGGTGTTCGCCATGTCGTGCAGAAGAGCCAACACTGGCTGCGATGGCGCAGAAGTACCCGGATGTGAATTTCTTAGGAATTCTTACTCGAGATAATCCAGTTAATGCAGAAGCATTTGTACGTAAGAACAAGTCACCATATCCAACGTTGATTGATGATTCGGCTCTTATTGGCTTCAGTAAATCTCTTCCAGCTAATGCGATTCCGACTACGTTGGTTCTGGATAAGAATGGGAAAGTTGCGGGAAGGATCTCTGGCGTAGTCACCATTGCTTCACTTACTGAGCTTCTCGAAAAGGTGAAGTCAGAGTGAAGAGCTTTATCGTTGATCAGCTTGCGAGTGGAACTCTGATTGCTGCACTGCCAATCGCGCTCTTTGCTGGTTTGCTTTCATTTATCTCACCCTGTGTTCTGCCATTAGTGCCTGGATATGTTGCATACGCAACTGGCTTTGCAACAAACAAAGGGCGAGTACTTCTCGGCTCAACTCTCTTTGTTCTTGGCTTCACCTTTGTCTTTGCCTCTTACGGTCTCGCATTCGGCGGCCTCGGTAGTCAGATTGCGGCGCATGAAGATCTCATCACAAGAGTTCTCGGAGTGATCACGATTGCGATGGGTCTGATCTTTCTCGGAGTATTTCCATTTACGCCAACGTTGCAACCGAAGATTTCAACTACTGGTGGAATCGCTGGTGCACCACTTCTGGGAATTCTCTTCGGTATCGGATGGACGCCATGCATAGGACCAGCGCTAGCGACTGTGCAAACGCTCGCTTTCAGCGAAGCAAGTGCGCTACGCGGGGCAATTCTCTCGATTGGTTACAGCATCGGTCTTGGAATTCCATTTATTCTCTCTGGTCTCTATCTCGATCGCAGTAAGCGCATCAGAACTTTTATCGTTCAACGTGGAGCATTGGTCAGCCGAATTGGGGGAGCGTTGCTAATCGCAATCGGAATCCTGCAACTTACAGGCCTCTGGACAGAGCTCATGATCAACCTTCGTTCACTTATCTCTGATTTTGTGCCGGTGATCTAATGAGTAATGAGAATGTTGAGATTCCAGAGCTTGGCCTCCTTGGTTTAGCTCGTTTCGCCTGGCGTCAGCTCACAAGTATGCGCACTGCGCTAATTCTCTTAATGATGTTGGGCCTTGGCGCGATTCCTGGTTCTGTCATTCCGCAGCGCACCAGCAATCCGATTGCAGTCCGTGACTTCTTTGAGAAGCACCCCGGAACTGCATCTATCTATGACAAGTTATCGCTCTTCGATGTCTATGGTTCTCCATGGTTCAGCGCAATCTATATCTTGCTCTTTATCTCGCTGATTGGTTGCGTTCTTCCACGCACTGTTGAGCACTTCCATGCGATGCGCGCACAACCACCTGCGACTCCACGCAACCTTAATCGTATGGAGCATCACACGACATTTGCCGCAGACTTATCTGCGCTCGAGAGTGCAGAGAAGTGGTTCCGCACCAATCGATTCCGTATTCGCCGTGAAGGTAATTCGATCTCAGCAGAGAAAGGTTATCTTCGCGAAACCGGAAACCTTCTCTTCCACCTCTCGCTGATCTTGATTTTGGTTGGCGTAAGCCTCGGATCACTCTTCGGTATGCAAGGCGAGGCAATCGTCAACACCAATGAGCGCTTTGTAAATGTCCCAACTAGCTATGACTCACTGCGTCTTGGAAAGCTGACCTCCGATAAAGATCTTGCCCCATTTACGATCACTGTCGATAAGTTTGTTGCGAAGTACGATCCCAAGACGAGCATGCCGCAGGATTACACCGCGTATGTCACTACGACAGATAACGGCGTTACCAAGAAGCAGATCATCAAGGTGAATTCACCGCTGACCTTCGGCAGTACTCGCGTTTACTTGCAAGCAAATGGTTACTCACCGATTGTGACTGTCCGCGACTCATTAGGAAATGTTTCCTTCCAAGGTCCGGTGCCATTCCTGCCGCAAGATGGAAACCTTCGCTCAATCGGTGCAATCAAAGTTCCAGATGCAACACCACAAGTTGGTTTCGTTGCATCATTCGTACCAACCTACGAGCGCACAAAGACGATGGGCGCAGTATCGATCTATCCAGAACTGTTAAAGCCACGTCTGCTCTTCTCTGTCTGGGGTGGTGATCTCGGCTTGGATTCAGGAGTTCCACAATCGGTTTACCGAATTGATACAGCGAAGATGCAGAATCTTGGCCTTGGTTCTATCGGAATTGGCGAAACCTTTAATTACAAGGGCGGCACCATCACACTTGAAGGCGTCGTCCCATGGGTCAATCTTCAATTCGTTGATGATCGCGGCAAGGGCTTTGCTCTTCTTGGGGGAGTCTGTGCAGTTCTTGGATTACTTGCATCACTCTATGGTCGTCGTCGCCGTATCTGGGTGCGAATCACAGGTTCTCAGGTTGAAGTTGCCGGTCTAGCCAAGAACAATGCTCCTGGGCTAGAAGAAGAAATTGCTCAACTAGTAGAGAGTGTGAAGTAACCGATGAATACAACGTGGGCGTATGTATCCAATTACTTTGTCTATTCTGCAATGGCGCTCTTCACGCTCTCATTCCTCGCTCATGCATTTGAAACCGCGTGGGCAGTTCGTGCTCCAGAGAACGCAGATGCAACTGAGGGAAAACTTCTCACCAAGACCCTCGATTACAAGCGCACTGAGAAGACAGCTCGCATCGCAACTGCATTCATGATTCTCGGAACTGCGCTTCTCTTCGCTGGAATCGTCGCTCGCGGAATATCTGCCGGCCATGCACCATGGGGCAATATGTATGAGTTCTCGATTACCGGCTCATTCGCATTCTCGCTTGCATATTTGGTAGCGCTCCGTAAATACGATCTTCGTTGGCTCGGACTCTTTATTAGCTTCGCGGTCTTGATTTCACTTGGTACAGCAATCACATTGCTCTATCGCAATAGTGCACCGCTGGTACCAGCGCTGAAATCAACCTGGCTCATCATCCACGTCTCGACTGCAATCATCTGCGGCGGTGTCTTCCTCCTCGCAAATGTCATCGCTGGCGCTTATCTCTACCTCGAGCGCTATGAAGAGATGGGTGCGCGACCAGTGTGGGCGCTGCGCATTCCATCACTTGAAACTCTTGATCAACTTTCCTATCGACTCGTTGCATTTGTTTTTCCACTTTGGACCTTCTCGGTTATCGCCGGTGCAATCTGGGCCGAGAGTGCATGGGGCCGTTATTGGGGCTGGGATCCAAAGGAGACTTGGGCATTTATTACCTGGGTTGCATATGCGGCATACCTTCATGCGCGCGTAACAATTGGATGGCGCGGTCGCCGTGCCGCCTGGCTCTGTATCTTGGCCGGATCGACATTCTTATTTAACTACGTCTATGTCAACGTATGGGGAACAGGAAAGCACACCTACTCTGGTTTAAATCAGAAGTAATTAAATCTTGCGCAAAAAATCCGGATCATCATCCGGTGGCAAGATGCGTGGCTTCTGCTTCTGCTTCTTAATTCCTGGCCGACGAGCTCCATTACGGCCTGCAACCAAGTAGAAGACAGAGCCAAATGTTCCAAAGAGAATAATGACAAGTAGCCATCCCCACTTAGGAAGTTTGCGCAATTGAGTATCTTCGCGCATCGCACAGTCAACAAATGAGAAAAGCGTGAGCGCGAGCGAGAGAACTAAAAAGAAGCCTTCTAACTTAACCATGGCTCAATACTAGTGAGAGAGAGAAAATCACGGCGAATAGAAGCTGGAGCTGACCGGTCTTTGCGAGGTATGGAATGAGTTCTCGGCCTTGGGCGGTTCCGAGAACTCCACGAACCAATGAAATCGCAATCGGAGCAGTGAGCAGGGTCAAGAGAATCCAGGGGCTAGCAATAGCAATAGCTGCTAAATAGCCCAGCGCAATTAAAGCCGCGAAGAAATAGCGGGCTCTGCGATCCCCCAATCGCACCGCCAAGGTCTTCTTTCCTGCCGGTGCGTCGAGCGCGCGATCGCGGATGTTATTGATCGCCAAAAGCGCACAGGCGAATGTTCCCATTGGAATAGAAGCCAAGAGTGCGTGTGCAGTAATTGTCTCTGTCTGCACATAGAAAGTACCGACAGTGGCAACAACACCGAAGAAGATAAAGACGAAGAGTTCACCTAAACCGAGGTAACCATATGGATTCTTCCCGCCGGTATATCCCCATGCGGCAAAGATCGCAGCAAGACCAACTGCAATCAACCACCAACTTGTCATCACTGCTAATCCAAGTCCGGCGACTGCACCGACTCCGAATGCTGTAAAGGCGGCGCGCTTTACTGCTGAAGGTGTTGCTAAACCTGATGCAGTAATTCGTGTTGGACCCACGCGATCTTTATCGGTGCCACGAATTCCATCTGAGTAATCATTTGCATAATTCACGCCGACTTGAAGTGAGAGGCTCACGATGAGTGCCAATAACGCTGGAAGAAGAGATGCATCACTACCCGCAAGTGCGGTTGCGACCACTACTGGCGCTACTGCAGCAGGCAATGTTCGCGGACGTGCGCCAATTACCCATGTATTCACAGATGAATTATTCACTGGATTAACCTGCCTAACGCTGCTCGATCTACCTTGCCGATGCCCATCAACGGAAATTCATTGAGATAGTGAAAACCTTTGACCTTTGCCGCCACGCCAATCTCGCGCTCTAGCGCTGCTTGTATCTCTCCTTCAAGAGAAGTGTCTGTTGCAACGAGTGCGCAATGAATTGCTTGCCCCCACTCTGAATGCGGAACTGCAAATGCTGCAACCTGAATATCCGGGAAAGTCTGGTTGATGACTCGTTCAATCGCAGTCAATGAAACATTCTCACCACCAGTGATGACAACATCATCGATACGTCCTTCGACAATTAATTTTCCATTCTCAATTCGACCAGCATCCGACGTGAAGTACCAGCCATTCTCATCGACGAGTTGGTAGCTGATGTTCTTTCCCTTGATCGCAATACGACCAGCATCTCCGATTGCAATTTCAACACCATCAAGTGGAGTACCGTCATAGACACAACCACCGGAAGTCTCGGTTGATCCGTAAGTTTCAATAACTGAAATACCAGCGCTTTCGGCAGCGGTGCGTAATTGATGAGTCAGCGCTGCGCCGCCCACAAGAACCGCACGAGCACATTGCAAATGCTGAAGAAGGTTCTCATCACCGTTCAGCGCACGATAAAGCTGAGTTGGAACAACTGCGGTGTAATCAGCCTTCGGATACTTGCCTTCGTACCCAAGGAGATTGATTGGCGTTGATCCAAGTTCGAGGCAACGGATCAGAACATTGATGCCAGCGATGTGGTTGAGAGGTAGCAAGAGCGACCAGGTGCTACCGAACTCCGCATTGAGAAATTTATTCGATGCTTTCGCTGATGCAAGAAGTGCGCCCGCAGATAAATGAATCTCTTTTGCGACGCCGCTGCTTCCTGTTGTTGTCACAACAAGTGCCGTGCGTGCGGGCACTGTGGAAGTTGTTGTTGGGGCGAGGGCGAGGGCAGGGCCATCAGAGACGAGCGCCTTTGCGATACGCGCCATTAACTCGCTCACGTTCCATGCGGAATCGACTGCGCGCAGTTCTCTTTCGTGTGACCTTTGCTCCATTGCCCGCGTAGGCTATCGCCCGTAAACAACAATGGAGGAATCGTGAGCAAGCCGATTAAGCGTGATTTTGGTGACCGCAGC
>ERZ650311.724-NODE-724-length-19016-cov-8.148937_pt1 | contig 19016 bp, 19 predicted proteins | sample MGYA00376247_ERZ650311 | MGnify/ENA primary metagenome ERZ650311 (study PRJEB26733, sample SAMN07839324) | wastewater metagenome | biome: small river; feature: stream; material: water | place: USA: North Carolina | collected 2016-07-28 ... | reverse complement strand
ATATGACTAACCAAGGTGATTTAGCGCCGACAATTCGTAGATCAATCCGTGATGGCTTTTGGGTTGGAGCGTTAAATCCAAAGGCAATTGTTTTCTATGCCGCTGTATTGCCACAATTTATTGATCGAGATCGCGGCCATATTACGGGCCAATTGATCCTGCTTGGTGCAATCTTTTCAATCCTTGCATTTATCTCAGATGGTTCCTGGGGTCTCTTGGCAGGCACCGCCCGCCAATGGCTTGCTACCGACCCAAACCGTTTAGAAAAGCTGCGGGCGACGGGCGGAACAGTCATGATCATTCTTGGAATCTCGGTTTTGGTCGCTGCAATTGTCAGTGCTTAAGTACACAATCACTTCATGATCAAACCAGCAAAACCAGCACGCGAAAATATCTCTCCCTCCGACCTTACCTTTGGCTTATCTACCTGCAAGCGATGCTTATGGATTAAGTATTGGTACAAGGTCACCATGCCTGGTGCCTTCCCACTGGTTGGAACAATGGCAGCCCTACAAGAAGAGCATTTTCAAGGCGCTGATATGCCGACGATTGATCCATCGCTTCGCCCTGGAAAGGTTACAAAGTGGGGCGAGTGGGTAAAGAGCAAACCTTTGGTTGTTAATGGAGTTGAAACTCGTTGGAGAATTCTTGGTAAGTACGATCTTGTTTCAACAAATGATGATGGCACTATCGGTTTAATTGATTGCAAGGTTTCAGATAGCCAACGCGATAGTGGACAGTTTTACTCACCCCAGCTTGAAGCATATGCATATAGCCTAGAAAATCCAGCGGCGGGTAAGTCCCAAACTGTAGCTTCCATGGGACTTCTTGTATGGAAGCCGACTACAGCCATTGGAACATCGGTAGAAGATTATGGTTTTGGCGTCTTTCAAAAGTATGTTCCAGTAGAGCGAGATCAAGCTAACTTTCTCAGAGTTATTGGCGAGTTTATTGAAGTTCTTGAAGGAGAACTTCCAGATGCAGGTGCTGAGTGCCAGACATGTAACTATCTTGTTGCACGAAACGCGCTGGATTAATCCTCTTCCTGAATTTCGCCCAACTTTGCTTTCTTAGGTGCGTAGATGTCGATGTACTCCTGACCTGACATCGCATGAATCGCATTCATAATTTGATCAGTGACATCACGAAGATGTTGCAGATCTGTTGAATCACCATCAAAGTACATCGGTGTTCCAAAGCTCATTCCGACTCTCTTTACATTTGGGATGACTTTGCCGGTTGGTTGAATCTTGTCGGTGTTAAACATGGCAACTGGAATAACTGGTGCACCAGATTCAATTGCAAGACGAGCAATTCCTGTGCGCCCCTTATAGAGGCGTCCATCAGGTGAACGAGTGCCTTCTGGGTAAATTCCAATGCAATCACCATCGGCTAAAACCTTCAGACCAGTAATTAATGCAGCCTCACTCCGTCTTCCACCAGAGCGATCTACCGGAACCTGACCTAATGCGATGAAGGTTAGTTTCTTGAGCAACCCCTTAGGTCCAGGTGAGGTGAAGTACTCACTTTTGGCCAAGAAGGTAACTTTGCGAGGTACAACGAGAGGCATAAAGATTGAGTCACTAAAGGAGAGATGGTTTGAAGCGATAATCACTGGACCTTTTGCTGGAACATTGCGCAACCCACGTACCTTTGGCCGAAAGGCGAGCATCAGAAATGGAGTCAGAAAGGCTCGCAGGGTTCCGTATGGCAGGTTGTTGAACACGGGGCTAATTTAGTGGCTATTGACGACTATGACACTATCTGAGGGTGAGCAACGAGAAAAAAGATCGAGATGAGTTTGATGAGGAGGAGCTAATCCGCTCTGAATTTGAATCTATCGTCTCTGGCCTATCTCTTGATGAGTCCGCTCCAACTACCTATCTGGATGATCTCGATCGCATTGATCGCGAGGGATTTATCCAACCTAATCCCCCACGCCAAACTCCTAAAGGATTTTTTGCATCTGCTCGAATTGCGATTAATCGTTGGTTACAACGTGGGCACCACGATGATGATGGAGCTGCACTATGAGCGATTTTAAGTGGGGAATTTTGGGTCCGGGTGGAATTGCAAAGGCCTTTGCTGAAGATTTAAAAAGACTTAACGGACATTCCATCTCTGCTGTTGGATCTCGCACTCTTGGTAATGCACAGAGCTTTGCCAATACTTTTGGTGGAACCGCTTATGGGAGTTATGAGGCGCTGGTTGCCGACCCACAGGTTGATGCTATCTACGTCGCAACTCCACACCCTGCGCACAAGGAGAATGTAATTCTCGCACTCAACGCCGGAAAACCAGTTTTGTGCGAAAAGCCTTTCGCGGTAAATGCTCATGAAGCAGAAGAGATGGTGAAGGCTGCACAGAAAAATAATGTAGCGCTTATGGAAGCTATGTGGGCTCGCTTCTTGCCACATTACGCAAAGGTTCGAGAGATTGTTGCAAGTGGAGTTCTTGGAAAGATTCACACAATTCATGCCGATCACGGTCAACGATTAGCAGACCAAAACATTCCGCGTTTGGTGGAGCCTTCACTTGCAGGTGGTGCTTTGTTAGATCTTGGAATCTATCCGATTTCTTTTGCCCATATGATTTTAGGAAACCCCGCAAAGATCACATCTACTGCGGTACTAACTGACAAGGGAGTTGATGCACAGACATCGATGATCTTTGACTATGCCGATGGCGCACAAGCAGTACTGAATACCACGATGATTGAACAGACTCCATGCCGCGCTGTAGTGGCTGGATTAAATGGTTGGCTTGAAATAGATCGCACTTTTTATAACCCGGCAAGTATGCGAGTGATCATGAATGATGGGGTTGTTACTGAATATCCAAAGGCTTATGTAGGTCATGGACTTCGTGAACAAGCTGAAGTATTTAAACAATTGGTTACCTCAGGTCAACTACAAAGCCAGATACTTAATTGGCAAGACACTGTAGATATTATGAAAACGCTTGATCAGGTACGTTCTCAAATTGGGCTGAAATACCCTTTTGAACTTTAAGCGCGCGCTAAATCAGCAACGCCAACAAGTCCAGCCTCGTTTCCAAGTTCGGCTGCGATCAAAGTTGGATAGGGGTGCTTTCCTGCAAAGGGCATTGTGCGTTCTAATGATTCACGAGTTGGCTTGAGCAGGATTTCACCCGCATCAATTACTCCCCCGCCGATAACAACGCATGCTGGATCCAGCAAAACCGAAAGTGATGCAATACCTGCACCAAGCCATTGACCCGTTGTGTTAAATGCAGCAAGTGCTACTGGGTCACCTTCACGAGCAGCATCGGTAATCGCCTTACCCGTTAATCCGGCAACAGTTCCATCTCCTCGAGATAAAAGATTGCGTGCAATTTCAGGGCTGGCATTAATTGCTTCGCGAGCATGGCGCAATAATGCATTTCCAGATGCATACTGTTCAAAACAGCCGCGCGCACCGCAGCCACACAAGTGGCCTTCTGGCACTACCCGTAGATGCCCAAACTCTGCTGCGATTCCAAATGCGCCGCGATAGAGCTCGCCATTAACGACAATTCCTCCACCAATTCCAGTTCCTACAGTCAGCATCATCATGTGATCCTGATTGCGACCTGCTCCAAACTTTGCCTCTCCCCATGCAGCTGCATTTGCATCATTTTCTATAACAACGGGAAGACCAATCAATTTTTTCAATTCAGAATCTAAATCAACGCCATTCCAGTCGGCGATGTTTGGCGTTGCCAACATTGTTTTTCGATCTGATGAGACAAAACCTGCAGCAGAGACACCTACAGAATCAACCTCAAATTGAGCCATCAACTCTTTTGCAGTGTCGGCAATTGTTTGGGTTAACGCAGCTCCACCTTGTCGTGGAGTGTCTTTGCGTGCCGTTGCAAGGATCTTTCCCGCTTCATCAACTACTCCGCCGAGAACCTTTGTTCCACCGACATCGATTCCGATTGTGTAGGACATTAAAAGTTATGCCTCGAGCGCAGATTTCAATTGTGAAAGCGCTGCATCAATAGTTGCCTTTTCAGCTTTTTGACGCATCATTGCAGGCACAGGCATTGAGAGCGAGACTTCAAGTTCATAGGTGACTTCAGTTGTGTCCTCATCAACTGCCTTAATTGTGTAAACGCCATCCATGCCTGTTAAGAGATCTGCCTCATCCAGAGAAAAGGACAAAGATGCGGGAGCCTTGCTCCAGTCATAGTCGAGAGTAAGTCGATCCTTCATCATGCCTGCATCGATACTCATCTTTACCTTGGTTATGTGCCCCTGCTCATCATGAGCCAGAGCTTCTGCTGATTTGATCTGGGTTGACCACTCTGGGTACTTATCCAGTTCAAAGAGCGCTTTCTGAACGTCGGCGATTGGTGCGTCAATAGTGATTGTGGATTTGCTGAATTCGGCCATGGCGCAAGGCTACCCTCTTCCGCTTTCATCCGCGCTCGCGCTAGCGTTCGCCCATGAATGAAATCTCAGTCCCACCTCTCGTTCCCGCTGCTACAGCCGGAAATCTCACCAATCTAATTGCAGAGCGCGCATGGTTTGAGCCAGAGCGCATCACTATGTCTCGCCCATTGGGTGAGGGATGGCAAACTGTCACTGCGCGCGAAGTTGATGAAGAGGTTCGAGCAACAGCAAAAGGTTTGATCGCAGCTGGAGTACAGATTGGTGATCGCGTTGCAATCATGGCGCGCACTCGATACGAGTGGACGATTTTAGATTTTGCAACGTGGTATGCCGGAGCTGTCGTTGTACCAATTTATGACACATCATCTGCTGAACAAATCGATTGGATTCTCAATGACTCTCACTCAGTGGGAATTATCGTAGAAACACCAGCACTTCGAGATTTAGTACAGACGGTTTTGCCATCTCATACTCGCCACGTGTGGACGATGACAGATGATGTTCTCTCTATTTTGAGAGAAGCAGGTAAGCACATTGGTGACGATGAAATCGATCGTCGCCGAAATGCATTAGTTCCTTCATCTCTTGCAACCTTGATTTATACATCTGGAACAACAGGAAAGCCAAAGGGTGTTCAACTCACTCACGCAAACTTCCTCGCTGAATGTGGCAATGTTGTTCAAGGTGCAAGTGAATTATTTTTGAAGCCAGGTGGATCAACGCTCCTCTTCCTTCCAGTGGCGCACGTATTTGGTCGCATGGTTGAAATTGGATCTATCGCTGCTGGTTTGCACATGGCACATTGCAGTGATCCAGCCACACGTCTACCTATGGATCTAGCCTCATTCAAGCCAACATTTGTTTTAGCCGTACCTCGAATCTTTGAAAAGATTTACAACGGAGCCGAAGCCCGTGCTGAAGCTGCAGGTAAAGGAAAGATCTTTAAGAAGGCAGCAGATGTTGCAATCGCTTATTCAGAGGCGCTTGATAAGAAGGGCATGTCTCCATTACTTAAGATCAAGCATGCGCTTTTCGACAAACTTGTGTACAGCAAGATTCGCGCAGGTATGGGTGGACAGGTTGAAGCTGCAATCTCAGGTGGTGCGCCACTTGGTACCCGCCTAGGACACTTCTACCGTGGTGCAGGCGTAACAATTCTTGAAGGTTATGGACTCACTGAAACTACAGCTGGTGCAACTTTGAACCTTTATGGTGCACACAGAGTTGGTTCTGTTGGACGTCCAATTCCTGGAACATCGGTAAAGATTGCAGAAGATGGCGAGGTCCTCATTCGCGGACCAATCGTTATGCAGGGTTATTGGCAAAATGAAGCTGCCAACAGCGAAGTCTTTGATGGTGAACGTTGGTTTAAGACTGGTGACTTAGGAAAGTTAGATGATGAGGGCTTCCTTTACATCGTAGGTCGCAAGAAGGAGTTAATCGTCACCGCTGGTGGTAAAAATGTTGCTCCCGCAGTCCTTGAAGATCGCCTACGTGCCCACCCATTGATTAGCCAGTGCATGGTTGTTGGAGACAATCAACCATTCATTGCAGCACTTGTGACTATTGATCAAGATGCGTTGAAATCGTGGGTTGCAAATAATAAGAAGGAAGGGGCATCGATGAATGATCTCGTCAATGACCCAGATCTCATCGCTGTCGTTCAAACCGCTGTCGATGATGCAAACAAAGCGGTAAGCAAGGCTGAATCAATCCGTAAATTTACGATTTTGCCAACTGACTTCACAATTGCGGGTGGGCATTTAACGGCCAAACTTTCCGTCAAGCGTCACGTTGTCGCAAAGGAGTTTGCAAAAGAGATCGAGGCCTTGTTTACCAAATGAACAATGAGCGAGTAACCCTCGCACAAGAGTTGCATGATGGAATCGCCCAGGACTTAGTTGCCCTGGGCTTTTCCATTGATGCAGTAATTGCCAGTGATATCACAGCAGAGGCAAGAAGCTCCTTGCGCTCTATTCGATTTACCATTACCCAACTAATCGAAAAGGTTCGAGAAGAGATTCATGCGCTCCGTGTAGGGGAAGCTCTTGATGATTCATCAACGTCAACTAATTTAAACTATGAATTACAGAGGATTTTTCAAGAGATAATTCGTAATGTTCAGGAACATTCACAAGCACATGCACTAACCATTGAAGTTAGTGATAACGGAATCGGTGGTGCCCAAGAATCACCTGGCTCCTTTGGCTTAAAAGGGTTACAAGAACGAGCCGCAAAACTCAATGGGGAAATCCATATTGATTCAGATCAAGAAGGGACAAGAATTAAGTTACAAATCCCATTGGATAGGTAATGAAGCGGCTCTTAATCGTTGATGATCACGCAGTAGTTCGCCATGGAATTAAGGTGGCTTGCGAAGCCCATGGCTTTGAAGTAATCGCATCTGCTTCAAATGTTTCAGAGGCACGATCTGCGATCGCGGCCCTTGCTCCAGATGTAGTAATTGTTGACATTAATCTTCCAGATGGCACTGGTTTCGATTTAATCCATTGGATTAGAAAAATTGATTCGGAACTTCCCGTCATTGTCTTATCCCTGAATGATTCCCACGAATACATTAACTCTGCCCGTAAAGTGGGAGCCAACTCTTACATCAATAAATCCGCTCCGATCGAAGAGTTGATGGCTGCAGTAGATTTTGCGATACATAGCCCCCGCACCTTTAGTAGCACAATCAAACCTTCCCCATATGAGTACGCACTGACGGCTCGTGAGTTAGATGTGCTTTCCTTAATAGCTAAAGGCTTAAGTAATCTTCAAATATCTACTCAACTTCATATAAGTCTTTCAACGGTGAAAACACATGTTTCTTCGATACTTCAAAAACTTTGCGCAGAAAACAGGGTTGGAGCGATCAAAGTTGCCCGTGAATCAGGGTTGCTGATTCAGTAGCGCCTCAAATTTTTCTACCCAAATCTCCCATCGCCACTCATCTACGATCCACTGACGTCCCAGCTTTCCCATCTCATGAGCTTTTTCGGGATCAGATAAAAGTGCGATAGCGGCAGCTGCGATCTCGTCGTTGCTCGTTCCATCTACAACTACACCTGTTGAGCCTTCAATTACAGCATCTGGTGCTCCCCCAGATTTTCCTGCGATTACCGGAAGTCCGCACGCGCTTGCTTCCAGGTAAACAATTCCAAGACCTTCAACCTCTAACCCCATAAACCGTGAGCGAGATGGCATTGCAAAAATATCTCCCATACAAATGTATTGAGGCAGCTCTTGATACTGAATGCGACCGATAAAACTTACAGAATCCTGTAACTGATTAGCCGCTACAAGTTTTGCTAAATGCTCTAAATAAGGACCTTGGCCTACCAAGACAAGATGTGCATCGGGGTGCACCTTCAAAATTTGCGGCATAGCCTCAATCAGGTGGTCTTGGCCTTTCCTATGAACCAATCTGCCAACTGAAACAATTACCTTTTTCTTTGAAACTCCGAGTTGTTCACGTAGCGCAGTTGAATCTACTGGTTTGAAATGCTCAACATCGATTCCAGGTGCAATTTTCACCATAGCGCTGGCAGAGTTCTTGGTAAGCGCCCGAGATATTGCAGTACGTGTGAAGTTTCCGAGGTAACTCAATGAATCCGTTGTGGAGCCAATACGACGAAGCAAGAGATTGAATGGAAAAACTTTGGCCCACCACACTTCATGACCATGCGTCAGAGCTACCGTGCGCTGCACTCCAGCTGACTTCATCGAGGCAGAAAGAAGTCCCAACGGAGCTGCAGCTCCAAAAGCTGCGATCTTGATATCTCTTTCAGTAATAATTTTTCGCAGCGCCCAAGCAACTCTGGGAGTCGGCAAGAGTATTTTCGATTTATCTCGAATGACCACGACGCCGTAATCCTGTAACCAGCGCTCATCATAAGCATCGCTGTTTTCTTGAGCCGAGGTGTAAACAATCGTTGACCCAAATGGTCGACGCTCAATCAGGCCAATAACAAAGGTTTCAATTCCACCTGCTCGTGGACCGAAGTCATTGGTGACAAAAAGTACTGGATTAGAAACGGCGCGCTCCTACCAATCGCTTGCTCCCCAATGAACCACTTGGAGCAACCTTTACTCGCGAACCAGAGCGCGGTGCGTGAACCATCTTTCCGCCGCCTAGATAAATACCTACGTGAGACACCGGGCGACCAAAGAACAGTAAATCACCTGGCTTCAAGGCGCTGAGTGAGACCTTCTTACCCATTCGTGATTGCGCTGCTGATGAGTGTGGCAAGGAGACTCCAGCTGCTTGGTAGGCACGCATTGTTAAACCAGAGCAATCCCAAGTAATTAAGCCAGCAGCTCCAAAGACATAGCGATCTCCAATTTGTTTCAAAGCAAATTTAAGTGCTGTACCTGCTCGACCAGATACTCCACTAGCGCTTTTAGCCGCCTCTAAAGAAGAGGCTTGATCGGCATTTTCTTCATCCTCCGCCAATTTCGCTAAACGTTCGCGCTCTGCCTTTGTTAACTTTGAAAGGAGTAACTCAGCCTCTGCTAATTTTTTCTGAGCGATTGCTGATTGTGCCGCTAATTTCTTTTGAGCTGCTGCTACAAGTGCAACCTTGTCATTCACAGTTAAGGTCGTCGCATTTAATCGTTGTTGAGCAGCTTCAAACTTTCGTAACTGTGCCGATTTCCTGCGGGTAATCGCATCCAACGCTCCAGCAGAGGACAGGTACAAGGTTGGATCTGATGAGAATAGAAGTTCAAAACTTTGCCCAAAGCCACCTGATTTGTACTGCTCAATTGCAATCGCGCCTAATGAGCGTTGCAAAGTTGAAACAGTTTGACCTTGAATCTCCGCCTTTGCCTTAATTCCATTTAAAGTCTTAGTTAAGGAAGCGAGCTTTACCTTGGCCTCTTGAGCGCCTTCAGCCGCCGCGGTTGCATCCTCTTCAAGTTGGCGCACCTTTGCTTGCACCTGCGCCAAGGTTTGCGCCGCATCTGCTTGAGTAGGCAGAAGTAGGCCCGCCACTAGGGCAAGCGCAACTGTTACGCGCACGGGAAAGGACATGGGTGCAAGGCTAACTGCGCCTATACCCACACCTCAACCTCATCGCCCTCAAAATGGCTGTGAATTAAGAGTGATTCACGCTCCGCGAGCGTCAAACTGCAACGGTGGGGTTAAGCCACTGTCGGCGAGCACATTGAGCGCAGAGATCGTTCCATCGCTGATTTCGTGGGCAGGTTCGAGGAAAAAGGCAACTACACATGTGTTGCATGCAATGGTCGCCATGGTGCAGGTATTGCAATCGATGATCATGTGAGTAAATGTAAATGCTGCCACTGACAGATTTTCTGCCTCTAACGCCGGTATGTAAGCAATAATTATCGATGTGAGCATCGTTGCGACGCTGGTAGTTGGCGCTGATGGCTCGACCTCTAAGGAATCTCGATCAGCCGGTGTTAGCTCGCCCCAAGATCGTCAACAATTTTTACAACGGCGGCGGGAAGTGGATTGCATCATCGTTGGTGGAAATACTGCACGTCATGAACCATATAACCGCACACCTGTTCCCTTAGTTGTTATCTCTCGCTCATTGGTAAATCCAGTACAAGGTAATCACTTAGCTCTCTTCTGGAACTGCTCGCCCGTTCAAGCGGTAGAGAAGGCTCGCAAATTATTTGGTGACAAGATTTTGATTGAGGGCGGCATCACCATGATCAATGAGTTAATTGATAATAAAGTCATAGACCGTCTTGAATTAAGTGTCACTCAAGCTACTGGTGGTGAGGACCGAATTGATTGGAAAGAGTTGCTAGCGCGTTTTAAGAGTTGCGAATCTCGTGAAGTAGAGGGAACAACCTTCTATACCGCTAGCAATTAAAAGGCAGAGATAATAGAAACGCCAGCTACCGCTAGCGCGATTCCAACATATTGAACCTTATGAAGTCGTTCATGAAGGAACTTGAAGGCTAGGACTGCGGTTGCAATTGGGTACAGACTTCCGAAAACCATTGCAATGGACACAAGTCCCTTTGTGCAAGCAATGCCAAGAAGTAGATTTGCCAAGAAATCGGCGGCACCAATAAATATTAATGCTGGCATCTCTTCTTTACTGAACTTTCCGGTGGTTCTAAATTTAAGCGCTAATGAGATTGTTACAAAAAATGTAGCCGCGCGCATTGAAACCATGGTCAACAAGGCGCTGCTTTGCGACCCCACTGCAATAAAGGTAAGTGCGCAACCAAATCCAGCTGCCGCACCTAGTGCTAGCAACAATGGCTTTAAGGGAAGACCTTGTGAAAGTTCAGGCCCGCTTGCGCAGAAGACTCCAATAAGTGCGATTACAACTCCGATTGAAGTGATCGTTGATAATGAATCACCCGTCACTAATGCATACACCAACGGGATTATCGAACTCATTGAACTTATAGGTGAAACAACGCCCATCCGACCAGTTGATAAACCTTCGTAAAGACAGGCCAAGCCGATATATCCGCAGAATCCTGCTAATGCACCGTTAAATAGATATCCATCAAATCCAAGCGATTTGCCATGCCAATCACCAGAAATCACCACAATCAATATTCCGACAAATAATCCAATTACTTGGGAAAAACCTAATACGGCAAAAGGATGATGTTTTTTACTGAGGCGGCCTGCGAAAAAATCTGAGGTTCCCCACATTGCACTAGAAAGGAGTGCGAGCAGAGATGCCATTAGGAAAGGTTACAGCCCTGCCTCCCAAGAATTGCATTGCCGCTTCTTTATTCTATGTGTGTGGATGCGAACGCCTTTGAAAGATTAATTGATCATCTTCGCACCTTCACACCAAGGGCGGAGATCACCCTCACTGAAGTCCCAGCTCCACAAAAGTTGGCCACCTACGCCTTCGCCTTTTCAGCCGATGTTTCCAATGGCTTATTAGGAGAAGAAGAGGATGAAATCGCTAATGGCCGTTTTGTCTTATTGCATGAGCCTGGTGGGCAAACTACCTGGGAAGGCGAGTTCAGGTGCGTGACATTTGTAAGTGCAGATGTTGATCCTGTTATGCAAGAGGATCCATTGCTTCCTGAAGTTGGTTGGAGTTGGTTCTTAGAATCACTGGAAAAAAATGGTTGCCTCTTCAATGCACCAAGTGGAACCGTAACCCGTGTCTCAAGCGCATCTTTTGGAAAGTTGTCTCCACGTAATGATGAAGCTGAAATTGAAATTAGAGCTTCTTGGACACCTCTGATCTCTGAACCACATGAGTTGATGAAACACATCGACAGTTGGTGCAACTTGATCTCAGATGTCGCAGGACTTGCACCAGTACCCGAAGGTGTATCGGCTATTTCATCTGCTCGTAAACGCTCATCATGAGTGAGGAAATTGTTGCTGTCCCGTTGCTTCAACCAGCACATGGAACTCCCCCGGTAATTGATACCGAGTCAGCTTTTGAAAAAGCCCTCAAAGAACTTGCGGCAGGACATGGACCATTTGCTGTTGATGCAGAACGTGCATCAGGATTTAGATATAGCGCTCGTGCCTACCTGATTCAGATCAAGAGAAATGATGGCGGCTTACATCTGATCGATCCGATCCCCTTTGGCCCCGGTCACAAACTTTTCCTACAACTTAATGAGTTATTGAATACCGATGAAGTTATTTTGCATGCAAGCACTCAAGATCTTCCATGTTTACGTGAGCTGGGTATTAACCCACAACACTTATTTGACACTGAATTAGCGGGGCGAATTGCTGGTTTACCGCGAGTAGGCCTTGGCCCTCTTTTAGAGTCTTTAATGGGCGTTTCCCTTGCAAAGGAGCACAGTGCTGCTGATTGGTCGGCCCGTCCATTGCCACAGGAGTGGTTAACGTATGCAGCACTCGATGTTGAATTATTGGTAGAACTTCGAGATCGCATGGCGGCAATTTTGGATGAGTCTAAAAAAATGGATTGGGCCCTTGAAGAGTTTGCTTCAATCTTAAAAGCTCCACCAGCACCTCCCCGAGTAGACCCATGGCGTCGCACATCTGGAATGCACAAGATAAAGAAACGGGATCAATTAGCGATCATCAAGACATTGTGGGAAGCACGTGATGCGATCGCATCTCAACAAGATATTGCGGCAGGTAAATTGCTCAATGATTCCGCCATTGTTGAATTAGCAATTGCCGCTCCAATTACAAAAAAGGATTTTGAAAAAACTCTTCGCCCATTAGGGCTCCGCCCGCGTTGGATGGAAAATTTAAAGGTGTGGTTAGACAGCATTGCTACCGCCGTTGCACTCCCTGAAGATCAATGGCCACAAATGCGAACCAATGCCGACACATTGCCGCCCATTAAATTATGGCGAGATAAGTTCCCAGAAAAATTTGCTCCACTTTCACATGCGCGAGCTGCGATAGAACTAATTGCACAGGAAAACAGCATCCCGGTAGAAAATTTAATAACACCCGAACATGTACGTAGAGTGTGTTGGAGCCCTCCTGCAGGAGCAACTGAAACTCTCTCACTCTCATTAGTTGAAGAGGCGTTGCGAAAGCTCGGTGCCCGCCAATGGCAGATCGATTTGGTGGCCCCGGCTCTGGCGGCAGCGCTGCTTGAAAAGGAGCCAATCCCGGTAGAAGTGGCGGAAACCACGCCTGAGGAGGCCTGAATTACGCAACATTAGAGTTGCGTAATTCCCCGGATGGCTCTAGATTTTCCTTCATGTTGAGCACATTCATTATTGCCCTCCGCGAAGGCCTAGAAGCCTCATTGATCGTTGGAATTTTGGTTGCCTATATCGTCAAGACCAATCGCAAGGGGTATTTAAAGCCTTTGTGGACTGGTGTTCTTGCTGCAATCGTTGCCAGCATCGGTCTTGGTGCTTTTCTAACCTTCACATCAGTATCGCTGAGCGATCGCGGGCAAGAGTTGTTTGCGGGAGTGACTTCATTTATCGCAGTCGCTCTTGTGACATGGATGGTTTTCTGGATGAAGCGCACCGCTCGAAACCTGCGCAATGAATTACAAGGCAAGGTTGATGCAGCTGCATCTGCAGGTCCTCTAGCCCTTGCTGGAGCAGCGTTTTTCGCTGTTATTCGCGAAGGTCTTGAGACATCACTTTTTGTTTATACAAACTTTCAATCAGTCCATGACACAGCAAGTTCTGCAACTGGATTAATTCTTGGCTTTGCGGTTTCAATCACTCTTGGATATTTGATTTACAAGAGTGCAATTAAGTTAAATCTTTCAAAGTTCTTTACTTACTCAGGTGTTGCATTGATCATCGTTGCCGCTGGAGTTTTGTCCTATGGCATCCATGAGTTCCAAGAGCTGGGATACCTGCCTGGCCCAGATGCATTTGCTTGGGATGTCACCTCATTTATCGCTAAGGACTCAATTCTTGGTGCTTCACTGTCGGGCACTGTCGGCTTTGATACAACCACCTCATGGCTGCAATTAGGTGCCTACGTCATGTACCTGGGCGCTGTCTTGGTGCCATACCTATCTAAGCCACGCGCAAAGGCCACAGTTAACGCGTAATTAGGTACTGTCCTAAACCCTTACTGGCGAGTAACCTTTGGGCTAAGCCCTAGGTAAAGGAAGTTCCATGTCCCGCACAGTTGTCCTTGTCGATGCCGTCCGCACCCCTTTTGGAAAGGCTGGCAGTTTGTATGCCGGTACACGTGCAGATGATCTGATGGTTCGCGCAATCCGTGGATTGCTAGAGCGAAATCCGAAGGTAGATCCTGCATCGATTGAAGATGTTGCAATCGCTGCTGCAACTCAAACCGGTGATCAGGGAATGAACATTGGCCGAAGTGCAGCACTTCTATCTGGCCTTCCAAATACAGTTCCGGGTTATTCAGTTGATCGTTGGTGTGCAGGCGCAATGACTGCGGTAACAACCATCGCAGGTGCAATTGCAATGGGAACAAATGAGATTGCAATCGCCGGTGGTGTTGAACATATGGGTAACCATCCAATCGGCGAAGGTCTTGATCCAAATCCTCGTTACCTGGCAGAACGAATTGTTGAGCAGGATGCACTTGCAATGGGTGCAACTGCAGAACGCTTACATGATCGCTTTCCTCAATTAACAAAGGAGCGCGCAGATCGTTACGCACTCAATTCTCAATTGAAAACAGCTAAGGCGTATGAAGCGGGAAAGATTCAACGTGACTTAATTCCTACAGCTGCTCGAAGTGCAGAGCTAGGTTGGACCGTTGCTACCGTTGATGAACCTCCTCGCCCACAAACAACCATGGAAGGTCTTGCAGGTTTAAAGACACCTTTCCGCCCAGCAGGACGGGTTACTCCAGGAAACTCATCTGGCTTAAATGATGGAGCAACAGCAGCACTACTTGCTAGCGAAGATAAAGCGCTAGAACTTGGTTTAACCATTAAGGCAAAGATGGTTACCTACGCTTTTGCTGGTGTTGAACCAGAGATCATGGGATATGGACCAGTTCCATCTACCTTAAAAGCTTTAAAGCAGGCAGGTTTGAAGATTGAAGATATCGGTGCCTTTGAAATCAATGAAGCATTTGCAGTACAGGTCATTGCTTTCCTAGATCACTTTGGAATTGCAGATGATGATCCACGCGTAAATCCATACGGTGGTGCGATCGCAGTGGGTCACCCATTGGCCTCATCTGGTGTGCGTTTAATGCTTAATTTAGCCCGCACCTTCGAGGAGCACCCAGAAGTGCGTTATGGAATAACAACAATGTGTATCGGTTTAGGTATGGGTGGCACCGTCATCTGGGAAAACCCAAACTACAAGGGAGCTAAGTAATTATGAGCGCAGAGATCACACTTCCAGCTGGCGCACCTGAAGAGGTTGTAACCAACGCCTTAGTTCGCGATATCGATCTAGCTGCCTTTGGTGGAAAAGGAACGATGGCGCTCATTACTTTGGATAACGGTCACGATCACAATCGTCCCAATACCTTTGGCCCACAATCTGTAAAGGCACTTGATGCTGCAATTACCGATGCAATTGGACGCAATCCTGCAGCAATTGCAATTACTGGTAAGCCATTTATCTTTGCCGCAGGTGCCGATTTATCTGCACTGTCATTTTTAAATGATCGCAGTCAAGCACTTGCGATCGGAAAGCTAGGACATGATGTCTTCCGTCGCTTAGGTGAGTCTAAGATTCCAACCTTTGCATTTATTAATGGCTTGGCTTTGGGTGGTGGACTTGAAGTTGGATTGCATTGTCATTACCGCACAGTTTCCTCAACGGCATTTACCGCACTTCCTGAAGTTTTCCTTGGGCTTGTTCCAGGATGGGGCGGTGCAACGATTCTGCCTAAGTTGATCGGACCAGAGCGTGCAGTTCAGGTAATCATGCTTAATGCTCTGAACAACAACACCATGATGAAGGCAAAGGATGCCTTAAAGCTTGGTGTTGTAGATGCGATGTTTGATCCAGCTGATTTCTTGGAACGTTCAATTGGTTTTGCAGTTGGTGTTCTCAATGGCACAACAAAAATTGAACGCGCCGATTACAGCAATGATCCTGCATGGGAATCAGCTCTTGCTACGGGAAAAGCTGCCGCTTTGAAGAAGTATGGTGGCGCAACTATTGCCTCACCAATGAAAGCACTGGAATTAATCGCAGCGGCAAAGAGCAACACACTTGGTCAAGGCTTTGATGCAGAGGACCAAGTACTTGCTGATTTAACTATGTCTGATCCACTTCGCTCATCACTGTATGCCTTTAACTTGATTCAGAAGAAGCGCAAAAAGGTAGAGGGCGCTCCAAAGCCAGCCCTTGCGCGCAAGGTGACCAAGGTCGGCATTGTTGGCGCAGGATTAATGGCTTCACAACTTGCACTGCTGATGGTTCGTAATTTGAAGTGCCCAGTTGTCATGACAGATATTGATCAAGAGCGTGCCGACAAGGGCGTTGCCTGGGTTAAGAATGAGTTGGCGAAGTTGGTAGAAAAGAAGCGCATGAGCGCTGAATCTGCTGGCCGTTTGTCCCTACTTATTTCAGGATCTGCCGATCAGACAGTATTTGCTGGTTGTGACTTTATTATCGAAGCGATCTTTGAAGAACTTTCGTTGAAGCAAGAGCTCTTTAAGAAGTTAGAAACAATCGTTTCTCCTGAATGCGTATTGGCAACCAACACCTCTTCCCTATCGGTAGAGCGCATGACTGAAGGTTTAAAGAATCCAGAGCGTGTAGTCGGCTTCCACTTCTTCAACCCTGTTGCGGTCATGCCTTTGCTTGAGGTTGCTCGCACATCAACAACTGATGATGCAACCACGGCAACAGCAATCGCTGTTGGCAAAGAGCTCAAGAAGACAATGATCATCTGTAAGGATGCACCTGGCTTTGTTGTAAATCGCTTACTCACACGTTTCATGGGCGAGGTTACCGATGCCGTTGATGAGGGAACTACGCCAGCTGTTGCAGATTCTGCAATGATGGAGATTGGCTTCCCAATGTCACCATTCCAGCTGCTTGATCTTGTTGGCCCAGGTGTGGCTTTGCACGTATCTGAAACTCTTCACAACAACCTAGGGCCTCGTTACCGAATCTCTCCAACTATGCAGCGCATGGTTAAGGAAGGTGTCCGTTACTTCTACATTAAGAATGAAGATGGAACCGTTTCGCCAAACCCTGCAGCACTTGCATTAGTTGAACAAGGAAACTCTCCATCGACAGCCGAACAGGTTCGTGCTCGTGCATTAAAGGCGCTTGCAGAAGAGGCTCGCGCAATGCTTGATGAAGGGGTTGTATCAACTCCAGCAGAGATTGATCTGTGCATGTTGATGGGTGCTGGCTGGCCAATGCATCTTGGAGGAATCTTGCCGTACCTAGATCGCGAGGGAATAAGCGAAACTGTTACAGGCAAGCGCTTCCATGAAAAGGGCGTTGCTTCCCTTCCTGCTTAATAACTTTTAATAGTTATTACAGAAGTGAGCGCAGTACGTACTGCATGATTCCACCGTGGCGGTAGTAATCCGCTTCTCCCGGTGTATCAATGCGTACCTTTGCAGTGAAGCTCTTGTTCCCTGCTGTAACTGTTAGCTCCTTTGGAATACCGCCATCATTGAGCGCAGTGATTCCAGAGATTGCAAAGGTTTCAGTTCCATCAAGACCAAGGGAAGCCGCTGTTTCGCCATCCTTGAACTGCAATGGAAGTACGCCCATACCGATCAAGTTTGAACGGTGAATACGCTCGAAGCTTTCAGCGATAACTGCACGGACACCTAGAAGTGCAGTTCCCTTTGCAGCCCAGTCACGTGATGAACCTGATCCGTACTCTTTACCAGCAAGAATTACTAGTGGAACTCCAGCTGCTTGGTAGGCAACTGATGCATCGTAAATCGTTGTCTGTTCGCCACCTGATAGGAAGTTGCGAGTGAAGCCACCTTCTACACCATCTAACAGCATGTTCTTTAAACGAATATTTGCAAAGGTTCCACGAATCATTACCTCGTGGTTACCGCGGCGTGATCCGTATGAGTTGAAATCTGCGCGATCGATTCCGTGATCTGCAAGGTACTTGCCGGCTGGTGAATCAGCTTTGATATTTCCTGCAGGTGAAATGTGATCTGTTGTTACAGAGTCTCCAAGAACTGCCAATACACGCGCACCTGAGATATCAGTTACAGGAGTTGGCTGCTTTGGCATACCTTCAAAGTAAGGAGGCTTGCGAACATATGTTGATTTCGCATCCCACTCAAATACCTTGCCTGTTGGAGTCGCAAGTGACTTCCAGCGATGATCGCCTTCAAACACTGTTGCGTAATCCTTCTTGAACATCTCAGATGAGATAGATGCATCAATTACGGTTTGGATCTCTTGTGGTGTTGGCCAGATGTCCTTAAGAAATACATCGTTACCAGCTGTGTCCTTGCCCAATGAATCAGTTTCAAAATCATGATCCATGGTGCCGGCTATTGCATATGCAACAACTAGCGGAGGTGAAGCTAGGTAATTCATCTTTACATCTGGGCTAATGCGACCTTCAAAGTTACGGTTTCCAGATAAAACTGCTGTTACAGCCAGATCAGCCTCGTTAACTGCCTTGCTGATTTCAATTGGAAGAGGTCCTGAGTTACCGATACATGTAACACAGCCATAGCCAACAAGGTTGAAGCCAAGTGCCTCCATGTACTTAGTCAGATCTGCGCGATCGTAGTAATCAGTAACAACCTTGGATCCTGGTGCCAGAGTCGTCTTGACCCATGGCTTTGATGTCAGGCCCTTTTCGACAGCCTTTTTCGCAAGAAGTGCTGCACCGATCATGACTGAAGGATTTGAAGTATTTGTACATGAAGTAATGGAGGCGATGACGACATCGCCGTTCTTGATCGTTGTCGCTTTCGCGCCAACATTGACTGGGTAAGCCTCTTTACCTGTCTTCTCTGAGAAGTAGGTAGGAAGAATCTTTTCAAATGAAGATTTAGATGCAGTCAGTGAGATGCGGTCTTGCGGACGCTTAGGTCCTGCAATGGATGACACCACTGTCGATAGATCAAGTTCGATATGTTCAGAAAAACGTGGTGATGCAGATGGGTCATGCCACATTCCTTGAGCCTTTGCATACTGCTCAACGAGTGCAACTTGATCATCGCTGCGACCTGTGAGGCGCAAGTAGCGAAGTGTCTCTTCATCGATTGGGAAGATTGCACAAGTAGAACCATATTCAGGTGAC
>ERZ650311.723-NODE-723-length-19018-cov-6.204240_pt1 | contig 19018 bp, 23 predicted proteins | sample MGYA00376247_ERZ650311 | MGnify/ENA primary metagenome ERZ650311 (study PRJEB26733, sample SAMN07839324) | wastewater metagenome | biome: small river; feature: stream; material: water | place: USA: North Carolina | collected 2016-07-28 ... | reverse complement strand
CTTCAGCAATAGCGCGAAGAATGGGTTCTGATAAACCGAGATCTGTAAATAACATAGGGACCAATAAAGTATTGACCCGTATTCAACGTACTTAAAAATCGACTATCCCGGTCAATGGGGTGAGCTGCCACGCTAGAGCGTTTGCAGTAAGAGGCTCTATTTTAAGTCATCAACCTCAATGACAGAGGAATTTGCGGACTAGGCTGGATTCCAGAGGTTTGGTACGACAGTATTGGCGTAGCCAGAGACAAATGATTTCTCGGCACCGGTGACAGGATCAAACACGGAGCGCTGAATACGTCCGATATTGCCGCCATAGACATGAATGCTGATAGAGGTTTGGTCACTTAGGCTGTTCTCCACGACATGAATGTCATGTGTACCCGGAGATACGGTATCAACGTGTCCCGGAGGGCTGACGCATGCTTGCCCCGCTGTAAAACTGCCATCTGCTTGGCGATAGTAGGGTGTACCAGTTTCTTGACCGCGCAATTGTCCAATCATGCCCCAAACAGTGTGATTGTGAAGTGGTGTTTTTTGACCGGGACCCCAGACAAAGCTAACAACAGAGAACCGATCTAATGGATCCGCATAGAGAAGGTATTGCTGATAGTACTGTGGATGAGGCTTGGTAAATGCTTCTGGCAGCCAATCGTCAACTGCAATCAGTTTTTCTAGCATTTGCTTACCTTCGGTAAAGACAATGTCTTCGCTCGGATTTTTCTCCAGCAGAGTGCTCAGTTCTTTTACGAAAGTCAGTAATTTTCCATCAGACATATTTCGCTCCATCGCCAATATCACTCCGCAAGAAAGATGCCATCGGGCCAAGCCTTTGGTTTTAGGCTGACAGTATCAACGCAGACAATATGCAGCAGTGCGCTAGCGATGACTTGCATCTCTTCACTGTCGGGTAGCTTTCGCTGCGCAGTTTGTTTAACGGAAACTTGGGTGCGGCCACGGTGCTCAATTACCTGATCAATATAAAGAATGTCATCTAACCTGCCAGGTTTATAGAAATTCATGGTGAGTTCGCGCACTGGCATGACGATATTCATTTCATTGATGAGTTTGGTTGGGCTCAGGCCTCGTTGCGCAAGCCATTCCGCGCGACTACGTTCAAAAATCTCTAAGTAACGTCCGTGATAAACAAAGCCAGCCGCATCGGTATCGGAGTAGCACACACGATGAATATAAGTAAACACAGAAGGATTTGGGTTAGAGATGGTAGTCATTGCTGGAGAGCTTGAATTTGGTGTTAACGGGCTAATAAGAGAATCATATTACGATGCGCTATGCCAGCCTCATCATAAGTTGGTCCTTCTGTCTGAAAGCCTAACTTTTCATAAAATGGGATCGCACTGACTTGGGAGTGCAAGATGAGGGATTTAGCACCTTGAGACTTGGCCAGCTCTATAAGCTCTGCCAAAATTTGTTTTCCTACTCCCTTGCCTCTGAATGGGGCTAAGACAGCCATGCGTCCTATTTGTGCTTGACCGTTGCCCAGATCCACCAGTCTGGCTGTGCCAATGCAGCGCCCACCTTCAAGGACTAGAGCATGTACTGCCAAGGGGTCGTGTTCGTCCAGTTCAAGCTCTGCTGGAACCCCTTGCTCAGCAATGAATACTGCTTGGCGAACCAAAAAGGCGCTAGCGTCAGCCTCATGCCAGGGTTTAAGTAGTATTTCCAAGGTAAATCGGGCCTCAAATCATTATGAAGAGCTCAATTTACCAAAGAAAGAGGCGTAAAGAAGGTCGAGTGAGGAATCTAGGTGGCTTCATGCCTAATAAAAAGTAACTCACAAATAGAGACTTACTGAGTGGTTACAATGAATTGTGGCTCCCAACGGAGTCCGTCCAAAACCTTTACTCATTGAGGAGTCATCTTGAAGAAATCTTTATTAGCTGGTTTGTTTGCTGTTGCAGGCGTTATCTCTGCAACTTCCGTTTTTGCTCAACTGCCTGCAAAAATGTTGCCTTTGGCAGCTGACGTAATCGTTTTGAGCGCGACCGTTGATTCAGTAGACGCTAAAAAGCGCATCGTTGTCTTGAAGGATGCGAATGGTAATTTGGCGCAAATGAATGTTGCTAAATCAGTTAATGATTTAGATAAAGTAAAAAAAGGTGATGTGTTCATGGTTGAGCATGCGCAAGCGGTTGCAGTTGGTTTGACTGCTGCTGGCAAAGATCAAAAGCCTGGCGTTTCTGGCGTACGTTCAGTAACGATCGCGGGCAAGGGATCTGCTAAGCCATTTGAGGAAGTTACAGAGACTGTTTATGCAACTGTAAAGATTTCTACAATTGATCAAAAGACTCGTATGGTTTCTTTCACCATGCCAAGTGGTGAGAAGCAAAAGGTTAAAGTGGATCCAGCAGTTCTTGGTTTAGAGAAATTTAAAGCTGGTGATGACGTGATGGTTGAGTTTGTTGACGATACCGCAATTGGTTTTGTTACACCAAAGAAATAAGTATGCAATAAGTATGCAATAAGCATGCATTCAGTAGATAGCAATACGCTAGATGTAAAAAAGCCCGCAGATGCGGGCTTTTTTATTGAGGCTTAAATTTGAAGTAGATTATGCGCTTTTGGCAATCATGACATCAGAAGCCTTGATCACTGCCCAAGCTTGATCTCCAGCTTTGAGGTTGAGCTCATCAACAGCCTCGTTAGTGATGGATGCAGTCACAATGTGGCCGCCACCAATATCCAGCTTCACATGAGAAGTCGTTTGACCCATTTTGATTTCAACTACTTTTCCGCTAAGGGTGTTGCGGGCGCTAAGTTTGACTTTGAGTTCCATGATTTCTCCTGTTAGTAATTAGCCCTAAGTTTACTTCTTCGCATTCGGGAAAAAGAGTTGCTCGCCATCAATCTTGTAGCTCGCAATCACGTCTTGACCGTTCTTGGAGATGAGCCAGTCAATAAACTCTTGACCCTGTGCTTTCTTCACATGAGGGAACTTGGCTGGGTTAACCAACATCACACCGTATTGATTAAAGAGCTTCGGATCCCCTTGCACCAAGATCACGAGATCGCCACGGTTTTTAAAGCTCAACCATGTGCCACGGTCAGCCAAGATGTAGCCATTCATAGCAGATGCAGTGTTCAGAGCAGGACCCATGCCGGAGCCAGTCTCTTTGTACCAGCCCTGGCTGGAGGAAGGGGATATGCCAGCACCTTTCCAGTAACGCATCTCAGCAGCATGTGTGCCACTTTTATCTGCGCGTGACACAAAAGGAGCTTGCGCAGCCGCAATTTTTTGGAATGCAGCTTGAATATCTTTACCACCGCCAACTTTTGCTGGATCAGATTTAGGTCCAATTAAGACAAAGTCGTTGTACATCACTTCATTGCGTTTAGTTGAGAACCCTTCCTCAACAAATTTTTCTTCTGCTGGTTTGTCGTGAACAAAAACAACATCGGCATCACCGCGACGACCGATATCCAGTGCTTGCCCAGTTCCTACCGCAACCACTTTGACCTCAATGCCAGTCTTCATTTTGAAGATGGGCAATATGAAATTAAAGAGACCTGATTGTTCGGTAGAAGTTGTTGATGAAACAACAATACTTTTGTCTTGGGCGTAGGCCTGGGTACCTTGAGCGGCCACCACCACAAAGAGGGCTGAAAGTAATAGTTTGGAGATCATTTTTTTCATAAAGTCACCCTGGTTAGTTGATTAAAGTCTTATCATCGCATACATTAATACTTATTGAATATGCAATTAATTACATATGCGAATTGAAGTCCGACCCACCCTCATTGTGAAGACCCAGGGAGATCGCAAAAGCTCCGTGGACCTTATCTGGCTGTCGCAATTGCTTAAAGATATTGGGCGCGGCAGCTCCTTGGTGGTCGCCAGCAAAAAATCTGGTATTTCCTATAGGGGTGCCTGGGGAAAGTTAAATCAAGTCGAAGAAGCTCTGGGTATGCCGCTGATTACCAGAACTAAGGGGCACGGCTCCATCTTGACCGAATTTGGGAACTTCTTGATTCAATTTATTGGGGACATGCAAGCAGGTTATACCGAGCATGGCAACCTCTATCAAGATATCCTGCTCAAAGAAGTTAAGAAGATACAGAAGGCAGAAAGTATTCGTTGGAAGTTTTTCTCCAGTAGCGATTCGGTTATTCAGAAAGCCGTCAGTGATGTTGAGGGCATTGAATTAAAAATTACTGGTTCAGGAGAGTCTTTAGAGAGGCTTCTCAATAAGGAGGCTCATATTGCTGGATACCACGTATCTGATCAGAAGAGTTCGAAGGCAATCTATCAACGCCTAGCAAAAAATGATATCGAGATTTATCCCGTCATGAAACGTACGCAAGGATTGATCGTTAAAAAAGGAAACCCACTTCATATTCGTTCGCTAGAGGATTTGACGGGTAAGAAGGTGCGTTTTATTAATCGACAGATTGGCTCTGGAACCAGGCTCTTATTGGATACTCTGCTGATGGAGGAGGGTGTTGATCCTACTGATATCAATGGATACTTGGCTGAGGAGTTTACGCATTCGGCAGTGGCAAACGCGATTCTTGCTGGTAAGGCTGACGTAGGCCTAGGTGTCAAGAGTATCGCCCTGGAAAATGGTTTGGGTTTTGTGCCCTTGAGAGATGAGATTTTCTTCATTGCCATGCATCAAGAGATGGCTAAGCAAACAGAAGCCTCAAAGTTAATACGAAAAATCCGTAGTGCTTCTGGTGAGACGCCTGGCTACAAAGCGGTTAGCTTAAATCGACAAATCCAGGAGTGGCTATAGTTTTCTTGCAGTCGTCAAAACTGATCCAATCCTCTAGAATGGATTGCATATGATGATACGACTCCTTTATTTCATTGCTGCTTTTCTTCTGTGCTCAGGCAGTGCATTTGCGCAAGTGACAACTATCGCTGTGGCTGCAAACATGAAAGATGCCTTCATAGAAATTGCCGCTGCATTTAGAGCAACGGGCAAGCCTGAGATGAGGGTGGTTTATGGATCATCTGGAAACTTCACAACACAAATTCTCAATGGTGCGCCATTTAGCCTTTTTATTGCGGCCGATGAGAATTTCCCATTAGAGCTTTATAAAAAGGGTAAGACAGTGGATGAGGGTGAGGTATATGCCATTGGCAAGTTAGCCATCATCACGAAAAATGCGACTGGCATTCAATTGCAAGAGAACAAGGCGGAGTTAGCCAAAGCAATTGAGCGGGCCAATAAGATCGCTATTGCCAAACCTGATTTGGCGCCTTATGGAAAAGCTGCGGTAGAGTATTTGAAGGCAGAGGGCTTGTGGGACCTTGCCAAAAACAAGTTGGTGTATGCCGACAATATTGGCGTAGCTACCACCTATGTCGTCAGTGGTGCTGCAGATATTGGATTTACTGCGGTATCGCTAGCTAAGTCACCTCAGGTGGTGAGCCAAACGAGCTTCTTGCAGCTCAATCCAAAGTTATATGAGCCCATTAAGCAACGTATGGTGCTCATGAAGAACCCGCCTGCAGATGCAGTAGATCTGTATCGATTTATCCAGACACCTCAAGCCAAGTCCATCTTGCAAAAGTACGGCTATACAACCCCATAAGTCCTGTATTGCAGGCATTCAAGGGGTGTTTAGACGAATGATATTCATTCTCATTTGTCCTTATAATGACTCACATACCTACAAGTTAATAAGCAGATTGCATGAATTTAGACCAAGTCGACCTAGGCAGTCTTTATCGGGTCAGTGAAGTAAATGCCCCCAAAGGCGCTCCTCAAATCAAGGGGCAGTTGGAAGATATTGGCTTTTTGCCTGGCGAGCAGGTCACCGTTTTGCGCAAAGGTCTTCTCGGCAAAGGTCCTTACATGGTTCGCGTAGGCGCATCGACTTTCGCATTGCGCCAATCAGAAGCGCGCATGATTGCTGTTGAATCTGTATCGCATGTCTGAATCTAAAGTTCATTTCTTCTCGAGTGAACCACTCGTTGCCTTATTGGGTAATCCCAATTGTGGCAAAACTGCATTATTTAATTTGCTTACTGGTAGTCGGCAAAAGGTAGCGAACTATTCCGGAGTAACGGTTGAGCGCAAAGAAGGGCGCTTAGCGTTGGAGTCAGGAAAAAATATTCGCATTCTGGATTTGCCTGGTGCGTATAGTCTCTATCCAAGATCTTTGGATGAGAAGGTCACTTGCAATGTTTTACTGGGTAGAGCAGAAGGCGAAAAGCGTCCTGACTTAGTGATCTGCGTATTAAGTGCCATGAACTTGCGCCGCAACTTGCGTTTGGTTTTGGCCGCGAAGCGTTTAGGTCTTCCTTGTGTGGTGGTTCTGAATATGCTGGATATCGCCCAGCGCCAAGGCCTGCAGATAGATACTGCCGCTCTCTCTAATGAATTGGGACTTCCAGTTCTAACTAGTATTGGTATTCAGTCTGATGGTGCTGATGAGATCAAACAGTTTCTATCCAATTTAGACTGGCGCAATCTGGGCGGCTTGCGCACTGGCACAAGTGAGCCTACCCTTGAGAATATAGCCACGCATATCGCTCATACAGAGAGTGATAACGTTCAAGTACAGCGCATATTGCAAAACCTCAAACTGGATCAAATCATCCCTGATCAGTTGAGCGATCGTTTGGATGCAGTACTGCTTCATCCTGTCTTCGGCCCTATGATTTTGGTGGCACTCCTCTTTTGCATATTCCAAGCAGTCTTTAGTTGGGCCACTGTCCCGATGGAGCTCATTAAATCTGCCGTTGAGTATCTCGGCGGGCAGCTCATGGAAATCCTGCCGAATGGTTGGATCCGTAGCTTACTCATCAATGGGGTGTTGGCAGGACTAGGTGGCGTGGTGATTTTCTTGCCGCAAATTTTGATTTTGTTCTTCTTTATTTTGTTGCTGGAAGAGTCTGGCTATCTTCCAAGAGCTGCTTACATTCTCGATAGGGTGATGGGATCAGTAGGGCTCTCTGGCCGATCCTTTATTCCGCTGCTTTCAAGCTTTGCCTGCGCCATCCCAGGAATCATGGCAACAAGAAGCATCTCTAATGCGCGTGATCGGATGGTGACGATACTGATTGCGCCGATGATGACCTGTTCCGCACGTCTACCGGTATACGCCTTATTGATCTCAGCATTTATTCCAGAGCAAAAACTTTGGGCCGGAATTGATCTGCAAGGACTTGTCTTGTTCTTGCTTTATCTGGCCGGAATCTTGGGTGCAATGGCGGTCGCTTGGATTCTGAAACGTTTTACTAGCGAGCAATTCAAGATGAATGCGCTCATGATGGAGTTGCCTAGCTATCACATGCCACGTTTAGGTAATTTGGCAATTAGTCTTTGGCAGCGCGCTGAAATCTTTTTGCGTCGCGTGGGTGGAATCATTCTGCTCATGACCATTGGTTTGTGGGCCTTATCAAGTTTTCCATTGCCGCCTGAGGGTGCAACAGGATCAGCTATTCAATACAGCTTTGCAGGCATGCTTGGTCAGGCCTTGTCTCATGCGTTCTCACCGATTGGATTTAATTGGCAAATCAGTATTGCTTTGGTCCCTGGCATGGCTGCTCGTGAGGTGGTGGTGAGCTCGCTGGCTACGGTCTATGCTCTCTCTAACTCTAGCGTAGATGCAACAGAAGCACTTATCCCGCTGATTTCTAGTGGATGGTCTTTGGCCACTGCACTCTCTCTATTAGCTTGGTTTGTATTTGCGCCGCAGTGCTTATCCACTATCGCAGCAGTCAAACGCGAGACCGGTGGCTGGAAAATCCCAGTCATCATGCTGAGCTATCTATTTGGCCTTGCATATATCGCAGCGTTCATCACCTACCAAATCGCCAGTGCCCTTGGCTTGGCATGATGTTGAGGCTGGTATAGAGCAGCTTTTCTGAAATTGGGATACATTCTTAGTCATTAATTGATTAATAGGGTGTATCAATGACTTTCAAACCTTTTTTCTTCGCTTTATCTTTACTGGCTCTTGCTGTTACTCAGACAGCCGCAGCCCAGTCTGGTGAGAATACCTACAAACAAGTCTGTGCTAATTGTCATGGAACGGGTGTTCTCAATGCCCCCAAGTTTGGAGATAAAGCCAAGTGGGCGCCTTTAATTGCGGAAGGGCAGGTCACACTTACTGCCCATGCTTATTTTGGTGTTCGAGGGATGCCTCCTAAGGGTGGAAGTCCTAACCTGAGTATCGAAGGTTTCTCAGATGCCCTGGTTTATATGGTGAATAACTCCGGCGGCAATTGGAAATCTCCGGATGCGAAAACAATTGCTGCGATCAATAAAGAGATTGAAGCTCGCAAATCCGGTTCAAAGAAGCAGTAATCGATAAAAATAAAGCTAACGCTCAAAATATGAGCGTTAGCGTGTTGTTGTATTAATCTGCCTTAATGTTGGCGTCTTTGACTACTTTCCCCCACATTGCCAATTCTCTTTGAATACGCTTTGCAGAGTCTGCTGGAGATAAGAAATTGACGTAAACACCAGCAGCTAACATGCGCTCTTGTACTTCAGGGCGTTGCAAGATGACTTTGATATCGGCGCTCAGCTTATCAATGATGGGTTTAGGTGTTCCTGCAGGAGCCAAGATACCAAACATGCTCACCACATCAAAGTTTGGCAAGCCAGTTGCTTCCGTGACTGTTGGCACATCAGGTAGTTGGCTAATCCGTTTAGCGGTGGTCACTGCTAGTGGTCTTAACTGTCCAGCCTGAATAAATTGCAGTGCAGCCGGTACAGTCTCAGACATGGTGAGAACCTGTCCACCAACCAAGTCAGTCATTGCTGGGCCGCTACCTTTATAAGGTACATGTAATAAATCTAAGCCGAGCTGATAGCGAAACATTTCCATTGCTAAGCGTTGCGGTGCGCCGGCACCGGAGGAGGCGAAGGTAAGTTTGCCTGGATTGGCTTTAGCGTAGGCAATGAACTCTTTCATATTCTTCACGGGAACGGATGGGTTTACTACAAATACCAATGGCACTACGCCAACCACATCCACTGGTGTGAAATCCTTCTCCAAGTTGTATTTGATCTTGTCTTTATCTAGATTCGCATTGATGGAGTGCGAAGTCAGCGCTCCCATCAATAAGGTGTAGCCATCAGGAGCCGATTTGGCAACCATATCGGCGCCAATATTGCCGCTATCTCCCGCGCGATTGTCTGGTACCACTTGTTGATTAAGTGATTTAGAAAGCTCCTGCGCCATGATGCGTCCAATCACATCAGTAGCACCCCCTGGTGGATAGGGGATCACTAGCTTGATGGGTTTATCGGGGTAATTTTTAATTGCGGCGCTATTGGTTTGTGCAAGCAAAGGTGCACTCAATAGGCTGCCACAGAGGATTAGGCCGAGGCCTTTCATGAATTGTTGTCTCATTATGTTTTTATGGCTCTTAGTAGTTATTAGTAGTAGTGGTAAGTGATGGGCTGAAAAACTATTTTCTATTATCTACAGAATAAAAATTCATGCGCTGCGTCAATGATTTGCTAATTTCCCTAACTACAATGAGCAAATGAGCCTAGAACCCCGCCAAATTGAGATCATTGGATATTGCGCTGCATTCTTGACGACAATTGCCTTTTTGCCGCAGGCAATTCAGTCTTGGCGCACCAGAGATCTCTCGGGCATTTCCTTGGGTATGTATTCCCTGTTTACGGTAGGAGTGGGCTTGTGGCTTGTGTATGGCCTCATAATTGAAAAGTGGCCCCTGATTCTGGCAAACGCTATGACCTTTGCACTGGCACTTAGTATCCTTTTATTGAAATTGCGTCATACTTCTAAAAAGCAAAAATAAAGCAAGTCTTCATCAAAATTCTTAGAAAGGTTTTTATGTCTTCAGCATTTGTGATTGATCCGCCAGCAGTGATTTCTTTGCCCGTAACTGGCGATACCCGTCGTTTTGCGGTAAATCGTATTTATTGCGTGGGACGTAACTATGCTGATCATGCGCGTGAGATGGGTCATGATCCTGATCGCGAGCCACCATTTTTCTTTATGAAGCCTGCCAATTCCATCGTGACTGACGGTAAAGATATGGCTTACCCAAATCTATCGAATGATGTTCATCACGAAATCGAGATGGTCGTTGCTATCGGTAAGGGTGGAGCCAATATTCCTGCTGATAAAGCCCTAGATCATGTCTATGGTTATGGTGTTGGCTTGGATATGACTAGACGTGACCTGCAGGGTGAAGCCAAGAAGATGGGACGCCCTTGGGATACCGGTAAAGCATTCGATCAATCTGCTCCTTGTGGCGAGATCACCCCGGTTAGTCAATGTGGTCATCCTGCAAAGGGCGCAGTGAAACTTTTAGTGAATGGTGAAGTGCGTCAAGAGGGTGACCTCAATCAGCTCATTTGGAATGTTCCAGACACGATCGCTTACTTATCTACGCTCTTTACTCTAGAGCCAGGCGACTTAATTTTCTCTGGCACGCCAGCAGGAGTCGGTCCCGTGAAAAAAGGGGATGTTCTTGAAGGTAGTGTTGCCGGTTTGCCGAACTTAAAAACCAAAATTATCTAAATATAAAAATAACTAAATAAATATATTTAAAAGGGCTTAGGGGATGAATGGCTTTCTGCAAAAAGTAGGATGCATTTGTGCGGCAGCGGTATTGCCGCTTTTTATCATCTCCTGCGCTAGCCCAGAGAAAACAGCATCAGCTCCCCCGGCTAGTCTTTATGCGGATGCTGCTCCATTAGATTTGCGTTTAAGCAAATGGCCATATCCATATCCCCTAAAAGAATTTAAGACTTCTTTGCAAGGTCAGCCCGCTAGCATGATGTATATGGATGTGGCTGCTCTAGGTAAGGCAAGAGGAGTGGTGGTGCTCTTTCATGGAAAGAACTTTTCGAGTGATTACTGGGCGCCAACGATTGCTGGACTGTCCAAAGCAGGCTACCGCGTCATAGCGCCCGATCAAATTGGCTTTGGTAAGTCTTCCAAGCCTGACGTTGAGTACCATTTCGATGATTTGGCCGCCAATACTCAGGCACTATTAAAGTCTCTCAACGTTCAAAAAGTATCGGTCATCGCCAATTCAATGGGTGGTATGGTCGGCATTCGTTTTGCGCGTTTATATCCGCAGACTGTTCAAAAGCTCGTACTCGAGAATCCTCTTGGTTTAGAGGATTACAGTAAAGACATCCCTCCACAAAAGAATGATGACTTACTCAAGTTAGAGATGGCCCAAACAGAAACGAGCTATCGTCGTTTTTTACAAAGCTATTTCCCAAACTGGCAACCTAGCTATGAAAAATTTGTAGAAGTCTATGTACGTGTACAAAAAGGCCCAGACTATCCAGCCTACGCCAAGACTTCAGTGCTCACTTATCAAATGATTGCAGAAAAACCGGTGGTCAATGATTTGCCGCAATTGAAGATGCCAGTATTGTTGGTCATCGGTCAAAAAGATCGTACAGTATTTGGTCGACGCTTTGCGCCTCCTGAGGCGGTGAAGTCATTGGGTAACTTCCCGGAGCTAGGTAAGAAAGCCCAAGCGGCTATTCCTAATGCAAAACTAGTGCCCTTTGAAAATGTCGGCCACGTTCCGCATGTTGAAGTCCCTGACCAGTTCGTCAAGACCGTGGTGGAGTTTTTAAACGCTAAAGGCTAGTTTGCAATAACTGCTTACTTACCAACCCACTTAGGTGAGCGCCCATCTAAGAAGGCATTCACGCCCTCTCTAAAGTCCTGGCTGTTATAGGTTTCGCGCATGAGGTCGGTGCAGTCCGGAAGATTGCTTTGCAGTAAACGCGCCAAGGCGAGCTTGCTCGCTTTCTGTGTAATGGGGGCTAGTGCCGCTAACTTCTGAGCAAGTGCATTTGTTACGGCTTCAATCTCTACTGCTTCCGCTGTTTGGTATATGAAACCTGACTCCAATAATTTTGGTGCTTTAATTAATTCTGCGGTGAGCAACATCTTTTTCACCATCGGCACACCAAGGTGTGTTGCTATCCAAGATAGATTGCTGGGCGATAAACAGTTACCTAAAGTCTTTGCTACGGGTATACCAAAGCGCGCATCGGGTGTTGAGATGCGAAAGTCGCAAGCGGTAGCCATTAACAAGCCACTACCTACTGCTAACCCCTCAATCATGGCAATCGTTGGCATGGGTAATTGTTGAAGCGAGGCAAAGATCTGATCAACTGCTATTTCATAGGCTTCATCTTTTTTGAGGTCCACAAATTGTTGAATGTCGCTTCCAGAAACAAAGGCCTTATCTCCAGCGCCCCTAAAGGTGACCACCCGAATGGCAGAATTTTGGGCGAGAGCGTCGCAAATCTTTTTGAGTTCTTCATACATTGGCCAGGTGAGCGCATTGCGAGCTGCAGGATTATTGAAGACAACCGTTGCCAGCGCGCCATCAATTGTCAAATGAACGCAGGGCGGGGTGGGATGAATCGTCATGCAAGCATTCTAAACAAAAGAGAACACCTCAAATGTGCAAAGACCATTCCCCAAGCCTTGCAATAGTGGTTTTATCCATATTGAGCGTGTCCTGCGCTAGAATTCCCTTATGTATATGTTTCTACCTTTTCTGACGGCCTTTATCGGACTTGTATTGGTCTGGTTTGAGAAGCGTCTTGCAGGTTTGATACTTTTGGCAATTACTATTGCCATCCTCTTGGTTTGGTTCCGCTTTCACGCAACTTCCCATCTCAACATTAGCCTGTAATTCATAGTGAGTAGACATTCTTTCCCATCTTTAGCGGCACTGGGTAATCAGCTGGCCTTATTAGCTGTCGTGGGCATGCTGTCTTATGCATTTGTAGATCAACTGTATTTTGGCGAGCTGCCTTGCCCATTATGTTTAATGCAACGCATCGGATTTGTGATTGTTGGCTTTGCGCTAGTCCTCAATATTCGTTGTGGTGCTCATTCCGCCCACTATGGCTGGGGCATTATTGGTGGCTTAGTCGGCATGATGGTTTCGCTCCGCCAAGTGTTCTTGCACATCCTGCCAGGTGATAAAGGATTCGGCTCTACTTTTTTGGAGCTCCATTTTTATACCTGGGCTTACGTTGGCTATACCGGTTTGTTAATGGGATTAGCAATCTTACTCATGCTGCCAAACCGCGATGTTCGCTCTCGCTCTTGGTTTGCAAATACCTTAGTGATTACTTTCATGCTTTTGGTCTTAGGCAATCTTGTTTCTACATTACTCGAATGCGGAATTGGTTCTTGTGCTGATGAGCCAGTGAGGTATGAAGGTTGGCTTTGGCTGCGTTCCCGCTTTGGTTTATAAGTTAGACCATTCGGTCTGACTCTTAATCGATGATGCAAATTTCTAAAGTTCTGAAGAGCTTTCTTCTGATATCAGTCTTATGGGCTATGAGTTTCATGGCTCAAGCGCAAATTGCGCCCCAGAAAAACGCTGCCTGGCCTAAACAAGCTATTCGCATCATTGTTACCTTTACTCCTGGCGGTGCGCCCGATATCTTGGCGCGCGTTTTAGCAGAAAGCTGGCAACAAAGTTTGGGCGTTCCTGTTCTGGTGGAGAATCGCCCTGGCTATGGTGGCAATATTGGCGCTGATTTGGTTGCTAAGAGTGAGCCTGATGGCTACACCTTGCTGATTGGTACGGTAGGTATTCATGCCATCAATGGTGCTCTTTACGAAAAAATGTCTTTTGATCCGATAAAAGATTTCACGCCCATTAGTTTTCTAGCAAGCACGCCGAATGTATTGATTGTGAATAAAAAACTAGGCGTGAATAATTTGCACGAGCTCATCGAGCTGGCAAAGGCAAAACCGAATCAACTCACCTTTGGCTCATCGGGTGTTGGCACTTCTTTGCATATGTCGGGCGAGTTATTTAAAGAGATGGCTGGCGTACAGATTCGCCACATTCCCTATAAAGGACGCGCACAATCTTTGCCAGATTTGCTGAGTGGCCGTATCTCCATGCTCTTTGATAATTTATCCTCTTCTTTGGCGCTCATCAAAGCGGGGGAGGTGCAGGCTTTAGGAGTGACGACACTGAAGCGCTCGCATGCTGCCCCTGAAATTCCTACTCTGGCTGAGCAAGGTTTAGTTGGTTTTGAAGCGGTCTCTTGGTTTTCTTTAATGGCACCAGCAAATCTGTCGCCCGATATTCAAAAGCGCTTAAATCAAATGGTGCATAAAACCTTGGGCAACCCTGAGGTTAAAGCAAAGCTACTTGCGGGTGGTTTAGACCCAGCGCCTAGCAGTCCAAAAGACCTATCTAGGTTGATTGCTACCGAGGCAAGCAAATGGGGTAGAGTGGTACAGCAATCAGGCGCAAAATTAGAGTAGAAGCCCACAAGCACATAAACCTTTTTTCTTGTAAGCCTAATCTGAATTCGCGCGTTATATAGATAGAGTTGCTAGTAAAAACTAGAATGTAGATGTAGGCGCACATAATGATGAGGTGCGCATGACCAAAAAAAAGGGGTCAAATATGAAACATATTAATAAATTCAACATCTTAGGCCTTGTCTTACTGGCAGTGCTTACTTTTGCCTCTGCACATGCTCATGCAGGAAACGTAGGATGGAATGTGTCCGTTGGAGGTGGTTATGGTGGCGGTTGGCGACCTGCCGCTTATGGTCCATACGGACCTGGATGGGGACCAGGCTGGGGTCCGGGATGGCGCGGAAACTGGGGTTATCCAGGTGCTTACTATGGTCCTTATGCTGGATATTACGCCCCACCCGCAGTCGTATATGCTCCGCCCCCTGTTGTGACTTATGTTTCCCCTCCGCAACCACTAGTTCTAGCGGCTCAGCCAGAGCCTGCCGTTTGGTATTACTGTGAGGCGAGTGGAAAATATTATCCGTATGTTCAGGAATGTCCTGGGGGTTGGCAGAAGCAGGCTGCAACTCCACCAAGTAGCAATACATTGCAAAAACGTCCGCAGAATTAAGCGCATCAATTTAGATCAGTGAAGTTTAAAAACATGACAAAGTTATTTAGGAATTCAATATGAAACGTTTTATTAGTATGAGTATCGCAGTGGTAACCGTAACTTCTTCACTAAGTGCTTGCGTGTCGGCGCCAACGGGCCCTACTGTTGCCATCATGCCGCGAGAAGGGAAGCCTTTTGAAGTCTTCCAGCAAGATGATCAAATCTGCAGACAGTTTGCAGCAAATGCCATTAAAGATACAAGCGATGCCGCTTTTAAGGAGGGTGTTACTAGTGCAGCTATAGCGGCAGCATTAGGTGTGGCTGCCGGAGCAGTTATCGGTGGCGGAAGTTCCGCAGGCGTTGGCACGGGGGCTGGTGTTGGATTATTGGGTGGTTCCGCAATTGGTGCTATGAATGCCTCTGGCAAGCAAAACCAAGCGCAAGTCCAATACAACATTGCCTATCAACAGTGCATGTACTCAAAAGGTAATCAAGTGCCAAGCTATCCGACTGTAGCTCCTACTGCACCACCTCCACCAATCTATCGTTAATTCTTCAAACTTTTACCGGCGGATGTGTTTTCTCATAGCGCTCCGCCGTTCTTCTAAAGAGATACAGCAAGAAGCAAGCAGCCAAGCCAAGACTTAAGCTATTGCCGGCCCAGAAGCCATTAGCGCCTTGTAAGAATGCTGGAGTATTGCCCAGCACATTAAAGCCCATCAAATAGCCGCCACCGAGGCCCACGCCCCAGAGCGAACCTGCGTAGATCACCATAGGCCAAAACGCAATACGATAGGCTCGCAAAATAAATGCAGCCGTCACTTGCAGAGCATCAAAGACTTGATAGAAGGCGATAAATAAAAACAGGGGTACTGAAAATACTTTCACCTCTTCCGGTGGGTCATATAAATCCAGAAGTTGAATTCTGAAGATCCACACTGCGATGCCGATGCTGATACAAAGCGTAGTCGTAAAAAAGACTGAAGACCAGCCAATCTCTTCAGCGCGTTCTGGTTTATTAGCGCCAATCGACTGAGATACCAATGTCATCGTCGCAATCGAGAGCGATAAGGGCACCATGTAAATCACCGTGCCCATATTGGCGACAATTTGATGGCCTGCTAAGGCAGTGGTACCAAGACGCGCAATAAACAAAGACATGAATGTGAATGAAGTCACTTCAATGAGGTAGCTAAAGCCAATAGGCGTACCAAGCTTTAATAAAGTCCAAATGCGATGCCAGTCGGGCAGACTAAAGCGAGCAAAGATCTTAAAGGGTCTGTAGAAGCGATCAAATAGCACGTAGCCCAAAGTCATTAAGAGCCAGGACCAATTGATAATCACAGTGGCGACAGCGCAACCCGGACCGCCCATCCCTTCGATCCCTAGGCCGCCATAAATAAAAAGTAAGTTCAGGGGTAATTTAAGGACAAGGCCGATGATTTGCACTACGGTGATCACAGTAGGGCGAGACACCGCATTGTGTAGGGCCATGAGCACACGCATACCCATACTGGCTGGCAAACCAATTGCCAAGATATTGAGATACAACTTTGCCTTACCTTCGATTGCGTCATTCATTTGCGAGATAGCCAGCAAATGATCGGCATTGAGCAAAATAAAGCAGCCTAATACAGTAAGACCTAAAGCAAGCCAGGTGGCTTGGCGAACTTCTTCACCGATTTCTGAATAGCGTTTAGCGCCAAAGAGTTGCCCTGCTATTGGCGCGAGTGCAGAGACCACACCCGTTAAGCCAACATAAATGCTGATGAAGATGGCTGAAGCCATGGCGAGTGCTGCCAGATCATCCGCAGAATAGCGTGCAGTCATTGCGGTATCGAGCACGCCAAACGCAATCACGGCGAGCTGACCAATTAATAGAGGACCAGCTAATTTAAGTAAAGAGGGAACATCCTCGCGTAGGCGCGATAACTTAAAGTGCAGCACGATTTATTCTGGAATGACTTCGTAAAGACGCAAACGTTCATCGCGGTCAGCTGCGCGACGGTCTTCCCAAAGAAGGGCCAGCTTTTTATTATTGAGTTGCGCGTAGGCTTTTGCTTCGGATTGACTGTGTGTCAGCATCCATGGGCAATTCGGATCGTCGCGTAAATTGAGTTTGGAGAAGTACTCAAAAGAGGCTAGCTGCGCAAATCCAATATTGCTAGTATCAATACAGCCACCACCCGATGGAATGACTTGGGCTAAGCGTGCTGACACATGACGATAGGTCTTAGCGTAGTTAATAGTGGGCAACCATAGGGTCATCAGCAGTACCCACATCAAAGTGGTGCCTGATGCGGAGATGATGAGGCAGCGCCAAATCTCTTTGGGTGCACGTGACGTTCTCCAGCGCACAACGGCGACCCAAACGCCAGTAATCGCTAGTGCAATCACAAAAGCCAGCGCATTAAATTGACTCTCGAATCCAGGCAGTAAGCGTGCAATATTGGCCGCGGTAGTTTCTGGGTAGCCAGTTACCTTTGCTAACCAAATAATCCAAATAGCAAGAGCGATGAGCGTAAAGCTAAACATCGCAAACCAATCGATAAAGCTAATCACGCTGCGCTTAAGAACAGGCAGGCTAAATGCGGCAATGATTGAAAGGCTTGGGATCAAAATCATGAGGTCATGTTCATTTGCTTCTAAGCGGAACAAGACATAAATTAAGCTGCCAATAAATAAGCTCAGTGGAATAGCTAGATGAGGAGCACGCCATGCGCCCGCTTCTTTAGTGCGACCCCAGTGTGCAAGGGAAACAATGGCTAGTGGCCAAACGGGCCAGGCGTAGGCCCAAAAGTTCACACTCAAAAAGCCAAGTGATTCAACTGAAGGGGTAGTGCGCATTTCTGGCATATTGCGCCAACCTTCTTCGGCAATGTGACGCCATTGCGGTGATAAGTCAGTCAAATACCAAACCAACGGCCAAATCGCAAAACCAATTAATCCTAAAACGGTGCTTGTCAGTGTCCAGCGAAAACGTAGCTTTGCATTGCTAGCAATCACTGCAATGATGGTGGAGCTCACAATAATTAAGCTTAGTGTCAGATTCGATGAGAGTGCAACGATAGCGATGCCAAGACCGGTCCATAAGCCGCCTTGCCATGGTTTATCTAAGCCGCGTACTGTGCCATACAGCACAATACTGATACCCATCAATTGCGCCATCATCGGTGTAGTTTCGTGGGCGCGTTGTGCAAGGCCTACGCAAGCTAAGAAGATGAGTAGTGCACCATCAGCCAAGGTCATGCCGTAACTCTTCATATCTGGCTGACCACCAACCGCTAAAGCCATGGGCTGCACTTCACGACGACGACCTAATAGGTAAGTGGCATACCAAATTGCTAATGCGGCTGCGAAGAAGCAGATGGCGGAATATAAACGTGCGGCGTTAGCTGCGCCAATCAGAGGACCAAACCATTTGATTAAGGTTGCACCCATCCAGTAGGGCAAAGGCGTACCAAGAGAGATATCGCGACCAGCTAGATGCGGCACAACCCAATCGAGTGAGTTACCGCGAAAGAGCGTCCACATACCACCAAAGCCAATCGCATCTTCATTCTTCCAAGGGTCACGGAAGAAGAGGCCAGCGAAACCATAAACCAAAGTCAGCGCAAAAATGATGATGCGCGGAATCGATTTAGTGGCGGCGGCAGTAAGTTTGACCATGTATAAAGTTCAAAATAAAAAAGGCAGCAAACGCTGCCTTGATTATCTCGCAGAGCAGGTATTAAACATACCCTGCGAATAGAAGTGGATTAAGCCTTCTTCTTAGCTGGCTTTTCAGCAGCTTTAGCTTCTGCAGCAGCAGCTTTTTTCTCAGCTGTTTTAGCAGCGCCATCACCGGATGCCTTAGCAACAGCCTTGGTACCGAATTTCTGACGGAATTTCTCAACACGACCAGCGGTATCCATAATTTTCTGGGTACCAGTGTAGAAAGGGTGTGATTCAGATGAAGTCTCGATCTTGGCCAATGGATATTCATTGCCATCTTCCCACTTAATGGTCTCTTTAGTAGCCATTGTGGAGCGAGTCTTGAAGCTGAAGTTATTAGAAACGTCTACAAAGACGATTTCACGATATTCGGGGTGAATGCCAGGTTTCATTTTGAGTCCTATCAGCGGGTAGCCGTTTAAGTTAAATCCAACTTCTTAACCTAAATACTTTCCCAGGTTTTAAAAGCAGTAA